>Ga0268249_1000392_pt1 | contig 22915 bp, 8 predicted proteins | sample AgamicAtPe_FD_200257 | JGI IMG/M metagenome (GOLD analysis project Ga0268249, IMG submission 200257) | Agave microbial communities from Guanajuato, Mexico - At.P.e (v2) (version 3) | ecosystem: Host-associated > Plants > Phyllosphere > Phylloplane/Leaf | place: Guanajuato, Mexico | collected... | reverse complement strand
GAGTAATGAAATTCTATTGAACATAGTGTAATCGATAATAGAGTAATGTATTGTTCCTCTCTGGCAACTCAAGAGAGACCAAATTGGGATTCTGAAGGGAAGATACTATCTATATGCAAGCTATACCCAGGTGTTTTACGTGAATCACGAATGGTTTAGAGGGTGATTCTAACAAGATGAGCTTGATTTTAGAATCATATCCAAATTTGAAAGCTCTAAAATCTGTATAAAGGATTAGCAGGCATCGAGAACTAGCACCAAGCAAAAGGGTATGATCAGTGCTCGCTTAGAGAGGCTAGTTAAGGTTTGAGATAATCTATTTTGCATATTGTTCAGTTTGAGAAGCATCAAAGTTTAAAACAAACACCTGTCAAATGGAGCCCAACAGACAGGCATAAAGACTAGAATCTTATCAGTGGATGTTTGTTCAACAGATTAGAACACGCTTTTGCCGAAAGCTTGGCCCGGAAATGGAATTACCATTTGGCGGTCTCAGCAGCTTTTGCGTGCACGAGTGGTCTGGTTTCGTATAGAGAGCGCGTTCAAGGAGGCGCAGGCTTGTTTTGCGAATTGTTGATTTAGGCGAGACGATAGATGGCGACAGTTCATCTCATAACGAGCATTGACCATAATAGCGGACGCTCTATATCCCCAACCGCGAGCTCTTAGCTCGAGCCAGTGACGAATGAGCCAAGATGGCGAACTCAACCATCGCGAGAATCATGCACTAACTTCTAGCGATTTGCGGAGCCAGAGCGAGTGGGATTCGAGTTTTGGACGTAAGATTGCGCCACTGTCTTGAACAAGTAGTCTTAAACAATTGGGAGAAGAGTGGCAACAAGTGTTCGTGAAGCCCTAGAGCCTATCAGACGCGAGCGTCACTCCTGGAATCTTTGCTAGATTCGAGCTGCATCGAAAGATTGAGGAGACGAGCAAACTGTAGGAAAAGCGATGGGCTGCATGGCACGACTGGTGGTCACTTGAATGCCATCTCGTCCATTCATATCCCTCTGATTCCCGTAGATTAAAGTATTTAGAGTGGAATTAGGTGTTTTCGTCATCAGCTGCTTGCTCTCTCTCTCTCTCTCGTCGAGACCATCATTATTGCCTCATGCGCACTCGAGAATGGTTTGGATGAGAGCTGGTCGCAGGTTTGGCGAGACTGCTCAGAATAGAAGACAGCGGAGTTGGCTGCTTGTGACCTCATCCTATCATACCCATAGTGGAACCAAATCAGCAACTGCAGCTTGACACTTGGGGGGAGGGCTTCTCTGTGTCTTGTAAGCGCGTTTTGGCATGGTGGGCACATTGCAAAGTGCATAAAAGAAACAAAGAAACGTTCTTGTACTTTGTCTGCAAGTTCAACAAATTGCATCGCTATCGATTGGATTGGAGGTTGACCTAGGAGCTAATGAGAATGATTTGATGTTTTCGTGGCAAGCGCGCCCCATTTTCGCTTTGGATGACGAATGAGCACACCTGGAGACATGAGCGCCATGACAACGGCAACACTAAATCAACAAGGTAGCTGTAGGCAGTGCAGACTCGTTGGAAGCGGACAGTTTTAATTATAGCCGATGCGAGTAGAGGAAGAAGCTAATCGGCTAGCTACTGGTGGCTTGTCTCCATTTTGACAGTTGCAACTGGACTTAGCTGGGAGACAAGTTGTAAATTGTAGGTTTCGAAACTTGCGCGAGCACACAGAGGAACGCCTGAGATCTAGCGCACCATTTAGGTGGTCGTATAGTGTCAAATTGGAGAGCTGTCGTCTCTGAACGGTGGGCGCACTAGAGGCTCTCTCGATAAAACAGCGCCCAAGGGGAGCTCCAAGTCCACGATGAATGATCAGATCTTTGTTGCAATGAAACGGAATCAGTTGAAGAAAAGGTGGATTTTGGTCCAAGGGCACCGATTGTGAGTAATTTTGTTTACCAACTTTTTTCACACGACGCCGAAGCGAAGAAGCTGCACTAGCTTGAGTGGGGGGAGGGGGGACTTGTTGGCCGCCTATTAGTTAGCGCGTAGCTATCATTCGCGAGTCTACCCTTGAGATCCCTTCAAGCTCGCTCGCTTCAATTCCGAGCAGGTTCAGAGCGACACTTGGCTAGCTTGGTGCCATAGCTTCCATAGCTGGCAACTAGAGGCTAGGGAGAGATATGCGAGAAATATTTGAACTTGGCCGCCGCTTGTAGGACCAAGTATTCTCAACTACGCTCAATGCAAACATGTCCCAGAGCGGGTCTGCTCGCCAAGGTGCAATGGCATCGAAGCAGCCGCGAGACTGCTGCGGATGGAACAGTGAACGAGCTTGACAGTTTCGGACTCGCATGAGTCCCTCGCCTCGTTAGCTTCATCATCCGCATCTGTCCCCTCGGCTGTCTTGTATCCACATATACAACCGAGCAAACGGCTCCAATTTCGCAATCGACAGCGCATTTCAAACCTCTCCACCGACTAAACTCACTGAGACTGGCGACTTTGCGGTGGTTGAGGGAACAGATGGATCTAGAACGGCGGCAGTGGAAGAGAGAGAGAGAGAGAGAGAGAGAGCAAGAGGGAGGGAGCAAGCTTTTAACGATAAGGATCTCTCGGCGGCTAACAAGTGGGGCTAGTTTTGGGGCTTCTAATGTGGGAGCAGAGCTTCTTTGGGGAGGGGGGCTTGTTGTGGCTCCTTAGCGGCCATAAGGTTGACTAATGGTGGACGAGTGATTTTGTAATAAATCATTGTGGCCGAAATTTGAGCTAGAGTTAGTTTGTATGTGGATGGTTATGGAGCATTGAGTTTGAGAGGCGGGACAGATGAAATTTGCGGTCCATGTGAGGTTGGCCTGGCAATGCATACTTGGCGGCAAGAGGCTTGCAACTGCAACCGCGAACGTAAGGCCGAGGGGCGAGGAAAAAATTTGCGCCACTGGCTCAGTGGCCGGCCGGTGGCCAGTCTAGCGTTGGTTTGATCGTCGCAAAGGTGCATTCATTTGCTTGGGGGCGGGCAAGTGGAACAGGTGCGCAAGTTGAAGCGCTCTAAGTAGCCTTGGCTCAGAAATCGGCCGGCGCTAAACTTTGCTCATTCCCTTTCCCTCTGTGGTCGCCAGCCACCTTTTAGCCAGCCAGCCAGCCAGCCAGTCAACCAACCAACCAACGAGCCATTCATTCAACATCTTCGCCAGTTCCGCGCAAGCTAGAACTTCCGCGAGGCTTGAAATCTTCAAGAGCACGCCTAAGATCGCGTTCGATCTCGTTGGCTCAGTTCGAGTGAGCCGCTTGCGCTGGCACGTTGGCCGATACCGGTTGCGGGGTTCGCGTAGAGGGCGCAGGTGAGCTTGGAGTCAGTAGGAGGAGAAGAAGAGCCGCAGAGCAGCGACGAAAGCGCCAGCAACCTGAACAGCTCGCACCAGCCCCAACCAGAACTGGCCACTTAGCGAGGGCTCGCACGCCGGCCCAAGTTAATTTCCATGGCTAAACGTGGCGAGTGCATTTAAAAATAGGTCCCGTCAAGTTTGTGAGCCTGCCAATCAACCAGTTAGTCAGGTGCAACCTAAAGCAAGAAAAGTTCAACACACGATTAGCTGGAGAGCGTTTTTGTTTTCAATATTTCGATCAATCAAGAGAGAACAAGAACAACTCGCGAGTAGAGGGGACAAACAGAAAGACTGGTAAGTAGCTCATCTGGGGTATTGAAGCTTCCTGCATATTTCGGGGGAAGTTTTGAAAACAATTGTGTGAATGATTGGAGCTAGTGGAGAAGTTCGAGCTAGAGGAGACGTTTAAATTGTTTTTCTAACTGAAATGTTGTCAAGTTGGAGAGAATAATAGATTAATTGATAATGTTTGGCAGCCAGGGTGTTGCGAATATAATAATGCCAGGCCATCGAGTAAACTGTCACGTTTAAGGCGGAAGGTTGCGCTCATTGTCATCTCAATTAGCTGGTGTCCCTTTTAACCTCTGCCCGTCGGCCACCTGCGCAAGCCTGTTGTTTGGACCGACAGAGCCACTTCCGAGCAGATGCAAGAGCTCGCTCGCTATTGTTGGCGTTCGGCACCAATATGCTAATTGAGCCGACAATGTTTATTGCACCGACCGAGCGGCCGGCCGGCCGGCCAGCCAGCCAACCAACCGACCGAGCGACTAGCCGGCTAGGCCCGCGTGCTGCTCGCTTGGCCTAGCAAAGTCTGCTTGCTCGCTACAATCACGCAACCATCAGCCAGTTAGATCGGCGCAGCTACCTCTCTCGCCGCCCCCTCCTTCTTGCTTGATTTATACCGCCAGCGTGAATTCACTCCCGTCTCGAGCGGTGCCATTAAAGCTATAGTCTGGGATTTAGCTGTCTAAACGCAACTGCACCAGACACAAGGCCACAAGGAAGCGAAAGTTTGCGTCTAAAGTAGTGGGGTTCAGTTTTAGGATATCGAAGGAGCAAGTAGATCTCACAAGCGAGGGTGTTTTGGGCTGCGGATTGGCTGGGAGAGGTGTGGGTTGATTGTGTTCGAGCAAACTTGGCTGCTGCTCATCGATTATTCAACGCGAAGACAATCACGTTTCACTTAGAGACTTCAAGGCTCAGACTTAGCGAGAGGAGCGAAGAGGGCGCAAGAGTTTTAATCAAATATATAAGTCGCTTTAAAGTGTCTAGCCAAGAGATGACTAGCACCATAGCTGTTCCAAGCGCTTTCTCTCCCCTTTCGCCAGGTTAGTTTACTCGCCGCTTCCCTCCCTTGCTTGTTGTTTGCTCTTTCAAGCTAAATCAAGCTCGCTGATTGAATTTGCCGTGTGGAAGCAAGGGGCTCCAACTTGGGGTAGATCTTCTTCAATTTGGGAAGTGCGGATCTGAGAGCGCTGCTCGTTCAAACAAATCGCTCCCTTGGCCTCTAGGCTGCCGCACCGCCAACAATAGCCAATGATTTGTTTTGCTTACAGTCATTGTCCGTGAGTTCAATCGTCTCAGTAGGCGAGCAACACCTACTAGGCTCCCGAGTGGTCAGCGCTGAGCCTCAAAACAAGCCGATCTGGCTCCAAAGAATCGTCCGTTTGCTCATCAAATTTTTACCCGTTTCGGGTTCGTTGAGACCCCCAAAGTGGGCTGATCCCTCGACTTCTCGATCACAAGACGAGCGGAGGCCACTGAAGTTGCAGTCGATCCAGCTTGTGGGAGGTTGGAACGCTACCGGAACTACTAGCTCGTTCAGCTTGCCAGCGCTTGCAGTAGCGCAAGCAACAAAGGATCATCTCGCTGTTTCTCCTACCCCTCTGACTCGGCAACTTCCCCGCCTTTTAAATCGACTGCTGGCACTGAATCATCGGAGCGGCAACCCTTGGATGTTGCGTTTTATGGACAAATTACGGGCATTGTTCAGCAACTGTTAACTCGACGCAGGTTAACGCAAAGCCACCAGTTTGGAGCTCTGACAAAGTCGTGCAAAACTTGCTTTCGACAAACAAGCGGATGCTCGAATGGTGCAAAAATCAATCCCCGCTCCCCTCAAAACTAGCCGAATGTTGCCACATTTAAACGGAAAATGTCCAATAGCCTTGCTTAGCTTGCAGATTGCTGAAGGTAGAGCCCACTTTTTGCAACAATCATTCAAACAATCGTCACGCGAGCCATAGAACCAACACGCCTCTCGCTTGCAATGAATTGTTTCAGTTGGAAGCCCCCCCAAAAAGGTTCGTATGCCTCTTGCATGGTGGTCTAAATGCTTGCTCAGAATCCAGGCCGCTCTGAGTTCAAACCTATCAAATTCGAACCCATAAATCGCGCGATGCCGAATTTGATGAGCGGCCACAAGTTTGACTCGGCTCGAGCGATCAACAGGTAGCCACCGATGATGGGCATTCTTTGTGGCCAAAGTCTTTTCTGCCCAAGCTCGTTTTGATTCCTCCTTTGGTTGCCATTGGCGGGTTTGCAGTTTTGCTTGAGTCGGTCCGGTCAGTGCTGTCAATGTACACCAGTCACTGGAAACTCCAACTATCAGCAGCCTATCTGCCCTAGAGCCATTTTAGATCTAGCACAAGATCAATGTCAATCTGTCGTCGTTAAATAGGCGCCAGTGACTGGCCCTTCGGGTGCCCTGGCAACGCATTTCTCTCTGCCCTCGCTTGGTTGGTTTCACAATGCCGGTTGACTTGTAATTTGAATACCTCGTGCTTTCTCAGCGAGACGAGCTAGCGGATTGGCTCAGAGAAACTGACCGTCAATCGGATGTTTTCTTATGGCTGCGAGAGAATGTACACACATATACGCACTTCTTTTATTCTCCTTTATCAAATCCTGATTGGCAGCCCGACAATCGAGCTGGATTATCAAATTACATGTTAGGAGCCACTTCTCTGCAACACTTGGTTACAACAAACATTTGCTCATCAAACTCCAATGGCCGGAGAATCTCTGGTGGAGGGTTAACATTTAGTCTCGAGCCATTCAAACTGGATCATCATCGTTCCTCGCTCACCAGACGTGTTTGCCTTTGCTTTTGAGAGACTTGAGCCATCATTTGGTCCGGTGAGACTTAGTTACGCCATTTTTCAATATCAAGTTGGAGCTCCTCATCCCTGAGATGCGCCGCAGAGAATGTTCGCAGCACATTTGTGGGCTCTTCATCTTTCAAGTACTACAAGTGGTTGACAGCAAAACAAGTGCTGATACATCCTATTTAAGATTCTATATTCTTCCCCATTTAGAAAGCCAATCGCTCACAATAATCGCCCGAATTCAGCTCTCGAAAGGCTTAAAAATCTCACTCATATTTAATTCACCACCACGTTACACTTTAGCAGGAACAACTTTTCGCCCCAAGTGCATGGGTTTCATCTAGAGATGTTGGTCCCCAGAAGGAAGGGCCAGCTGCTCAAATTGTTGATTCTGGTACCTCTGAGTCTTCTGCTGGCCACAAGTGTTTACTACCAGTTCTACTATGAGCAGCCAGCAGGCCAGCGGGCCCCATTGCCAAATGGGGCCATATCAGCCCCTTTGATCAGGTTGGAGCTCGAGGACGAGCAGCAGCGGCGGGATAGCTTGCGTGATGAGGATTGGCAAGTGAAGAATAGGAGTTTTGGTGGCCAACTAGTTGGAGTCAACAAGCCAAGGTTTGAGCATAGAAAAAGTGTTGGTGGGCGAATTTCCAACGAGGGTGAGCTAGCATATCGCAAGCTCGATCTGGGTGATTTGCGAGTCAGCGAACACAACCCATCTAGGGACCGCATCTCAGGTGGATATCACAGAGGTGACGAGTTCTCAATGCAATCGGAAAACTCAAATCAAATCTACGATTCGCGCGACAATCAAATATTAGAGCTCGATAGGAAACTGAAACAAGCTGAGACAAGTAGCTTGACAGAAACGCCAGATACTGACAAGCAGTCGCTCTTTATAGAGAAGCAAATCTATGTACAAGCAATGCCATACAGAAGCGCGAACAATGATTCACAGGTGCGCAATGATTCTAAAGAAGCAGATTTATTGAGAGAAGAGGAGGAGGCCGACGCTCAGGATGCTGCCGTGATTCCACCACCAAGCGAACCCAGTGGTCCGGGCGAAATGGGACGTCCAGTGGTGTTGAAGAATTTGACCAAGGAGCAACAGGATCTGGTCAATGTCGGTTGGGAAAACAACGCATTCAACCAGTACATAAGTGATATTATCTCAGTCAATAGAACTTTACCTGATGTTAGGGATCCAAGTTGTAAGAATTTGAACTATACAAACTTGAAGCAATTACCTAAAACGAGCGTTATAATTTGCTTCCATAACGAAGCCTGGTCGGTGCTACTCCGCACAATTCACTCCATTATCAATAGGTCACCAAAACGTTTAGTTAAGGAAATTATCCTTGTTGATGACTTCTCAAACAAACCCCATTTAGGCGAGCAGCTCGAAAATTACATTAAACCTCTCAAGATAGTCAAGATAGTTAGGGCAACAAGACGCGAGGGTTTAATTAGAGCCAGACTCTTGGGCGCTAAAGCAGCTAAGGCGCCAGTGTTGACTTTCCTAGATTCTCATTGTGAATGCGCTGAGGGCTGGTTAGAGCCGCTTTTAGCTCGCATTTATGAGGACAAAAGTGCAGTTGTTTGTCCAGTTATCGATGTGATAAGTGATAAAACGTTCGAGTACCATTACAAGGGCGATGCGGCAGCCGTAAGCGTGGGCGGATTTGACTGGAACTTGCAATTCAATTGGCACAGCGTACCTGAGCGCGAGAAAAAGCGCCGGAAACACCCCTACGACCCCCTGAGATCGCCAACAATGGCGGGCGGCCTGTTCAGCATAGATAGGCAATTTTTCGAGCGCTTAGGCACCTACGATAGTGGATTCGATATTTGGGGCGGCGAAAATCTTGAGCTCTCGTTCAAGACTTGGATGTGCGGCGGAAGTTTGGAAATCTTGCCTTGCTCGCACGTTGGCCACATATTTAGATCAAGGTCGCCATACAAATGGAGAACAGGCGTCAATGTGCTCAGAAGGAATAGCGTTAGATTGGCTGAGGTTTGGATGGATGATTATAAGAAGTACTATTACGATAGAATTGGGCATGATCTTGGCGATTTCGGGGACATAAGTGAGCGTGTAGAATTGCGAAAGAAGCTCAACTGCAAACCATTCTCATACTTTGTCAAAGAAATCTATCCCGAATTGTTCATACCTGGTGAGGCTCTCGCTTATGGTGAGGTCAAGAATCAAGCTGGGGGCGAAATAAAGATGTGCTTGGACTCAGCAGCGAGAAAGACCGATTATCACAAACCCCTTGGGGTGTATCCGTGCCATGGATCAGGCGGCAATCAGTACTGGCTGCTCAGTCGGGATGGCGAAATTAGACGCGATGAAGCCTGCGTCGACTATGCTGGACATGACGTCGTCCTATTCCCTTGCCATGGCTCTGGAGGAAACCAACTATGGTTCTACGACAAAGATACCATGCAAATAAGGCATAGCACGAGCGGCAGATGCATGGAGCTTGCGCGAGATAGGGTACACATTCGAATGTCTGATTGCGACTCGGCGCGTGATGTCCAGAGATGGACGTTTCAGCATTACAATGCAACTTTGGCAGCCAACCAATGATATCAGGCGAATAACTATTAGAAGATGAACCGCCAACATCGCTTCCACTTGCCCTATGTATGTTTCCCTCTGTGATCTAGTAGATTTACTACACTGCTGAACTGGGCATTCTCTCAAAACAAAGGTGAACAAAATCAAAGACAGATTGACATCTCATGTTAAATTGTTGTAAATAAAAATCTCACGTATAACTAATAATTGTGGTTGTATTATCACTTTCAGTATTTCAACAACATAAAGAAATTGTAGCAGAAAATTCCGGGTCTCCATCTCTCTCTCTATCTCTTTTCGTGATGTACCAAGTTCTCACACGCTTGTTTTCATCATCGAGCACTCTTTCGTTTTCCTGCCTCAAAGTTAAATTCCATTTACCATGGAGACAAGTTAGGATATCCAGTAATCTTGTGGGTCTGCGTCATTTAGGTGAATTGAGGACAAGACAGGCAAGAGCACGGTCGCCATTCATAGGATTCTGCGAGCGAGGCCTTTCATTCCCATTCTGTTTTGTGGCACTGGCACAGTGAGCAGACGGATCCTTTAAGCAAAACCACATTGGGCTTACAACTGCGAAAGTGCATAGAATTCGCAGAAAAATAGTTCTTCCAATAGTTTCAAGCTAGGCGTTTGGAGTTTGGCTTTCAGTTACTATTACTCATCGGTTGCAATATTATAAAGATTTCAATCTTTTTCAAAAACCAACTCCAAAACGCCCAGGACAAAGGTGCGACTTTGAATTTAAAACAATCCTCCTTTACTCCTACTATATTGTCCCCAACCTACCTAGACGAAACAAGACTAGACTAATCATACCCTGGCCATGATGGATAACGAAGGCCCCTCCTTACCGACCCCGCCTTCACCTTCACCCTCACCCTCGCCACCTCCGCTCCCATCGGCAGAGGAAAATAATGCTAGTCTTGCCCACGATCAAATAGCTTCAAGCGGTCCGAATTTGGATGAAAATGTAGAACGGACGGCAACACCACTACCCATATCAGATAAAACTGATGATGATAACAACATTTCGAGATGCTACAAGATTCTTAGTGAAATTAAACAGGGAGCTTCTGTTCAGAATCTACAAACAAATACAGAGGATGGTACGGATAATACCCTGGACTCAAATTTTCTCGACCTTATTCACGCTGCAGAAACAGTATTGAATCTAACTCTTGATCGGACTGCCAACGAATCATGTGATACAAAAAAGCTCAATTTCGTAGACTTCTGTGGCCACTTGATATCGCTCACAAATTTCGAGGAATGTAAATACCATGCGATATTCCTTCCATACGTCATCAAATGGATGGACCAGTGTAGGAAGTTTTTGATCGCTAATGACGCCTTTACACGGCAATCAATGCTAGATAGCTCAAGGGAGGGAGTTAAGAACGTTCTTAGTGCAACATGCTGCCTACTCAGTTACTTGAGTAGTATTCTTGATGTGCTGAAATTCACATCCTCTGTATCGGCAGAAAAGCAATCAGTTGAAGATGATCAAAATTATCAAGCCAATTCTCAAATCGATTGGACTGATGAAGGACCATGTTCTAACCTTGGTGACGACGACGAAGATTCACTCGTTGATGATAGTGACGATGAATCGCTTTGCAATAAGTTGTGCACCTTTACATCAACACACAAGCAATTTATAAATCAGCACTGGTACCACTGCCACACTTGCAATATGTCTGATACAGCGGGAGTATGTACCATCTGTGCAAAGGTATGCCACAAAGATCATGATGTATCTTATGCCAAATTTGGTGCTTTCTTCTGTGATTGTGCGGGAAGAGAGAACAGTTCTTGCATTGCTTTAGTGAAACGAACGACCGCAACAACAAGTGGAGAGTTGAACTACGAATCTATCAGCAATTCTATGAGGAGCAAGTACAATGTCAGAGTAAGGAAGCTATGCTCATCTAAATCTAGCTCTGATAGTCATTTGTTGACTGGATCTTTAGAGGCGGCCAGGATAAATCCTTTCGAAAAGATTGCTAACCAGCTAGAACCTCACAAGTCAGAATTATTAGCGATTATATCAAATTCAGACTGCTGTTCGATCATCCAGAGCATCCTTAGTTCTCTAATACCAGCATATGTTAGTTTTGCACACTCTGTGTCCCAGATTGGTCGCATCAGACGAGCAGAGGCTGCATTGAAAGAGTTCCACAATTCAAGGAAGGATACCACCATAGGCTCCAACCCGGCATTTCCGGTTGACTTCTTCGAAGACTTGCAAGTTTTGAACGAAATTGAGTACGGAGGTCAGGATCTATTATCAATCTACAACACCCAACAGATTAAGAATCGTCTGAATTCCTCGGGCATGTACGTTGCCTGTACCAAGCCCCAAGGTTTTTGCATAGATATTCTGAACAATGACCCCAACATGGTGATCTGTGGCATAAGAGTGCATGTTGGAGTACATGAGCTTTCTAAATCACCCTCGAGCATTGAAATCCTAGGAAGAACTATACAAATCCACCCTTTAACACCTCGTTGGTATGATTTACCTCTAACAAGAGAAGAGTCTATACAAGCTGACAAGCGGCTAACTGTAGTGTTCGGTCCCTCAACTGACTCAAGTCGCACCACTTTAGTGGATATGATCAAAGTTTACGGTAAAAGCAAAGAAAGCTTCTCTTGGCCCGAAGATGGAGAAGAGCAAACAATTCCTGCCAATGTAGTCAACGACGACTTGTTTGGTCTATTTCTAGGTCGCGACTCTGGATTTTGCTACCAGAAATTGCTTGCATACTCGATGGAAAGCCTCGAATATTGTTTACACCTAAATCAGTGTCGAAATTTAGATCGCTCACAACTAGAAAAGATAGCCTCTGAACTGTCTACAAGTCTTCTGACAGTGCCCTATCCTCCCCAATTATCGAAAACTATCAAGAGTTTCCTCCTCACAGTGTATACAAATAGGCAGAACTACAAGCAACACCGAGATAGCGCCGCGTTAAATTTTGTCGTGACGAGTTTAATATCCTTCCAACGAGATAACCAAGAGCACCTAGATTGGGAACTATGTTCGAGAGTAATCTCAGTCATGAAATCTCTCTGTCAGTCTGATTTATCTCATCTAGTCAAGATAAATGAGTGCCTAGATCCTTCAACCCTCAAGAAAACCCATGACTATTTGAACCTGAGCCAGGATGAATACAATAGCTATCAAAAAAGGAACAAGTTATTCTCGCTCCTGCACTATGTGAACAACTTAATCCTCAAGCTCGGGGAACAGAAACCTAAAACCATGAATGTCATGTCCGTAACATCACGCAATCTTTTCAACTACGAAGACACTTTGCAGCCGCTCATAGAGTTGATATTCATAGCAAGTCTACATGATTTATCAATCCTGCCCGGCGCTGTTAGGCTTCTTACTATCCATTTTTATCGTGAAGCTGAGCATTCGCTCTTTACTCGGCATACCCTAATCAGACTGTTGCGCAACAAGGGTTTGTATCAAAGCGATGTTCCGAAGAGATCAGTTGCAAAGCCAACCGTTAAAAGGATCGAAACTTGCCCCACGACCAATCCATCCACCCTCAATCCAGCTCCACATCACGCCCATCCTAGAGCCTGCCCGCCCGTCGCTGATCTCAACGCATCTAGCGCACATGATCGCTTCGAACCAATACTCGAGCAAGAGCCTTTAGTTTGCAGTCAGAACTCGTCAATAGCCAGTCAATCCGGCCACGTTTTACGCGGTCAAGCAGATAGCACGCGGCAGGAGAACGAAGATGATATAGCGATTGCTATCGCGCTCAGTTTACAGGATGATTCACAGAACAATTCTGTTACCGACAATGCAGTAACTGCCGCTCCTACCACTTCCGGAAGATCTGATTTGAATCTCTTATCGGACAGAATGCCAAGCGCTGAAGAATTGATGAGTGATACCACAGCATCAGGTGTAGCGTCCGACGAGGAATTATCTACATCGGGATCCAAGCCGGCACAAGTCCAACAAGATTCAACTAATCAATCGATAGATGGTGTACAGACCTCATTAACGCAAGAGGTTGCCAACTCAAGTTGTGATAAAGCCTCATACCAGACCAAGCAAGACCAACAGTATTCTGCTGATGTTAGAACTGAAAAAGACGATCAACAGAGACTCATACAGCACCACGCAATGTTCCTCTATGAACTGATCAACCAACAATACGAACTTGAAGAGGCCGATTTGGACTCCTCTCGTGCTACTATCGGAGCGATCTCCTATTATCATGTGATTCTAATTTTGACACTCGATTTAGAGAGCGAAAACGAGCTCGATCCTGTTGTCCTCAAAGAGCTACTTTCGAATTTGCGTTCAAGACTCATGAGTTTTGCGCTCGATGGAATGTCTGAGAGGAGTGGGAAGACGGAAGTTAAGTTGGTTGTAATGCGTATGTTTTCGATATTGATGTCAAAAATTAGACCTCAGTCTGTAACAAAAGCTTCAATCGTGGAACACAAGCGTAAGTCTCAAGGGATCGAGCTAACCGACTTCGATGTCATTGGGTCTTGTTACAGTGCGCTCAAAGATTTGCTGAACTATTGGAGGTCAACGACCGAATCGGATTCAACTCGCTCCAACAGCTGTATTCTACCCTCTTCAGCAAAGCCAGCAATTCGAACGAATCGTAAGAGATTACCACTCCGGGGCATTTTCTCCCAGTTCGCCGATCTATCACCGTTTTTCTCGCGACAATATGTCAAAGAAAACAGACACGAGTTGTTCGAAGACTATCACCAACTAGTCACGGAAATGGCTCTTAGGATCCCCTACCAGATAAAGAAGATTTCCAACTCCACATCTAAAGACGCTGACCCTATCATCTTCTCAAGCGATTGGTCCACAATCCTTTGTGAGTTTCTCATGATTCCTATTCCGTCGCACATAAAGAAGCACGTGAGGAAGCTCTTAACTTTTATTTGCGGCTCCAAAGATAAGTATCGACAACTGCGCGATTCTCATTTCCTGGACTCTCACATGGCATCAGTCAAGTCTATTTGCGGTTACACAGATGATAATGAAGATGCTTCGAAATCTATATCAACCGAGGAGATAAAAATTACCTGCTTGAATTACGAATCAATGACATCCCTCGTTGAGCACCTGAAATCTTGTATCGAAATTGCTCAGAATAGGTGTATCAATTGGCAAATCTATTGTCTCCTGAAGGATCAAACCCTTCTAGCCTCTCTGATGAAAATAGCTTTGAATTTTGGTGATGACGTATCCTCAATTATATTAGAACTGCTCCAACATGCATTGAATTCTACCCAAGCATCATCTGGGCAAAGTCTAGCTAGTCTGATGGAGGCGCAGATTGTCCAGGCAGGAGCAAGAGAGGAGATCAGCGATCAAACCCTAAAGGACACGCTTACTTCTGAGTCTCTAGGCTCGAATTTAGCTCAGCAGCTCATCAATTCGATCTCAAAACAATTACTGTCCAAGTTTATCCAATGTTTCCTTCTTGAAACCAACCTGACATCTTTACGTTGGCAAGCTCACAGTCTCCTGCACCATCTCTGGTTAAATTCCATGCCGAACCAGCAATTAGGAGTTCTACGACTTATTTGGTCTTTATGGCACAATCTACCTATGTACGGAAGTAAAGCAAGCCAATTCGTCGACTTAATCGGCTATATTACCCTTAAGAGTCCTCAGTGCGGTGTCGAGTATGAAAGAATGTTTTGTCAAGAGGCACTCAATGTCTTGAAGCAGCAAAACGAGTTGCTAATTAATCATCCAAATGCACACATCTATAGCTCAATCCAGGGTTTGGTCGATCTTGATAGTTACTATCTAGAAAGTGAACCATGCCCAGTATGCAACAGCCCGGAAGTGCCATATTCTACTATAAAGCTAGGTTCCATCAAGGTAGACTCACGATTCACAACAACTACGCAGATTGTCAAACTAATCGGAAGTCAAACCATCCAAAGATTTTCCTTGCGAATATCTGATATCAAGCGTAGCAAGATGGTGAAAACAATCAGCGTGTACTACAATAACAGATCGGTTCAGTCAGTTGTTGAGCTCAAGAATAAGACAGGAATCTGGAATCTGGCGCGAAAATACGCGCTTTTGCCTAGCCAGACTGATGTGAAAATCGAATTCACCCTCCCCATAGTTGCTTGTAACCTTATGATAGAATTCAGCGACTTCTATGAGAATTTCCAAGCCTCCTCTGAGACGTTACAATGCCCTAGATGTTCTACATCCGTCCCAGCTAATCCAGGAGTATGCAGTAATTGTGGAGAGAATGTTTTCCAATGTCACAAATGCAGGGCGATTAATTACGATGAAAAAGATCCATTTCTGTGTATTAGCTGCGGATTCTGCAAATACGCCAGGTTTGACATATCTTTGACCGCAAAACCTACCTGTTCTGTTGACCCCATAGAAAACGAGGACGATCGCAAGAAAACTGTCGCAACTATCAGCCACTTGCTCGAGAAGGCAGATAGAGTTTACAAGAACCTCGTCCAAAACAAACCAACGCTGGAGCTTCTCTTGCTGAGAATCCATGAACAAGTTGTGCCAGATTATCAAATTGAAGAGAACACATTGGTATCAGATAGCAACTCATTCTCTATTGGTTCTAGCGTGGTTAATCCTATCCAGCCTAGCTCTCTACAGGCTCAATCAATCGTTGTGGGTTATGCTCCCACATCGGGGCAATCTGCGTTAACATCTAGTGTCAACAAAGCCATACAACATCTCGCGCAGAAATATTGCGTTGAATGTAAGGGTTTATTTGAGGAACTATCAAAGATCACTCACAAAATTTTAGCCTCTAGAAGAGAACTGGTAGAATACGACAATCGACAGCTGAAGACATTTCTGAATGCCGGCTCCTCTATACTAAGCTCGGCCAATATGAGAAAATCTCGAGTTTACTCTTCCCTGACAAGCGGATCTGGTAGATGCTATGGCTGCGCCACCGCCTCTGTCGAACACTGTGTCACAATGTTGAAAGCGCTCTCAACTATTCCCAAGTTACGGACTCAAATATGCGAAAGCGGAATAATCGGTGAACTAGTGAACTTTAATTTGAGAAATGGATCCAGTGCCACAAGTCAGGAAGTTCGCCAACTTTTATGCTCCTTGATTCGTGATGATCTAGCGTCAACGACGATCCTCACTGATCTTTTGATGGGCAAGATTTCCGCCATCAGTCGACAAGACTTCCAGCCTTTTGAGGTGTCCCACATCGTGCGACATGAGATCGCCCTTCTCTCCGTTACACTTGATAGTGACGATAAATGTTGGGAACTCAGATTGAGGTGTCTCATTAAGATTTTTGCATTCGCTTATGAGCTCAAGAACCCTGCAGTGATGGAATGCCTGATCATTCCCTGCTTGAGGCTGCTACTATCAATAATCAAGCCTCCAGCTCCAACAACCCGACGCCATAAAGACAAAAGTCTGGAGAATATTGCCACCGTTCGTTCCGACAAATACAAGAATCGTATTCCACTTCGAGAGTGGTTGAGTAGCTCAGAGTTCATCTTTGAAGACTGGAGAAGGCGAGCAGCACGTCCTGTGAGTTTGGCACAAGGTAACAAACAAATCAAGCCAATAACGTCCATTGTACGCCGGCCTACGAAAGTTCACTATAGATCAAACTATCTTGCTGAAAAGTATGGTAACAGGTGGAGGCTCAAGAGTAGTAAGTACAACAAGATTTGTCAACCAATCGAATCGTTACCAAACGACTGGCTCAAAAGACTTCTATTTAATCGAGCATCCAAAACTGTTCGGCTCATGGCCAAGTCCATAGTTGAAGCCTTGTTTGCTGTCCAGTCCCGAAGAGGAGAGATCATAGATCTTCTTACCTCTTATTTATGTGAGATTGGTCCTGCTGGAGAGTGTGCCCAAGAGTTTTATTATCTTTACAAAAACATAATACTATCGGATCATTGGCGATTCTACCTCGCTCTAAAGGGAGTTCTCATCAAAATCAGTGGTTTTATGGAATTAGAAATTGATAAATTACAAGAACTCGAGGAGACGACCCTCACTTCAAGCCTCTCTCTTGGCTACTCTCTTCGAATGCTGCTTGAATTAATGACAGCGTTTGTGACAGTGCCAAGGATCAGGTCACGTTACAAGACCAAACTCGTGGGCTGTGTACTTAAGGGTTACTTGTCACTCAGGAAGCTTGTTGTCCAACGAACAAAAGTTATCGATGAAACTCAGGAGATGCTGCTGGAACTTCTGGAAGGGATGACAACAGGAAGTGAGAGTGAAACTGCTGCCTTCATCGATGTGTGCGTAGAAGCAATCAAGGATTGCAACGAGAGTGACATAAGGACTCCAGTTTTCATTTTCGAGCGCATCTGTTCAACGATCCACCCAGAGGGAAACATTCACAGCGAATTCTTTGTCAGTTTAGAAAAAGACCCTCAACAAGAGGACTATCTCCAGGGGAGAATGCTTGGTAACCCTTACTCATCGAACGAGCCAGGCATCGGCCCATTGATGAAAGATATCAAGAACAAGATTTGCCAAGATTGCGAGTTACTAGCACTGCTGGAGGATGACTCGAGTATGGAATTACTCGTATCTAACAAGATCATATCATTGGATTTACCTGTTCGCGATGTATTCTATCGTGTTTGGGTGCCCGAGAATCACGAGAGTGACGCTATGCGAATAGTCTATCGTATGAGAGGATTGCTGGGCGATGCAACAGAGGAGTTCATCGAACGTCTAGACTCGCGCGAATGTGAAGAGGTTGACGATGAACAAGCTTACAAAATGGCTAATATCATGAGCAGCTCAGGTGGTTTGGAAATCATGTTGCAACGTTTAAAGCAAATTGACGACTTATCACCTCCGTTCAAGGCCCTACTCGACGTTATTTTGAAACTCTTTGTGCATTGCACCAAGACGAAAAACAACAGGTTGCATTTGATAAGGCCAGAACTGAAGACAGTGGCTACGTTGCTTGATACCTTGAAAATAGCCTTAAATGAAGATGAGTTCCTCAAAGCAGCAGACCTTACCAAGGGGGTTTTCTCAAGTGAAGCCTCTCTGATGCCACCATCAAACAAACAGCATACAACATCTGCACCTGCCCAAAAAACTCAAATCATTGATCAGATTCTACTAATTATCGAAACTATTTCGAGAGAGGCGACAAAGCAGCCTAAACCGGAGTTTGACCGATTTCGTGATGAAACTTGCGGTTCCGTTGAAGATTTGGAATATCTAATGAACGTGGTCCTGATCCTGAACACCAGACTTCCTCATGTCTCTCATAAGATTTTGCAAGCTCTGACATTCCTCACTCTCGGTGATCAGACCAAGATGACCGTTTTGGTGGGCTACTTTGAGAAATCAATATTTAATATGTTATACACTCCAAACACTGATACCCCCATGATTGAGTTGTTTTGCACCATGGTCGGTACGATCGAGCAGAACGAAATAGGAAACCAGCTTAAAGATTATATAGTTTACAAAGAGGTCGTTCGCAAGTGTGCAGGTCATCTAACCAGATGGGAGCAAATTCTCGCTACGCCGCCGGATGGTTCAGCCCTCGATCGACCCGATCTCCGATACGCTCTACGTATTCTCCAAGTTATGAGTCAGGGGCACCCACCGACTCAGATATTTCTCGCAGAACGCTTCATACCGATAATTCATGGACTCGAACAAGTTTCATCAGATGCCCGAGTTGGCTCACTTGCAGAGAGTTTGCTCGAAACCATCAAACAACATCCTTTACTCGCGGAGAAAATCGAGCTAGTTAGAAGGCAGACGAGAGAGCAGAAGAAGAAACTAGCCATGGCTGTCAGAGAGAGGCAGCTTGGAGCTTTGGGTATGAAAGCCAACGAGAGAGGTCAAGTTACTCTGTTCCAACAACAGAGCAAGCTATATCAGCTCTGTCAAGACTTGGCCGAAGATACGGGTCTGATATGTAATATCTGCCGCGAGGGTTACAAGTTTCTACCCACAAAAGTCTTGGGCATTTACACCTACACAAAGCGTTGCATCTTAGACGAGTTTGAGGCGAAACCAAGAAAAACCTATGGTTACACTACTGTGACTCACTTTAACACTATTCATATTGAGTGTCACATGTCAGCCGTGAGGAGCGCTCGGGGTAGGGACGAGTGGGATTCAGCAGCTTTACAGAATGCCAACACTCGATGCAATGGACTTCTCCCGATTTGGGGTCCTCAAGTTCCGGAATCGGCTTACGCGAATGCTCTCGCGAGGCACAACTCATATCTACAGGATAGCACTGGATATAGGAACATAGATTTCGATTTAACTTTACACGACATTCGGTATCTGCTACTACGTTTCGCTCAAGAGAGATCCTTTAGTGAGGATACAGGTGGAGGAGGGCCGCAAAGTAATCTGCATTTGTTGCCGTATTTGATGCAAACTGCTCTTTATGTTTTAAACTCGACTAAGGCTGCAGCAAAGGAGTACAAGTCGGTACTCAGCTATCTTAAAATGGATCCAGATGAAATCTTGAAGAGTTGTTACGATGTTAATAGTCCTTATTATTGGACTTCATTAGCACTTCTCGTTCTACCTCCAGTAATGTGGAAAAAGAAGAGAGTACAGTTCCTCGGAAGGTTGCTTATCTGCAATCATGTCCGGCGAGCTAACATCAGGCCCCCGCCACCAATCAGCGACACTAGAATTAGAGCATACACATACTACAAGTCAGCATTGATATTCTTTGCGTTGATTGATAGCTTCTATGGTCTCGTGTTCAAGAACGCTGTTAGTGATGACAAGTGCAATCAGGAATGGTCAGTTACCTTGGCTGACTATCTGAGACACAACGATCAGATAATTAACGACAATATTGAAGTCCTACTGAATCTATATCAAAACGCACTTTTAACATGCACATCATTGGAAAGCTTTTTTGAGATTGTCAGAGTCGAGGAGATCTCACAACCAAGTGAATTTCTGGCCAAAACCCTGGAATCGGTCTAGAATAGTGATTAAATACTCAAGTGTAACCCCTGTCGTCTCTTTCCCATCAGTGGAAGTCGGATTCAGGGTTACAGTTTTGAATCTGTGTACATTTAATGACAATAATTTGTAATTTAATTATGCGCCGCAACAAGTTTGTGGGGCACAGTGAGTTCCATGAGTAGACGGACAATCTAAGACGCAATTGTCGTCACCGTCAGCAAATGCTCCACCATCAAAGTCGGTGAACTCTGGTTGGATTGTTGTTGAGTGTATACCTTCATTATGGAAAAACTCTTTCACTTTCTCAGCTATTCTCATATAGTCTTGTAGGTTGTGACACCTTATATGAGCAGAGGCGATAATTCTATCGCCTGCCAACTGCCAAACATGGAACTCGTGAACAGCTAACACGCCCTGAATCTCTTGAGTGAGGCGCTTTTGTAAGGAGTCCACCTGGATGTGAGTTGGAACTGTCTGAAGGAGTATCATGGCAGATTCTGTCAATAGAGGCCATGTAGACCTCAAAATCAAGCACACCATTAGAACGCTGAGTATAGGGTCAATATAAAGTCGTATCGACCAGTCCGTATAGAGAACTACGAACCCCGAGATCATCACTATCACGCTACCGAGAGCGTCTGCCATGACGTGCAAAAATACCCCGCGCATATTCATCTGACCGCTTGTAGGGTGCTTCGTCTTCGTCTCATCGTGGTCAGTTTCGAAATTGTCCTCAATACTGTCTCCTCTACAAACTGGATGACTTTCCTCCAGCGGATGATGATCATGTAGTGGATGCGAGTGCTCTTGATGATGATGATGATGGTGGTGGTGATGGTGATGATGAAAATGTCCTCCGTCTTTGAACATCACAAGACCGATAAGATTTATGAACAATCCTAGACCTCCGACAATCAGTATAAGGAAAGGGTCGTGTATGAGATCCGGTTTCATAAATCTCTTGACGGATTCAATTAATATGGAAAAACATAAAGCACACAAGAAGACAGCATTCACCAGGGCCCCTAGTATCTCAGCCCTAGCCCAGCCAAAAGTGTTCTTCGACCATTTTTTTGGTGACATCCTTACACTGATGAAGGCTATAACTAGGGCTATAGCATCACTGAACATATGAAACGAGTCCGCTATCAATGCCATAGAATTTGTTATGTATCCTACCACTATCTCGACTGCGAAGAATATGGTTGTCAATAAAAGCATCGCCGTCAAGCGGCATTGAGCGTTTCCTAAATGCATGTTTGCAGAGAAATCTCTGCCGAGTCTATAGATGAAGATACACTATTTTGGCGAAAGATTTGGGTTGCTGGTCTTGATTGAAATATAAATTATGCTCTTAACGTTCTCGTTCGAATTTAAATTCGAGCGCTGAACTGATTAATTTCCCATTTCGGATGCGTCTATAAACCCGTATAGTGGGTTACCATTGGACTAGTTTTCGTTGATGAAAATGTCCACCGCAGCTGGGTGCTGGTATTTTGAGGCTTCTTCATCCACCTTTGAAACTACCCCACCAGATCTCGGAGTTCTTAATTCGTCATCGAGCAACGTTTGCCCTGATTCGATAGTTCGATCACCAGAATTTGCGGGGGAACTCTCATACTGACCCTGAACCCTTTTTTCGCAGCCAGTGTAAAATCACCAATCCGTTTGCTTACCTCCACTGCCAGAGATTTCACATCAGCAGTTTCAGTCAGATGGCTGGCACGCCTACTGACGGGACTACAGATTGACCGCGTCCCGGCTGGACAGTTTGCACAGACCACGCTCAACACGGGACAAATTCCCGACTACAGTGGAGGAGGGCGGCACTTGCCCGAGCACATCGAGTAGACGCCGGCCAACTTCCTGAGCAGCCTGATTCATTTCATCATCGAATTCTCTATTTGTTCATTTTTTTCACCGCCGATGAAACTGAGATCTCACAAAGAGAGATAGGCCACGGTCTAGCATCGGGTTTCCGATTTGCAAATCGCGAAAATCCATAATCACAAACCAGCCAGTTGGTTACCAAGAGGGATCCTGGTCTCCCTTCCTCCCTCTCTCGCCCCCTATCTCTCAGTCCCTCTCTCTCGTTCGCGCGGTCAGCTGTGCAATGTGTGCGCTAGAAATCTCAATCCATCCACGCAGACTCAAGACCGAAATAAATATTGAAAACTTGACACAACCTTAACAATCACTCGACTACCTACTCAGATCAATCACCCGACTGCAGTAGAACTGGCCTTATTAAAGTTAGAATCACCACACAACTTGTCATGATTGTTAATCGACCCGGCACCAGTCCATCGAGCAGCGTTGTGGTGCCAAGGAACTTCAGACTGCTCGAGGAGCTGGAGCAAGGACAGAAAGGTGTCAGCGATGGAACGATCAGTTGGGGCCTAGAGGATGATAGTGATATGACGCTCAGCAACTGGACTGGTATGATAATTGGTCCACCAAGGACGCCATATGAAAATAGGATGTTCTCACTCAAAATCGAATGCGGGCCAAGCTATCCAGACGAACCGCCGAAGGTTAAATTTATATCCAAAATCAAGATGACAGGAGTGATAGAGAATACCGGTGTCGTTGATAGGAGAGTGGTACCTGTACTTGCGAGGTGGCAAAGGAATTACTCGATAAAAACTGTACTGCAAGAGTTGAGGAAAGCTATGACAGTTAAAGAAAATCAAAAATTCGCCCAACCACCCGAAGGAACAACGAACTAAATTATTCATTATCCACATGTGAACAAATGAATAAAGCTGCGTTTTTAATCTCAAGTCAAGTTGAACACAGAAACAATGTTCTCCTGATTCCAAAAGATTGTCAACATGTCAGTATCTAGTGAGTTCCATCCAAAGACACTTTCGGTTCTGCCCTCCTCTACTTACGTATGAGAAAG
>Ga0268249_1000390_pt1 | contig 23056 bp, 14 predicted proteins | sample AgamicAtPe_FD_200257 | JGI IMG/M metagenome (GOLD analysis project Ga0268249, IMG submission 200257) | Agave microbial communities from Guanajuato, Mexico - At.P.e (v2) (version 3) | ecosystem: Host-associated > Plants > Phyllosphere > Phylloplane/Leaf | place: Guanajuato, Mexico | collected... | reverse complement strand
GGCGGCCAGGACACTCAGTTGGCCCTCGCCGCTGGCTGCAAACTCTGCCACGCTCTCGCCGGCTTCGAGCGGGGGCGACCAAAGTGAATCACCTGCCAGCGGCCGACAAACGGAGGCCAACTTTTCGTTGGCGGTCGGCTTGGAATGGCGCCGCCGGAAGCAGGAACCCCGAGCTCAAACTAGACAGCTCGAATTAGCTGGCGCCGCTCTCGCTCCAAAGCGCGCAGATTGATTGTCCGTTTTGGGCGGCGCTAGGCGGCAGCGCTATCCGAGTCGGACTTTGAATTGTTAGTGGGCGTGGCTAGTCGGACAGCCCACTAAACAACGTTGCAGCGGGTTAGATTGCGGGTGGGCCGACTTGGGGTCGGGCAATAATTGCACGTTCAAAGTTTACCACTTTTTTCATTGAATCCCATTCGAGCTCTTCCGCCAACAACACTGCTCCACATGACACTGGCGCAATCAATCACTAGCCAATTGTGTGAGCTGGCCGCTCCAGTTCACCTGAACCTTTGCCCTGGCTCGTCCACCCGAAATTCGTGTGCTGGCCAGGCCAGCTAGTTTGAATACGTGCCAGACGTTAGTGGTTGCATTGTTCGCGCACGCGGAATCAAGTCGTGCAAAATCGGCCCATTTGTTGTCGGGAACGAGACCAGACTTGGCCAGCCTACCTGGCCAACCGTACCTGTCATGGCCACTCGTTATTGCGAGAAAACTAAATTTCGCCGCTACAAAATTGAAAGCGCGCCAATTTGGCTCGCTTAAGCCCAGTTAGCTGGCCACCGGCGCCCCCGTTTTGCATACATAATTTGCTTGCGCCGATTTATTTCAATTGGGCTCAACCTAAAAGCGCTGCAAGTAGAAGCAAACAGACACACAAAAGGGCGCACAAGACGGAAGTTGCATCCAACGCGGCCGGAAGTTGGAGTCGGCCAAAGGCGCTAGGTGCGGGCCAGTCTAGTTGCAGTTCGGGCGGCTAGATTCAGCAGAGGGCGACGCAGCGCCTCCATTGGTGCCTCAGTGTGGCAACAAATGGGCTCGCCCATTTGAGTCCACCCATTTGGCAGCTAAACGAGCCGAGCTTTGCTCTCGCTCGCTCACTCCCCTTCATTTTCTTTGCCGCGCGCGCAAGCAAAAATCAGCGGCCGCAAGCGAGCAAGCGCGCCTAGCGACATTTGCGACCTAAGGCTCACACTTTCGGTGGAGCGTGCAATTTATTTGAAGTCGCCCGCCGCTGCTTCTCCTTCGCGCTCAAACTTTGAGCGAGAGGAAACGAGAAAAGGGACTGTTTAGAATTATGATGAACTCGCGAGCAAACAATTGCGACCGGCCCAAAGGGGGCCGCCCGCTCCCATCCGGCGGCCGCAGGGGCGTGCACTGCATCCAAGCGGCCGCCCGCTCTCGAGGCTCTTCCGGCGCCTAATTGGGGGCCGCCAGACAGGAAGTGGGCGCCGAGGGTCGGGCAAACGGGAGCCGCGGAAGGGGAGCGAGCTTTGGCTTGGTGGGGCGGGCAGGAAATTGATTCACTCAGCGTGCTGGCTGCGTTAATAGAAATGGCTCGCGCAAGTTTGCCCTTGGAAGTGAGCAGAAATTGCATTACATTGACAGTGGGCTCGCGCAACTCCAATTCTGATCAGATTGAACCAGGGCGAAGTAAAAATTTGATCCAATTGATTGTTGCCTGCCCGCCTGCCCGCTAGCCTGAAACTCGCTCTCTTGGGTCTCTTTGGCCGCTTTGAGTGGCTCGTGTCCGGCATTGGAGTTGTGTTTCGGGCGCGAGCGCGATATGTCGTCGATTACGTGCCATCATCATCATTGTTGTTGCCGTCCTTGTTGTTGTTGTTGTTGTTTGCGTGTTCAAGCCGCCGCGATATTGCGCCAACTCAGATTGCGGCCCTCGATAAGAGCGCCCCTCTTGTGGGCGTGAAGAGTTCCATTAGTGTCGTCTCGCTGAGGCTAGAAACACGATCGCCTCTCACCTGGCTGCGGTATAATGTGCAAGTGCAACATTGCTCTCTGGCGCCCATTTTGCGCCCCCTGAATTGGATTGGGCGCGCGCGCGCATCCTAAGCGCGGCTCGACTCGGGTTTGTCCGACGGAGGAGTCATTGAAATTTCAGTGGAGTCCGCTTTGTTCAATTCAAGCCCCAACTTTTGGCCCCCAGTCGGTTGGCTTGCTCGCCGCTGAGCATCGCTGGCTCGCCTTGCCCGAGCCAGTTGAATGGGCGACAGACGCGCCCCTGTCTGACCTAGAAACTGTGTATAAATGGGCCATCATTCCGTCACCCGCTGACACGGGGGCGCCCATTTGTTGAAACCAAAACCTGCCAGCGAGCGGCGTGTTTACTCAGAGCGGCCCAAGAGTTGCGGCACAACACAACAAGTCCATTATCATTGTGCAAAAGGGGGCCAAAATTCTAACTAACTGTCCACTAAACCCAATCCAAATCTAACTCAACCAAACCAATGGGCGCAGTTGGAAGCGCTCGCAGCGCCGCCAAGCGAGCGAAGGCGCGCAGCCCTCTCGGATGGACAACGGGCGGCCAAGGGTGGCTTTGCCGATGGTTGCACAGGCAGCCTCTTAGTTGGCCACTCGGCCGGCGAGTTTGCAGGCGAAACGGGAGCGAGCGGGAGAAATGGGAAACAAGGGCAGACTTTTGAGGGCCCAGAAGGAGGAGAGTGGTAGGGCGACGGGATTTGGCGCTGGCGATGAGCTCGCCTGCCAGCGAGCGCTCGGGGTCGGCGCGGACCAAATTGGGTCCGAGCTGGACGCGCGCGAGAACGCGGCCAAAATAACGCACGGCTTCTGGCTGCAACAGTACACCTGGTTGCACGATCAGCAGCAGGGCCGAGCAGGTGAGGCGGGCGGCCAAAGCAGGAGCGCGAACAAGTGCGAAGCGGAGAGTGTCGGCCAAAAGTCGAGGGGCCGGCCGAAGCAGAGGGGCGGCCAGAGGCTCCTGGCGCGATGGGGCAACCTGATGCGCAGTTTGGGCGGCTCCGCCTGCAACAGTCCCTCGAAGCAACACGAGCGACCTGTGTCGGCCGGCGCGCTTGGCGGCCGCGAGTCCAACCTGGCGAGCAGGTTTGCCGGCTTGGGGGCCGCTGGTTCTAGTTTGTCGGGTTGCAAGTGGCGCGGCGGCCAACGAGCGCGGCCAGCGGCCACAAGCGCAAACACAAGCGGAAGCAAACAGGCTGAGCTTGCAGCCTCAGCGGACGAGGTTTGCGAGCAGAGTGACCCTGGAGGCCGGCCAAAGGTGGGCCGCCGCTGGTTCATGGGAACGATCTCAAGCTCAACATCGGCGCTCCTGTCGCCGTTGAGCTCAAGCCGGAGAGGTTTTGGCGCGAGCGAGCCGAGTTCAAGCGGTGGGCAGCGCTCGAGTCCGTACAGGCAGATTGCAAGCGTGTTTCAGCGCAGGAGGGAGCAGCGCGCAGCCACGACGGGCGACCTGAGCAACAGAGGCGCTACGTTTGAGACAGACTCGCACTTGGGCACAGGCGAGCGGATTGAGTTGCCGCCGGAACCGGAAGTGAAGCGGAGCAAGCTGATGCAATGCGCCCGCGTGCCAGCGGCGGCCTGCACTGGCGAGAGGGCGCGCGCAAGCAGACTGTTCGGGGGCCTCTTGGTGTCGCCCCTGTTCAGTCGGCGGCGCAAAACTGGACGGGCGGCCGCAACAAGCTCGAGCGCGCAGCTTGGCGGGGATAAGGAGACGGAGGGCGGAGGGGAGAAATCAAGCATGAGCGATAAGAGGGAGGCCAAAAAGATAAGGCACCAGGAGGCCGCTGCTGTTGCTGCCGCTGCGGCGGAAGGGGCGCGACGAGACGAGGGATTTGGGTTGGACGGATTGATTGAATTTGATTGCGATAGTGGCGGCGGCGGCGGCGGCGGCGACCAATTACTGGCTGAAAGGGGCGGCCAGCTGGCGGACGCAAAGCGGAGGGCTGTTGTTGTTGTTTGCGGGCCCCAAGCGGCGCAAGTCGGCCGAGATAAGTGGGCGGCCCAAAGTGGATCATCTTGGGGCGAGTTGAAAATTCAAGCTCCAGCTGGAGAGTGTTATGCAAATGAGCTTGAGCTTGAGCCTGGGCGAGCTGGCGAGCGTTCGGACGAGAGTCAGGTGGGCGCAGTGATGCTGGCTGGAGCGGAGGAGAGGGCCGAGCTCGCCAAGGAGGCCAATCAGCGCGAGACAAGCGCCGGATTGAGCCCGAAATGGGGCCAAGAGCAACAATCGGCGCCAGCGGGCGAGCAACGCGCTGAACTTGGCGCGCCCGAGCTCGCGGCGGACGGCGGCCCAAGTGGGAGCGACAAGCTGCTTGGGGTTCAGAGCGGAGCCGGCTGTCCCGGCGAGCGCTCCCTACTGCCGCTCATCCAACCCTTCGCCGGCTCCTCCTCCTCCCTCTGCTCGTCGCCGTTGCTGCCCGAGCTCGGCAGCCAGCAGGAGTCCTCGGCGGAGGAGGAGGTTTGCGTTGCGAGGGTTGAGCTTGTTGGGGACGAAAGCGAGCGGAGAGGCCAGCAGCAGCAGCAGCAGCGGCGGCCGCGGCCGCACCTGAGCCGCCAACTGACGCTCGAGCGGCCAATGTCGCAGCCGATCGTCGGCTTGGCCGCCAGGAGCTCCAGCAACCAACTTGAGCGGCCATCGCAGAGCCAGCAGGAGTCGCTGCAGCAACCTTTGGCGCCAACTAAGGGCCGATTGGAGAGGGCCAAGGCCAGGGATTGCGGCGCTCAGGCCGACAGTCTTGGCGGCAAGCAGAAGGCCGCGCAGGCAGCCTCGAGCGGAGTTGGCATGTTGCGCAGCAACTTCAAGAAGCTGGTCAAGCGCCAACAGTCGGTCGATTCCTACAGGATGGCGAGAGATCTCAAGAACAAGCTGAGGCGCCAGCAGGAGGCGCGCAACAAGCACAAGAGCAAGGGCGCCCAGAACAAAACGGAGCGGCACGAGCTTGAGCCGCGCGAGTCGAGCGGGCGCAAGTTTTCAATGGGCGACAATGGGGCGCAGCAGCAGCAGCAGCAAAGAGGGGGAGCCGAGGTGAAGATTTGCGTGAGCGGTCGCGCGGATGCCCTTGGCCAGCAGCAGGCTGTTGATTCAGCTGGCCAAGGTGAGCTTCAGGCGGCTAGACGACAGGTGGCAGTCGCGCCCGCAAGCAAGCGCGTTGGCCCAACTCCGCCGAGCAGCCTGTCGCTGTTGCCTAGCGCAATCAGCTTGCAGCAGCAGCAACCGGGCGCCTTCATCGTGGGCAGCTTCAGCGGCTGCATCACGCCCACCTACCCAACCCACCACCTGCCCAGCCCGAAGTACGTGGCGCCCGCTTCGAGCACCAAAAAGTACAGCAACGCCTCGACCGTCTCCTCCTCCTTCGGCGCCGACAACTTCATCTCGTCCAGCAACTTTTACGCCCAAAGCAGACAGGCCCAAAACGAGGCCTGCGGAAGTGGCGGCACCGCAACCCAGCACTCGGACGCGGACAGTCTGTTGGGCGGCGGCTCGGCCACGCCCTCGCGGGTCGGCGGCACTCGGGCCGGCAGCATGGGCTCCTCGTCGCCCGTGAACCTGCTCGGCCGGCAACAGCAGCAGCAGCTTGGCGAGACCGAGTTGCTGGTTGAGGATTGCGACAGTCGAGCCGCGGCCGCCGCCGCTGCAAGACGGGCCGACTTGGCCGAGCACATCTACGACAACAAGTGCGGCCTCGGCGAGGACATGAAGTTTCTCGCCTCGCTTCCAGAATTGTGCGACATAACCTTCCTGGTTGGCGAGACGCGCGAGCCAGTTTGCGCGGTCAAGTCCGTCTTGGCGGCAAGAAGCCGCGTTTTCCACAAGATCCTCTTCGGGAATCGAGTGCGCAAGGTGAGCCGCCAGCTGCAGCAGGCGGAGGAGGAGCTGCCGGCGGACGACAGGCGGGGCTCCTCGCCGAGAGCGGTGCAGGCGAGCCAGCGGAAGCTCGCGGGCAGGTCCAGCTCGCCCATGGCCGGCCGCTCGAGCTCGCCAAGCCAGCAGCAGCAGCAATGGTCGGTTACCTCAAACTCGAGCGGCTACAACGCGCAACTCTTGCGCGCTAGCTCGACGGTTACGAACGAGGAGCAGAGCGCCAGCTTGGAGCGAACGAGCCGCGTTGGTGGACGAGTTAGCGTGACGAGCAATGGACGCGAGTCGGCCAGCCAAGCCAGCCAGGGCAGCCAACAGCCTTTGATCATTGGACCTGGACAGGTTGCCGCGCCCGCACCTCAGAGGGCCAAGGCCAAGAAGAGTTCGGTGCGCGAGGTTGGCGCCGGAAGTCGGCTGAGCCGCATGTTCACAAAACGAGCCTCGGATCCTTCAATCAAGCACAACCAATCCATTGGCGGCGCAAACCGTTCGAGCTCGAATTACCTGGACAAGATGGTGAGTTGCCGTTTGCTTCTGTTCTGTGCGATAGTTCATTTGGATTGCCAGATCGAGAGTGTCTCCTTTCATCGGCCTGCAAACTAATCCGGCGCCCGCAACAAAACTCGCCCCAGTCTTGGTCCCAAATGAGCACCACAATGATAATAGAGGAATTCGAGCCAGACGTCTTCAGACAACTGATTGAGTATATTCATACTGGTTGCGTGCTACTGCAAGCGCGAACTCTACTGGGTAAGTTGGCGGCCTGAAAGCATGAGCTCGGCTCGGCTTGGAAACGAGGAGGCCCAAAAACTAATGGGCGCCAAACAAACCAGGACTCCTGAACGCGGCCGACTACTACGGACTCGAGCAACTGCGCAAGGCCTGTCTCAGGTTCGTCTCCTGCTGCATAACAGTGGACACAGGTGAGTTTGAGGCTCAAACCTAAACTTGAGTCTGGCCAAGGCTAACCCGCTAATCGGCTTACTCGACTCAACCCAACCCGTGTCTGCGCGCAGTCTGCAGTCTTCTCTCCACAGCGGAACGCTACATTCAGTACAAATGCACCAAGTCGATAGTTCAAAAGGTCAGTTTTCTTGCTAAAAACACCTCTGAATGGGAACGAGGGGCGAAGGTTAAACTAAATTTGCGTTCAATTCTCAGGTGCTCGAGTTCGTGGACACTCACGCGGACGAGATCTTCAAGTTGAACGCCTTTGGCCTTCTACCTGAGCACGTTGTGCGCCTTATACTGGCGAGGGACGGACTCAAGGCGGACGAGTATGCAAAGTATAACGGCGTCTACACTTGGTGCGAGCACTACTGCCGCTCCTTCGAGCTGACCAACATATCGGATGTGATGCAAAACTTTCTAGACTTTATCCAATTCTACAAAATACCCACGAACCTGCTCCTGAGCGAAATCTACCCCACGCACGTGGTTCCTGATAGCATATTTTTGAGCGCACTCGCCTACCAAGTAAGTGGTCGTTGCGAGAGAGAGAGAGAGAGATAGAGATTTGAAGAGGGTTGGGCGAGCGCAAGGTGGCTGACCTTTACCTCCTCCAACTCACACAGGCTGATCCGAGAAACTTTGAGCCGCAACCGTCGCAATCGAGACGCATGACTCTGCCGAATCCAAGCTCGCTGAAGGATTACGATAGGCAGGAGCAGCGCGGAGAGAGGAAGCGGAAGTGGAGCGGCCGAAAGGCGAGCAAGGACTCCTCGTCGGGAGTGTTTGGCTCGCAACAGATGCTGGCCCAGGGCGGCGCAGGCAGGGGCTCAAGGGCAAGTGGCGGCGGCGGCGGCGGCGGCACCGGCCAGAGCGAGCCGGCCGCGGGCAGGATGAGCAAGCTGAGGAAGGGCAGCCTGGCGCAGGTTTCTCTGGGCGGAGTTGTGCGCCTATCGCACAAACTTTCCATTAAGAAGCGCCACTCCAATTCGGCCTCGGCCGGCGCACGCAAATCGGCCGCCAACAAGCATCAGTCTGCCCTTGAACGGACCCAAACCCAAGTTGGCCAACAAATACTGGACGCCTATTTGGTGCAACAGCGACAGCGCGAGCTCGAGCTCGAGGAGCTCAGGTTGGCGGAGGAGGCAAAGTTGCGCTCCGAGCAGAAGCGCTCCGAGTCGGCCAGCTCGGTGGGCCAACAGGCAGCGGGCGCATTGCAGCAGCAGCAGCAGCAGCAGTTGCAGCAACGCGCCGACAGACAACCGGTCGCCAAGAGCTCATCAAACAGGAAGAGCTTCAAGGACTTTCGGCACATCTCGAGGCGCATCTTTATGCGCCACTCGTCGAACAAACTGTTGCAACAATCTTTCAACACCATGTCGTCCAATCGCGATGGAAGCGAGAACGGAAACGATCAAAGTTGTGCGAGCGGGGACCAAAGTAGTAACGCGAAGGACAAAGACAAGGGACGCGGCCGGCTTAAGATAAAGAGGAGCGAGACTGTCTTCGAGTCGAGTCCCCTAAACGCGCGTCTATTTCACCAGCTCTCCTCGAACATGCTGTCCAAGTAGCCCCCAATAAAACAGAGGTTGTTATGGTTTTCTTGTTAGGGTGCTTTTGCCGCTCTCTCTGCCCCTCGCCTCCTCGACTAGCGCTCAGCCAGTGCCAGCGGACGGGCAAAGCTGGACGATGCGCCACTCGGCTCGTGTTCTCGCTTTCTGTAGTGCGAAGAGGTATCTAGAGATGTGTCTGACGAGGGTGCCACCACTGAAATGTGCGCATTTTGTTGGGCGCCCAGAGTTGTATGCGGGATTGGGCGGTCGGCTCGCCTTCGTTCAGGGGATCAAATGCATCCGGCGTTGCCGCGCACTACATCTCGTTCTAATTGAAGCCACAAAGGCCTCCTCCTTCAGCGACCGATGATAGAATCAGATCTCGTGGCTTGCGTCTCATGTTGCGCCTTCTCTGCTCGTATTGCAACCTAATCAATTGACGCGCCTGGTCTCGTGGGTTCAAATTCTGATTGTTTTGGTATCCAAACGGCCGATGGGTCGGATCCAAACTGTCAACGTTCGCGACCAATGCGAATGCTTGCCACTCGAATTGCGTCCAGCCCTAGGATTGCAAACAGATCATCTTCCGTGAAGCGATCCTTAAGACATCCAAAGAGACAGCAAGGCAGATCACTGATGCCTAAGCATCCACCAAACAAACGCCCATCACACTAACCCACCTGAGAAAGGTGTGTGAGGAATTCAAGACGATGGGAGTGAGAGAGTTGAAGAGTTTTCTCCGCGCCAACAAGCTCTTTGAGAGAGTCGAAATATCCAATACCGACCTGGTCATCGACTCAACCAGTCTGATGTACCAACTGTTTGACTTTCTATGTGACAGGCAGAATAGAGAGCTGTACAAATGCGACAACTACGCCGGCGACATGGTTGCTTATGGCAAGTGGGTGCGAGAATTCTTCGCGCTACTCAACTGGTGCAAAATACGACCCATCGTCGTGGTTGACGGATCTAAGGTGAACCGAGAGCCGGCAGGGAATGATTCTCTTTCGGCAATCGAGGAGCTGAAAATCAAGGAACGATACGAGTCGTCAATGGAGGCCTTCCGGACGGGGAAGTTCATCTCGCCTCCGATTCTCTACGAGGTCTATGGGCAGGTGATCATCTCGCTCGGGGTGGAGAAAGTGCAGTGTCCTGACGACGCCCATATCAAGATAGCCGAGCTAGCGTGGAAGCTAAACTGCCCAATCTTAACGAACAACAGTGACTTCATCATGTTCGATCTGCCTAAGGGACACTTCAATCTCGCCAGGAACTTCCTGCTCGATTTCCAGCTGAAGCCAGTTCGGCCTCGCAGCTTTCTTTGTTTAGGAAATAGCAGGAATCTGTTGATGAAAAATGTGCCAGGTTTAGACGCGCGTAACATTTCCTTACTGGTCGTGCTGGAGCCAAACAACTATTATAGATCGAGGAAGTTTCCAGAGGGTCTGGAGGTTGAGTTTGTCCCCGCACCTGATAACCGATTCGTCATGGAGACTCCGAGGCAACGGAACATTGGCGGCCTGTTAGATCTGCTTAGAGGGAAGACATTCGAGGAGGCTCTGGAGGCAATAATACTGAAAGCTGATGTTGAGGACCCAGTCGCCGCCAGGGACTCGATCGAGCAGCTCTTGCACAAGCGCACCAGCACAATCAGCCTCAACCTGAAAGACGAGATCTGCAAGATCTACCCTGACTCTGGGGCAGAGGCGGGCACTCCGCCAGATCAAATGCCCTCCACTTATCTCGAGAGAATGTTCAAGGAGCGCTGTCTAAGCCATTGGGCCTTGGACATCATATTTCGCGCCACGGCCTACAGTCACGCTGTGCTCGGCGACGATCGGGCCGACTCGCCCAGCCTCGTAAGCCATCGGCCCATTTCGGTGGCTCTAGCCATTCTGAGACCCAAATGCGTCGACAGGCTCAGATCGGACATGGATGCCATTCAAGTGTACGATCGAATTGATACACGATACGATAGAATCAAGATCAAGCCACTGGACCACTTAGAGAACTATGGGTCGCTGGAAAATCTTAACATCTATACGGCGATCAAGCTCGACCAGGCGCTCAAGAGGTCGATCGTGATGGCCACATTCAGATTCACGAGCGGGGAGTACGATCAGATGAGCGCTTCAATGTCGAGCTTGTACTCAGGCTCACTAGTACACGAGTCCACGATCTGTTTCTTGCTAGTCAGGTTCGCCGCTCTCGAAACAGAGCTCGACCTTGTGACCCAATTCGTCGACGCCCTATTGCTCGTCTTTTTCAACTATGCAGCTCTCAGCAACAAGTCCCTGAACGCGGACTCCCACGATGAGGCTGCTGCGGTCCACCTACTGCGCAAACTGCGACCAACCTATATCGCCTGCAATCGAACATCAACCCTCTACAGGCGCATAGTCCATCACATTAGCATACTACAACACGCCTATAGCTCGTTCATCCTAATTAACAGCCTCCTCGACGAGCCGCTAGACCAACTGAAACCTGACAGTTTCATGAATGGACCTCTCATCTACCAGCTGATGAGAGATCTGCACTCGCGCGTCCTGAACTCGGAGTTCCTCTTTTCCAAGATACCTGCCCTGGAGGCGGCACGTGTAATGGTTCGGCTCACCTTAGATGAGGGAAAACTCGCTCACTCGGCCAGAAGTTGTGGACAGAATAGCTAGAAACAGAGTCAGTATGTTAAGGGCGAGCAGCGCGTCGAGAGAGCCACCCATCTGAGGCGATCGTGGTTTTAGATTAGTATCTTTATTATTAAACACGGTTCACCCGTCCCCGACTGCTGCTCCGCTTTTCGAGCCCACTCGAGGATCCCGAATTGCTTACAGTGGTTGTAGTGGGTGTAACGTACTCAACTGAGCTGCTTGGGTCGTCCTTAGTGGTAGCCTTACCGTCTTGTTGGCTCTCACTCGATGCTGCTGACGTTTGGTCGTCGCTAGTTGCTGTGCTTGCGGTGCCATCGCCTGAGCCAGCTTGCTCACCAGATGATGGCTCAGAGCTCGCGGCCGGCAGTGTGGTTTCTCTGGCTTCAGTTTCAGTGGCCGAGCTCGGCGATCCTGTTGTGGGCTCTGGCGTCTGGCTGGTGGCTGGGCGCGTTGAGGGAGCGGACTCGCTTTCCGTGTTTGGCGACATGGAAGATGTTTCACCCTGGCCACTCAAATTGGGTGGCAGTCCGCTTTTGGGCGTCTTTGGTACCTCTGTAGCCTCGACGTTTTCAGTCCCTGACTGTTCTTTACCGCTGGAAAACACTGGCTCTTTGTCTGGTTGAGCAACTGTGGGCGGCCTGGAGGGGGCGCTTGTGGTCGGGGCGGCGCTAGGCTCTCGTTGCTCCTTCTTGGTGGTGGCTTTGCTCTTAAAATACGGTCTCCATCCGCCGTCATTGGAACTAGATTGGATTTCATTTGCGGAGTTGGACTTGTCCCGGAAGTTGGATTTTACACCCGGCAAAGTTTCCCTCGTTGCCTCGAATGCTTTCTCTGCCGCACTATCCAGCGTTTGCGACTGAGACGAACTCTGTACCTTCGTTCCAGTTTCTAAAGTAGAATTCTGCAAAGAAGCTCCAGGCATACTCGTCTTGCTGACTTGGTTTGAACTCTCGCTGGCCATTTGGTTTCGTGACAACTGGATTTGTCGGCCAGGCGAAACTAAATCCCCAATCCTACTTATTTGCTCGCTTTTGAAGGAGGTTTTCACTCCTACTGGTCTAGACTGGATGTTTACCTTATTGAACGATGAGGAACTCTCAGATTCTGCTTGGTTGATGAAATTGGTCCGTATGGCTGCTTCGCTGGTGACCCTTTCGTTGAAACTTGTCTTTGTTCCGATTAAACGTTGAACCGACAATGGTGGCACAATACGGCTTTTGAATGTAGAACTAACCTCTTGCTTGGTGAAACTTGACTGACCAGCCGGCTCCGATGAAGCCTTTCCGAACTCCGTGTTTAGATGGTAGAATTGCGATGACTTTGAGCAATCGACTGAGTGCCAGAAGTCGCAATTCATGATTGCCTGGTTGAAGACAGTTCCAATTCCGCAGAGGAAAGACTCTCGCCGACCTAGATAGCAGAGATGGTAAACCTGGCAGCCAGTCTCCTCGTCGGCGTACATACCTGGATCATACTGTTTTCCCTCGCAGGTGAATCTTGTGTTCGGGATGCTGGAGTAAGCTGGAAAGTCTATTCCAGGTGCGCCCTCGACGGATCCATAGATGGCGGGCTCAGGATTGCTACTCCTCTGTTCAGTCCTCGATTCCTCCACCACCTTCCTGAATGTTTCCACAGTTGCAGGCTGCTGAACTATCGTGGAAACGCTCCTTATATCTTCCTTGCTAACTTGTTGCGCTTGCTGTCGCTGAACGGAGGTAATATTCTCTCTGAATCGTGATAAAATACCACTTCCGCCCTTCGAAAATGACTCGGACGAAGACGAAAGGCCTTTTATCTCTTGGGCATCAATGATCGAATCACTTCCAAGCAGTAACAGTCCAATTGAGATGCAAATTAAAACTAGCGACGCCGATTTGGAATCCATAATTAAACAACCAGCAGAAGCCAATAAAAATCTTGTCCCACTCCGAATCGCTCCTCTCCACTCCTATGTATCTTCTGTCCCTGTTTCAGTTTGAGAGAAGTTTTAGATCCATCCAAAGTCTCGCTGCTTTTGCTAAGAGTGAACATCATAACAGCTCAAGTAGAGTTTGCAACGTAGCGCGAGAAAGACTTTCGTTGAATTTACTTCGCCTCTCTCCCTCTTTCTCTCACACTATCCACATTGAGCACAGGTGAAAACTCACCAACTCGCCAGGTTTCAACGAGACAACTAGGCGATTTTGGTCACAAGACGAGAAAACGCACGCAATACTTGGATTTCCAACTAGGCCACACCAGAACCTTGACTCTAGCAAGGATTCAACGGGCAAAGTTCACTCACTTTTCGTCTACCAGGTGACCACTGGCACTGTTTTGTTGCAACTACAGTTTGAGGGGTTTATTTAGCGACAATCAGGATAAAGGTCGAAGTAGGCGAGTTTGATTTAGTCTTCCATCATTCAGAGGAACACTCGAGCGCAAATTGTTTCATCCAAGAGATAGTTTTAGAGAAAATGAGCTTTCTCGCGGACGTTCAGCTTCCTTGTCTAAATACCCAAACTAGACGCTCCATAACAAACCTTCCTTTTACCCTCGGTGCTTGCTGATCTCTCTCCCTCTCTCTCTCCCCCTGGTCAAGCGACTATCAACCATGAGATTGAATTTCAATTGGAGTCATAATTAGCTCATTTATGACCACTAGTTGGCAGCACTCAGCGCTTTAGTTTCGCTTGTCGCCGATTTCATCGAGCTTATCGTACCTATCTGACCTTCTTTACTCAAACCACTAATAATGTTTAGGATGTGACGGACGGATTAGAGTAATCCGTTAAACTAGTCCCACGCGAGAATCCTACCAACCAATGGAGAGGAACCTGAGATTCCCGCATTCTGTGGTGAGCACAGCCTCCATCAATCGACGGGAAGTCTGGTCCAGACCAAATAGGACCAAAAGATGTTAAGAGCAAACCTGATGCCAGAACTAAGCAATTTGGCGACTGTGAGAGAGATGTAAAAGAGTCCATCGTAGAGATCGCGTATGCAGACGCCGAAAGGTGAACCGTACATGGAATCTCAGATACGTGCCAAGAACATTGAACGCCATAATTACAAATTCAAGGATGATAGGAGCAATTCTGTAGTTTCAGAGGCTCCGATGAGGTGGACATTTCAATCTTTATCTTAGGTCCCTGAAATTGCCTGGCTGTGTTTTTACTGGAACAACTATTGATTGAATGATGATAACCCCGTTCGACCCGATAAGGCTACCGTGAAGCTAGTTCTTGATTGTTGCGACACAACTCCATTGTTAGAGACTATTTGTGCAACGACGGCTGACAACTGGCAACAAACAGCATCTAACTTGCTAATAAACTCTGATAGTTAAAACGTTCGCTCAACCGATAATAGTGTTATATTGGTTGATTAGATTGGACTGAATACTAAAATTATCACTGACAACACTGTTCGCGTTAGGCAGTTAATAAAGACTTCCTGCTCGCTCTCAATCGTCGATTGTTATTTCGAATAACGGGCTTAGCTTATTCTACACACTATCACACTCAACAAAATAGACAGAAATCTGGCATAGATCTAGTCCAGTCGTATTGATTAGCTTTCTCTTGCTACCTCATATTTCCTAGTTATCGTTTCTTTTGTTCGTGACTAAATTTGCAAATTTTGTTGGCACTGGCATCCTTAATGTCGCCTGGAGGAGTTGTATTAGTTGAAGGATCGTCTGTCCTATCTTCAGTATCCGACTCGATCTCGGAGTGAGAGGGATTCTTGAGGTTCTTATCGAGCATGCCATTATGATCCAAACTATTGTTGTTCAAGTCCTCTGTGATATATTGCGGTTTTTCGACGAAGTCTTGATGATTATATGAGAGATTCCTCAGAGCCAGCTTGTTAACATCTGAATCTAAGACCGCCTGGTAGGCTCTCTCGTGGTTGTTATTCATGTCATCAATATCCTGTAATTTCCTAATTGATCCGTTTGATTCATAGTGGGCGACATAATCACTGGCATCAAGCTGCTTCAATTTCTTTGTCCTCTTCTTCCTAAGTCTGCTTGCACCCTCTTCGACATCAACCACAGTGTCGGGCAACTCTCTGTTTCCTGTCTCAGACAGAGCGAATGGCACCAAGGCGCAGGTGAAACAAATGATAGAAAACATGGCAAAACAGTACGAATGACCTATGATTTGGCCTAGTTCGTGTGTGAAAGGAGCGACGGCTGAACCGGCTTTACCAACTGTAATACATAGGGACGTCCCAAATTGCCTGATGACTGTCGGGAATATTTCTTGACTTACAAGAATGATCACCATCAGGTTTCCAATAGCTGTCAATTTGCCAAATGCATTGACGACCAAGATCAATGTTACAGAAAGAGAATCTTCATAGACGTTGACCAGAGCCATCAATAAGTAGGAAACTGTTGATGCCAACAATAATAGAGATAGGCACGTCCGGCGTGATAAATAGGCTAGTATCAAAGCGCAAAATGCAATACTGACCAACTCGCTGAGTCCACTGATAACATAATTGATGTACAAGGATCCTCCAAGATCGGCAACATTTAAAGTTAGTGAAAAATAGACAACTTCAGCAACAAAGAGCAACACGAACACCGACATTGTGTCCTTCAATAAATGCATATTGGTAAAGATAGCGAGTATCGACCGACCAACGCCGATCCTTTTGCGGGCCAAATCAGAGCCAACCTCTTCACGTAATACCTGTCGGTTGAATTGTTCGATTTTTGAATCTATGTCATCAGTCAGCTTTCCGTTGATTTTTGCGGCTCTCCTGAGCTCATCCCTAGCCTTAGGGTAGTTTTTGTTTGTAATGAGCCATCTAGCGCTCTCAGGCAACCAGATTAGCCAGGGTAACCTAATTTGTGGTTAGGAAGTATTAGCATGGGTAACACTAGTACCGTAACCGTAGTCACGCGAGCATGATGAGGCAGAACAATTTTTGGCTGACTCACATTACGACGGAAATGATTACAGGAATCGATAGTATGAACCTGTAACTCGGATTAATATATGCCAAAGCGGGAACTAAGATTATTCCAGTTGCCCATCCGATTTGACATATGACTGAGCAAACGAATCTATACTCCGTGGCCACAGTCTCTACTTGAATGCTTCGAGGTATGAGTTCTCCAATCATTCCAAATGCATTGATTGACCTCAATAAGATGAAAGTGCACATCGAATCGGCATATAGAGCGCTGAAACCGAATACGAGGGTTACGAAATGCGAACAGACGTAGGCTGTCTTGCGCCCATATCTATCTGAGATGATGCCCCAGAATAGGAGGCCGAATGTTGCTCCAACAAAATACATACTGTTGCTTAGTGATTTTAGCCATTCCCTATCACACACTAAACTTTGTTCGATCGTTAAAGAGTTCATCAGTCTGGCATTGTAAGTGTTGTTGAACGACCACTTGTTGCAATGAATCCTTTCTGGTCGTAGAGATTCGGCATTGTTAAAGTAGCATTGGCTTGGGTCGATTTCGTAACGTGTCTTGACCGTATTTCCATAGTATATACTACATACGCCTTGTGTGGTGACGTTAATTGAGGAACTCTGTCCCAAGTATGATGGCGATGATATGTCACATATTTCGCACTGAAAGTGTTTTATGTTTGGGCTAAGAAACGGACCAGATAAGCCATCCATTGCGCAACACAATGCACGTAAGGCAGCGAATATGACTACTGTTATTTGATATGGACCAAAATCACCTAGAGAGAAATGTGCAATTACCTCGTGTCAGCATTTCAGATCGAGTAGAGCATGCCAGCAAATCGTTGTCTATGCAATCAACCCACCTATTATATTGGAAACTTTAACATCTGGAATTTGCATTTCACCCGAGCTAGAATTACTTTTAAGACCGTTCATCTTTGTGGATATATAACCATTGTTGCCTGTTCTTGCTGGCAACTCTGTTTCACAACTCTTTTCGTTGAGCTTACTTTTTAGTATTGAGTTGCTATGTGTTTTCTTTGGCATTGTGATATTGGTTTTCTTGCCCTCCAAAGAGTCTCGATTCTTGAGAACGCAATAGGTCAAATTAATTAACTGTTGCACTAGATTGGTACTGTTCAAACTTGAGAGGTGCTAGCGCCCAATCGCGACTTGGCTGAGCTTCATATGTATCCCAATGCATCAATACTACAGTTGTTATTGAGAAAGGAGCGATGTTTGTCGCTCAAGTTAAACATCATTCATAGTCCTAACTATCGCCTGCTTGCTTCCTGACTTCTAATGTTAACTTAATCTCGGTCTATCTTTCTAGATGCTATTGTAGCCAGATGGTACGTTAGCCGATGGTTGCAAGTTTTTCTCAAATATGCGCTTGCAACTTACGTAAAGGATGTCACGATTAGACTAGTACGTCAAAACTAAGCTTGAGCGAAGACCTAGATGACTGATTGTGCTTTGATCTGATTAGGATTTGTTAACCAAACAACATGTGTTGGTATGAACAGTAGAATACATAGTTCATGCTTTTATCTACTCGCGCATAGTCATCACGACCCTTGCGCAGGGTTTTTGGTTCATGATACGAAATAATGCTTACCGATTGTAGTTGACAGTAGGAGGGGGAATAGCGATCCTTATTCTAGCGAGATGGAACAATTAATAACTTAGCTACTGACTGCGTGCATTTAAGTATGTCTGACACTTCTCTGCAGCCCACTTAGTTCGGCCAGGTCCAATATAATTTGGATCTATACTACAACTGATCATCTTCATGTCTAAAGCCGGCAATTAAGCGGCCTAGTGCTAATGAAGATGATTTTATAGTTGGAGTCATGGTCTTTAGGAACAGACCTACGAGTTGGCCAACATGACTGTCAGTAGAAAATTAGAGGGCAAGCGCTTTGTTTCTAGATTTCTGGCAGCTTTTTTGAGCTTAGTTGAAGCTGTTCCAAGGGATTTTTGTCAGCTCAACTGTTTCGTTGTGTAGAAACCTGGCCGCTGGTGCATATAGAGCATTCATACCAGATAGGTGGTGAAATTTGGCTAGATTAGTTGCTGTAATTACGATGCGTTTGGTTCACAGATGACTTGATGTGCTTTGGATTACAGCTCCTCTGATTTGGCACCCTTTCCTCGTTTATGGCGGGAGTGGTCCACGTGAATCACAATGCTAGCAAGGAAGTCTCCTAAAGGTGAGTGACTCATTCTTGCTGAACCAGAAGGAGTAATACTCTGGTTCATAAGGTAGTATTCGATTGCGATTTTTTCAAATCCTTTCGACGTCTTTTGTTGGGGATAGAGTCTCTTCAAGGCGACCCATCTCTATGCTAAAAGGATACAACCCGGGATTCTCGGGCATTTCATGTACGACGGTACGTACGGTCGGCGACTGTACAGATTTGAAGAAAAAAAAATAAAAAGCGAGAGAGATTGAAGCATGAGGATCTCTTTGTATGGTCATCGTGTGCGTATGTGCTCACGACTAAAATAAAAATGATAGAATCACGTCGTCAAATAAAGTCTCGATACGCTCACTAGAATTTCTTTCACCTTGTGCACGTGATTTTTGCACAGGGGGCGCACTAAATGTGCAATGAGGAATCGTCCAAGAATGTCCTACTTCCCCAGGCAATTTTCCTCTCCGATATTTGTTCATAGGAGCCAAAAATAAAGATCTAGATCCTCTATATTGTTCCATACTTCTAGAACCTCTACTCACATTACCAACCTAACTCTTGCTATTGATGATTCGCCTCAGTCGATGATATTACCATCAGGGTATCATCTGCTCGTAACTACACTGGTAGTCTTCAAAATGCTGCACCTGTTTTGTCCTTTGCCGTTCAAATCTATTGCCTAGACCGCTCAAACTATTGGTTGACAGGTTATAACTCCTCATTATACTCTAACCTTCAGGATCTGTGTCTGAGATCGAAGACCTGGAGCAAACTCAAGTGCAAGAAAGAATTTCCCGGATCGAATGCTTGCAGTCAAATGAGCGCAAACTTTGACGACAATCTATTGTCCAACAACCATGAGTCCTCACCGATCTCCTCGCCCGTATCATCATCATCTTCGCCTTCGTCTTCCTCCGAAGGTTCGAGTTCGTCATCCGAGTTAAACCCCAGTGATGCCCTACAATCGCCGTTAACCGGCTTGCTCAATTTTGAAGGTTTCTCCATGCCCCAGATCAGAAATTTTGGTATTTCCAGGCATATAGATATGCCAAACTTTTCCAATCTCCCTTCTCTTCCGGCTTTACCATCATTCAACATACCCAACTTTCAGCAACGACTACCGGATTTGGCCAACAACTTGACGACAAATCTGACGAACCTTCAGAATTTCACACCAAATATGCCAAACTTTCGGAACCTGTCGTACCTATCACAGCTAACCAATGTATATACTTCAGCAGAAATCCAGAGTTTGTTTAATCTATTTAGGATATCGACAAACGGCCTACCTGCCTTACCACAGTTTCCACCTCTGTTTTCACGCGGACAACTTCTTAAGTCATGGCCTCACCTAAAAGATTCGGTCAGAAACATGCACCGAAGACTAAATGATATAACACAACGATTTCCAACAAATTTCCATTTTCAAGAATGGCAGTCAAAGAACGATGTTAATTATATTAGAATTTATTTCCTATTAAACGATTTCATCTACTACTGTGATAGCCCTACCAGTGATCCGCGACAATTGACATTCGGAGCCAATAGCAAAAATAATGTTACCAACCATCAGCCATCACCATCAACCTCTCTAGGAAAGCATCAACTCCCAACAAGCACTCGTAGTAGCAGTAGCTACAATAACAAGCATGAGATTCTCAATACTCAACCCTTACATCCTAATAATATGCTTGTCGAAAACTTTGCCCATGTTGGATCTTATGAGTACGACCAAAAGAACTCAAGGTTTGTTTTCGCAATCAACAAGTTCATTTATTACTTCGACGACCATCCCGAACAAGACAAAGCCCCACATGCTCCCTATAAGATCGAAACTGAATGCTACTATTCCAAGACTGATTTACGAATATGCCCATCAAACCCCGACTTAATATCGTATCATTGTAATGGTGATATTTGGTGCGTCAACATCAAGACCTCACAGGAGGTGAGACTCACGAGCACCGGAAATCGTTATCCTTTAGCAAGTCGAGCTGAGGGAAGCATCACCAGAAGTCCTTGTTCGTCCTCACCTAATGGAATTTCGAACGATTCTCAAGACGAGTGTAATCCAGACGCTCTACCCATATTGGTAGGTCGCCCCAGCTATGTGATAAGGGAAGAGTTCGGACGTCTTGAGGGTTTCTGGTGGAAACCTGAACCAGATTACTACGTAGTGAACAATGTTGGGGACTTTAGCGAGCACCAATTATTATATGAAGAGACTGACCAATCCAATGTCGGGATTGTCAGTATATCTAGCTGGGATGGCACCAAAGAGGAGCAAAGATACCCCAAAACTGGCACACAGAATGCAATTTCCCATTTGGGGATCATCAAATTCAAAGTTTCAGCTCGAGACTCGGTTATCCATGATGTTGTCACTTATAGAATAACCCCTGATTTAAGGGATATTTTCCCTGAGTGTGAATATCTAGTGCGGGTAGGCTGGTTAGGACAAGAGGCTATCTGGTGCCAGCTTTTGAATCGATCACAAACTCATCTAGTCTTAGCAATCATAAGTTTATCAAAAACATTTGAGCCGCAAATTGTTCATGAAGAAAAAAGCGAATCTTATTGGATAAGTGCTCATGATAATCTGTACTTCCTGCCCTCCTCCAGAGTTGAAAGCCAGCCTCTTGTCGAGGGAAGTGAGCTATTATTTCTATGGTCGAGTAAGGAAACCGGATTCAGACATCTATACTTGTTTAAGGTTCAGATTGGGAGCAAAGCGAGTCCTACAAAATTGATCTCAAAAAAGCAGCTCACTGAAGGGCAGTGGGAAGTAAATGAGAAAGACCTTTGGGTCGATGAGGAAGAAATGCTCGTATATTTTTGCGGGCTCCGTGATACGCCTTTGGAGAGACAGCTCTATGTTCTTAGCTACGCGGACTGTATCGAGGATAGACGCCACAGTTCGCATGTTAAAACTAAGGTCCACCGATTGACTGAATTGAATTACACTCAGTGCAGTATAGCATTTAATGCAAGTTGCTCGGTATATGTTAATATCCAGAGTAACACATCGGTCCCGCCCTTCGGTTTCGTCAACATTGTGGTACCACCGACTAAGTTTCGACGTGATTCACGTAGACTGCCCGATAGTAGAAGACTTGCACTTCTACTCGTAAATTCTTTCAACTATTCATTCTTTGAAACATCACATTTCGACTACCTCAAGTCTATAGGAACACGACCCTCCATAATGTACGATTGTCAAGCGGACCTCTTACCCGGACTCGCTAAACCTGAATTGTTTTGCTGTAAGCTAACCAACGGAGACTTGATCTATGGTTCCGTATTCAAGCCAGAGTTTATGGAGTCTGGTGTCCGCTATCCGACTGTCCTAGAGGTATACGGAGGCCCAGAAATACAGTTAGTCTCGAACAATTTCATGAGCTTACGACAGCCGACACGACATTTGCTATCCTCCGAGGGCTATGTAGTAGTTCTCATCGATTGCAGGGGTTCAGGCAGGAGGGGAGTCACTTTTGAGGCCCACACTTATCGTAGAATGGGACAGGTGGAGATAGCAGACCAGATTGAAGTGCTCAAGTGGTTAGCCAAGAATACAGGCTACATAGATCTTGATCGCGTCGCAGTCAAAGGCTGGTCTTATGGCGGCTACCTGGCTTTGATGGCACTTGCTCAGTATCCGAAGGTCTTCAAGGTAGCAATAGCTGGTGCACCGGTTACAAATTGGTTGCTCTATGACACAGCTTACACCGAAAGATTCATGGGTATGCCTAACGAAAATCCGGACGGTTACTTCAAAGGTAACGTTTTGAATTACGCCCATCTCTTTCCAGACCAGTAAGTACTATATTATATGATTGAATCCCGACCTCTTGATTCATACTAATCAATTCTCCATCATTCAACAGAGAAAACAGACTCCTCTTACTTCATGGATTGATGGACGAGAACGTCCATTTTACCCATACTATATCGCTAATCAAAGCTCTCATTGAGGCAGGAAAGCCATACGATCTCCAGGTTTTTCCTGTTGAACGACACATACTCAAGAATCCAACATCCTGTGAAAATTATATGACTTGCGTTCTGTCATATCTGCAACTGAATCTTTGACTTGGGTGGGATAAACCAGTTTCCACCATAGAGCTATGTTCCACATAAACCGAATTGCTTTCATCGCTGCATCTTTGGCCCGTCGACCCAAACCTATCGATTGCTCTTGAACTCGTGGAATAAGGATGACTTATGTCGTTTCGTGATGAATTCCGGCAGAGGTTTATCAAAATTCTCTGGTGGACTGTCCCTTGCTGTCCATGCTTTATTCTGCTCTACAGTGTTCATACGAGTTTCTATGAGATTCTGCTCCCAAGCGATAATTGGCTCTAAGAGCTCTAAATTCCTTTCTCTCCTAAATCGCATACATGACTTGTAGTTAGCTAGGTGTTGTTTGCAATCAATCAGTTCTCCATAGACATAGTATTGATTCACACGGCCGCTGATTGATTTACAAGCCTTCTCAAGCTCCTCGTATCTCTCGCATGGTCGTACAAATCGATATCGCTGATCCGACGGTTTTCCTTCGCTATCCGGCGGCACATACTCACATTCAAATTCGCCGGATACTGGCTTGGTCAGTTTCAGGATCGCCATCGGTGAGAATCGAGAATGAACCAAAACGAAGGTGAACGAGAATACACATCCGAGTTGCAGCGCGCCGAAAACAAATTTGACCCACAGCCAGGGCGGGTGTAATTTACACAAATTTACAACTCTCGGGCTTATGTATGATTGGATTATCTGTAACGGGTGTTCTGGGTATTCGGAATACCAAACAGCGTTACCGCAATAGGTAGTGGTTCTGATTTGGATAGTAGAGTGATATTTAGATTGGGTTGAGTTAGATGTGGATTTATTGAAGTCTCGACATTAACTGATTCGAAAATTGCTCGCAAC
>Ga0268249_1000389_pt1 | contig 23066 bp, 15 predicted proteins | sample AgamicAtPe_FD_200257 | JGI IMG/M metagenome (GOLD analysis project Ga0268249, IMG submission 200257) | Agave microbial communities from Guanajuato, Mexico - At.P.e (v2) (version 3) | ecosystem: Host-associated > Plants > Phyllosphere > Phylloplane/Leaf | place: Guanajuato, Mexico | collected... | reverse complement strand
TTGGGCTCGTGGGGCGGCCGGCTCGAGTGGGCGGACTTGCGGCCGCTTTGACGAGCAAGCAGAGAGGGAGAGAGAGAGAGAGAGAGAGAGAGAGAGAGAGAGAGAGAGGCGATCGAGTGTCGGGGTTTGATTGGCACTTATGCCTCCAGTTTGGCTGCACCGCAACAACGACACTCGGCGGCGCTCCCAATGCTTGGTTACGATAATACTTTATTAAATTCAACTTGCTCTATAGTGACTTGGGCGCGCACCACTGCTTGACGCGCGCTTCAATTGCACTGGTGTAGGCTTTTGCTGCGCAACTGACTTGAAAAATCCCTCCAACTCGCGAGCGCTTCCCCCCTCCAGCCGCTCTCGCCTCCAAAACGGAGGGCGAGCAACTTCGTGAGCAAGAGGCTTGCATCTATATGAGAGGCGGGCGTCCTCTGAGCCGGCGTCGCGTTCAGCGTGCTTGCGGCTGGCAGCTCATATCAAGTTTGGAGGACCAACCAAGCCCGCTCCTTGTCCACCAAATGCGAGCTCAGCAACCAGACTCGAGCTTAACGGGCTCCAGCTCCAGCTCCAACTCCAGCTCAGCGCGCCTCCTCTGCTGCTCGAGCTCCTTTGCTGGCCGCTGCAGCTGGCCCAGCGCCTGCTTGGCCAGTCCGTCGCCGCCACTGCTGGCCCCCATTGGCGCTCGCTGGGCCGGGCGCTGTGACACTGGCGGCGGATGGATGGACTCGTAGTGTCTCCGCAGGTCCACCTTTCGCTGGAATGAGCGCATGCACTGGTCGCAGGAGTAGGGTTTGTAGCCGGTATGTTTGCGCGTGTGTGTTATCAGGTTAGAGGACTGGCTGAAGGATTTGCCGCAGACTGCGCATTGGTGCGGCTTCTCGCCAGTGTGAATATAGGTGTGCTTCTTCATGTCCGACTTCTGGTGGAAGCGCTTGTGGCAGTAGGGGCAGGGATAGGGCCGGGTGTCCGAGTGGATGAGGAGGTGGGTGGAGAGGGTTGAGGAGCGCTTGAAGGTCTTGCCGCACTGGCGGCACAGGAAGGAGCGGCCGGCTAGGCTGGCGGCGCAGGCGGGCGCCTGGGTGTGCGCGGCGAGCGAGGTTGGCGAGCCCGAGGAGAGGGAGGAGGGCGCCGGCGGCGCTAGGCTTGAGTCGGGTCTGGTTGGCGCGCACTCCTTGGCGCGGGCGGCCAGCCTCAGCGAGCACTGTTGCTCGGCGCCGCCCTCAACCACGTCCAGCAGCTCGGCCTCGTCCGCGCTGTTCAACGGCGAGTCGAGCGAGTGGGGCCGGCTGGGCGCCTTGCCGGCCGCCTGCTGGCCGGCAAGCCGGTAAGGCTCGCGCAGGTTTGCCGGGTCCGGCCGGCAGGCGAGGCCGAGCTGGGGGCCGCCCAGCGAGCTTATCAGGGGGCCGCCGCTCGCTGGGCCGCCGGGTTGGTGGAGCTGGGCGCCGAGGAGCGGCGAGCTTGGCAGACAGTTGAGGGGCTGTTGGCTGGCCAGCAGCTGGGCCGATTGCTGCTGCTGTTGGCGCTGGATTGAGGCGGCCAGACTCTGGCGGAGACCCTCGCGCAACAGACTCTGCTGGAGGAAGGTCTGCGCGGTTTGGCGGTGGGCGTGTTGGGTTTGGGGCGGGCAGGTTAGCGTGTTGCGCGGGCTCACTCGCAAGGACGAGCTCGCGCAAAGGGGCGAGCAACTCACCTGGCTCTGGAGGAGGAGTTGGGCGTGGATGGCGGCCGTTGCGGCGGCGGCTGCGGCTGCGGAGGCGCCCGACTGCTGGCCAGCCTGGAGTAGCGCCAACTGGCCCGGATGCGCCGGCAGCTCCGCCTGTGGGGCTCTCGCGGCCGCAACCAGGTGCTGGCTTAGCGGCGTCAGCGGCAGGCTGGCGAGGCTAGCGCCGCCGCCAGCTTGCCGGCAGCGCAGGTAGGAGTGCTGAGGCGCGTTGAAGGGTTGTTGCTGCTGCTGCTGCTGCTGCTGCTGCATCTGTTGCTGGTGGGCGATGAACTCGGCGGCCAACTGGAGCGCCGACTCGAAGCTGCACAGGGCGGCCGACGCCCTGTGGCCGGCAGTTGAGAGGTCGGTCATGCCTGTCTTTGGCTCCTATTGCGCCCGATTGCCCAACTGCCCTCTTCTTCCTCTTCCTCCTCTTCTTCCTCTTTTGCGCTCTCGTCTTCTTGCTGGCTTGAGCTCGGCGGATCTATATTTGCTTGCCTCCCTCTTAGTGTGTGACTGCGTGCGAGCTATGCTTGCTGCCCACTTGGCGCGGGCGAGCTTGGCGGCGAGTCGAGTTGGCTGGCGCAACAGAGGGGCCCATTTGAGATCACAGGGGCCAGGTTTGGATTGAAGGCTTGGCTTTGGTGTGGCTGAGTTGGCGCACAAGCGGGCGCTTGTTGGCGCATATGCCAGGCCAACTTGTGCACAGATATGGCGCAAATCACCATCGACTAAATCTGATGCGCGCGCAGCTGCGCGGCCAACGCGCATCAACAAGGAACCAGCTCCCTGGATCGGTGGCTCGCGCGCAGCTTGGCCGCAGCGGCGGCGGCGCCAGCTGCAGCTTGGCCAGCCCGCGCACTTTCCATCTGGCTCGTTGCACCCAATTGACGCAATAGGCACACTTTACATGGGGGCGCGAGTGCTGGGCCGCGTTGGCGCCGTTGCGAGGCTGCGACTGCTGCGACTGTCGCTGCCTCTGCTGCTGCTGCTGCTGCGGCGGCGGCGGCGGCAACGAGGAACAATGATTAAACTTTGATAATGAGCGAGGGACTTGCTTTCGCTCTCACCTGTTTGCCGTTGCCGCCTGACAGCCCAGCTGGCTGTTGTCCCTCTTTCTCTTGCTGTCGCGCGTCAGAAGCAGCGCTGCTACTCAAAATAGCCACCAAGCGGAGGCAGCTGTTCGGGCACAAACTCGCCCAACCTGCAGCAAGCTCGAAACCTGGAAGCGGCCGATTAATCAATCAACTGCCGCCACTGCCGCTTGCTTGCTGGCTGGCTGGCTGGCTGGCTTGCGAACAATGACAGCGCGCAGGCCGCTAATTGGGCGCCAGTGTCGCCCGAGTTTGGTTGCGTTTGTTTGCTCACCTGTCGTTGTTGTTGTGGCTGCGCGCCGAGCTAGCGGGCTTGTCGGCGCCAATCTGGCCGCCCATATAGGAGAGGTCGCGCAAGCTGAGCGCTCGCTGGCCGAAATTGGATTTCTGCCTGCAAGCAGCTTCCGGCGCGACAATAAAGATGACGCTTATTGGACTGGGCATGGGGCCAAGTGGGCGGCCTGCGCATCCAGATTGGAGATAATCTTTGCGCTTGCAGCCGACTGGCGCCCGCTGGCCCCCGGCTGCTGGCCGCTCGCCGCTGGCCCACTTTGGAGCGGCGCCGGCCTTGCCAACTGGCAGCCCATCCAAATTGAATCAGCCCGCCGGCAAGCAAAGCAAAGCGGCGAGGGCCGGAGGGACGTGAGCGAGCACCGCCGCCGCCTCGAGCGCCGCCAGCCTCGCGCAGCCCGCCAACACCAACAATGGCCCCCACTTGTCCCGCGCTTGACGACAACCGCTCCTATAAAGGCGCGCGCGCCGCCGCCGAATCTGGACTATAGCGCTCGCTCGGTGTGATTCTGGCGCCGCCACTTCCGCCCCAATTGATCCGCCGGCCGCGCACGTGCTCGCGCACTCCGCTCGCCGCCAAGATTGAGCGCCACTTCCGCTCGGCCTCTTGGGCGCTAATGAGCGGCCGGCCAATGGGGGCTCCTCCGCCGCCGCCGCCTCCTCCTCGCGCCTGCGACGTGACTCGGCGCTCGAGTCTGCGCTCGCTCGCAGCCCAAATTGTTTGCGCAGCAATCGAGTGTTTTCATTCCAGCTATTGTTATTATTATTATTACCATTTTATAGCCATTTTTTCTCACCATTCAAACGGAAGTCTGCGACAACATTTTGTCCTCCTGTTTGCAGTCAACTTCACCTCTCGTGTCAGCTTAGTTTGCTTCCTTTGTTTTTCTTTCCCTCTCGCTCGCCTCACTTCGCCCCTCAGCCGGCTCAAGTTCGGCCGGAAGTTTCGCTGCGGCCGAGCCGCTTGAGCGCGCGCAACAATCGCATGCGACAAACGATGGCGTTTTTAGTGGCCAACTCAATGTTGCGCCACTAACTCAATGAACCACTTTTATTTGCCCCCAAACCAAGCCTCACCTGTGCTCCTGTCTCTCGGCCGCCAATTCCGGCCCAACTCAGAGATCGCATCCGATCCGATTGGGATCAGCTGGGCCGCAATTGGATTGAACTCTACTGAACTGAACTGAACTGAATTGAATTGAATTGATGGAGATATTAATTATCGGGCCGAGCGCAGGTAAGCGTGGAGAAGCCGAATTCATGGCCAGAGTTGTGCCGAATGGAGGCGAGCGGCGGCGCTTTGTTTGCGCACGAGCCAGTTCGTGATCCAGTCGGCCGCGCGGCCACCGAGCAAACAGTCAGCCGCCTCTCTCGCCGAGCTGACTTTCGGCTTTTTGCTTCGGCGGGCGCACGCCACTTCCGGCGGCGCGCCACTCGAGCGGCGGGCGCGCAAAGTTTGCACTCGAGCTTAAGCGGCCGCTCGTAAACAAGCAGTTTATGAGAAAGTTGAGGCGCCAATATTAAAAGGGAATCAGGTCGCGCTTGCTCCTTTGATTGGCGCTCGAAAGTGGCGGCGGCGGCGGCGGCTGCGGCAGCACCTGACTGCTGAGCCAAAAACCAAACAGAGTGACGAGCGTGAGAGCGAGCCGGGCCAAGCCGAGCCGAGTACCTGGCGGCGGAAGTGGTTGCGGCAATTAGGGATGATTTGGGGCGAGAGTTTGGAGGGGCGAGCGCGGCGCTCATTTGTCGCTCGCGAGTCGCCTGCTTGTCGGTGCTGATTTGCGGGCCGCTCGTTCGCGCGCGCCGCCTAATGAAGGCCCGTCCGCCAGCCAGCCCGGTTTGCTCCATTGATTCCTGGCGCCGCTCGCTAGGCGTGCGCGCCGCTAGGGGCGTTCGCGCACTCGCAGCCCAACTCGCCCTTATAGCGCCGCCCGCCCGCCAAACTGCCAGCCAGCCAGCCGGCCAGCCTGCTCGCACATCGACCAGCCAGCCAGCCGGGCTGCGGCGCAACTTATAGTTGTTGCGGCTTCGGGCCAATTTGCGGCCCATCACGTGCGCCGCTTGCTTAACCCCGAGCGATGGGCCCGCCAAAGGCGATTACTTATTGTATGTTTTGCGGACTCGCGAGCGCCGGCGCCAATGTTTCTAGTTGAGTGCGCGACAAGTAAAAGAGCAACGGTAATAATCTGCCTGATTGAATCCGGCCGCTTGTTATCCCGGCCGCGCTCATCGGCGCAACCGAGTGATAATTCGCCGCCCCTCGCGCACAAACTGCAACTCGCGCCGGCAAAGTTTGATTGATTGAGTTCACAAGTTTGCGGGCGAACGCGAGCGCGCTGAGCTGGCGCAAAACACTTGTCCGCTCCAAGCTGAGGTAATCATGTTAATGATCCCCCGGCGGCCGACGCGCCTCTGGCCCGCGAGCAGCCGCAACGAAGATTAAGATTGATAACTGGCCAGAGGAGGGCAATTGTTATTTGTTTATGTTCCGTGTATCCGGCGCCTGTTTGTCCGCTCCAAAGTGGCCCCGACTCCAGCTCGAACACGAACTCCAATTCAAGCTCAAACTCGAACTAGAACTAGAACTAGAGCTAGAACTCAAACTGCGCCACCAACCCAAACCCAAACTGCGGCGCGCAATTTCAATCAAGCGGAGGTAGAACGCTAATTGAATTAGCGCTGGGCCGCCATTGATTTGGGTTTGTTTTCAAGCGGACGCAGCTGGTTGAGCGCTGCGAGCGGCCTTGCTGGCGCCCGCACCAAATGGTCTGTGACATTAGCCAGCGCGAGTTGCGGCCGCCCGTCCCTCTGGTTGCGCGGCGAGCGCAAACGAGCCGGCCAGTTTATATCTCGGGGCCAAATTTGTTCAGCGCGCGTAAAGAGCGCCAATGATTTATCGCATGGATTTTGGCCAGAGTTCCAGTTGCTTTGTTTATGCGAGACTTGCGCTGAACTCGTAACCTGAGCGCAGGTGCCAGCCTCCGCTCGCAACTCTCTCCAGTTTCACTGGAGGCCTCACTTTTGGGGCCAGGTGAGCGCGCGGTGTGTTTGTTTCTGTCTGTCCGCTCGCTCGCTGCGGCTTCGGGCCCCTTGAAATCAAGCGGCCGCTCGAATGGCAGCCGCGGCCGCTTGATTGACACAACTCCAACTCTGGACGGGCGCAAAGGCGCGCGGCGCAACCGGATCCAGCGGACGGGGGCCTCGAGCGGCGCGAGGAGCGAGGAGAGGCGGAACTGAAACTGGAACTCGAGGAGGAAGTTGGAATAAATCAATGGGTCGCGCGAGTGGTCGCGAGGACAACAAGCCGCGCGGAGCCAGCAACAATCATTGTAATTGCATGCAAACGACCATAATAACAATGGAGGCGCCGAAAGTGGCGTATTATTCGGCGAGCGGAAAGCGCGGCCATCGATTCAGTGGCTGGCAAACTCGGGCCGAGCTTACAGGTGAGTCTTTCATGCGGCGCAATCAAGTTGCACGCCGACGCCTAGCAACCAAACTCGGCTCCTCCTCCTCCTCCTCCAGCGAGCGAGCGCGCGCCCAAACTCAAACCGCCGCCGCCGACTAATGCATTTCGTCGCCAAATGATTCATATCTCGTCCGATTTCTTGGCTTCCGCGCGCAAACTGCAGGTGCGCCGGCCAGCTGGGCGCCGAGCACTCCGCTCTATGGTTTAATTAAGCCGGCGCGCGTGCTCCAGGCTCGTGCGCCCAAATGGACTGCCCGGCTGCGGCGCCGCCCCCTCGGCGCTGCAATGGAGTCACGCGCGCGCGCGCCCAAAACGCCAACAAGTCTAATGGTTGCTCGTCCGCTCTCTCTCTCTCTCTCTCTCTCTGGCTTCCGTTTGCGCGCGCCGCAAGATCTTTGCGCCGGCTGCGAGCGGCCCCGAGAGCGACATGGACACGCACTTTTCAATTGTGCAACTGATTTATCGGCAACAAGCGCGCCACTCGAACGAGCGGCCGCTGATGGATGACAAAATTGGGCCCACTGGCCAGGTAGCTGGCGCGCAATCTGCGCCCTCCTCGCGCGAGCACGTAAAATTGCCCATCGTGCGCCAAAGCAGCCGCTCGGCGGCCACTCCAGCTCGCGCCAACTGGCCGCGACAGCAGGTAGACTGGCCGCGCCTCCAGCCCCGCCGCCGAGCAGCTGATGCCTCGCCGGCCCACAACGACCAAATCAGTCACATCTCGGCCCGCTCAAAGGTCAAGCACGTTGGCAGGCCTCTAATTGCCGGTTGACCTTACCTGGCAGTTGGCCGCTCGACGGGCGCGCGACCGCTTCCGCTGGCCGGCTTGCGTCGGGCGAAGCAGCAGCAGAAGCGGCGGCCCGAACTGCAACTGCATCCATGGCCGCCAAGGTGTCGATTGGGCGCACGTGGCCAAGCGACATCGAGTTTGCTTGATGTCACGGACTCGCGGGCGGACTGCGCCTCCCGAGCGCCATCTATGGGAGCGGCCGACTTCCGTTTGCATAAGCCGACACCAGGTTGCGCTCGAGCCGGCTGAGCTCGTTTGCCCGCCCGCCCGCCTGTCCCAGCGACGAGGGGGGGGGGGCGGGAGCTCGCCTGCCCGCCGAGCGCGAGAGGGCGGCCACTCGCAGCCAGGTGAGCCGGCATGGATGTCTCAGGGAAGCCGGCGGCCAGGCAGCGAGTGGCCGCCCTCTCGCGCTCGGCGCCGCTTCAGATTCCTAGCCCAGCGTCGAGCGGCGACTAGCGGACTTGAGGAGGGTTGGGCTCGTCAGGCCGCTGAGTCCGACGAGGCGCGCAGACTGGCCTGTCGCTGGCCCGAGAGCAAGCGTGCGAGAGGAAAAGTGATCCTGGTCGAGTCGGGGCGGCGCAAGCCTGCTCGCTCGGCCGGCCACCTGGAGGGCCGCCAGCCAGCCAGCCGGATTGCAAGGGGTGAGAGTTGGAGCAGACGAGTTTTGGGCGAGCGAGCAGGCAACAGGTTGTTGGTTTGGAACAAGCCCAGCTCAGCCAGTGGGGCTCAACTCAGGCGAAGGGCGCAGCTAAGGCTCAAAGCCCGGCGCAAGGCTCTTCTGGTTCAGTTTTGAGTTCTTGCAAGCGGACTAACTAACTAACTAACTAGTCTTAGTCCAGATTATTATGCGTGCCAGGTCGCCACCAGCAGCTTGCGCACGCTCAGCCCCTCCGAAGACTCGTGCGCAGGAACGAGAATAATCCATTAGCTAATCGGCTTGAGCTCGGCGGCCAAGGCAACCGAGCGGCAGACGGAGACAGCGGCAGCGGCGGCGGTGGCGGCGGCGGCGGTGGCGACAGAGGAGTCGCAGAAGAGCCCACGACGGCAGCAGTAGCAGCGGCAGCGGCAGCAGCAGTAGAAGCAGAGCCAGGAGCAGAAGCAGAAGCGGCGGCTAAGGTAGCGGCGCCAACCAGCACCAGCGCGGCGAGGCTCGGCAAGGTGAGCGCGAGGGTGGAAACGGCAGTGGTTAGCTCAGCACAGTTCGGGCGATCTAGCCTCAAACCCTGAACTAAATCATTAGCTTCTTTGCAGTAGTTGGTTGCGCGAGTTTTAGTTTCGGGAAGGCGAGAGCAACAGTTCCTTTCAAACTTGTGATCGCCCGTTTGTCGGCTCCGGCCTCTCGTTCAGACTCAAAGTTTGCCCCCAAACCAAGGAGGTGCTGAGGAGTCGCTCGCTGGGCGACCACATTCAAGTTCGTGGCCAATCAGTGCGCGCTGGCCAAGGTGAGCGCCGCCACTCAAAGCAGGAGGCTCCATCAAGTCGCTTCGAGGGCCTCAAAGGAGAACCGAAATGAGCTCCGTCCGCTCGGCCATTCGCAAATCCATCAAGCAGCTCCACTGACCAAACCACCGAATCCGCCCAACTTTAGGCGCCAAAAGTTAGAGAGTCGAGAGGCGAAGTAACGACGCAATGGAGGTGCTCCAATCTCAGACGCATAGCTCCTTTGCGTCCCAAGGGCAGTTCCACTACGCAAACCACCAGTTCAAGCACCAGCAACACCAGCAGACAGAGCACCTAGACGGTGTGCATTCAGCGGCCGCAGCCTCAACGAATGAAACCTCAGACCAATACTTGGCGGGCGCCACTTCAAGGCTAGCAAGCAACATGTACGATATTATGCCAAGCTCAATGCAATACGTGTTATACGACTTCTGGGAGATGTACCACAATCCAGAGCTTAACAAGTACGCACTCTTCAACGGCGGCCCCTGGCTCGTCTGTCTCTTCATCGGCTCCTATTTATATTTCGTCCTCAAGGCTGGACCCAAGATGATGGAGCGAAGGGAGGCCTTCGACCTGAAGCCGCTCATAAGATTCTACAACTTTTCAATGGTCCTACTGAACGCCTATTTATTCTATCACGCCTCTCCCTTCCTAAACTTCGGCCTCCACTGTTGGGGCTGCAAGCAGGCGGTGCAGCCAATGGTTAGAGAGTCAATACCTGTCGTCTGGCTGGTGCTAGTTTCGCGCTTCTTCGACTTCTTCGACACCATGTTCTTCGTGCTCAGGAAAAAGTTTTCCCACGTCAGCTTCCTGCACGTGTTTCATCACACAGTTGTTCCTATCGGCTTCTGGATCGGAATCAAGTTCGCCTTCTTCCCAGTCTGCTGCTTCATCCCGTACCTGAACCTCGTGGTGCACGTCATCATGTACAGCTACTACGGCCTCTCCACCTTCGGGCCGCGCGTTCAGAAGTATCTCTGGTGGAAGAAGTACCTGACCAGGTTGCAGATCCTCCAGTTCCTCATAGCGCTCGTGCACTCGCTCCAACCGCTCTACCTGCAACAATGCACCTTCCCCGCAATCTTCGTCATGGGCCAAACTGCGGGCGCGGTCCTATTCCTCTGGCTCTTCGTCTCCTTCTACATCAAGGCCTACACGATGCAGCGCCAGTCGAGCGTGGCCGCCCCAAAGCAGTCGGAGCTGAAGATTCCAAGCAAGCACAAGCTGGCCGAGCCGGCCCAGTTCGTGGACGCCAAGAAGAGCCAGTGAGTGAGTGAGAGCGCAAGTTTGCCGCCGCCATCCCCGATACAGAACGTCCGGAGACGGCAGCAACCTGTTGCGGGCCGGCCGTTGCTGGCCTGTAGAGCGGCGAGAGAGATAGGAAGAGCGAGGAAGAGTTTGCGGCCGAGAGGCGCTCGCTCGAGATGAGTCTGGTTGCGACGTGGGAAATTCAAACTTCGTCTTGAAAGCAAACAAACGAACACACTAACACACACTCTGAAACGCACACGCGAGCGAACAGACGGACGGACGAACGAACGCAGGCTTGTTTGCTCACGCGACACCTGGAGCGGCCAGGTAGACGGGCGCGCGCAGCCAGTCTGGGCGTCGCGTCCGCCGGCTCGCCAACAAGAAGCTGTGAATTTCAGCCTCCTGTACAGAGATAGAGAGGGAGCCAGGGCGTCCCACTGCATCGGGCCCGAGATTTGCGCCCAGAGTGCGCGGAGGAGCAGCCAAGCGGAAGCCAAGCAGGTGAGCGAGCAGACGCAAGCGGCCTCGGCCAGCCGGCTGAGTTGGCTCGAGGGCGAGGATTGAATTCTTCAAGTGAGTAGAGGCGGCAACTTGTGTACAGCGAATAATAAAGAGACTTTTAATATGGATACAAATTTGCCCTGCTAAGGGCACGTGATTGGTTGCCAATGTTAAGCGCGCACTTCCTGCGCCTCCAGCTGATTCGAGAACCAAGCAAGCCGAAAGGCTCGCTTTGGGCGCCCGAGGCCGAGCGAGCTGGGCGTGTCGGCTCGACAGGTCGGCCAGTGGAGCCGGCGGCCGGCTTTCGAGCTGCTTGCCTCTGCGGCTGCCGCACTGCGAGGCTTAATCAACGGGCTCATATCAGGCCCAATCCAGTTATGCTGGCTCCCGTTGGACTGGCTGCCACCGATCTCTCCTTGGCTGGGCCGCCTGAGCTCGCCCTTGCGCGATCCATCAGTTGCACGGGCGAGCGGCCAACATGGCGGCCAACTTTTGGGCCGGCTAAGTTCGAGCTCATGGCAAACGGAAAGTTCGTCTCATTGGGCTCTATAACAATCGAGCAAGGAGCGCGCTGGCAGCCAAATGGGAGCGACCAGCCGAGTTTTGTGCAGGTTGGTGGCTTTAAGGCGCTGGCAATTGCGCGCTGACCGACTCCTCTCCCTTTGGGAAGAGCAAAGTTGCGCATCTAATATGCTAAGAGTGCAATAATATTCTAGTCTAGAATCATGCGCTCGCCAGCAGCCAGTGGTTTGCTTGGGCGCAGGCGCGCGTCTTGCCGCTCGCCCGGTGATCTAAACGGCCAAGTGTGCAAATAGAGGGCTAATTGTCCAGCTTGCTTGCCGGCCAGTGCGCGCACTTACACGAACCAGAGAGCCGGCCATTCAGGGAGCAACCTGTTTCGCAATCCTCCGCTCGTCCAGCTGGACAGCTGGCGGCCGAGCAAGGCGCCGTCGGAGCGGCAAGCCCAAAAGGCAAACCCAATGCTCGAAGGTTCAACGGCCGCGCAAACAGTTTTGCCAGCCAGAGTGAGCCGCCGTTGGGATGACGGCGGACAAGTTGAGGCAAAAATGGTCATCTCCTTGGAGGCCCAGCTAATTTCATTGCCGATCGAAATTTGCGCTCGCTCAAAGATAGCTCGAGTTTTGTCCAAACGAGACGACGAGTTCAAAGTGTTTATATTTATCAGGTTTCTTGAACAAGCATCGAGCTTGATAAATAAACAAGCGATGAACGATTCCTAGTTCGCGTTCCACTCGCCTTCGTCTTTGCTCGCTCAACATTTTGCTCGATAAGAGAGGGGAAGGTTAAAATAGACGAGCTGGAAGGCGGCCACCATCCATCAGAGGAGCCGATGAGAGGGCGGCTTTTCATTGGGCCTCCTGGACTGGAAGGCGAGAGTAGGAAAGAGAGAGAGAGGGAGGGAGGGAGGGAGAGGGAAAGGGGATCATGAGAAAGGTAAATAAGCTGAACCGATTGTGAGTCTCAATGGCCGCTCAATGGTCCATGCGCTGGCCTCCGGTTTGCTGCCAAGCTAGCCGCTGGCACACATGTCACCAGCTCGGCCCGGCATCCAAACTTTCGCTTGCTCTGTCGCAAGCAAGCCTCTCCGCCTATTATTGAGATTCATGACATCTAAGGCGGCGATGAGACCAGAGAGACAACAATCGGGCGAGCGGGCAGCCAAGCGTGCGAGTTGCATCAGCGTCGGGATGATATTCGCGTAAGGCCGCTACTCTTTGGCCGGAGTGTCGCTTTCTACCCAAGAAGATGACTACCTGTTGCCCATTGTTTGTTGTCGCTCTCAGGGCTACTTTTTAACCCCACTCAGGCGGCCAGCTTGCCGCCACCATGCAAACAACACCGGCCTCTCCTTCACTCTCTCCGCCCGCGAGCCTCCATTCTGCTCGGCAGCATTGCGGCCAAGAAAACGCTTTCCAGTCTCCAGCGCCTTCTGCCAACCAGCCCAGCTGGCGCGACGTCAGGCAACCGTCCCTGTGGCCGGCGTTTCAAAAGCGACGCCGACAACGACAACAACATTGTTGGCCGACGACGAAAGCGAATCTCGCAACAGGTGCAATGATCAGAGTGGCCGCTTTCGTCATTCGAGCGGTCTTTCTTCCTCTCTCGCCGCTAATTTTGTTGCCGCTTTCGCAAGAGGAGACCCTTGGCTCCCCCTAGTTGCCGCAATCACAGCTCGGGATTGAAATTATGTTTCGTCAAAAGACGACTAGTTAGCATATTGTGGAATTCCCTCGCTTATTTTGGTGGCTGAAAAAGGTTTAATGGATAGACTTCTAATTAGCGTCGAGCACCAATTGGGGGGCGCAAGCTCGCCAGGTTTCCAATTCTTGTCACCACCTTAGATTGAGTGAATCCCCAAACAGGTCCAAACAACAACGATAGCGACAACAACAGGTCTGGTACAAAGTTGCAGACAAACTTTAGCTTGATGACGAGGCCAAGAGGAGAGAGGAAACCAGAATTTCCGCTCGAGAATTCCTCCTCCTATCAACCAGACACGACTCGTTGGAAGGTCTCTTCAAAATTCAGACGCAAATAAACTCTTTAGAAATTCTCCGCTCAAATTGGCTTCAAGGTGGCTCCACACCCTTGAGCTTGGAAGTTGCGCTCGAACGAGCAAAATGCGACGTTCAACCATCCGCTCGTGAACTCTCCTTTCCTTGCTACATTCTCAGATTTAGAGAGGCCTGAGATTTCAATACGATCATGCTCATGGCAGACTTGAGTTGCCGGAGACAAGTTCAGGAAGTGGCGACTCGAGAGATAATTAATTGTTGCGTCATAGGAGCTCGGCGGATATAAAATCCGTGCTCGCTATCTTCGACTAAATCGTCCTCTTGAACTCGACCGCTTGAAGTGTCGCCCTCAGCTTGAGTTCAGTGGCTCGTCAAAGTGTGACAACTTTTGCAAAAGGACCATCAGACGGCAGCTAACCTTAGCGCTTGGTGTATGGGGGTTCGCTTACAGATTCAACCATACAAACTAGAGCCAACGGTTTGGCTGCGGGATTGATACAGACATTACAAGGACTTGACAAGGTCACCTGAGAACAGATTGATCTCAGTTAGGGACTCTCAGGAAGGGGATTTCAATTCACCAATTCATGGCACTCGGAAGCCTGATTCTTCTCAGGCCTTCGAACTATCGAAGGTCGTTGAAATTGAATCACCCTTTCCAATTCGAGCGAAGAACAGAAGGGTTGCACACCAATTTAATTGAATACTTGAGCCGAGTCGAGCTGATAATGGCTAATTTTATATCAACAACTCAAACTAAAACACAAGCTGTTGATTTTCTGCTACTCCCTTCTTGATTTCGCCCATCCCTCACTTTAGATTATAAAGGTTCCAACTATCTACATATAATACAACGGTTGGCCGTATAGAGGCGTTCAAGTCTTTAGGCGAGTAGTGTTATTTCTGTCCAACTAGTATATACTCAATTTGATCTAAGTCGGAGCTCCCAAGTTAGTGAGGGAATTCATTGGACAACCATGTGTTAGACACATGATATATACCTAAGCCCAGTTGAGAGCTTGATGTGAACTTGAACTATCTTCCAGCGAATACTCGATTAGTCTCTGTTGGATGGTTGATTGGAGAAAAAATGCGACGTCATTTGAGTCGCAGGGTTAGGTTCTAAAAACGTTTAAGTTTATTCGCCTCATTTGCATATCTTTTACCTGAGAGAGAGACACAGACATTCATCGAATTTCCACCCATACAAAATCTTTTACAGTAGTGTTTTGTTAGACTCTCAGTAGCAATCAGGTGGATTTCGATTCCAATCATCGTATGAAATGGCTCTGATCTACAGCAAACCCGGCATGAACTCAATTGCCTTAACCTTCAACATGGTCGCACCGTCTGAAGTAGGAAAATTAGAGTGAGATCCGAAAGGCATGATGAAATCGTATCCATCAAACGGCAATCAAAACCTCGTTTCAATTCTAGTGCTCTCTTGATCACAAAGACAAAACTGCATCAATATCTAACTTGGAAATGAAAAGTCACCGGAAGAGAAAGGTACCATCAGTTAAGTGAGGTTCCTGCCTCACGATAGTTGCCTGGGTGATTTAGTTTGTTCGCTGCGCGAGCAACGGCTTTAGAAGCATATATGTAAATTTGGGGTTTTATTCACCAAAATCGGGATCACATGTGCGTTTCATAATCAGTCAACTTTTCTGTACTCCTCAAAATCAGATTAACACAGATACACGAGTTCTTGGACATATTTCCAAGACATGTAACGTGGACAGTCGCGCTGGTTCAGTGAAATCGTTGATTCTTACTGAGTGAAATCTCTTCCTGTTATTGACTAAACTTCTCACTAAAGTGTAGGTGACATGATTCAAAAACTGATCATTAGTCAGTTTTGTCTTTCGTGGCTGCAGCCAGGTCCCCTTTGTCACGATTTGAGGCTTGTTCTCCACCTGAAAGTTCGCCGACAGTCGTCTTGGTATTAGGATTTACCCTCTCAGTCTGATGGGGGTTGCCTATGATTGCTTTGAACAAATTTATGGTCAAAACTAATTCTCTTTTGCCCATCAGGCATAAAGTTGTTGAAACGAAAAATACCACATTATAAAGGAGGACGACATAAAAGTTTCCGAGCCATTCAATTCTTCCGAAGTCGGCCAGTAAGTCAAAGTCTGTCATGCCGAGTGTTCTTGCTAAAAGAGGTAGCGCCGAACTGAGCAGACATAATATGGTGCAGTTACCTATGATTTGATTGAAAGAGCTGTTATGTCGACGGGGTCTGAGGCAGCATAATCCGGGAAGGTTATATAACCCACAAAGCGATGCGCACCACAGATAGAGCACCATGACGATATCTAGGAATGGTCCAATGGATCCGTTCTTGCTATCTCGCGGGTCCTTGTTGGAATCGAATTCTAACTCTTCGTTTCTCTGTTGCGTGATACTAAGTGTAGTTGCAAGTGGCAGTGGTCTAAAACCAACAAGTAGTTGGAATGTATTCACTAGGACCAATATAATGGAGTAACCAGCAAGGGCAACTAGCACCACTAGTGCCACATAGTTTGATTTTCTAGCTTGCTGAATGGAACTCATCTGATAAAGGACAGTGAATAAATGTGATATTCCTAGGGGAGTGCATAATAATAGTAATAAGGCTCCTATGAATGATATGCATGAGTATAGAAATGGTAAGTATTGCCAAATGGTCAGTAGTTGTATGCCGCTAACATGACATCCAATACCGAAAGAGAGGCAGCATACTGTATATGTAAGTCCTAGAACAATTATCGCAACTATGATGAGAAGAACTAATGTTTCTCGTAAGCGTGATAACATTCCGCGCCGCGATCCTGAAAATCCCTCTGATTCGGTGAAGAAATAGGCAAAAGGTAATAGCATAAATAGCGACAAATTCGAGAATAAGAATACATAGCTCCACATACCATCCAAGAGTGACCATTTCGTCTTAGCATCGTCGATCCAAGAGATCTCATTAGTTGTGATTGATACTGGTAGGAGCAAAAAAGCTGCAATTGAGATGGCTAATGTGAAGGCGCACATCCATGTGGAAATCCTGTAGATCCTATATTCGTCTATATCAAGGCGAAATTCGTCTCTCTTCTTACTGAAGTATGATATTAAAGCACAAGATAAAGCATAGAGAACAATAAATGTGATGAAGTAGATCACGTGAGTCCTAACGAATGTATAGAATTCTTTGCCCTCCTCCTGTAATGTGTCGTCGAGAGATTCATCATCGTAGAACAGTGATGAGTACTTATGGCTATGGCTCTTTTGTTGCGAGCTTTGGTCAGGTTCCATTGTTTCCGATAAGCTCGTGAGATATCATTCTTGTGAACTGAGATTAACAATGACTGAGCTTCTTGTAGAATCCTGAGCTAGGACCTCCCTAAATAAATTGGCAAGACAATAGCCGATTGGTGCATCACCATGGACATATTGTTGGGATTGATTGTCATAACAGAAGGAAAATCACCTGCCCTGATTGAAGACATGATTTTTATATTTTTGGTTTTGAGTTCCGCAGACTTTTACGTTTCGCTGGATAGAAAATTTCATTTGTTTGCAAATGATCAGTCCGACAGTATTCCTCGGAGAATCAATATGCGCGCGAACATTCAAATTGATGACGTTTGAATAAACTTGGCTCAAGTTTTCGCTGCTGCAATCGAGCAGCCTTGTAGGCCTACAAACAGTTGAGGACAGCTACTTAATCAACCCTTCCCGCTTGTCTGTCTCATTTGGAGCTTGGCTGATATCTTGGATGGAACTGCTATGATCTGTGAAGATCATGGAGACTTCGCCCTCTCCTAGCATTGAGGATATCAAGTTACCTCACCGCTAACACCTTTGATTTGAGGCTACAACACTCGATACAATCCTAACCATCCAAGCTGAAGTGAATATTGTCGATTGTGGACGATTTAGACGAGCATCGAAGTCAGTTTGAACTATGGAGATGCCAATCAAGGGAAATTTATTGTTGCTCCTCATCAGCGTCGTCTTGGCTCTGTCGTTTTGCATCGAAGCAAGGAACGGTAAGTAGGTCGAAGGTAAAATCAATCGAGAGTAAAGGCAGCCAGCCTGATTGACTAATGGTGTCGGATCAAAGTGAGGGATGATGCGGACGTGGTAATCAAGGGACTTTTCGAGGACTCTAAACACGACAAAATCATTTACAAACGAGCTGCAGATTCGCCTGACGAAGATGATGGTGGTCATAAAAGGAAGTCAAAGAGGAAGTCCAAAGGCCTCTCCACAACTGTAAGTCCCTCGAGCTCGACTACACCTAAATCTGGCGGTTCCGCAGCCCCTAGTTCAACCACGACTCAGGTACCTGCGAAGGGATCGAAAAAGCCGCAGGATGAGCACACAACTGGATCTCCAGATGGAAAAAGTACAACAGGCAAGCCGGGCGATAAGGCTTCAACCACTGGAAAACCAAGTGAGGGAGCCTCGACGACTAGCACACCTGGTGACAAGAATTCGACGACGGGCAAACCTGGCGACAAAAATTCGACGACGGGCAAACCTGGCGACAAAAGCACATCACCGGCACAGAAGAACACCAAGGATGTGGATGGGGACAAGCAGGAAATGGCAAAGCAAAATCAAGCCGCTGAGAGGGAGTTACTCAATAAAGCCTTTGAGGCTACCAAGAAATGGGTAGACTGGGTCAGAGACCACAACGCCACCACTTGGAACTTACTCCGAGTGAGACAATTCAGATCCTATGTAACTAAGTTAACCAGGCGAGTGATATTGAAAAACACGTACCAGCCAGCCGAAGGATCGATACGTCATTACCCGAAATCTGTTGTCGAGACTCCAACGACGGATTACACAATAATGAAATGAGAAATTTCCAGATGGTAGAATTCGAATTGGAGATGTGTCAGCAAATAAGGCCATAAACGCACGCAGTTTGTCTGATTATTGGGATAGTAGATCATGCAACCACTTGGTCGAAAAAGTCTTCGTCCTCTAGAAAATGAGGATTGATAATAATCAGACGATCCTCCTCGGCATCAGCTTTTAGAATTTCGTCAGTGGGATCGATTATTTGTCCATCCTCTCTTATCTCCATCAGAATGTGGTCGGTTTTGACTAGCCTATCCAGAACTTTCTCGCACAACTGCTTCCTTTTGATGAGCTCACTCTCAGTTGCTATCTCACCCACGCATTGATGTAGATACCAATCAACTATCTCGGATCTCCTAAGGGCTGGCGTGTCTCTATCAGCGTTCTCAGATTCTTTCCTCAATTTCAATATAAAAACCTCAGCCATGCCCTTATAAGTCGACAAGGGGATAGTGATGCTCTGCTGAGTTGTTTGAGTTGATTCAAGGCGTTGCGATTCTAACTCGCCCTCATAGAGACCTTGACTAGGTTGGTCACCGCCTTGTTCAGAGGCGAACAAGTTGGTATCGCTCAACTCTACCTCCGTCTTGCCAACACTAACTATGGTCTTTTCAATGAGACGGGAGGCCATTCTGATGTACTCTGGTTTGACAGTCTCGGCGCAGTGAGCACGTGCTATCGCCTCGGACAGCCTTATGAGTGATTCCAACTGACGCACTGTGATCCTCCAGGATGTTCTTGATCTTGTTGATTCCGATCTTAGCCGGACATATTCTTGAACAAACACCGATTCGGCATCGATTGGTATTTTTGGGTAGTATTTTCGGGCAAATCGAAGATACAGACGGATATCCTCAAAGGAGTAGATCATTCCCTTGCGAGCGTTCGTCGAGTTGGCATACGTGAGATGCATGTCGACGATGCGGCATGCGATTGCTCTATCATTGTCTTCAGTGTGAGGATCAATAATTGTGAAAAACAGGTCAAATCTAGACATGATTGGTAAGGAGAAACTAAGGTTTGCCCTGAGATCGCGAGAGGTGTCGTAAGTTCCGCCAATGGGATTCGCCGCCGCCAATATGGAGGCGCGGGCATTAAGAGTTGCTGTTACTCCGGCTTTTGTTATACTTATAGTCTGTTGCTCCATAGCCTCGTGGATGGCAACTTGGTCCTTGAGATCCATCTTGTCAAATTCATCTATGCAACAAATTCCTCGATCAGCCAACATGAGAGCACCGGCCTCAATGACAAAGCCACCATCGTTATCACGAACAACGGCGGCCGTCAGACCAGACGCGGAAGATGCTTTCCCACTCGCGTAAACTGCCTTGACAGGCGCGAAGTCCGTAACAATTCTCAGAAACTGACTCTTGGCTGTACTAGGATCGCCGACGAGGCAGACATTAATATCACCACGGAGTTTAGTGCCTGTGCTGGTTTGTTTTGGAACTCCTCCCAGCAACTGTAAAATGATGCCTCGTTTAACATCCTCACTTCCATAAATAGAGGAGAAAAGAGACTGGCTTAGATTGTCCAGGAGTTTCTTGTCCTTGCTCATTTTTTCTATCTTCATGATCTCCTCTTTGGTAAAATCGGCCACGTCAAGTTCAGTGCCAAAAGTTGCCTCACGATAATTGGGATCGGTATTAATGCAAGGCTTGTGCTGGCCCTCAATGATGCAAGCGTTGGCAAGGAATGCGAGAGTGTGTGTCATTTCTTTGACACCTATTGATTTCAAGCCAGTGACACCACTTTCGCTGCTTAGCTCACTGGAAACAGTTCCAAAAGTTCCCGACATCATTTGGCCAATATCTGGAATGGCAATGAGGGTGCCCACGAAGTCGCATTGGTCCCCAGGCTGGATACATTCCACTTGATCAGCCCCACGAACCACGACATCAAAACTCCTAGGAATACAACCTCGGGGCAACTCTTGCTGAGTTTCTTGAATGCGGAGTCGCTGAAAATCTGTGAAGCGGCTTTTCTCTAGCACGAGGCCAAATCTAGTTCTGTTTGCGCAATTTTCGTTTGAACAAATTGATGGTTGAGTGTAACGGAACTGTTGCTCAGTCAGTTGTTCGGCAAGACAATCTTTGCATCGGAAGCATCCAATTATGAGTTCTGGATGGACTGAGTGTGTTCTGACCACTTGACCGGACACTCGAGTTAACACTCCTATCTTGGTGCTGCTAAGTTCGCGAATGTTGTCGCGCTCTGCAAAATTGTAAAATCCTACATAATAGTCCTTGTTGCGAATTTGAGGCCGATCTAATTCTTTCTTGATATGTTCTCTCTCAATCATTCGATTGGCAACATCAGCATTGGAATCTGCCTGCGCCTCAGCCTGGCGAATCTTCTCTTCTCGTACAAAGGCGGCCAAAGCATGACAGAGATATGGGTAGAATCTATAGTATTCGCATATTATGTCCTCGGCTAGGTTCGAATCGAATAACTCAATGTCCTTGAAGTCGATAAATAGGGTGTTGCGTTCGTTCGTCAGAAGAAGCAGTGCCTCATTGGCATACTTTGATGCTGCTTGATTTGGCTGATCCTCGTCCGATCCGACCTCCTCCAAGAACCTCTTGAATAAACTTTGGACTTGAATAGCTAGCTCGTCCATGGTAGCTTGCGATTAGATATTTAGTCGTTAAGAACAATTGACAAAGTAACAACAGTTTGCAACAATAGATGCAAGTTGTCAACAATCGGCAGCGGCAGACAACAGAGGGTTGTGCACGATGCCGCGCTACTCGCGCTTTTGTCCATTGAACTTTTTGGCGCGGAAAAATCGAACGACCCCACCGGGATGTCTGAACATCCAAGGGTCTGCTGTGCGGATGGTTTCGTATTCATTTACTTTCGAACAGTTCAAATAGTGGCGGGTTGGTCTTGACTCACCGTTTTATAGTTAGCTCTAAATAATAGTCTGTGAGGTCTGACTCTGTAAACAAATCAAATCAAAATGGGCAGCGCACGATGCGGTTCAAATCTCGGATCAGCAATGCGATTGAATCAGTCTAGCGTATGTTTTTAATCCCACGACTACCTACCAGTTCTAGTTGGGAAGCCATGGAATCAAGGGTCGACTTTCAATTCGAATAGCAGTTCCTCCTTAGTTCCCCCCTAAATGACTTAAACGGCTTTTCCTGCCTTACATAGCTGGTAGCCAGATGGGGTATTAGAGTGGTGTACGATCAATAGTATTCTATCGATTTATCACATCAGTCACATGGTGTGATAGCTCCAGGATAACACACTCATAGGCCTTTGGTCTCTACGGGGCGAGAACCTCTCGAGTAGAGCCTCTGCAGGTATTTGACCTTTTACAATGAGTTCGCCCTCTATTATTTAGTGTTGAACATGAGAATTTCGTCCTTGCGATAGAGCTCGACTCGGGGCTACAGGGCACGTTTGCAGCGTGATGCAGATATATTTTGTCCAAACATGCGTGGACTAAAACTCGCGAGAACGATGCTAAGCACGCCAAAAGGTATCCACCGATGCCTCAGCTCATCGAGATAGATGATTTTTGATTAGTTTGTTGCTTCTAGATTCGAGACTAGACTATCATCCCGAATTGCCCGGACATCCGAACTTTGAAGCGAAGATAGTTTTGGTTGGACGTTTTGATCTCGTACGAAATGCGCTTTGAGCATCCATCCAACTTCGGGTCGATTTGCTTTTTATTCATTTTCAAGTCCCTACAGTTGCGTGCTGGCTGCCGCTATTCTCTGTTAATACCAGCAGAAACCACAGACAATGAGTCATATCAAGAATGGCCGCTTTCCAAGATTTCGTCGCCATTGGCGCCCAATGCTCGTGAGCGCTATGCGAATGTACGGATTCGAAAACGAATAAAATTCCATGTGGAGCAACTCCACTGTTGTCTTTACTGTCGCATTAGATCTCTGATCCGAACCTCCTGACTTCGAGGATTGCAAACGATACGGTTTGTATTCAATCCAATGCCCAATGCAGGTTGAAATTTATACCACTCGCTCACATTTGACATTTGGCGCCACGAGCGCAGATGTTTGAGTCCAAGGAAAAGAGCGGAGGGCAGCGGGAGGTACGCTGGCTTGCCCAATAGTTTAAGGGCTTGAGTTTTAGTAACAAAACGAGTACTACTTTTATTGAGCCTTAATTTAAAGTGTCCAACAAGCGATGTTTGATAGCTCGAGAGGGCGAATCCGGGCGCCTAAGGGTATTCACACTGCACGGACAGCTAGCTGTTTGCGTGCAAATCGACAAAGCCAAAGGTGCGACTAAGTGCTCCTAGGGTCGCATCAATTCTCACTTGATTTTAGTGCCCTCGTCTTCTCCTCCGCAAGGCGCAGTTACTCAGCTTGAGCGAGGGCACTGCTGGCCGGCCGGCCGGCTGGCCGAGGGGAGCGGCCGAGCTGGTTCGCGGCCCCAGGTGGACGACGTCGTTTGCCGTTGGGCTCGACCGCCGCCGGGAGGCTGGCTGGCCTCGCAGTTGGACGACTATCTATCTGTCTCTCTCTCTCTCTCTATTTGGGACAGGCGGGATTGGCGGCGATGCTGGCCGGGGGGCGCTCAGGGGGCCAGTTACTTAAGCGCTGATGGGTGCGACCTTTCGGCGATCGGCGAGCTGCCGAGTGCGAGGCGCCGGCAGCCAGCTCGAAGCCATATGGATTGTTCGAGAGCGGAGCCAATACTGGATCCGTGCCTCACAGAGCCCGTCTCGCTTCAAAGTCGCCAGTTTGCGCGCTGGCCGGCTCGCTGGCGCCTAAGCTTCGTTTGGGGACTGATTCAGTTGGATCTCTTGAAGCGAGTGTATCGTCGGCTCGAGCTGCGGCCGCCTGCCGCCGGTGGACACTAATATCCAGCTAATGACCGAGGGGATTTGGGTGAACGATTGTGCTCATTTGTTGACTTTGGCGGCCGCTCGGCTCGAGCCGGCCGATTTCCTGCTCTCTGCGTCCGGGGCCAAGTTTAATTCGCCCCGATAGGCTCTCGTCTGCTGAGGCGACGTCGATGAACTCGACGTTCGGCGGGGCAATCAAATGTTGCGCATCATTTACATAATAAACATTATACTTAACTCCCACCAACCCAATCTTGTTACCTGAGGCCGGCTGCACCTCGGGCGCCGCTTGGCCAGCTCCAGCTCCAGCTCCAGCCTCAG
>Ga0268249_1000388_pt1 | contig 23096 bp, 14 predicted proteins | sample AgamicAtPe_FD_200257 | JGI IMG/M metagenome (GOLD analysis project Ga0268249, IMG submission 200257) | Agave microbial communities from Guanajuato, Mexico - At.P.e (v2) (version 3) | ecosystem: Host-associated > Plants > Phyllosphere > Phylloplane/Leaf | place: Guanajuato, Mexico | collected... | reverse complement strand
CTCGAACTCGAACTCGAACTCGCACTCGAACTTGAACTTGAACTCGAATCCAAACTCAAACTCGAATCCAGACTCTGACTCTGACTCGAACGCAAACTCAAATTCAAGCTCGGACGCGATTGGTGGGCGCGCAAACGGAGATCCGGACGCAAACGTGGACACTGGCGCCCCTGAGGCTGCGGGCGGCGAGCTGCAGCAGCAGCGAGAGCGCCAAGATGGACACGAGCGCGAGAGGCGGCGGCGGCCGCGGCCGAGAGCCAGGCGGCGGCCAAGCGAGCGCCGGGCGCAGAGAGCGAGTGACTCGGAAGCGGAGAGCGAGCCTGAGCGCGCGCGCACGGAAGCCGGGCGGGAGCTCCCGGAAGTGGCGGCGGCGACTAGTGCTGCTGCCGCCGCGGCCGCAGTGGCCAGGCGGACGGGCGCGCAAACAAGCTCGGCCGCCAACACAAGCAACTTGCAATTATCAGGCCAGTGATCAATAACTCTGCGCGCACCTGTCTCAGGGCGGAGGCGCCGCTCGAGCTGGCCCGGCCGCCGCCGCCGCCACTGCAGCCAGTGCAGCCGCCCGCTCGACGCGGCTCAGGCTTGGCGAGGCGCGCAAGCAGTCAGGACGCAGAGAGCGAGAGAGAATTACCAAAAACGATAAATCTAATTAGGCTCTTAGGCCGCTCGGCTCGATTTAAATGTGTACTAATCTCAGAGTAATAAAGGCGAACGCGCGAGAAAGCGAGTTTATTTGCTTACCTTAAGCAAGGTGAGCAGCTCGCTGAGAGTGCTCTCAATGCGGGTACTTAACTAATGGGCCGCCAGTGGACTTGTATTCAATTGGCCGCGCAGAGAGCCACAGGCCGAAGCGTTGCCGCCGCCGCCGCCACCAACAACAGCAGCAGCGGCAACAGCGGCAACATCAACAAGCAGCTGCCGCTAACACCGCTCACCTGCTGCCTCTGAACTCGCTCCCAGGTGAAGCCAGAGCTGCAGCGACTCATCCGCCTCCGTCGCTTCCCTTGTTCGCTCAGTTCCAACTCGAGACGCCACCGCCAGCTGCGTAAGTCACGCCGCTTAACCTTCGCCAACCCCTCTCGCGCCAATTTGTTGCCGCGCCGCCGCTTATAGAGCTGCGCGCTGATGTGGCAGACTCGGCCAGTCAGTGGCCTTACCTGGCCAGCGCGGTCGTGTCACCCTGATGGCGCCATAAATGTTCAAAGCGCCCGACAAAAGCTGGAGCGCTTCAAAGCGAATGAGCGCGCAGAAGTGCCCCTCCAAGCCTCAGACGGAATTTCCTCGTTGCCAGTCGCATTGACTCGACCGCCGAAGCCAACTTCAGCTCCCATAATGCACCACTTACTCGAGTAATTTGACAACTTTGCGGCATAACAACAATATTATAGCGACCAGGCAAGAACTTTATGCCACCGCTCGGGCTAGAGGTGGGCGGATCCTGTGGGGCTCTTCCGTGTTCGGAGGCACACAAGGTATTCGGCCTGAATGCTTGCAATTTGCGCCGCCATCAACGACAAACAGGCTCCGGTTCACGACGACAACCTTGGCTCGTCCAGTGTTTGCTTTGCTGCAACGCGCGTGACGCGTCACCTTGCGGATGGAAATGAAACTAAACTTCAGTGCGCCGAGCCCTCCTCTTGCTCTGTTCGATTCAAGTGAGCTCCTGAACGCCATCTATTTGTCTGCCAACGAATCCTTTGCTCCAAACTTCTTCCCCAGTGGCCTAAATCTGTCGAGGCTTCTTCGACTTTGACTTCGTTACAGTGACAACGAAATCACAATAACACGCAAACCATAGGCGTGCATTCTGGACCACGCAAACACTGATGATCATATTGGCGGAAATGGCGAACGACCATAAGCTTGAGGGGGGGGGAGAAAAGGCGGAAGAGGAAGGTGTGGGCTTCCAACGGTGGCAAAGGAGTTCCAAACAACGAGCTCATGCATACGCTAAAGCCTTTAATTTTTTTCGAGCAGGCAAGACAAGCAAAGGCTTGCCTCCGATAGGGCATTGCGCGTGAAGGTCCAATCAGGTTTGTTTGCGGCCAAGTTGAAGCCAATGCAATGCGCTTAGCAACTTGACTCAGCCAAGCATGCCTCCAATTGGATTGTTTAAGCCGTTTGGATTGAAGGGGTTGCCCATTTGAGCGCTATAGGGGCCCTGGAATGGCGAGAAACCGTTCATCGCTTGACCAGGTGAGAGGGGATTCATTTGTCCTAATTGGCCCATTAGAAAGCCGTTTGCACCCAATTGTCCGTTCATCATTGCTTGCAATTGTTGTGGCCAAATTTGGCCATTCTGTTGTGGAAACTGATTGTTGGCTTGGCCAAAAGCGCGAAATTGGTTCATGTAATTGTTGAGAGGATTTGAACCTTGTTGGTCGAGCAGGACGCCCGAGAGCGAGTTTCTTAGGCCGCCAAACAGGCCGTTTGTTAAACCAGAGGTTAGACTTGAGGCGAGACCATTGACAGTCTGCTCGAGACCTAGTGGTGCTGTTGAAGGTTGGTCTTTGGTGTGAGTCGATCGCCAATTTGTTTTCCGATTTTCGAGTTCAATTCAATCCTTACCTGACAGCGAGGGACTTACGGAGACAAGATTCATCAGCAAAAATGCCATCACGACAGCATCAATGGCCGCGTTAGGATTTCTTTTGAACATTTTATCGGTCAACAATAGCTTTGAGTTTTCTGTTGACTAAATTGGCTGCAACAAAGCTCTATTATCGGCCGATTGATGTCTAGCGGCGAACGAGAGTTTCACCTGGCGAGGAGACGAGCAAAATTCTGACAAACCATTACATCTGTCGCAATCGACAATTGATTGATCTTTGAATCATTAATTCATCGACCTAGAATATATTTAGTCAACAAGTCAAAAAAGTTGCGTAATCCAAATTGTGTTCCTCCATCAACTGATCAAAGAATAATTTATTCCAAAATGAACAGTAGGATTGCCGAAAACAATTTCGCTTCATGTCACAACTTGCATCACCTTAGTTTTAGCCACAAAACTTTGTTTGCCTGATCACGTTTCTAACGTTGGCCGTCACGAACCAGATACAATTCCAATAGAGAGTAATAAATTAATCTCAAACCTCAAATCAATTGAATTTGTTCTGATTCTACCTGTCACTCTCCTTCTGCCTCCTTTTCTTCTTCATCTTTTTCACCTTCTTGCTCTTAGACGAAGATTTGCCCTTGTACCCGTAATTCTTCTTGAATTTGCTATTCTCCTTCTCCTTCCAAGCGCCAAACTTGTCCTTTCTATCTTTCAACTCCTTCAAACTGTAATTCTTGTACTTCTTTGCATCGTTGCCGGCCCACTTTTTGCTTTGGCTGCAATGCGAGCGACAAACAAGTTAGCCAGAATTTCTGTAAGATCGGCTCAGACAACCCGCAAACAGTTATACTCTAACTTACCTGTACTTGTGCTTATCCTTGAAATTCTTCCACTTCTTGTTATGGTCTTTGTCTCTAAACTCGTCAAAATAAGTCTTGTGGTCGCCAGTCTCCACTTTCTGATACTGCTTTTTAAATCCGCGCTTCTTGTAACCTTTGTCCTTGTAGTAGAGGGCGCCTTTCTTGCCGCCCTGCTGACCTCCGCCTAGCGCCTTCTTGTGGCCCTTTGTCGCGCCACTGAACTGCTTATCATTTTTAACATACTTCTTGTCTGCCTTTCTCTTCTTCTTTTTGATACCGCCTGCAAAATGAACGGGTCGAACAGTTCTAGATGGGTTCTGGTTGTGCTAGTGTTTGAGAAAACAGTTGGACTCACCTTTCTTGAATTTACTCTTCCGCCGAATTGCGTGGGCCCTCGCCTCCTTTGCGCGCGCCTCGTGTCTCTTTGAGCCACTGAACTTGGCCTTCTTCCTCTTTTTGCTCTGCTTACTTCCGCTTGTCAACTGATTGATTGGCTTGAAACTGGGCTGCTGAATTCCGTGGCCTCCATGTTGACCCTGTTCGTCAACTTGCGCCCCATTTGCTTGCCCATAATTGATCGACTGAGGTCCCAAGTCCGAGCTAGCCCGGTAACCCTCTTGCTGGTACATAGATGGCGCCTCTTGACCCACTGGACCAAATCTTGGAAACTCCTCGGGCGGCGGGGGCAGTGGTGGCGGGGGCGGTGCAGGCAGTGACGGCTGCTCGCCATAAAACTCAGCCTGATTGCTTGGCGCGTCAGGGGGCACAGGGTCAAGGTTAACACTTATATCTGGCCCTTCGTGACCACTTATAAAACCTGGCGGATTGGCCATCACTTCAACGTTCAGATCCTCCTGGCCAGCAATAAACTCGAGCCGGTCAGCTCGTCTGCTCTCGTTGCGTCCGCCAATCTTCTCACTGTCGATCCTCTTGGATCCCTCAATCTCATCCGACGAGCTAGTCCTATTGTCGGCATTCGAACGAGCAACAGGCAAGTCTAATGTCGCTGTCATATTCGAATCCATGAGCTTGCCGCTAATCTGACCATTATGAGCCCCTGGAATCGAGTGGTCAAACAATTTGGCTCCATTTTGCATGTCTGGACTGGCGCTCGTTGGCTCGCTCGCCAGTGCGAGGGAGGGAGCGCGCAAATATGGTCCCATGGGATCAGCGACATGTCCGCGCAATGTCATTTGGGATTCATGGCTGCCCGCTAGCCCCCGGCTCGTTTCCACTCCATTAGCTTGAAGGCGAGTTAGACCAAGTGAGCCGCTCATGAATTTGGTCAGATTTTCGTGCTCGCTTGAGGGACTCTCGTCGGCTTGAGCGTCCGTTTGGCGTCTCTTTCGCTTCCGCTTTCGTCTATCCAGAGAGCCGTCCATGAAAGGAAACTCGCCGTTTCCAAGCAAATCAAGATCCTGAAACTCAACACTCTCTGTCTGGACTCCATCGGGCTGCTGCTCAGTTTCCTCTGGATCATCACGTCTCTCTACCTGCGCGCCATCGTCCCCTTGGCTGGCCTCGCCGCTCGCCTCTCTATCGGCCAAATTTGCGCTTGAGTCTTGCTCTCTGGCCGGCCAGCTGTCCAGATCGGATTTGGTTCCATGGGTGGAGGTTTTACCAGTCGGATGGGCGCCTTTGCTTTCAGTTGAGGTCGGTTGCGGGCTAACAGCGTCGTCGTCCCATTGTTGAGCCTTGAGGGATTCCTTGAGCCGATGTTCATGGTGGTCGCGCCTGTTTCTTGGCTCCTGCCTCACCCAAAACTCGCCATTCTCTTCCAATCTTTGCCTCCTGGAGTCACCATCTGGTCCACTGGAGCTCTGTCTCGCTCGCTCGCTAGACTTGCTCGCTTTGTCCGAGCTCACTCCGCCGTTGACTTGGAACTTCTTCGCCCTGTTTACATTGCCGGCCTTGTCCACTGTGACCGCCTTCAAGCGACTCTCGCCCGCTTGCTGCTGGCGCCTCCCGTCGGCCGTCTCGTCGTAGCCGTCCGATTGAGCCTCCCTATCGTCCTCGATCTCTTCAACCACCCGATCGAAGTCATGCGGCTGCCCCTTTCCGGCCCTTGCGCGGCGTGAAAGCTCCCTCTCGAACCCGATGGCTCCCTTGCGTCCGCCCGGCGCGACAGGCCGCCCATTTATGAGATGCTTCCGCTCCATGACCACTAGGTGTCCGTCTTTGTCACGTTCCCTCGAATTCGATTGATCCTCGCTGAAGGAGCGCCGGCCAGCTCGCTCCTCCAGCTCCCTGTTCACCGCCGGCTCCTCCTCGCCGCCCTGCTCGCCGCCCTCCTCCTCGGCGCCGGCCAACTGCTCGCCATCAGAATCCGCATCTGCATCTCCATCTGGATCCGGATCCACGTCCGGATTCAACTCCAAATTAGACTGACGCGCCTCATCCTCGGCCGCCGGCTCAAGGCTGGCGCTCGCTCCAGCAGGCGGGGCTCGCTCGCCAACTGGCTGCTGGTCCGTCGGGGCCGCCTGGTAGTTTCCTGTCGGCCACCAAGCGCTTGCTTGCGCATACGGTCGCCTGGCTTGCGGCCACTGGTGCTGCGCGCTGGCCCATCTGTGTTGCGGTGTCACGCTGGAGTAGTCGCGCCAAGTGGAGCGGTTTGCTTCACTCACTTGGCTCCGGCCGCTCGCTTGCTGGTTGGCTGGCGCTGAGGCTGGGGCTGGGGCTGGGGCCGCCGCCGCCGGCCAGCCCATTTGCGCCAGGTAGGGCGGCCTGAGCTGGTAGCTCGAGACGAGCTGCTCGCTGTAGCTTGAATTTGGGCCCGCAAGGTGGGCGCGGAGTGGCGCGTTGGCCTCCGCTTGGCGCTGGTCGTAGAGGGCGCCCGTGTGGCGCTGTTGCTGTTGGACGCGATAGGGCGCCTGGCCGGCGGACTGGTGGCTTGCGTTGAAACGCGAAAAGTTGAAGTAACTTGCGGTGGGCAAACTTGACTCGCTCGCTTGCGAAATGTCCACGCTCGAGTTCATCTTGACTATTATGTAAGCGCACCAGCAGCAGAAGAATACTATGCCCACAATGAGCGCTAGTTCGAGGCGCATTATTTCAGCTGGTGACGGTTTGCTTTGGGTGCAGACTGATCAGCATAGTGTTTTCGTTGCTCTTTGTCGGCGCCCATCCTTCCCCCGATAAACTTCTATGGTTGGCTCATCAATCGAGGGCCACCAAGCTAACTTAGCAACGAGCTCGCCAAGCAACCTGCCAGCCAACTTCCAGACTGATCAGTGCGCAAGAGGCGCGCTTGGCTGGCAGGTGAGACGCTTGTGTGTCACATTTAAGGCTGCAAGCGAGCGCTGGAGGCGCCAAGGTGGCCGCAGCGCCACCTTGGCGCTGAGGATTGACTGGAGCACATGCGAGCGAGTGAAATCCGATCAAAGCGGACAGGAAAGTGGATGCCAAACTCCTATTAGTGTCAGACAGTTGTTGTCGTTGCGGTCGCTGGAGTTTTAGTCTGGTCAAGAGCTCTTCTGGGTTCCTTTCTGGGTTAGGGGAGGCTTTTCAGTGCTTCGGCGCTCGCTCATGAGTGGCCAATCGGGCGGGCGAGCTGGCCGGCCAGAGGGGACGGCGAGTTTGCGAGGCTCTCCGTTCTCACGCTCCAAAAAGGCGCAAACCGAGGGAATCCAATTATGAAGCCTCCAGGCCGCCGCCGTCGCCGCTAAGCCAGGTAACTTTGCTCAGCTCAAGCCGGCGCAGTCAGTGCAGATGTGTCAACTTGTGCAGGAGGACGGTTTCAAGGCTCAGAGGAGTCGGCGGCGCTTCGAGAGGTGGACTTGGTTGCCTCGATGCGAGCTGCTAGCCGGAGAGTTGAGGTGGCGAAATGGTTGGCAGCTTCGGCCGAACGAAGTGCGATGAAGCCGGCAATTCAACCTCAGCTCAGCGAGAGCTGGATCGAAATCGTAGGCCCAGCAGGCGGATTAACCCGTTGCGCTCCCAGCCTCAGCGCTTGTGGCAAGAAATCTCGAGCTTGCTGGCCTTGGCTGAATATTCGCTCGCACAACATTTGAGTTTATCAGCAAAACTTGGGCGCCAGCGAGCGAGCCGGCTGGTTGGCCGCCAAAGCAACCCGTTCGGCCCAACCCGCCTCAGCCGGCGCCTCCCCCTTCCTGCATCAGTAAACATAATCGATGGGCCAAGTGTTACATTTCAGCGCCTCCAACGAGCGCCCAAGCCAATCAATCCGGCCTAAACTCGGCCGAGCCAGCCCGCCGGCCAGACGGGTGGCCGGAAGCGGATCGGCCAACACGTCACCTGCCCCCGACTCGCGGCCCTGGAAGAGGCGGGCTCGAGGCTGCTCGCCCGGTTTGCTTTTAGCGCGGCAAGTGTTTTGGTTTGCGAGAGGAGCTTGGCGCTCAGCGGGCTGCTTGCGCGCAATTTGCAGCCACCGAGCTCTGGGGGGCAAACTCAGAGCTCGGCTTGGCGGCGCCAGAAGTAGGCGAGCGAGCGAGTGGCGGTGAATGGGGGTGCCAGCTTTGGGCCGGATGTGTTGGATCTGAGCGGATCTTATTTGGGCCGAGCTAATGATTCTGGCGCCAGCCAAGCGGGCGAGCAGACACAACACTTTGATTATCGATTATGGTAAGTGTTTGGCCAGAGTCGCTCGTATGCCAGGAGCAGAGCAGTTTGCTCCACTACTCTGGACGAGCGCAAACTTGGGAAACAAAGCGGCGGCCGCAAACCGTCAGCTGGCGGCTATGGCTTGCCGGCAGATTCGAGCCGCCCGAGCAATTTGCGCGCAACGGACTCGCCCGTTTAACCCAGCAAACTGGCCGCTGGCCGCTGGCCGGCCAACAGCGAGCTGGCCCCCAAATTGGAGCGAGGAGCGCGTGCAGAGTTCACTGGACTTGAGCGGAATCCTCTAATGATGATTCAGCGCGCGCCCACTCTGGCCAGGATGGGGCGCCGCAGAGGAGACTTGCCTCGGGACAAATTTGCCTGCCAACCCCGAGACTGGCTCGCCCGCCACCTGGCCCATTGGCCAGGCAGCCCGGCAGTCGCTCGAGCTTGCCGGATCTCGCTCGGCCGAGCCGCCACTCTCCGGGCAGCCAAAAGCCACTCTCCTCCAATTGCGTCCCACCTTCCTCTTGTCGGCGGCGAGCGCAGACGAAGATCTGGGCCCCTTTGCCTCTGGTCGGCGGGGAGGCCGAGACAAGTGGTTCATATTCAGTCCGAGAGCTGAGCTTGCCTCGTTCAGGTGACCGCAGCCCGGCCGAAGTTCGATCGTTACAACTAGCTTTTGGCGCATTTAAATTTGGAGCGAGATTTGGCAGTTAGAGGAAATCAAGACCCATTTTGTGCAGCGAGCGAAAGCGAGAGTTTGGCCGCCAAGCTGGCGCCTCAAGGTTTGCAGCCAAGCGAAATGGGACGCCAGCAACTGACGGCTGGAGGGGGAGGAGGAGGAAGGCGGATTTGAGCGCCACTCTGCAGAGCCACTTGAAGGCGGAAGCGGCGCAAAAGTGGGCATTTGTTTGCTCTCAAGCTGGCCGGAATTGCGCCAGGTTTGCTTAATATCCCGCGAGAACAAAACAGATGCAATGGATCGACCGCACGGATTTGGGGCCAAAAGTGATGATGCTTTTGCGCGAAGATTGAGTCAAGTTTGCTCCCCGAATGGGCGCGAAGAGTTGACGTGCCCAATGGAATTGGGCAACAATATTCGAGAGGCCAAATTTGCCATTGATGTGGGCAAAAGTGAGCAGCTTGAGGGGGAGTTTTGCAGTGGGAAGTTTGGAGTTAGCAACGATTCAATTGCGAGCGAGGCGGCTAGTTGCAGCCCAGGGGAGCGTACAGTGAATCAAATGCAACCCTCAGCTCAGTTCCGCTCTGGCCAGGTGAGTTTGTGTTGCGGACTCTTGGGGGGCGTTGCGCACGCCGCCTGGCGAGCTTTTGTCGCGTCATCGGCCTGCAAGGGCGGCTCTGGCGAGCAGAGGCGAGGGGCGCCTCTATGCGCAAATCTCGAGGCTCGCACCTTTCGTGCGGTGCGAAGCGCGGCGCGCGGATATAGTAATTGTGATTGCGCACGAGGCACTCTCTTTGAGCTCATAATTTTGATGCTCCTAGTTGCGCCTCCAACCAAAAGTGAGCCAACTCAGATTGGGCCGCCCGCTTTGCCCTTCTCAGACAGAGTTGAGCTTGACGAGAGCGGCGGAGTTGGATTAGCGGCGGGCTTGTTTGTTTGGGACGAGGCGTCTTTCGACCCTGACATTGATGCTGATACTCAAGCGAGCAACGGATCAACTTGCGCGAAACGAAGAGCGATTGGCGAGTTTGGGCGCGTCGAGACATTTGGGGGCAAGTGGTGGCAAATTGGGCGACAATTTGGCGCCGCTAGCTCTAGACGACAAGAGGAAGCTGAGCAAAGTGGAGCGGGCGGCCGGTTAGTGTCAAGTGGCGAGTTGAGGTTTAGTTTTCTTGGAATTGGCGCGCACAGTTTTTCCGGCTTCAAGGGGCAAGAGGCGGCGCGGTTTGCGTCGGCCGGCTCAGCTCGTGGTCGTGGTGGCCGCAATGGCCGCGCTGCAGTGGACCAAGCGGCGGCTTTCGGCCAACACTTGCGCCAACCGCTGGCGCCAACTTGGACCGACTTGGGCAAGACAAGAGGCTGGCCGGGTGGCGCCGACAGTGGCAAGCGATCGGCCAGTTTGGATGGGGCTGAGGATGAAATGATAGAGCTGCTGGCCCAATTTTATGCTCACACTCTTGAAAGCGAGAACAAAGTAAAACAGTATCTCCGTTTGCTGAAACTGCAAGACCAGCGCGAACGACAGGGGGCCGCCGCCAGAGGGAAGAGTTCGAAGGGGGAGGAGGTCAAGTTGGCGGCGGAAGTCGAGCGGGAGGTCAGGATGAAGTTTGGCGCCGACGAGGAGAGTTTGCTCAAATGGTTGCGCCAGCGCCAGGACAAGTTTAGCAGCCTCAAGAACGCAACCTTTGAGCTCCTGAACGAGCACCCAAATAGAACAATCAACGTTTGCTTAGATGGGCCCAAGATTTTAGTGCTGCCCAATGTGAGTGATATCCTCTACTGTTACACCCACGACCAGTGGATCGACAAGCTCTGGTCAGATTTAAGACTCTCAACCTTCCACTATCCAATCATTGTGCTCAACATTCTGATCTTCCTATTTGGAACAACTGGCAACATATTCGTTTGCCTCTCAGTTTACCGCAACCATCAACTCCGAAATGTGACCAACTATTTCATCGTGAATCTCGCCTTTGCAGACTTTCTCGTCATCCTAATCTGTTTGCCGGCAACAGTAGTTTGGGATCTCTCGCTAACTTGGTTCTTCGGCACGATTCCCTGCAAGCTGATAATGTTTCTACAGGTAAGTGGTGGGCGCGCAGCGCCATCTCTGGGCCGGAGCCGGCACAAGGGCCCCCTTTAAAACTGGCAGCCGTGGCGGCCAACTCTGGCAACGGCGACAGCCACGGCCACGGCAAACAAACACACACACACTCGGCCGGCAGCACTTGCCAATGATGGATGGGCGGGCGCTCGGGGGGTCCACGTTGATTGTGATCAAGCCGGGCTCGCTTTGTCAGGGGCTCAGGCCAGGCCAGGCCAGGAGCGGCCCCTCGCCAGTTGGTGGCATTATGCAATCAGCTTGCAAGCGGCCGAGCTCGTCCTCGCTGTAATTGGGACCTTGCCACTTGGGAGCCTCTTCAGCGGATTGTTCCTGGCGCTCGCTGGCCGGCTGCCTGGCTGGCTGGCTGGCTGACTTGCTGACTGACTGGCTCGCTCAGCGGCCAAGCTAGCTGCCAGCCGGCTAGAGCACAACAAATTGTTGGCAAAATCTTTAATAATTTGCGATGGGGCCAAATTGAAAGTCTGCGATCGAGAGTGGGGGAGGCAAAGTCAGATTAATTAGTCAGGCGGCTGCCGAGCGCGAGTTGCGTCACAAGCGAGCAAACAAAACACGCTTGCCGCGATCAAGACTCCACTCTGGCCGGCCAAGTCTCTCGAGTCTCGCTCGGCCTCTTTGGCAGCCGCCTCGGACAGACCAACGAAAGGTTGGCCCAGAGTGTCGGCCTAGAGTCCAGGTCGGCGGCAACAACCACTCCTGCCAAATTTGGGCGCCAGCTTGGCGCCCCCAGAAGCATCAGGCGGGCGCTCTTTGCGCACTTCTGCACTCTGCGCTCTAGCTCGAAAGAACAACCCACTCAAACTTTAACTCAAACTCCAAACTCTGATCCAAACCCACCAACTAGGATGTGTCGATTTCAGTTAGCGTTCTAACTCTAACGGCCATTTCAATTGATAGATATTACGCCATCTGTCACCCGTTGAAGTTCAAGTCAAGCTTGAACCAGGCGAAGAGGACCATTGTTTTCATTTGGATCATCTCGCTCATGACGATGGCGCCCGATTTGATTTATCTTAGCGCAAAGGAGAGCGAGGAGCTTAGCGAGGCTGGCTTGGATACAGTTCTGTATAGCGATTGCAACTACGATTGGAGCGAGCGCTCCTCGAAGGTGTTCCAATTTGTCAAGACAATCCTGCTCTACCTGCTGCCTTTCATCCTAATGTTTTGCGCCCATTTCAAGATCATGCAAACACTTCGAATGGCCACAACAACCGTCCACAATAAGCTCAATTCAATGGGTCGGGTGGACGAGGAGCAGCTTGAGATGGGCGCGCGCCAGGCGGCTCGCTTGCGCGTCTCTGCGCCTGGAACTAGCGGCGGCCACCTGGCAAGCAAGCACTCGGCCAGCGAGCTCCACCTGCTGACCGGCGCATCGGCGGGCCTCTCGGGGGGCCACTGCGGCCGGGCTGCTGCCGTTGCTGCGGCCGGGGGCGCCGATCAGCAGGTGGCCAAGTCGGCGCCGGGCTACTCGAGCTGCGAGACGCCACTCGGGGCCGATGAAACGGATGAGGCGGCCCTCGGCAGTCCAGGTGAGCGGCTCGATTCGTGCGGGCTTAATTTCGAGGCCAAATCGAGCGCTCGCGCTCCATTCGAGACGCAGGACTCGGCGAGCACAATCCAAACGAGCGTCTCAGTTTCGAGCAACCAAGCTAAGCGGGCGGCGGCGGCGCAAACCGGCGCCGACGCTCAGCCAGCTTGTGGGGGCAAAACACTGGCGAGACTCTCCTTGGATCATGGCTCAGATCGGCCAGCAGCCAGCGCCAAGACCGCGAACAAAGCCATCCAAGCAACCGCAAACTCGGGGCCCCAAGCCAGGGGCGAGAGGGAGGCTGGCCAGAGTGGCCAACCATATCTAAGCCCAGCAAGCGGGGCCACTGGTTTGCGCGCCAATGCAAACGGGCGGCGAGCCTCGTTCAGTTGTACAAACCAACTCATGGTTACGATACACAGCAAGCACCAGCTTGAGTCGCGCCAAATGGCGGCCAAAATGCTCATGGCTATCGTTGCGCTCTTCGGAATCTGTTACCTGCCCGTCCATCTAATTAACTTTCTCAGGTGAGTGGCGGAGGCGAAGGCTCAACTCGCTCGCTCACATTGGCTAACGAATCCTCTAAACCAACCAACAACAGACAATTCATCGACGAGATTCCGCAAACCGACGCTACGTCAACCATCTCGATGCTCTCGCATTGCGTCTGCTACCTGAACTCGGCCATTAATCCAATAATCTACAACTACATGAACAGTGAGCATCAGCCAGATTGAGCCTCTACGTTGGCCGACCCTCGAGCAGCACAAGCTAACCTTTCCTCTCTCGCACCTCCGCTCGAATCCCCCAGACACATTCAGGGCCCAATTCAGAGAGTTCCTCACCTGCTTCCACTGGCGGCGGCGCCGGAAGGGAGGGCTCGCGCAAGCTCAGTCGCGCAACAGTAAGCCGCCCGCCACGCCCGACTGCTTTGGGCCGGCCGGCGGCGTCCCGTCCAATTGGCGCAGCCTGTCCAATTACTGTGGGAACCAGCAAAACTCCAACCCCAACCACTCGCTCCAGAGCTGCTCGGCCGGCCGGCTTGGCTCGCGCGCAACTGGCCTCACTGGCACAACTCGCAGCTACAGCATCAACAACAATAATAGAAATAGTAAAAACAAAAATAAGCCACCAACTGAGACCCAAAACAACAACAACGACAACAACAACAGTCCGCCCTCGGCCACCAACATGCCCACTTTGGCCACTGAGATTGTTGAGCTGGAGCCCTGAGCGGACGGATAGAGTCGAGCCCAGTTGTTAGGCTTGCAGCAATCATTTAATGGTTCCCGTTGTTGCTCAAGCTTGTCAATAGCCGTCAGGGCGTCCCAATTAAAGCCTAAACCCGAAGAGTCAGTTGTATCAAACGGAAGTCCGCTTGTCCATCCCCTCGCTCGCTCCCCCTCGAACTGCGCGGGCCCATCGCGCCTGCAGGCCAGCGGGTTGAGCTAGCCCAAAGTTGATCCCTTTGGGTGGCCGAGTGTGGGCGGCCGAATAGGTTGCTAGCGCGCAACCAGCAGCTGCCAGTATCAAGCGCAGAAGATTTGCTCGCAAACTTCGCGCCCACAAAGCTAGAGAGCTTTAATTCCAGCTTAATCGACACCTTCCAACTTTCACCTCCCAGCTCAAACTTCGAATCTGCGACCCTTGTTTTTCCCGATGATCAATGGGCCCGCCGCTAGTTCATTAGATGGATGGATTGATTCACGCGCAAGTTGTTCGTGGGATGGGCGCGTTAATGCGATAAACACGCTCAAAATAACCACCGCTGGCAAGGCGGCAATCCAGTGCATTGGTTGCAGCAGTGACACCCGCAACCAACCGGCCGCACTATCCCCTCAAAATGCTCCCCTCCCTTGGGATTGCGCCGTTCAGCTTTACGCGCCGTCTGGCTTGACGGCCCGATTTTAGAACTAGACCTTCCCACTTGAGAGGAGAAGGAGGCGACGATTCCTCCTCACCTGGTGCAGGGCGGGCGCTCAAATGGGGTCATAAGCCGCGTTGGCGAGCGAGCTAGTTCAGAGCCCCCCTCTCTCTGCTGGCCATTGGGTCAGGCCTCTTTTCGCTCGATTGGAGTTGGCTCTCCAGTTTAGGATTCGAGTATGAGGGATCCGGCCTCTGCCTGTTGCAATGTGTCAATTCGTGCTAGTGCTCCAACTGGAAAGCCTCAGAGTTTCAGGAGGAGGAGATTTTGGCGCGATAGAGAGCGCAAACTCGGAGGCTCGTGCTGACAATTCCGACCAAGTCTTGCCAGGTATACGCTTGTAGTGCAAGCTCAGTAGCGCTGATTCTATTGGTCTCCAATTCCAACAGAGCAGATCTTTAGAATCTTGCGCAACAATATTGGGCCCCTGTTGTGAGGGGCGTAAATTGGTCACGTTATTTGGAAAGTAAACTGATTTGGGCCTCAGTGGAACCGCCTACTGCTGATTGCAATGAGTAGTATAAAGGTAGACAGGGCGAGTGACAGAAATTTTTTGAACGTTCCAATTTGAGCGCTAACAGCCGAGCTTGTCTGGGTACAAAACTCGTCCCTTCCGAAGACGATAACCTCCTGTGATTTCAGTTTCTCTGGCGAAAAGCATCTAACTCCAAAGATGTGAGTTCGCGCTATCCATTCAAAGAAGGGCGATGAACTAAATTCGCAGGTACAATTTATGCGATTCATTGAAAGTTCGCGCAAATTCAACAGTGGCTCCAATTTTTCAGGTAAATCGTTATCCTGCGTATCAATGACTATATCGTTGTCAGATAAATCTAATACAGTTAATTGGGCTAGATTTTTAACTGCCATTGGAAATCTATTGAAACGATTCTTTCTCAAATCGAGCACCTCCAACGAATCATCTAAATTGTGAAAGGCGTCCCCATCCAAGGAGGCGATTTCGTCATTCTCTAATCTAAGCTCCTTTAGTGATTGCATCTCTTGGAAAAAGTTTTGAGGTATGTTGGAGATCTTCTCCTTTGTTATCTCCAATGTTGTCAGCTGATCCAACGACTCGCTGCCCTCCTTCAGCACCTCCAAATCAATCGATGTATTTGAGATGACTAGCCTCTTGAGCTCGTGCGTCCCCTGTGGCAGATTACTGAGCGCGGTCAGGTAAGAGTCCCTGACAGCCAAGGAAACAACTCTCATATTGGCTGCCTTGGCCCTATTGAACTGATCGTGCAATTGCTCGGCAGTTATGTATTGACACTCCAGTCCAATTGAGGCGGGCGGCTGACTCGAGCCATTGCCGGCTGGGCTCTGCTGTTGCAATTGTTGGCCCCCATTTGCAAGCCAGGGCGCCGGCAGGGACGCGTCCTGAGTTGTTGCAAGAGTTTGGCTTCCATTGTAGGCTTGAATTGGTTGCATGTTCTCGTCAAAGTAGGTTATTGCACAGCCCTCGGACTGGCCAATCTGAGTAGGCAAGATTGCAGCCAGGACGATGGGTGCACTTGGCGCAAAGACGAGCGCGCCAGCTATACACAGCAGACTAAACTGTTTGTTTGACCTCAGTTGCCCATGTGGAGGCCAGAGTTTTCTGGTTAAGAGGGGGTCCATTCTAGATGGCGTGGCGCTTGATCCAAATTCAAGGGTTGTAACCATTTTTTGAGAGAGCATTTCTCGTTGGAGCGTCACGGGTTCCCGATCTGGCTGCTGCTGCATTGCGTAGGTTCATTTGCACCGAGCTGACAGGCCATGCGAGCGTGTTTTGCCAAATACTTGCGCACTCCTCGGCAGCACGCTTTGTACGGGAAACTGGGATTTCTCAATCTCAAAGACGCGGCCCAGGTACGAAACGGGAAACTCGCAGCCCAGGTGGGAGTGCGAGCATGGCGAGATTTAGTGGCCGATAGACTGGCGCCCCTTCAGTCCGCTAGTGGCCAAGAGAGTCCAGTGGCCACTTGTGCGGCCCATTCGGTCGTTTGCTCTCGTATGTGGAACTAGGGAGGCTCCATCACGGTCATCAGGTTCAAGGGACGAGCGTGCTTGCAACGATTAAAATCGCCAACGCGATCTATCGAGCCATCGCGAGCAACTCTGGTGCAAGTCGGTGCGGCAGACATCCTATTTGACGTAGTTGGTCGAAAAACGAGCTGCACTTGGATGGAAGAGAAGTAGGGAGATAGAGAGAGTTTTACCTGGTTCTCACCCTTGGAGCTGGTCCAAAAGGAAGACGTCGCCTTTTGAATTGAACGCTGAGCTAGTTTTGCTCCTAAATGCGGTAACATTCGCCGCCCACTCGCACCGTCGAATCCACCCCACCCAAGCTGGCGGCAGCTTGAGCACCTGTCGTGTGCTTTGTATCCGCCTGTCGACAAGCCCAATGGCGCAGGCGATTTTTGAGCCGGCTGGCCTTTTTGTCGGATGCCGAACTTTGAACATAAAATCAGACAAGTTTTGTCACGCTCGCTTCCATCCTTTCGCTTGCTTGTCAGCCTTGCAACACAGGTGAGACAAAACCTTCTCCTCCCAAGAAAGCGAAAGATCGAACGCATGCTTCAAAAAGTAACTCACTCTCTCCCTTTCAGGTAAACCATTCAGGTGCATTGCAGACCAAAAGAGCGCCATCGATCTGATCCAATCTGATAAAATTATCGTCCGCAATCTTCGAGACAGGCAAAGATGGGCCACACTTAGCCACTCTCATTTATTCCCAATATGTAACACAACCACCCTCGAATGCTATGGTTTCTTGCTGAAAAACTTGCACCGGAAGCGGCGCAGGTTACTTTCAAGCGCACGGCTTCATGGGCTTTCGTTTCTGGTCTTTGCGAGCTCAAACTTGGGCTAGTCTCGTTTTCACCGGAGCAACCATCTCGCGTTTACATCTACGCTCGCTCGTCTTGAGCCTCACCATCTAACCTGGCTGAGCTCCATAAATTATCGCCCAAGTTGAGCAGTCTAAAAGCTGCCAGTGCTGGTTACTCAACTTTATCGCACCAAAAGCGACTATGTATTTGAGTTGCGCGACACAAAAACTAGTCCTCAGATTGATAAGCAAGGCGGCTTAGCCGTGGTGTTGTTTCGAGGATCTGCACGGAGATTTTACAACCAATGTTTTGCTAGCATCTTGAGCTTAATTTTGGGCACTATAAATAGAGGACGTCCGCTTCGAGATGCATCAAACAATTTGTAAGCTCAAATAAAGCATCTCAAAACTTACCCCACTCTTTCAAGCTCCAAAAACCAACAAACAATCCCAAAATGTTCAAGTCGTCAATCGTAGGTGTCCTATGGGCTCGAGTTTCGGCTTAATTCGACATAGCATCACTCTAACAAACTCATTCGCCCTCCAAAATCTCAAACCAAAGATCCTGATCGCACTCGCAGCCCTTGTTGCTGTCGCTTCAGCTCAGTACTACGGCTACAACCGCGGCTACAACTCGTATGCCTACCCAGGCTACTCGCACGGTTACGGTTACGGCGCCTCTCACTATGGCGCCAGCTACCCAACCTACGGACTTTCATATGGATCTGGATACGGAGCTGGCTACGGATATGGAAACAAGTAAGTTTTGACACCAGCCATCTTGATGCAGATCCCCCCAATGAGCCTGTTCGCTAATCCATTCCAACTCTCCGCTCGCCAGCTATGCCTACCCATACAGCAGCTACTACTACTCCAAGTAAGCTCGCTCGGCGGCTTCACCTCTTCGAGTGATCCCGCAAACGGTCCTCTTAGCGAGCTGGCCCTCTCACTAGTGTCCATCGGAGAGGCCGCACCTTGGCTGCAGGATCTAGAGCAAGGATGGAAGAGCTCGAAGTTGTTAGCATTCAGCTGAGTGTTTGTTTTGGAAAGGGTCTGGAGTTGAATGGAGCACCCCTTCCCAGATTGAACCAAAAGCGTTGTCACTAACCCTACACAATCACAATAAACCTCCTTCATGTGAGCTCCATTGTTTACATCCAAATTTGGTTTAAGTTTGGTGAAAGTTTCTTCTAGCCACGAGCCTCCATTTCTGTTGGAGTTTTTCGCGCGAACTCTCCCGTCGCCAAGGCCACCAATGATAATGGGCAAACTTGTGAGCTGATGGGAGATAAGCGAAAATGCCAATCCGTTTCTCTCATCCCAGTACAATGTGAGTGCGCGGACTCATCCCGTTGACACATGTGTTCTCAGGTGTAATTTAGTGTATAATTGGGAACTTGGATGATGGAGGAGAATGATTTGGGCGAGATTCGTCTCGCTAGCGGCCTCTTATTTGAGCAAATAGCCCAGAGGGTCTCCACCTTGAACTCTTTCGTGCTCAGCTTACAATCTAGGGTTCAGAGAATGCAGCAAGCTCTGGCCAGCATAACCAGCGACAGGAGCAAGGCAACCAGACTCTACTCTTCCTCATCGTATCCCTTCCACACTGAATCCGAGGCAAAATTCAAGCCAATTGTGTATAAGCAAGTGAATCTCGAGAGGATCCAAACGCAGGGGGAACTCTACAGGCACAACCAAAGCCTATTAGTCCTGAAGGACTCTGAGAATCCCACCTCGAGCTCCTCAGATCTCTTGAATGGGATCGACGAGCTCACAAAACAGTTGCCGCAACACAAAATCATCAAGCAACACCCATTGGATCGAGTGAGAAGTGTAAGCTCCTTGTTAGTCTATCATACTTATGCAAGTCGACTCATCAGCAAACGCTGCCCATCGCAACGCCACAAAACCATCTCAAGTGAATCCTCGGCCATCGATCACCGGACTAGATCGCATAAGTCAAGGGTTTTTAGGTTCAATGAGAGGAGCGCCAACAGGTCGAGCAGCGGCGAGGATGCACACGCCTGCAATCTGGGTCCAGTGCCCGATTCAATCCTCAGATATCATCAGGAGTCTCTTGTTGAAGCTGACATGTTAAACAACAGCGACCTGTTGAGCTTTCCAGACGATGACGACTCGAACCTCTTGACCGAGGATTTGCCTGACGTTTTACCTGAACTCTCGGGCATTGTCAGAGATGTCGGCCTACCGGAGGAGTTAAGACAGCTGGCCAAGTTCACGAAAAGCTTGCCCGACGCGAGGACAGCCAGCGACATCCAGGCCCCAAATGAGTCGCTTGCACCAACTTCACTGCCGCCCCCGCCGCCTCCTCCTCCACCACCACCACCACCACTACCAAGCGAGCCACTCCACCACCTCGGGCCCTTGCCTCGACCGAGGACGCCTTCACCAGTGCAAACCAGCAGCCCTTTGGGTCCGCACCACACGAATTCCCCACATGAGCTCCATTTGCCACCGCCGCCGCCTCCACCACCACCACCACCACCACCACCTTCCCTCCCAATGCAGCCACTCGCAGAGTCCACAGCTGACTCAAGCTCGGCTCAGCAGCCCAAACAGCCGCCTCTGAGCCCCAGAGACGCCCTGATGTCTGAGATTCGCGCCGCCAAATCCAAGCCAAAAAATCGAGTCAAGCCTGACCGACCGCGCGAGCAAGTCTGCACCTCTACGGACGCGAATCATGAGAGAGGGGAGACAGAACAAGCAAGAGCTGAGTCATCAAGCGCACTGGCAAGCTCAGGCAACGCTAGGGACAGTCTTCTCGCATCGATTAGAGCGGCTGCAGGGAAGCCAAGACAAAAGAATGTTCTGGCGCAACAAAGTCGCAAGAGCGAGGAGAGAGCCGTGCAGGTGACGCAGAGAAATGAGGGCCCGAAAGGAGCTGACCTCATGTCGGATCTTGTGAGCAAGTTGCGTGCTAGACGCGACGGTATAAGTGGCTCTTTTGTTGGCAATTCAGCGCTTGACTCTCAGCCAGACTTGCAAGGCCATTCTAATCGGAGGGAGAGGGGCGAATCTGGAGCAGCGGTTGCCAGCTCGTCGCAGCTCGGAATCATGAGCCAGGTGTCCTCTATGATACCTGTCAAAGCGCCATCAACTTCCGGAAGCGACGAGGAGGAGGAGGATTGTGATAATGAGGAGTGGAATTGATTGGTTTGAACCAAACCAGACCAACGGGCAAGTTTCATCTCGCAAACAGCCAGTGCATCCACTGAACGCGCTCGCCCGCTGACCATGCCTCAGCTTCGGGTGGTTGTTCTTGCACTCTTTGTTGAAATTCTAACCCTCGCTCGCCCCTTGTTGACTGGTGGACCCAATGAATGAAGTGAGAACTGGGCACTAGGCCACACATTGGAGGGCGCATCTACACGGAGGATTCAGTCTATCAAGAAAAGGACGTTCACGCTCTGGGTGGGCTGAATGGATGGACGATAGCTAGGCAGCCATTTTGTGTTTTATAAACTCGGAGTTTAGGGCGAAAAGTCGCTGCTGAAAGAGTGCTAGCTGCGATTTCGAAAGGATTGCGCTATCGTCGAGCAGCCTATTGTTTAGGGCGACACAAATAACCCCAAAGGGGACGTTCAGCTTGTTGCACATGGCGGCCAGATAGTTGGACTCCATCTCCATGTTTATAACGCCCAGCTCGCGCGCCCTCCCAAGGAATCGCATCTTGTCCTCGTGGTTGTGGTCGCAGATGGCCCCGTTTGTCCTGCCCTGCTCCTCGTAGAAGTCGTTTGTGGCCACCGTTGCTCCAACTTTGATCTCGTATTGGCCGAGCCGCTCGCTGTTTTCGGAGGAGGCCTTTCGCGCCAGCTGCTCAAGCAGGGCTGCAGTGTTCTGGTCAACAAGGCAGGGGCGCCTAACCAATCGCATGCAAACCTTAAGCTCAACATGCTCCTGGAAGAGCGCATCGAAGGTCCGATTTGTGATGCAGAGGGTGCCTGGTGCAACTCCAATGCCGCCACCTGGTGGAAGGGGGTTTTCAGGCGGTTAGCTCGAGGGCAGAGGAGGGATGTTGGGGCTTTGGGCCAGCTCGGCCTACTCACATGTGCCAAAACGTATCAGAGTGATGCGGTCCATAACCTTTGCCTGGCCGCACATGCAGAACAGCTCATGCAGGGCTATGGACATGGAGGCGGCGCCCATTCCGTGGTCGCTGAGCAAAACTGGTCCCACCTTGAACAGGGTGAAGCGGCTGCTCGCCTCCGTTAGCAGCTCAACCTTTTGCGCGGCCAGCTCAACCCCGTTGAAGGTCCTCTCGGCGAGGTACTCGGCTTGGGCTTGAGCCCGGCGCCAGCAGCCAGCGACGAGCAGGAATCGGACATCCTTGAGGCGTTGGGCCAGCTGATTTGAGTCGAAGGTTAGTGAGTAGTGGTGATAGTGCGGCCTTTTTCGGGTTGGCTCGTTGCAATCCATCTGGGTCCAGCTAACTTGCTTGTTTTCGTCCACGAGTCGGCCTGAGCTTGAGCGGAGGGGATTTCCTGCAAGTGGTTGGATCTGTCATGCGAGTTTGGTAGCGGCCAAAAGAGTCGCTCTTGCAGACGACGACGACGACGACGACGACGACTAGGACAACGATGTGGAGCTGCAAACTCGCTCCAGCTCCTCCAGACTATCGCCGATCATGAGCAACAGTGTAGTGGTTTGGTCTGCGTCCCATTGTTGACATGCTCGCATATCTCGCGACTCGTACACTTGTTGGCGCTCGCGATCAGATTAGGAGCCTGCAACTTGCATAACATTAAAGGAAGCGACCCACTTGCGCCCAGAGATCCTCTGCCCTTTTTGTGCTGAGCGCGCCGCTTGAGTCTCGTCTCGGCTGCCTCGCGTCCTCCCTCCGATTGTCCAAGCAAAATTGGCCGACGCAACCAGACTGCGCTGAGCGAGATCCGATCTTGCGATACCCGCTGACCGCAACAGCGGCGCCGACCAGGAGGCGACACCCATGCTGGCAATGGGCCACACTTCGCACTCCGCCCAATTGTTTGTCGTTGCAGTTGGGGTTGCAGTTGCAGTTGCAGTTAATGCAGTGATGGCCAAAATTGGCCGCCCGCTTTCAGTCTCAGCACGCCAAACACACTTTTACCGGCCGCCATTTAACCCTCGCAGTGTTGCCAGAGCCGCTCTTCCTGCTCCCGCACGCTCGCCAGCAAGCCCGAGCGGAAAGCCGCCAGTTCCGTTCGTAGTTGGCGTGAAATCTAGCCCAGCCAGCAAGCCTGGCGGAGGTGAGAGTGTTGCCATCCGCTGGGGCTGCAATATCGCCAATTTGCGCTGCCCAAGAGCGGGCGCGTTTGGCCACAGGATTGTCGGCTTCTTGCTCTCGAGCGCAGGGCGAAGCGAAGCGCCGCGTCCGACTCCATGCAAGCTGCCCCTTGCGGCCACCGAGCTCTTGCGCCCGAGAGGAGCGGCGGCGGCAGTCTCGCTGCCGCTCACGATGAGCCCACCTCCGCTCCCTCTCGCGCCCATGTCAAACAGCATGACTCCGCCATTGGCTCACCTGGCCGGCGGATATCAATTAGCGGCCGGCTGGCTGCCATTCTTTACCATCCTGACCTTTGGCGCTCAGTGCGAGCGGGCGGCAAACAAAGTGCAGGCCGCCTTTGCTCGCAACAAGAGGCGAGTGACACCAAGATTGATCGGCGGCCCATTAACACCAGCGCTTTTGGACTTTAATTTCGTATCAATATCAATCGAGTTGGCGCTCGCCTTTCTCCGCTCGCCGCCAGCCCTTTGGTTGCGGAAACGGGCGCCACCAGGAACGAGTCTCCTGCTGGCCGACGGGCGTCCAGGTTGCTCTCGCTCGGCTCGAGAGCGCGCCACTCGCAGGTTTGGCGTCCAATGGGCCGGCCAGGGAGGAAGCCTCTCCTCCAGCTCGGCGGCTCATGTCGCAACAGCAACGACAACGGCAACGGCGGCGGCGGCGAGCGACAGCAACCACAACAAGCCGATGGCTCGCGGCCAGCCGGGCGGGTAAAAATAAACCCGCCGCCGTGGGCGCGGATGGGAGGTGAGGGGAGGGGGGACAAC
>Ga0268249_1000386_pt1 | contig 23282 bp, 11 predicted proteins | sample AgamicAtPe_FD_200257 | JGI IMG/M metagenome (GOLD analysis project Ga0268249, IMG submission 200257) | Agave microbial communities from Guanajuato, Mexico - At.P.e (v2) (version 3) | ecosystem: Host-associated > Plants > Phyllosphere > Phylloplane/Leaf | place: Guanajuato, Mexico | collected... | reverse complement strand
CAGGAGCTGCGCTTGATCGTTAGTGTCAGACCGCAAGCTGTACGATTTACAACGGCTGATTAGATGCTGATCATATTCGTGACGAGGTGTCCCCTTGAATCGAGTAGCTGATTCATTTTCTACCCTAAGGAAGTATGCCACCATCATAAATAGAGATGATAACAATTGCGATATGTAACAAAGAACTGCGTAGATCTATGCTCATCGAAAATTCTCACATGGCCTTGGCCCATTGAACAGAAAAGGGTAGGCGAGGTTAGTGATATCGGCGCCTATAAGTTTGGTGTAGGAAGTAATTGGTCGATAGATTGAGATGATAGCCTGACGCCAGGGCTCAATCAAGAAATAAATCCGCAGGGTTAATCGACTAACGGGTCTCTTTTCTCTAACTTTGTCTCGAATTAGAGGCAGATTAAGTCGAATTTAGGGAACTCATTCATAGGCCGCACAGACACATCAGCTATATTAGCTAGCAGGATGCTAGAAACATGCAACTCTGAGAAGTTTCAAATGGATTTTTTTAAGACTAAGATGACTACAGTTTGAACATCAGATTGGAGCCTAAGAGCATTGAGAATAGAGAGATGAACTGAATTGAACCGAGCAGAGGGTTTGATTACTCTGGCACCCTAGTGATCAGTAGGGGGAGGCTGATTGAGAGCATGAGCGATAATCGGACAGCCGAAGGATCTTGGTACTGTGCAAGGTTCGAGTAGCTGCCTCTTATCGGATTCTGGAGGGTACTGAACCAAGCAATCACAAAGACTCAGATGGTTGCTGGCTCACGTTGATGGCCTTGAAACGGTGTTGCGAAGACCCATATTTAGCCGACAATTTCGGACATTCCGGTCAACACAGCGGGCAAACAATTCAGAGTTGTAACCAATTGAGCCAGCATTTTTTGACTCCAATGGCAAGATTACTGATTCATTGATAAAATCGGCGATTTTCATCTAAATTTGCAACAGACATTCTGTGGTGTTTACCCCCAAGCACCAACCGAGGACAAAATTGAAGAAGTTTCGAAACAGTTAATTTTTGGTAATCTGAGCTACTCGGTGTTGGGTATTTTGGAGGAGATATCGGATGGCTTTGGTTATTTTGGTTCTATTGTAGGGAACAGGAGCATCTCCCGCTTGGCCTATCCACAATCGAGGCATATCGATTGATTTGTGCGAATCGATATAAAATCAATATATTGCTAGTGCAGATAGTAGATACTCGCACTAGTTTAACTTGGACGACTGCTATAACTAATATTTGCGCGCGGGTACAATCGAAGCTAATATGGTGGTAGCGACAAGCAAACGAATTCACGCTACCTTGGCGAGTTGGCTTGCCGACTCATGCTTGTTGACGCCGCGAACGAAAATTCGATCCCTGGGTCCAGAGAGAGGTAGCAAATGGGAGCCCCTCAACGTTGCCGGGGGGGACGCTGACAGTTTGCTTGGTGCCCAAAGGCAAGAGTAAGTGACTCAGCGGTCATCACGTCAGATAAAGAACGAAAAATCTGCCAGCACTTCCAACTTTGGCCTGGGCTCAACCACTCTGTTGGCGCCACTACTACCATAGCGTCTGACATCTCGAGAGACAGTTTCATTCACAAGAAGATAAAATTTGTCCTTAGTTGGATGCCTGAAGAGAGAAGGGGCAAGTTTAGACGCTGCTGGCAGCATCTCGGACACTTGTGGGAAAGTCAGGTGGCTCAAGCGGAAGCTTAGTACCGTGCTGATGAACGCACGGTGGACTGTTGATAGCGAGCCATTCTGCAAGGGATGTGCAAGTAAATGTTGTCAACCTGTCAGCTGGCTGAAAGGCAAGTTTGCTGCTCTCATCGCCTATATCCTCACGCTTTCAATGTGAACGATTCGTCGACTTACATTGGCGCTCGTTTAGCCAATCAAAAGGATCTGTACTACAAGCTTGCTTTATTTGGTGTCCTGAGCTAGATGAGAGAAAAACAAGCTTTCTGCCTACGAGCTTAGGAGTCATTTCCTCCAAGTGCGAGGCCGTATCCAACTTGCAGCTGCTATAAGCACAACAATGTTAACCTTCTGAAAGCTTACTCTGCCGGACGATGAGCTAGCGTGCGCCACTATGGCCCGTTGAGGACTCTACGGCTACAGCGGCTGTTACTAGAGAGGCGGAATTGACAGGAGCTGAGAGTCAGGCATGATCCGATTATATAAACTTGCTTCGGCTTGACGCCCAGCTCACTGTCCCGGAGCAAGTCGTTGAATCCTCTTAGGAGCATATTCTAGGCCTCAATTCCAGCTACACTACTGGAATCTCGCATCCGGATAGCATCGGTTGGCGAATGGACCATCGATTGTGTGTACTGAAACTCATCTGAAATTTTTACACTCATGACAACGTCAGTCGACCTGATTCAACTAAAAATGGAGTCAAACTCTATATATAACCAATTTATATATAACCAAACCAACCGGGCCAATCCAAGTCCTGATTCTAACTGACCTACGTCTAAACTAAATTTACTGCTGCCATTTTCACCCTCTGGATGTTTCCATACATAGGCAGTAGGTGCCACAATGAACCCTCTCAATCTCGCAAGTAACTGCACTGCTCTTAGCTCGTCAAATGATTGCTTCCGAAATAAAACGTGCTGTCCGCCAGATATCCTTCAGAATTTATTGTTTCTATTTGAGCTGCGATTTTTTCGGTTCAATATCATCAGCAGACAAACGTTCACCTATATACAAATTTTTGTGACTGTTTGCAACACGAATCTCGAGAAATACGACCAATAAGTTTGAATTCTGATATTCTATCAACGAGCACTTTCTGTTCTAGAGATTCCCGCTCTTGCACTGTTCCTGGCCATTTGAGCAGCGGTTTTCTTCGCTCAATACTATCGATAAATACCCTATGGCCTATATATGATACCTCAAACTAATTTGCAACAGCGATCGGGTTCACCGTTTATCTTGCATTAAGCATCCAAACTCAACGCGATCTCTGCTGGGAAATTTTTGCCTTCTAGAAGACAAAGTAACGTAATAGAGCATGTACACCCCGTCAAAACATAGAAAGTTAGCCCTTGTATTCGTTGAACTGAAAACGGGGGCAATCGAGAAATCATATTAGCCGCCTTCATGTCTAGGCCCCTTGAGTAAAAGTTTGGGAGGGTCATTTGATCTTGTTGGAAATGCACCACTGCATGTCAGTCCATCCTACCCCATGGTGCTAGGTGTAGCCATATTGTCAAAATTATTACATGTGATCATGCTTCTAGCATCGTAAATTTCCCAAACTAGTGGCAGAGGATCGAATGCATGACTCAATCAACCGATGGTGTTACATAAAACTTTCATTGAGCTGACAGCTTTTCTTTTATTAAATGTTCATTTAATTATAGGAATTCGTCGTCAAATAAACATCAGATTTAGAAATTTTTATAGAGTAATATAGTTGTTGGTGATCCCAATTATCTACTCGCACTTGATCCTATTCTATTCATTTGTTGAGCTTACCTCCAGCTTGTGCGTAGTATCCAATCAAAACTTTCCAGGCTTGCCTCAGTTCATCCCATTCTATTTGTTCCGAATAGATCGGCAGTATCACTTCCCCTGCAATTCTGTATGCTTTCTCGAATTCAGGGTCAGAGAGAAGCTCCATTGCCTTATTGATCGCCTTGGATAGTTGATTAGACTCAAGTACGCGGCCCTTGTCTGGGTGAAAGATTTTCATCATTTTCCGGTAAGTTTTCTTTGCCTCAGCGATATTGAAGTGTTCACCCTCCGCTGGGCACCGCTTCATCCCAACTAGATGATAGAGGAATCTTCTATTCAAAGTTGTGCTGCGATCTTGATCGCTAGTGAGTCTTGGTTCAGTAGATTTCATAGTGGAAAAATGAAGCTAGGCTATGGTACTCAGCAATTGATTGTTAAGATTTGGACACTGGATGATCTTTTGAGGCCGGGTAGATATGAAAAGCGTTTTTGCAAGTGATTGTTTAAAGATCACAGCTCTAATCTTTCATTTGTGTTGCAAATGGAGACCGCAAGCAAGTTCGTTGATGCTCAAAGGAGAGTGAAATATAACGCAAGAGGAAATTGCGCATTCTTGCTTGCGCGTTGATTTCACCTTACAGGAAAGGGTGCACATAAACAACTTGGCGACATCTCAATGAGAACCGGCTATCGTAACGCTATGGGCGCCTCTAGCTGCGCGCAAACAACACTGTTTTCCGTCGCGATGTATCGGCAAATGTGTTTTTCTACTGCCAGGAGTTGGTTTGGTGGACCGAGAGAACGGCAGTCTAGGGGGTCGGAAGAAGGAAGGCGCCTGAAATGTATAGCCCAGAGTACAAATCTGCAACCTTCGATCGATCAGTTGGTAATAATCTGGTATGAATGAAACCAGAAATATGTGTTGCATGCAATTGCATTGATGCCCGCTCGAGGCTGCGAGATTATATGCTGCCTAGGCTATTCATGACTGCGCAACCGCAATAGATCGGTGCGTGCGATAGAGCAGAATTCAGTGTGTGATTGTGAATTTGCGTGTGTGTGTGATTCGACCGGAATATTTTCGTCTTTCGAAGATGAATTTGAAAGCTAAACTCAAGACATCTGATACAGAGCTCCTATACCTGACGTCTGATTGATTGATAAACATATCAAGATGAAAGAAGAGTCCGCTCATCCCGATTTCAAATGGTGTGTTAAGAAGATTAGAAGATCATGGTGGAAATATTATTACGAAATTGATTATATAATCGAACAAAAGGTCACCATTCAGAATAAGCGATTGTACAAGGTGCGCTGGACTGGGTATGGACCGGAATATGATTCGTGGGTGGAATCAAAACATTTACATTGTCCGGCAAAACTGGCACAGTTCTTGGAGGAACAAAAGAGGAAAGAAGATATCATATGTTGAATAGCTGACAGTTAAAATTTCTCACCCTATATTTCAGTCTCAGGTTGAATCCGCAAATTTTATTCCCACAAATTTTTCTACTAGTCGAACTATTCACAGTATTCGAATTCATCAGGTGCTTTCATTTTTGCATTTCGATCGATTTCATAACTTAAAACTTGTATCTCTCGGACATATCGAACTGCATGCTTACTTGATTGATCTGATCCCTATGCACGTCGAATGATGACATAGCGGAGGTTCCTGCATGAGAGAAGTCGAGACGGAGAGTGTATTACGTCAAACCACTCTTTTTTCATCCCTCAGAGAGGTTTATAGCCCCATCAGTCGTCATTCCAAGAGAATTGCAAAAATATGAGCGGACGAGAGTGCATTAGATTCGAGTCCGAGAGGAGCGGCAGTAGCTGCTGGAAGGCCTCCTCACTGGCTGCCTTCGCGGCTCAGTGGACGCCCTGTTGTTTGACGTAATTGAACAGGCTCTTCCCGCCCCCCAGATTGAAGTCCAATGCCAGCTTGTCGGCTATCTGTTGCTGGTAGCGCTGGTTCTTGGTTCTTGGGTACCCTTCTTGTTACTCCACGATAGAAGTTAAGACACGATCGCAAGCACGATTAAATATTTGCAATCAAAAATAGTTGTTATAAGTAGAGAAGATTTGATGGAAGTTATAGGCCGATCGATCAATCATATATTCGTAGCAAAAAGCGCATCGGTAAGTCAGCATACTTGCAGTAAAATAAACTTTTGCACTCAAATAAATGGACTCAGGGCGAAAGAGAGCTGTAACATAGCCGATCTGTAATAGAGATTTTTTAATTCTGCTTGATTAGATTGGTTAAACGGCTAACCATCTAGCTGGCCTGCAAACTAACCAATTAGGAATGGAGGCAAGAATGTAAAGCCAGCCAGTGGATGCAGCGATAGCCGGCTAGTCACAGTCACTTCGAAAGGGAATACAATAGCACATCCGGATCCAATAGCCGAAATGAAGGAGAGCAACAAGAAAATCTTTCGCCTATAGATCATCTTGACATGGAGATACTATCCAAGATTGTTTCTCAAAGAACTTGTGGAAAGTTTCATGTGTGTGGACAAAGTTCTTGACCAGAGATTGCCAATTTAAGAGCAAAAGATCATATGGAATTCTTTTCTATGGATCAATAGCAGAATAAAATTCCTAGCTAGACTCGAACCATTGGCATAGCCCTGAAAATGTTGTAGAAATTTAGAGACATAACGATAGATATATGAATGACAAATGGAATTATACGATAGACATTTAGATGCTTAGATAGTGTCACTCAGAAGCAGATGTTATTCGTGTCATTTAGTTGTTAGTTAGGTCGAAGGGGAGCAAACTGTAGCTCTTTGATATTTCAAAGTTTTTGTTGCAGATTTGATTGAGAACCTATAGATCGATTGATTTAAAGATGGTTGTCTCAATCGAATTGAAGCAACAAACCTCAAATAACAGAGATCTACCTCTTTCTGTGCATAGTAGGTGAGAAAATTTCGTTCAATTGAGAATGTTTTTGTGAGGTTCGCGTGTTTCGAAGATGGGCTGACTCGGCTGGCAAATGAACATTAAGAACCACCAGATGGGTGCGATCACGGTTTAACTTCCAATAAGTCGATAAGACATACTCAAATGTAGAGCCATAACTCATTGATTCACCATCTGACTTTAAGCCATTATAATTGATGATTAATAATTTATGATTATGCTCTGTCATTATGGACGAAAGTGGGTGGGGTGAATACTTAGGGGCTCGATCAAAGACCTTTAGGCTCACTAAAATCAGCTCAACTAAAATCTTGATAAATGTGCATACGAGAAATGGTTGAGAAGTGGCAAAAGCAGCTAGCTAGGCGATCAAAAACGAATGAAGGTATCAAGAAAACTTAATGGTGCTTTATATCACCTAGTGAGCCATGGATTCTGTAAATTGATCAAGCTAACAACCTGAGACGAATAAACTACAACTTAGGAGGCTAAACCAGTGCTTTAAAATCTAGAAGGCTTTATTAATGATGTCTTATCGATTCTAGATATGGTTTTTCAGTTCCTGCCCGATTGTATTGAAACCTTGCTCAGTAGATTCGGCTAAAAATTCAACAGCCGCACAAAGCCTATCAATTTTGGCTTCGAGAGCATCCAAAGATACTTTTAGTTGCTCGATAGCAACCCATTCGTTCATTTCAGGAGCTCTTATTGGCGTCATGATTTTGGCAGATGATGGTATTCCGACTGGCTCAAGAGACAAGATCTCGAGGGCTTGTACAAGTAAATTCTGATTTCGTTCTAGGTTTGCAATTTTCTCTTCGAGAAAAACTGAGGTCTTATTAAGACCTTCCAGCGGTTTTGATTCGTTAGCTTCGGTTTCAAAATCAATGAGATCCATCCTGAAGCTTGTAATCGTAATTCTCGTGATATTCACTTGTTTTTCGTAATAGTCACAGGCTTGACTCAAGATCTTGGATAGTTCTTCAACTGAGTCGTGTAACGTAAGAGGTTGAATTTGGAATGAGGCAGCCCTTTTTATACAGCCCTACGAATCTTGAGCTAATCAGCTCACAAATGGAAAATCAGAAGAGTGTAGTCTGCGCTGACCACCATTCGGCGCCCGACAGCTTGCGCAGAACATCATGTGTCAAGCAGCAGATTATCGCCAGCATGCACTCGACTCAACTCATGCTAGTTATTCTAACCCGACTGCTCTTTCTATTCGAGCGTCGGTATTGCTTTTATCATCATGCCACATGAGAAATTCTATCAGCTCTTATACAAAACTAATATCATGTAGCTCCAGATATCAACGGTTTGTCTGAAACTTATCGGTGCCCACTCGTAATGATGTAGCGTTCGTCACATATTCATCCTTCGTCGGTCGGTGATACCACTCAAGTCGGTAAAATCAAAGTATAAACCAATTATTTCAATTTTTTCGCAGCAACTGCATGGCGCTGGCTTATCAGAACTCACATCTCTTCGGATTAATTCACGTGAGATTATCATCACGGGTAACAACAACTTTCGAGGCAAAGTACTCTCTGGTTTAGATATATTTATTAAGCAATCTTTGTTAGAAAACAAACTCAAATTATTGGCGGAATATCTACGGGAGTTGGATTGAACCGCCATCTGGTACAATACTGTAAGCAGCCCAAAATCTCTTCTCTTTTCTCATCAGAGCTTGGAATCTTCTAGAACTTGATGATTTCAAATGATCCAAGTAAACTCTGAGGCAAATCAAGTTGGCGAGAACCTCATCTGCTGTAACTCGTGTTATCAGGTCGTGATGCTGCCACTTAACTAAAAACCACGTTTTATCACGCAGCTCGTGGTTCACGATCTTCTCTATTTTTTGTGAGCCATTTTCTGATTTGTTTGCAAATTTTACCTCTGGAGGATGAACTACTACTGATTTGGAGCTAGAACTTACCAAAAGCGCAGGATCTGAGTTACAGTTACTAGTGGCGTAACCGGCTGCCTTGGAAGCTAGGATATTTGAATTTCCTGCTGAGGATTCAGCGGAAACATCGCCAACTAGTGGTGCAGCTGATGGAGGAATAAGCGATTGTGAACCATGAAGCAGATCACTCCAAAGATCCTTGGCGCTAGCAGTGATGTCTTGATCACTCAAAGTTTGATTAGTTGGCGTGCCAAGGCTTTCTTGCCGCATTTGACTCTTGAACATGTTGCCATAGGATAGATTTTCTCCGCTGAATGGCACTGAACTAACTCGGGCGTCGATAGATTCCATATCAGTGGTAGGCTTTTTTCTTTTCTTGATAGGATTCTTTTTGGCGTAGTTGCACGCCACATTGTCCTGCTCTTCCGATGACCAGACAGAATCGCTGGTCGACTTTTTATTTTCTTGGTCCTCTATCGGATTGTTGCTCTTGAGCGACATTAGACAACTTATAGCTTTTTTAGCAAGTGAACAGTCATGTAGCGCAACATCACCTATCTTGTCCGTCTGGTTACCATACTGTCGATAATCAATTTCATCGATTGGATTCATCAAAGTCTTATAGGCGATCTTGAGCGTTCTTTTGATGTTCTCGTAATCGAATTGTGTAAAATCTTTGATCTCTTTGGTAATGCCACGGTCATCATTCTCAATTTTGCGATTCAATATTAATAGACGCAATTCCAAATAGTTTTTTTCGGCTAGTTGCGCATTGATGGAAGACTGTGTTTCCGTTGGAACATTGATTGTTAGAATCTCATACAGGCACTTACACGATTTCGGCTCCATATTTCAGCTAAGCTACCGAATGTCTTTCAACCGATTGAATTATTTCAGCAACCATCCAAAATTCGCTCTCCATATGAAGCTACAAACGAAAGAAGGCTTCTTTTATAGTCAGCACAACCAACTGTATCACCACAGCAATCGCATTGAGCATGCGCTGATCAGTCGTGTCTTTGTTAATCCGTGATGGACCATAAGATAATGCGCCTCATATGAAAGCAACGGACCCGTAACTCTCAATTCAAGATTTCACTTACTTGTTGGGATAGCATTCACGGCAACAACTTGCCATTGGCTTGGATTCAGATTGCTTGTTTCGTTCTTGCCAACGTGGAGATTGTAAAGCATGCGCAGTTCTCACTATCTCTCGTTGTATTGTGCTGAGACAGAGCGATTGGATCGACGATCCATCAGCGACATCTTGCCCGATAGGCATTTATGAGATTTTGGGACTAACTACTCGGCTAGTCTAACTAGATTTAGATAATTTCGTTAGGTATTTGCCATTAGGCGATAGTTAATCGAATAAATATCCCAAACCGAGCTACTGTGTAACAGACATCTAAGCAAGATAAACCAAACAGTGCAAGATGGGTCCGAAAGTAGTCAATGCTTGTTCGATCGAGCAGATTCTTAAATTGTCTCACCCTGATAGAGGTCTATCCATTCAGGATAAAGATATCACCTTTGTGTTTTTGGTTGCAAAAATCGAAAAGTGGCCTCCCAGCGAGGAGGGATTATTCAACGCTTTAATCAGCGATTTCACTAATCAAAGTATAGAACTTTTCTACGACAAATCAGGATCTCCGACAGATGCTACACTCGATCCATCTAGAACATCTCAGAGCTTATCGGGGGAGGACGTTAGATATGGAACTGTGGATATTGATTCCGCGTCATCCTTGTCTCCTCTTATGATACAAATTTCTTCGTCATCTTCTTCATCCGATTCATCTCTCACCCCTGGACATGAGCCTTCGCCGGCCGTATCAGCCATCAATCCCAGGAGCACCAAACAAAATGAGAGCAGAACGGCAGATTACACGGCCACGGCGGATTGGTCACCTAGCGATAAGGAGATGAGTGGGCCGGCGGTTAGAGTTCTAGCACCACTAAATCAAACAAAAATTGGACAGATTTCTCAAAGTTCAATCCTGGATAGTTCTTCAGCGTTATCCATGAGGTTGAAACCGGGTGCTTGTTATGTGGGTAATGAGAAGGTTGTTGAGTTGCTAATAAGAGAAATTGAGGCGCTAAAATTACCGAGCATACAAACTGCGCAAGGCAAATCTCTATCGGATCTGCGAATAGGCGAATATATTAGTATTCTCGGAAAAGTCGTCTATCGACATAACCAATCGATGTACGTACACGGAATGCGTGTCAGCCCTCTTGAAGAAGCTGCAGAGATCAAGATGCATCGTCTAGAAAACATCAGGGATACCATGTACTACGAGATGAAGCGTCTAAACCAGCACATGCCACCACCGGTTGTTGAATGCACCCACCTCTATTATGATCAGACCAGTGGATGCTTCGAAGAAATTTGTTATTGTGAGGGTAGTAAAAACTATGAGGACTGCTGGAATAAGATACCTGGGCTCTGTTTAGCATGCAGAGAAGGTAAAAGAATCACTCGCAATATCCCAAAAAAGAGTTATATGCAGTTTTTGGAAATTGAGAGTGACTTGAATGCGGTCGACAAAAGAGTCTTTGCTTTTCTACGCGATACAAGGCATGAATCTAACGGAAAGAGAGACTTTAGCCTAGAAGAAATCGCTAACAGCTTTAGCAAGTATAAGTTAGGAACGATAGTTTCTTCACTTGAAAAGCTTGAATCTCTTGACCTCTGCGTAAGATCCACAGGATATCGATGGGGCACACTCATTCATGAATGGATATAAACTTTCTTACCGCAAAAATAAAATTTTAAATTCGATAGAGTGAATTCTAAAATCAAACCCAAAATCTTCATTTCGCTGCTCGATCGCTGAGGGAGGGATAAAATAAGCTTTTTGTTGAAATAGGCGTGATTGAACAGCGAACATTGGTGCAGACAATCTTTCCCCGTAAGCTTTGAAGAAACAAAAACCGCTTTCGCAAACATTCGAATGCCTCGATTGATCGTGGTGGAGGCCGAGAGGTCAAAAACTAGTGGCTGCTAGAACGAAATTCGTAGAGAGCTTGTGCAAGACAGAAAGTTGGCTGGACTAAAACTTCAATCTTGCGTCTAGATCACGTTGATCATTCCAATTGCAGTACATATATGGAGACAAAATGTGCGCTCCTCTGTCGGAGAGCCCGGGAATCATGTGATGAGAGGTTTCCAACGAATTTTGAGATGCGATTTGTTCCTCGAAAAAAACTTTTCAAGTTATCGCCAATTCGGGGGGGATTTTACCAGTGTTCCAGATCAAACTAACACGTTTGTGTTATAAAAGGGGAAAGAGCGGGAGATCAGGCGAGTCAAATGCAACAAACTCAGATAGAATGGGTTTGGTAATTTCTTTGTCATTTTGGCTGAGTAGAAGTGATTGGAGGAACAAATCGATAAGTTCAAGGAGCGCGGTTTGGCGAAGATCTCGAAAAATTAACCAAGAATTGACTACATATGAGCGGTTAGCAAACGCGTTTTACTTTGAGCGGCAATAGACAAGCATGTAAAGTCTGGCGACAACAGGCTGGCGCCAACTTGTTGGCGTCAGCGGACTAGCATCAACTGATTGGCGTAAACTCCTTGGCATTAACTTGTTGGCGCCAACGGACTGGCGCCAACGGACTGGCGCCAACGGACTGGCGCCAAAGGACTGGCGCCAACGAACGGACGCTAACGGACTGACGCCAACTGATTGGCGTATTCTTGCGAGGGCCAGCAAAATTCCCTTGAGCGTCTCCAAGAAGAGGATACAATTTTGTGATCGTCATGCATCTATAAGACGGATGAGTTGTGGTCCTATAACTGCCTGGTAAGTGAGTCCTATAACGAGCACTTGAGAACTGAACAAAGCCATATTCACATCTGAGATGCATTCGATTTGGCTACTCCTATGCAATTGAGCATGGCCTAACCGTCTTGTCCTCCTACTCCGTCGACTGATACCATCGGATATATTTTCCCATAGTTCACTATTTACGCTTTTCGATATCCGTTGAATGCCAATTAAATCTACTCCGTAAGACTGACAGTAAGTATGGGCATCAATTGAGCGATTCAAGCTAGGTTTGTCGCTCTCTGTCACACCATTCAGAGATATGTTCGGGGATGAATTATAAACTGATGAGTGGTTAAACAAGCCCAAGTTTGGAATGATCTAATTGCATTCGATTGTCGAGTCTTAACAGCTGAACCGTAGAGCCGAGCAGCCACTCTGGAGACGAGCATCGATTATCAAAGAAAAGTTTGTGGAACATGTCAATTTTGGAAAGAGGTAAGGGATACACCACAGATTCACGATCAGCAACTACGCATTGACTTGATTACGACAAAAAAGCCAGCTTTCTGGGCTGTTTTAGTTATAGCAGCAGTGACTTGCCATGATTGGTGATCTAAATTAGTACTCAGTTAAGGTGATCAGGGACATGAAAGTGACCGTTTCGTCAGATGAGTGAAAAGATGATTTTGCAATGCCTTTAAGTGTGACAAATAAAATTCAATATCTTTATTTGTAGTAGCGACGTATTTCCATCAGGATTCTCACTAATCAGTCAAACGGGTACTGGGATCCCATCCGAATGATCATCAATCATTCTGTATTATCAGCAATCTATAGACTTCCATTCAACACATCACTGTCTCATCCCAACTATGATACAACAAGCATGGATGAAACTAAATCGAACCAACCAAACCAGATCATGCTGAGATTCTTAACCAAGAGCATAGACAGATAAGGATGGCCAACTGAGCCAGAAAATTCTACTTATTTGTTGTTTTGAGAGCACATTCGACCGTATAAAGTTGCCTTTCGGATTTAACAAGGGCTCCTACAGAAAGAATGAATAAAATCACCTCAACATCAATATTGGCTTAACCCTTCTATCTTGAATCAGTTCAACTATGAGCAATGAGTTGGTCTAGCCCGCCTCAACTTGGTCGTGCTCTTATAGGAAGGCCCCTATGAAACAGAGACAAGCGGCAAACCAAGATATTCGATAGGGTGATGACACATAACATGGGCTGACAAGCTCATTCAAGACAGATTCACTGCTTACATTGTGCTGATTAGGGGCAGAGTGGATCTCTTCAATTCAGAATCTGCTCAGATATCGCGGGGTAGAATAAGATATCGTCGAGTTGGATAGATGGGTAGCAAATCTGAGAGCTGATTACAGCATGATTCACGGACTCTGACGGCGATGACTAATTGTCGGTGTGGTTGAATTTTGGAATTTGATGCGATAAGTTATCCTTTGAATAGACATGAATTATATAAGGCTGTTTTTGATCGGAAGAAGAAGTTGTCAATTTAAAAATTCTATCGAGACAATATTTCATACCTCAGATTCAAACAAGGGTTTGTTATGGCTATTGCAGCAATTACGGTCGTAATATAGGTGATCCGACGCTGAATAACATCAACGGTACTCGGAGATCCGTCAATCTGCCGTTTGATGAGACCAACTCCCATCGATCGTTGTCGGGAATCGAGGCGAGCTAAAGAGGTTTAACATGGACGTAGATTCTAGGATAAATTGGGCCCGCAAGTTTCTATGAATAAATAGGTTGAATATACATACGAGTAAGAAGCGTATGGGGGATCCAAGGGTAGTAAGAGATATACTACCAAAAGACAATGGAGAGACAAATGTAGAATGAGGCTTAGAGCTAATACTAGGAGGCTGTTGCCCTTCTGTTTTTGATTTTATAGGCGAAGTCGATTCTAAATTAGCTAGATCCAGCTTGACTATTTCTACTCACGAGAGATTCCAAGAAGTTTTGGTATGATTTTTAACACAAATGCGATTAGGCAAATATATCCACAATATGGGCCGAAGGGGGATTTGGTAAAGGGATGAACTAAACCAAACCAAACTGTGGGCATCATCACTATGACATTCTAACGAACAGTAAGATGCGACTTATTCAGAGCACATGCGAACATCGGGCAGCTTAAGAGCCTAGGTACATCGCGACATTTTAAATGCGAACTCATATTCGATTCTGAAACTGCACAACCAAGCTACCTTAGAATCTTTGGCAACAACAAGTTTACGTTCACATGGTCTAGAGCCAAGTGGTGCCGTAAAGTTGCACATCTAGCCAGCGAATTCCGGCAATTTGGTTGACTCATGGGCAAGTAGATTGAAGCTGCGATTTAACTACCATTTTTCGAGTTCAATGGTAAGATTAGCGCCTCATTAATCAATCTAATCAAATTTGCGACAGGTTTTTTCCATTAGCAACTTCGCATGGTTAGGCATGGGCGGGAAGAGAAAAGTACCAAGACTTTTGAAATAAAGAGATCAACTATGCTATCGAACAATAGGTTCTTTGACTGATTCAGTTTTCTTCAGTTTGAAGGTTACAATTCAAAATAAGCGATGGTAGAAAGTACGCTGGAGCGGATATGGACCAGAATATGATTCGTGGGTAGAGCCTAGACATTTGCATTGCCCGAAAAAATTGGCTCAATTCTTGGATGATGAGAAGAGGAAGGAAACTGTTTGAGGCCGTGCATTGTTGGATCGTTTTCAGATCACTTGTATCAAAGTCAGATGATCTATATCTTGTAGACCAGAAAATTCGCCAAGGTTAATACATATATAATATGGCCAACAAATAAAATTGCTCACACCATAGTTCAGTTGCTAGTTAAACTAAGTCCCTAAATTCAAACACCTATGGATTATGCACAATATCAAGCTATGTTTGAGGTCAAATTCATAGTTTAGCCTGGCCTGCAATCTGATGTAATCTGAAATCACTGCTCTCAATTGTCCAAGCATGTTCATGCGCTTGGACAATGTAGAGCATTTATAACGCGATGCTATGTGTAACCGATGGAAAATCCACAAAGAGAATGATTTAATGCAAGATAGGATGTTTGCAGAATTTTGGCAAGTCTAGGTATTTGGTTGGTTCGTTGTGCAGCCAAAATTACGTTGTAGATTTAAATAAGAGTTGATCGGTTAAGTGAACAATAGCCGCAGATGCCATCAAGCTGAAAAAATCACAGCTCAAACATGAGAGAGCGAGAATTTTCACGGATATGGAAAATTCGCAAATCAAAATATGGTCTCAAAATATGGCGTTTTGAATTCAGAATCATAGAGATAAAATAATTTGACCAACGAAGATCAATCTGTAATCAATACTCAAGTTAGTGCAGAATACATCTTACTTAGGACAGGTTTATTTCGGTTCAGCTTTAGATGGCATTAGAATTATCATCAGTGTAGATATCGATCATGATTACTGATGGGCCAATTCTGTATATATGTTATAAATTTATCGGTACACACAATACTTTGCTAGGGTTTGATACAATATAGTTATGGTAGATTAAGCGAGGTGAAGGTGAGGCGCGTAATTCGAACAAACTTTGGTTTAGTGCTTGATGAGGGAATCGACCAAAGTGAATCTACGTTCTGAGTCTTCGTAAAATTCCAACGGGATATCGACTTTGCGCAGCTCCTTAATCAACTCACGAACGTAAGTCGGGCAGTCGAGATCGCGAGAACGATGCCCCTTGCGCTTACAGTTAGAGCAGAAACTAACGCGCTGCTTACAATCTTTGAAAGCGTGTCCCCGATCACCACATTTCGAGCACAATCTTCCAGGACATTCATGACGACCGATCGCATGGCACTCTTTACAAACCCATGGTCTGCAGTTAATCTTGAATATCAATCTCGTTTTTAAGTCAACGTTGGTCTGTAGATCTACATAAGGAATGCTCCCTTGCAAACCCAAGTACAGATGTCTAAAGCCAGCAGCATTGACAGTCAATAGCAAGCTGCGGCGCTTTGAGTGAGCTTGAATTTTACCTTCCTTTATCTCGGATATAGCACAATTTGAGCCTGCTGCAGAAATTTTCAGGGATGAATAAACTCTCTTCGAAGAAACAGCCACGTTTACGCCTTGAATTTCGATCTTCACTTGACGGCGCAGGAAATGGTTACCATCGTTGCCTGTTGATGGTTGCAAAATCGCATGTTTCAAGGGAAAATCCTCCTCCAATTCAACCATATCTAAGAACAACTTTTTCACTTGAGGGGAAACAAACTCACAATAAACGTTGAAACTATCTCGCCAATAAGTAGCTGGCAACTGTTGCCGATCCTGAGTCCATTCCTTGTCGATTATGGAGACTATTCTATCGAAATCCAAATTTCGGTCCTTATCCATCTTTACGGTAATGGTTGATTCACGAAGCTTTCGTTCTTGACCAGCCATGGCCCTTATAGCTTCACTGATAGTTTTAGAAACGTCTCGTCTCGTCCTCGATTGATCGATTTTCATGACGATCTCATGAATATCATGAATCAAGTTGGTGGTAGATAGAACGGGTGCCATTGATCGAGCCGAATGGTGCTGGTCCTGATGATCGGTGGTAGTAAGGTTGTTCATGTTTTATTTCTTGATGATAATGACACACTGTGGTAATAATTAGGTAGTGTGGTTTAATTTAGATGATCCAGATGAGTGTACGACTTTGAGAACAAGGGCTAGAATGCTTGATGATGATGGATCTGCAAACTAAGCGATATCACTTGTGGGCGATATTTTGAGAACTATAACAGACTGGCCGATCAAACTGTAATGACATCGAATGAGCAAAAGTAAAGCCTTTTATACTCGTCGCTACCATGATTATACTCCTTAATTAAATCAATACGTCGATATGCTGTCGTAGGGAGATGCAGAAAAATAAGGCACATGCGCAGTCGGACTCAAGCACGGGTAATTTACAGACAAAGAGATGGCACCACAACTGAGCACTTTCGAAGTCGAGATATGATCGTAAATAGCGAAAGCGATTGACGATGTTGGGTCGAGAGGCTGCATAAGTTGGAGAAAATAGTCGATAAGAATCTATCGTATCTTGCTGCAGTTGCTGCTACTGATGATGATCATAATGATGGATCTGAGCACCACAGCGATAAGTAATTAGATAAATGTATTCGCTTTCTCCCTTAGCAGTCTCAAAACTTTTGTAATTCTCAAGCAGACTCTGTGGACAAGATAGGGAGTGAACCTCTCTACCGATTCCGAAATGATGATGAAGATGAGGGGAGTAGGGAATAAGGCAGATGAAAAACAGGGCCGGCAATCGATCTTACACACGAATCAAATCGAAAATTTAATCTTTGTACATGTCTCGTTGGCGCTAAAATATAATCAATGGCTAGTGTACTTGATTAATCGGTGCAATTTTCATACCTGCTCTATAAAGCTATTCACAGCATGGTATGCGGTGAGATGAGTGCTAATTGAAATTATCATTGTCAGAATAAACGAATGAGTGTTGTAATGCAACCGTGTTATTCAACAGTTTGTTATAATGATGAGTCCAGGGTAATCTGAGGAAGATACCGCGATAAATGATGATGATGATGCGAGCGAGGTCGTGATTACGGAGAGTAACCGAAGTTAGGTTCTGATTCAAAGTTATGCGAGTCATCATTGTTGCTACCCTCATTGGCTATAGTTTCCGACCGAAGTAATGGCAGTGGAAGCGATTGGAAAGGGTGCAATAGAGGTGGTGATATGGGAGCGGTCGAGGTGGTGGTATTGACACTGATGGCCGGAGCAATGTCGGCTGCTATTCGCTCATCAGTTACTGCAGGACTGGGGGACGTTAAGCTTGCCCTCGACGATGAGCTTAGTGCTCTTGCGAGTAGAATCTTCTTGAAACCAAGTTTAGCATAGTCGTCGGTGGATGGCATGGCTGGAGATTTGATGGTGGTAATCTTTAATGCTTGTTTTGCAACTTAACAGCGGCAGACCATCTTATAGTGCGAGCGTGTTAGGAACTAGATACGATTGCGAGAATCTAGTTTTCGCTATCAATTACTGTATCATTGGATTCCGTTTGAGTGATTGAATGATATAGGACGCATGTGAAAATTGTTGAGATTGTCAGCGAGGCGATTTAATTAAATTCTAAAAGTTGAATCTATCGAGCCCGTCGATCAAATCGGGACAGAATTTTGATCCGTCCAATTTCGGAGGTCGGCGTTACATGGGCATGGCTGAAATAAACGAGCAACAAGCGCGAGAGGAATAATGATGATAAATAGGGGAGGCCCGAGGTAGAGGTGAAGTGAGCAATCCAGGAGCAGAAAACATGCGCGATTCCTGGAGAAAGTAGTCGAAAAGGTGTCAAATTGGGAACGCTTGCGACTTTGATGAGTTGCTTAAGAGATTGGGCGCGAAAAATGGGGAGAAACGGGTATAGCATGGGCAAACAAGATAATATAAACTTCCGGAAGTGAGGCTTCTGGCTGTGGCACTTTGAGAGTGTACGGATGTTTCTAGAAGTAATGCGCATGGATTTTTCTAGAAGCAAGGCGCATGGATTTTTCTAGAAATGGTGAGCATGGATTGTTCCAGAAGCAAGGCGCATGGATTATTCTAGAAGCAAGGCGCATGGGTTTTTCCAGAAGCAAGGCGCATGGATTTTTCTGGAAATGCTGCGCATGAATGTCTTTGAGAGTTGTGCGCATGGATGTTTTTAAGAGGAATGCGCATGGTTGCAGCAGGCTGAGATGACGGGAGCAAGGCCAATATGTATCTTGAGTGAGAAATATACGTACAGCATTCGAGTATAAAAGTGAGTGATTATGCGAAAATTTTTGCGATTCGTGATTAAAACTTTGATAGAGAAAGATAAGTGCAAGAAAGAAGAAGTTATACACGATAGAAGTTAATCGAGAGGCATCTTTCGAAGGAAGTTGTCACGAATCGCAAACTCATCGCAGACTTAAAAATCTGCACAACATATCCGTGAGGTTTCATCCTCACACTAAATATACCCCGTGGAGTTCATCTCCACATTAAATACTTTTCCGTGGGACTAGAATCTCACGCTAGATTAATATATGTGAAGTTGGACTTTACGATCTGAGATCTGCAGAATCATTTCCGCGGCACCAGTTGATGAAACATAACTCTCGAACAGACAACTTTTATTCTCTTGAAGACCTGCAAAACCTTTAAGCCTACAATTCCAATATTGTCGTAAGGATGATCGCACGCAATTATAATAATGACAGAGACAACAACGACAGCAACATCAGAATTGGAGAATCAGAACGAACGATAATTTCTTTCAATGTCGACAGAATACGTAACCAACTGATCAAAACTAGGGACTTTGTACTACGTGAGCGACCGATTGCAGCATTTATCCAAGATTTTCCAGCCATGAGCACCACTGAATTGAGAGAATTCCAAAACTCCATCCAGGGTCAATACAAAATTATATCTAACGATCTGAATTACGGATTTTCGAATGTTGCAAACAACGAAACGTATTGTCGAACCATGGACGACACGACGAATTCCACCAACATGGACAACAATGATAGCTCTACCGGCAGTGGTATAAGCAACGGCAATAATAACCAAACGCACAAACTTGATTCAACGATACTAATTCGTCAGGAAATCGAGTTTGAATCGCTAACCATGCCGGAACACATAAAAAGTTTCACCAACGTAGCCTCAGCGGTTGTTCATTTGAAAACCAAAACTTCAGAAGAAAGTAGAGAGTCAACAATCAGGCGCTATCCCATTTATGGTTTATACATCCGACCACAGGACTCTTATAAAAGAATCAGAGACATTTTAGATTGGATAATGGCTAGTGCATCAGGCGTAGACAAATCACGGATTATAATTATGGGCGACATGAATGCAATCTCGCTTGAATGGGCACCTGCATGGAGTCTGATTACCGACTTGAAATTGAATAAGCAAGATAACAGTTGTCACCATTACAATCAAATCAAGCTAAATAGGGGCCGAATGATAGATAATTACATACGCAATCACAAACTAATCTGTCTCAACAACCCGGACCTCGGTCCAACTTGCATAAATCGAGCTAGCAAACTGCGATCATACATTGACGTTGCATTGGTAGGTCAAAAGGCAGCTAGAAATTGGTCAAACTTCAGATTAATCTTGTTTGAAAACAATGTCAAGGATTCGAGTGTAAACAACATTACCGATGTTGGACACAGAATAATCGCGATTGCACCCATGGCAGAGAGCCCAAACGCAAAATCAAACGAAAATTTATATCACTATCAACTCGATCGCATCAGAGAGAACCATTTTGCTGAACTTAAATTTGAGTTGGAGAAATTATGCTGGAACTGGAAGCATCTGCCAAGGCACAACATAGTTGCGCGGATGAATACCCTATGTGATTCAGTATATGAAACCATCCAGAGTGTCCAACAAAGTATACAAATCAAAAAGAATCAACCACAGTCAAACCCTACAGATCTCTGTGCATTAAGGCGAGCCAAAATTGCGAGCAGACTCGCCAACCAACTTCACCATTACCAGAACCTAATCAACAATTGGAAGAATAAACATAAGGATCGTCGACTACGCTCATCTGACTACCAAATGAACAAACGCAAAAGTGGTTGGAACAGGAAAATTATCAGCATAAAACAAAAAATATTGAAAAACTATGCCGTCAATCGCGGAGACGACGACGACGAAATCCAAGCCGAAAATCTCTGGGAATATATGCGCCATATTGAAAGAAATTCGGACATTTGTAAAAAACAAAAGCAACATCAACAACAGATTAACACTATGGCCGACCTAGAAATGATAGTAGCCAAAAAATTCCCACACAAATCTAGGCAATCTCTCGAGGACTTACAACGCATTGAGCGCAACAAAGTTGGTTTCAATGAAGAATTGGGTGGATATGAACCACTAGACGAAATAAGTGAGAGTGAAGTACAAACTGCTATATGGGCTATGCGTAACAAAAAGTACACCGGCATCGAAGGCATAAGATTCAAGGTTTTCTTTGCTTGCACTAAATTCATCGAAAACATAATCACAAACATCTGCAAGATGTCATTCTACACTGGATCGATTCCAAATTGCTGCCAAACAACCCTAGGGATGATGATCCCGAAGAACAAACCAAACGAATTTAGGATCGTTCACATATCAACGGCTCTATCGAGCCTACTCGAAGAGATTGCTCTACATAGGCTGGAATACCTGTTAGAAAAGTACCAACTTTACAGTGCGCGACAATATGCATTTATGATACATAAGAGCAGGCATGACTTAGTGGCAAGAATTCTTGAACTAACAATCAAGCACAGGCAGTTGACTGGAAAACAAGCTCGAACAACAGTTATAAACCTCGACATTGAAGGAGCATTCGACAACGTGAACCAAGACAGGCTAACTGAAAAAATAATGGATGAGCTCAGAAATGACCCCTTGAAGTATTGGCTCAGGAACTTTATTCTTAGCAGACATATCACTGTACGCCATAACAACTTAGAATCTTCAAGGAAAGCAGTCTGCACTGGAGTCCCGCAAGGTTCCAGTTTGGGACCAATTCTGTGGAACTTCATGATAAATGACATCGACAAAGGATTAATCTTACCCGATCAACTAGAACTGCTTTGCTATGCCGATGATCTCATCCTTGTTTACAATGGCACAGACAAAAGTATCCTACAGCGTAGCTTAGACATGGTAAATGAATCACTTAAGAAACTATCCCTACGAGTAAATGCAAGAAAATCCAAAACTATCGTATTCTACAATGGCAAACGCGGCTACGCCACACACAAGTACTCGATTGATGGAGCAAACATTGAGGTTGTAAAGAGCATGAGTATCCTCGGCATTCCAATCACACAAAGCCTCAGACTAGACCAAAACCACGCCAAAACTATATTAGCTCTAAATCGCAACATCAGCAAACTATACAAACTAAACCAATTAAGAATCGTACATGGATCACTGTCCTGGAAAAAACTTATTGAAAGCTACATCACTAGTATAACGACAATCAACAACTTACCCATGCTAGCCATTGACAGATCAGCCAGAGAATGGTGCGACAAGCTAAATGTCAAAAGTATACGAATGATATTTGCATGGCCGAGCAACAGTTCTGAAAAACTGGCCAAATTATTCACAGGAACTACCAACGCTGAAACAACGATACGGCACTTGATCAGCAACAGAATGACCCAGCCTGAGCACACAGAAGTGTATAGTTTTCTGATGGCTCATATGAATAACACCTCTCAATCTAACACACTATACAAAGACACAATACCAAATTATAGGCAATTCCATAATCCACAACTAACATTTCCATCCAAACCAAAACTTATTCCAATCCAAAAACTCATTAACACGATCTTCTGGTTCCCCATAGAAAGCAACGATTTCACACACATGGTTGAGGTCCTATACGACCTTCCAATACAAATATTAACAGGACGTCACTACCAATACCCGATCGGGTACTTCAACACTATGGCCACATTATGGAGCCTGGCGGACCAAAAACTAGCTACCAATCACACAGTCCTGATGTATCAGAGAGACTCACTAGCAATGGCACTTCAAAACAATCTAAACCATGATTGGCGCATCATACAACTAAGAGAAACCCTGATCAAACAAAATTGCTCGCTAACTCTTATCTCAAACCAAACCAACCAACATCTTAAGAACCAACTACGGAATTACTGCATCCAAAACACAGATGAAATGCTGATCTATGAGCCAGACCTGAGCGATTATGAGTGGAGACACAGTCTAACCATGATACACAAAAATGAAATCCAACGAGAAACAGAGGACCGTCACACTACGATAACGAAAACAATTTGCCCTTATATCGATGCATGGAAACAAATCTCGCCAACTAGAATTAACTCTGTTAATATGTTGACACTCACGGGCACTTTCAACACACCAAATGATAAACTTGCCTTTGGCATCCTAAATGAGGGAGAGATACCAACGGGATGTACCTCTGGTCAATGCAGGGTAATGAAGCACTCACACCGGCATATACTGCTACACAGGATGTTCGAGTGCAGCCGATTCAAGGATGAAAGATGTGCCATAAAGGAACTCATGGGCGATAGCGGGGGCATGAAAC
>Ga0268249_1000385_pt1 | contig 23376 bp, 28 predicted proteins | sample AgamicAtPe_FD_200257 | JGI IMG/M metagenome (GOLD analysis project Ga0268249, IMG submission 200257) | Agave microbial communities from Guanajuato, Mexico - At.P.e (v2) (version 3) | ecosystem: Host-associated > Plants > Phyllosphere > Phylloplane/Leaf | place: Guanajuato, Mexico | collected... | reverse complement strand
CAATCTGGCTCGCAAACTGATTTGGAGCGGCCACCGAAATCAGTTCCACTCTCGCGCTTACCTGTTCACGTTGGCCCTCCCATTTTCGAGTATTGTTTTTGCCCGCTCGAGCTGGTTGCACTCGACCGCCGAGAAGAGCGCTGCAGTTGGTGATGAACGATGCCGGCCAGTTAGCGGCGGGCCATTTGTTTTGAGGCCCAAAAGGAGGGCTTTGCACTCACCCTGTTGGTCCACGTTCACGGAGGCCTGATTGCTGACTGAGGGTCGCCGCTGCCTGGCCAACACCATTGCGGGCTCCTCCTCCTCCTCCTCCTCCTCCTCGTTGCTTGCCGCGAGCAGGTTTGCCTGGCTCTGCTGGCGCTTGCCCGCCCGCACCGGGCTCGGCTTGCTCCTGCGGCCTGCTCGCCGCTTGCTCGTCCGCCTGACGCCTCCATCCTGCTGCATCTGTTTGCTCTCGTCGTTCGAGCTCGGCTGGCTGGATCCGGAGCTCGAGTTTTGTCTCGTTGAGTCGCTCACTTGTTGTTGCTGTTGTTGTTGCTGCCGCTGCTGCCGGTCGGCAAGACACTGGGCGCTGCTGAAGCGCTTCATGCGCGTCTGGTCGGCGCGCGCCAGCCCGCAACCGAGCCGCCCAAACGGCTCCCTGTCTCGTCTCCGCGCCGCCAACTCAGCCTGCTCCTCCGTCTCGCTTTGCCTCGACAAGCCGGCCTCTGAGTCGCGACTGCCGCTCGGTTGGATCCGCGCGCTAGGTTAGAGTTTTGGCCATTTTTAATTTGGCGAGCGGCCGCCACAGGTACGCGAGCGACGGGAGCGCCCCAACTCGGCGCGCCCCTTCAGCCCCAAATCGAGAGGCTCGGCCGCCGACACAATCGGCCGTAATTGCGCTCGCTTACATAATTTGTTTTTCCCGGCAGCCAGAATGGGCGAGCTGAGAAAACAAACGCCAGAGCCAGGCTGTTTGCGTGGCGAGCGGCGGCCGCCAGCAGCTAGCTGGGCTCCGCCTGCAGATGGCTGCCGCCGCCGCCGCCGCCGCTGCTTGGGGCCAACGAGGGCCACGCCAGGCGGATTCGTGACTGGACTTGAGTCGCGCCCCCTCGACGCTGACAGGCCCAAACTAGATTGCTGGCGGGCGCCAATCTGGCCGAGGGCGCAACAAGAGCTGTTGGCGCCGCCCAAGCGACTTCCTGGCCCAGGGGCCAATTTAGTCGCCTCTGGTGGCTGCAGGAGGGGGGGGGCGGCACTTGTCGCGGGCCCGAGGAAAGGCCAGCCGAGGCGGCCGGGACTCCCAGAGCGCGGCCAGAGCGGATCCGGCTCACGTCAGTGGGGCGCGAATTTGCGCAAATTGGCGCCCAGGTGTCTGCGTTGTGCGAGCGCAAGTTTTCGGCCAGCTCTGTAAATGGGCCGAAATTCAATATGGAGACGCTCAACGCGCCCCTAGACGCACGCGCGCGCCATTCACATTTGAATGGCGGAATAAACTCTATTTGGCCACCCAAACTGGCCGCAAGGAGCTCCCTTTGGCGCTCGCCGAGCTTGGCCAGCGATCGCTGATCAGCCGGCCGATCTTGGCCGCTCCTCTGCTCGGCCACTTGCGCGCGAACAATGAGCACATTGAGGCCAAATTAGCCTAGCCAAGCTCGGCCCTGGCTGCGCCCTTGCCAGCGGACGTGCCCATCCTCGGCCCGCCCCTAATGAACTTGGACATTTTTATCCATTTATGTTGTTTATTTTAGTTCAAGCAAACTCGCCTCGGACAGCTTTGGCAAACCTTCGCCAGCTAAAGAGGCGCCCAAAAGGCAAAACTCAACTCTTGGCAAGGGCGGCAAACTTGCAAAGGTCGCTCGCAATCGAAGTTGGAGGAGCGCAGACTCAACTATCTGGCAAATCCAACGCAAACTCTGCCATCGGCCGCTTCCGGCGCCAAGCTCGCTCTACTTGGCCCGCTCGTCTAACAAGATTTCTGCCAACGCGAGCTGGTTAAATTTAATCCAACTCCTATTGGCCATCGCAAGACGCAAAGCTAAACTGAACTAAACTAAACTAAACTAAACTGAACTCAACTCAACTCAACTCAACCAAAAGCCGGCGCTCTGCTGTGGGCGCAAACTTGGCCAGAGCGCAACTTGCTCAGCGCACCAACTTCCGTTGCCCCGCTCAAAATCCTCACCCTCTCTGAGCGCGCAAGTCGGTTGGCCTTTGTGCGCGACATTTGAATTCGGGCCAAAGGGGCGCCGAGCTGAAGTGTTGTCCAATGCAGCCGGCCAGTTTTGGGCCGAGAATTTGCGGCTTATTATTGGCCGGCAATGGGAGCCAGCGCGAGCCGGCTTAGAGCTGAAGGCAAGCCGAGTTAATGGAGCGAGCGCGCGGAGCTCCATTGGCGGCCAACAGATTGGCGGGATCAAAGTGGCACCTATGCGCGATCGCGACCTGAGCGTCCCCTCGGCTTGCAGCAGGAGCCAGCAACGCCAGGCTCCTGCACCGCGAGCGCAAAACAAATTCGCCTCCCCACAACAGCAGCGGCGGCAAGCTTAATTGATAGCGACAAACTGGGGCGGCCCCAGTGTATTTAGTTTCCTGCCGGCGCAAAGGTCCCCAAAGTGGAGCGGCCACTTAGGCGGGCCGGCTGCAAAGTGGAATTGAACAATTGAGAGGGAGGCAGATAAACTGGCCGGCCGGCCGCCGCTGCTGCTGATTAGATCGGCCCTTGGCACAGCTCGACTCGCCTATCCGTCTGGCCCAATTTTGGGGCCAGCCAGAGAGATAAGAAGAAGTTGATGCATACTAACCCAGTTGTTTGCTCGGCGGCCCCAGCGCCGCTCGTCCTGTCCGCGGCCCGCTCGTCCCACTCGAAATGGATCTCGGCCCCACAGAGCGAGTGCTCGCACTTTGCGCCCGGCCTCTTCTGTTCCATTGACTCGTCGCTCGAGCGTCTGTAGTGGCGCCGCCGAGTTCCCGCGCAAAGCTCACCTGAGCCAGCCCCGTCCCTCGCTGGCCTGCGCGGCTCCATCTGCGATGGTTGGCCCGGCTGCTGGTTGCGCTCGCCCGCGGAGAGGCGGCCGGCCTGCTCGGGCGCGGGGCCAACGAGGTAGCCGAGCGGCGAGGGCGCGCCAATGAGGTGTTGGAAGCGCGCTTGGTCGCGCGGTTGGCCCTGGCGCGCGTCCAGCAAACTCATGTACTTCGCCCAAATGGGACAGCACGCCTCCATCTCAAACTGGCACTCCGATCCCGGCTGGCCCCACTCTCGGTCTTGAGTTTGGCCGGAGGTGTTTTGATTGGGTGTTGGCCGGAAATAGTGGCCGGCGAAACAGTTTGCCGGGGTGAGCGGGTTAGGTTAGTGTGCGAGTTTGCGCTTCCAAGCCGACGGCGCTCGGAGGTTGCGCTGGCTCGCTATGCCCGGGGGAGAGGGGCGCGCCAGGTGGGCAAAGCGGCCGCCGTCCGTCATAGATCATTCAGTTTGGAGGCGCAAGAGGCGGACTGCCACTCTGGCCGGCAAATCTCCCCCCCCCCCACTCTCAGCTTGACCGCTCAACGTGGCGGCGGCGGCTAGACTGGTGATGCTTTTGCGGGCGTCGATAATTGAAACAAACGACATCTCGCGCCTCGCTCGCCAGGGGAATTGAGCGGCGTTCGATTTCAGCGAGCCCTCGCATTGCTCTGGTGGCCAACTTGGCGCCAAATTGCGCTCGCCCCCCAAACTGGCCAACCAACGCAACGTTCAACCACAAGAGCGCACTTACCTGACTCAAAATGGACCTCGGCTTGGCGGCCCGGCGAGTGGAGGCCGCCAACTGAGCGCGCGCTCGCGCTAACTTGCGGCGGGTTGAGGCGTCGAATTGGAGTTATAAGGCTCGAGAGGGAGTTCAGGTTGTTGGCGGCGAGGCCGAGCTTGTTGTCGGCGAACTCGCAGTTTGTCAGGTTGTCGCTGCCAGCGAGCCGCTCGTTTTGTCCTGCCGCTGGGCCAAGGCTGTCGCGTTGGCCGGCCGGCCAGCAATCCTGTTGCGCGCAACCGGCGCCCGCTTGGCTCGAATCCTCGAAGGCGCCCAGAGCCCCGTTCGTGGGCGCCACACTGAAGGTGTTGCAGAGCATCGAGGGTAGCGTGAAAGCCCTCCGAACTGGATCCCTGAGACGCAGCCTGCTGCCGGCGCCCTCGCCAGCAAGGCGCGTTCGCTCGGGCTCATCGCCGTCGGCGCCGCTCCGTTTTCTCGAGCCGCCGGCCGAGTTCAGTCCGCTGGTTTGGTTCGGGGGGGGCGGACAGGTTAATGGGAGGGTCAAGTCACACTCTGGTTTCATGGGGGGGGGGGGCTCATTCAGTCGGCGGGCTCATTCCGCTGGCCAAGGGTGAGAGTGAGAGGAGGTCGCTTGGCTGGTTGCTCGAATGGCGCCAGCCTCCGAGCGACTGCAACGAACTGAGCCGCAAACCTTTCCGCCCCATTGAGGCCACGCAAACGTCTAAATCGTTCTCGTCCACCAAACTCTTCATTAACGGACTCTGCCCGGCAAGTGAGAGCGTCCGCCAGTTTGGAGGCCTCTTGAAATGGGCCAAGTCTGCGCCAAATCAATGGGCCAGCAGCAATGGGGGCCGATCGAGCTCGAGCAGCATCACGCGCCCAAAAGGGTGCAGCGGCGGCGGCCAACTCTCGGGCGCCACTCAAGCGGCTTCCTGCGCCATCCCTCAATCCATACATCTCGCGCCAAACTCGAACTGGGCGACAATTAAATGGCCAAGCCAGCCAGGCGGGTTCCTTTGTCTCGCGCTCGCCATCTGCGCCATTTGCGCCACTTCGTCCACCAAACTTGCGCCCTAGCTGACAAATTGGGCCGCATTTAAGCGAAACTCGTCCCTCTGCTCGCCCAGCTTGTGGTCCAGCAGCTCAATTGGAATCGATCCATTGGACGGATGCTGGTTGCTGCGGCTCAAGCCGCCTCCAGCGCCCAACGTCAAGCCTTGATATGAATTCCAATTTCAGCAGCTCCATGCGCGCGAGCCAGGCTAACGGATGACGTTTGTTTTGTCTCGGATTCATTTCGCGGTTGGTGGCGGGCGGCGAGCGTATTTCAGCGAGACTAGGAGGGCCGACAAGTAAACTTGCGCGCAAAATGCACACAAGCTGACCAAGCTTGCCCGCGGCGAAGCTCATCAAATTGGTTGGCCCCTCTCACCAGGTAAAGGCTCACCGGAGTCGGTTTTAGTCAACTTCCTGTTTGCGTGGCTCCCGTCAGGAGCGCTACATCTGGCTTCCATCGGCGGGCGCCGGCCGATAGATAACCTGGAACTGGCGCTAGCAGAGCCTCGAGGTCGGCCGTGTTTTAGGCGCGCAAAAGTGCACGGCAGCCGTGGCCGGCTCAGCGGGCAAACAAACGGCCTCCAGCTGCCTGCTGACTCTAACCCTCTTTTCTCGAAACAGACTGAACTCGGCCCGCTTCCATGGGGCAAAGACTCCCGCTATGGGTTGCGTGCAAGCCATTATGGCCGACGCGGTTTCCAAGCAATTGCAAGCGCGAGCTTGCATTTAGACTCCGAATGGATGGCTGGGGCCAAGAGATAGAGTTTTGCAAAGCTAGCAGTTTGCGGCCAAGTTGAAAATTGAGCTTGACAATTGAGGCTCCTCCGAAAAGGCAAAATAGTTTCATTTATCAACCATTAAATGAGCTAACGCGATATCTTGCTTGATAAAATTGCAACCATTCAGCGGCGACAAGTTGCGTGTCCGCGCTTGTTGTTGTTTTAATGTTGAACTGGCGCTTTGAAATTAATGGAAGGTCGTTGAACGAGCCAAACAATCTAGGGTTGCCTACTAGAATCGGAAGACAGGCCGAGCAGTCCGACGCTAAGCAACCCCGTGGCTGCAAATGCAGCGGGGGCCGCCAGTTGCTTGGATCCAAAACCAACCGGGCTTTTACTCACTGCTTATCGTCCCTCTTGGGCCGCTTGATTAGGCGCTTCAAGTTGCAAACAATGAATACGGCTCGCTGGAAGGTTATAGCCTTGTCGTCCACGCCCTTGAACAGCTTCTCCTTGTCTTTCGCCATTGTTGTCTCGCAGACTTCCTATCAGGACCCCAAGTGATTGAATTTCCTCAATTTCCAAGACAAAAACTCGCTCCCCCTTTCGTGGCCGCTCTCTTCCAATCTCTCGAACAAACTCTCCACACCTCCCATCCCATCGCTTGCCGATGGAGCGCCACCAAACCCATCGCCGGCCTAACCTCTCGAGCAGGATCTCTCACTTGGGAGGAACTGCGTTGCACAATCCCAAGGGTTAAACTAGTAACCCCGATCTATCTAGCCCGAGACTCGCACTTTACGCTCTTCACCTCGGGCCCGCTCATGAGGTGGTTCCACAATTAGACTGGCGGCAGCATCGCACTGAACCTGCGCCGCAGTCCAAGGCCTCGCGAGCTTGGAAAGTGGCCGATAGATCAGACTCAACAACTTGCGCTAGCCTAATTTCTTGACAGGCCGACAAACACGTTGTATGCGCAATCTCATTGCAAGCTTACAGCCTCGGCCAGTCGAGCTCTTGGCCTAAGCGAACGACACCTAGTAGACAAGAGGCAACCAACTTGAGAGTTTACTCTAGCCCGATTTTATTAATATATTAGAAAATTTCTATTTCAAGCCTTATAGTTCTGAGTGGGGTGGCGGACCAAGCGTTATCTCGGGCTCCTTGCTCGATTCTGATCCCTCTTTCTGGTCAGAAGTTCCGGTTGCTACTGGGGAGGATGGAGTGGCCTGAGCCGAAGTGTCTGTATCATTGTTCGTGCCATCGGCCTCTCCGGAATCGTTGAAAGAGCTGAATGGGTTTGGGATGTTCTTAAGTCTGTCCAAAATGCTGAGGGTATCGTTATTCAAGACGCTAGACAAGTCCACAGTGCTTGGATCAAACGGCGGCGACGGTGGCGGCGGCGGCGGCTTAGGATGCACAAGCTCGTGAATAGAGTTGAACTTTTCTGCCAAGATAGTCACATTGTCGGTCTCCACTTGGGGCCCATCCTCTAGCCAAGCATAAGTTTCAGAAATTAAGATACGAATCTTATCCCTTCCTTCCTCTTCGAGTTGCTTGTCACTGCTATCACTGAGTTTCTCTTTACCTTCGCTCAGCAGGGATTCGAGAGAGTTTCTCAGAGAAAGACGTTGCAAGCGAATAAAGTCTTGTTCCCGGAGATGATCGAGCTTCTTCGATATTCGCTCCAATTCAGCACTGTTGTAAATTGAATTCGAATCCTCTTTGCTAACACTTTGATTGGCATCAGGCGTTGCTGAATCTGAGCCATTCACAGTTATCTGCTGAGACTCCGATGTCACCTCAGACGTGCTTGCATGGTCCACTCGTTTCCTCTCCTCACCAAACTCCTCCAAAACAAACCTCTTGACCCTGAAGCCTCGACCTAAACTAGCCGCCTGATAGAGCGCTGCTAACGCTGCCCCCTCGTCGGCATTAATTGATTTTCCTAGTGATTCTAGTTTGAAATAGTTTTGTAAAACTTGTTGAATTTTCGGAGTCCTAGTATTGCCGCCTACAATTATAACTGACTCGAGCGGATCATTCCGACTTACACCCGGCATTTCAAATAATTTGTCTAGGAGGCTAGTAATCCTCGATTCTAAATATTCCCTATTTAGCTCCTCATATTCAAGCCTCGAAATGGGTAGCTTCAAATCTTTGTCATCTATAACATTTTCAATACGAACTAGATGCCCAGTGTTGGCGCTCAAAATCTTCTTGACACGTCCGGACTCTTTCAGCACCTTAGCCCAAGATCTTCCTCGTTTATAAATCTTGGACTCGTCAACCTTCGCGCTCTTTGCGAATTCCTTTATCAAGTGATCTCGTAGCTTCAGTTGCATATCGAAGCCTCCTAGATAACGATCATAGACTTGCGCCTTGATCGTAACTGTAGGTAGAGATTCGTTCTTTTTTACACCATTCGCCTCGTCAATTCGTTCCACGAGATGGTAAACTGCCAGGGTTGCCGAGGTGTGCGAGGCTCCTTGGTCGAAGAACAATATAATTGTTCTATTTTCACTAGACTCGGGCTCATAATCTTTGTGCCTGAAAATTCCATAAGATAAAGCAAAGGCCGAGTTTACATTGGTCAGTCGGAGAACATTCAAACCGACCAGTTTGGCTGCATCCTCCACAACTCTTCTCTCGATTGGATCGAAGAATGGTGGAACTGTAATGACTACATCCTTTGATGGTTCATTACTATTCAGCCTATTGGTCACTTGATCATGCGCATGCTGTATCATCATGGCTAGTAGCTCAAGCGGGGTAAATTGTAGGCCATCGGGGTGGTTTAGTAGAATTGAGGTGGAGTTTGGCTGGTGGCTTGTTATGTTTATATGAGGAAAGCGTTTTGCGTAGTGTTTTACAGACTCGTGTTCGACTGTTTTGCCAACTAGGTCGAGGAAATGTGTGAATGTCTTTTCTGGATACTTACTAGCAACATCCAATGCTGTATCACCAATATATCTTTCACCATTTGAGAAGGCAATCGCCATGGGTGTCTTTCTTTGACTTTGAGCGTTCAAAACGATATCCATCTGAACGCTCGGCGCGACTAATCCCACTTTCATCCATTCACTGCCCAAATCTATCGACATTGCGCCATAGCAGCTAACAGTTGTTAGATGCAATAATAGACAGGTGATTATGACTAAAAAGGTTGTCGGAATTAACGGAACTTCGAGAGTTCTCTTCAAGAAGTGTTGGCGCTTAGCTTCAACATGATTTCGATACTCCTCGTTTAATTTAGAGCATTTCATTGGTTGGTTCCTGTTAGCATTATAACACTGAGTCAATTTGCTCTCAATTTCATCAAATAAACCAACCTGCCTGCCCGAATCAGGCGCATACTTGGCCTTCAAGTTGCTGGCCATTCTGTCGACCTCTTGTAAGCTGAGACCATCTGCCTGTTTTGTTGGTGCTGAGATTGGAGCGATAGGTTGAGGTGGCGGCTCGATAGGGGGAATCGCTACGATTGGTTGCGTTTCATTAGTTTGCGTCGTGGGCGCTGGTTCAGCTTTGCCAGGTGTTTCGGTGCTGACCCTCTGACTGTCAGCGGCCTTAGGAGGGTCAACACTCGACTTGCGGGTAATATTGCCGCTTGGATCAATAGAGAAGGATCCCTGAGCCGAGCTTTGAGCTGAGCCCATTTTGGTAACAACTTCCAGCAAGAAACTAGCTCCCTCCAGCGAAAGCAGGCCCTATAAAATATGGCCGAAATTGATTAATGATATGGTAGTCAGGGGTTGCAATATGAATAGGGTGAGCTGTGATTAACGATATTTAATAATGTGGAAAATACTGGACATCCCTGGGCGCAAGGGAGGCAACAAACTTTAAAAGCGAAAACACAATGCTGACTCTACTAGAAAACCTCGACCGGCTTGCACACACGTTGCATTATCTTGCTAACCTTTTGGCTTCCGATGAATGACAATCTGTGCGAGAGAAAGAGACTCTGCTCGAGCTAATACTGTTTATCAAGGTTAACAAGCCTCTCACAGTAACGCTCTCGATTCAGAATCTTAGCCGTTAAGGTTAATTTGCGAATAGCTGCTCGTCGGACTTTTGTTGGCAGGCAAAAATTGTCCAGCTTGTTTCGTGTCAGCACGCTACCAGTCTACAGCTGAGTCGAGTCACTTGTTTTGCGTTGCCAAAATTTCAATATCGAACGCCTTCCGCGATTTCTTCAACTCCTCGTTCATCAGCAATAACTCCCTTATACGTCCACATTTCCGCTTGTCCTTTCTAATTAGATACATTATGTCCTCTACTGTTATTTTACCAGTTCGGCCAACGTCCATCGCTTTTCTGGTGGTATCATTGATGTATTTGAAGACAAGGTCCTCGAGTAGCTCCACCGACTCGGTGTAAGGGTTTCTGTCGTCGCCAAAGCCGTACATCATGCAACGCAGCTCCTTGCCATAAACCTTGCCTCCGGCACTCTGTGGCTGGGTGGTCTCCGTGTGGCTGGAGCCCGGAGTTGGGTCTGGGGCTGTCTTGCCACCACCGGTGTCGTCCATTGTTTGTTTCGGGTTGGCAAAGGTGCTCAAAGAAAGTAGGCGGACCAGCAGCAGGCAGCGCTCGGTCGTCGCAGCGCACCGCCTTGCGGAGCCACGGGTAACTACGCCCGACTCGAACGCTGGCAAAGTCACTCATGATCCAGGGTCGCCAAAGACCTATTACTCTACTATTCAATCGACAAAAGTTGACCAAAATTTACAGGAAATTAGAAGCCATTCGACGTTCAGGTAGTGTAACGAGCAAACCCCCAGATGGCTGACTCAATGGATCGTCTCGATGAAGACGAGCCCGAGTGTTAATAGGCAGGAATTTGCCGAGTGTACGGGAGATTGCTTTATCGGGTCCCGATGAGTTACAAGTGCCTATACTATTTCTCGGTACAAACGAGCACCCACTCGTCCTGTCCCGTTCAGTCGCATCGAAATGATGCATTGTGGCCTCTCCTCCTTTGGCGAGCAGCTCGTTGGCTCCAACCAATTAACCTTTCGGCTTCTCCTCAGAAGTAGATGTTGTCAGCGTTGGTTAGAGTGATTGTCGCTCGGTTCATTTATTGAACAATGACGAGCTGTCAGCCGATCACATTATAGAGGACGTGTTTGATCTGGTTCAAACACGACAACATTCGCCCGAAAGTTTGGCTCCGCTTACGAGCCTGTCCTTGCCTAGAGGAGAGGTTAAATTCCAGAGCTCTTGGTTGCAATATCGGCCCATCCAATGAGCTAGCTAGCACAAAATTCGTGGATACAGATTTAGAGCCCCATTCAACTCGCTCAGCTCAAATGAGTTGGGATAGCTTTATTCGTTTTTGTTCATCTAGAATCATCCTTTCCTTTAAATTCCTTCAACTCTCCATTATCATCAACATAAAATTGCTTCCCGTTGATGAAAATCATCTGACTATCGGGCATCCTCTCCTTTCTCGAGCGAAGAAAGCGCCGTCTCCCGCCGCCACCTAAGCCATTTCGCTCCCCCTTGGCCTTGGGCGCCGAGCTGTCAATTTCCTCTTGGCGCTTGAAGGGGAACAATGTGGGCAATTTAAGGAGCCGATTAAAGGGCCTGCGACGTGACAAATTAAGCAGCGACTCGATACTTGATCGCACTATCTCCCTCAGGCTGAAGTGGGTTTGCCGCGCGAGGATAGTTTGTTTGGGCGGTTATTGAGTTTGCGTCAATGCCATGTTCTAAATATATACAGGTATTGCTTTTGGCTTCATTATTATGAAAGTGAAGTGCCCACTTACCTTGCCTGCTCCTCCTCGAGCTCATCCTCATCCTCGCTAGCTCGGCCTTGAATCTCCTCTCGCCTCACGCTGCTTGCAGCCTTTTCGAGGCTCTCTCTTTGCTCCCAAGGTTTTAGTTGCCTCCTGGACCTGATAGTCTTGGTGGTGTTTTTATCAAATAGCGAATCGTTCATAAGATCGTCCTCGGGCGGATAAAAGTTTTGCCGTTTAAGCTCGTAAATGACTGGAGTTGGCATGGAAAAACTAGATAGAACTCTCCAAGCAAAGTCTCTGAACGCATTATGCGCCCTTATTGTGTTTCTGGCCCCAATTCGAGTTGCAATTCTATTCAGAAGCCTGGACAGGTAACCCTCTCTGCGCCTATTATGGTCCCTTATCGTTCCAAAGTTGGGCACCCTAGTCCACCGATCGCTTCTTGGGCTGAAAGATGGAAGTCGGCTGACAATGTTGGTGGCGAGATTTCGAAAGTCCACCGACGGATTGAAATTTTTTGAAATATCTGACTCGCTCACGAGACAATGGGAACCCTTGCAGGCAAACAGACACATCAGGCAGGAGATGAGCAAGAGTGTGTAGAGCAAACTTGGATGCTTAGCCAAAGTGGTGGCACTTAAGCGGAAGCTCTGCAGCGAATCCTGCCCATTGGTTTGTCTGTCGCCACCAACCTGGCTTCTAGGGCCACAAGCTAGCCGGGTGAACTTGTGCAACAAGGGCGCGGGCGCTGAATCTGAGGATTGAGTTTGGATTGTGGCCGCTGAGTGGAGTTGAAATTGGCCGCTTGTATCACCTTCACTTGAACTTGAGTTTCGTGCTAAACAATCAACAGCCCGTTTACCTGTCCCCTTGCTCTTGCTTTCCTTGTTTCTGCTGAATAAAGCTGGCGAAATGTTGATTGTCCTTCGTCTTGTTTGCCACTTTTCGATCAAAAACTCGAACCAACTGAAACTGGAGGGGCGCCAATGGGAGCCCATGTTGGCCTAAAATCGCTCGCTTTCTCTCTTTGTAACTATTCAACAAAACTCGAGCCAAAACTGGAGCACACTGGCGACAAGTGCAGCCGGCGCCAACAACTGTTGAGTGAACCCACTTCGAGGGGAGAGAGTCGCTCTTAAATAGGTGCAGGCCTTGCGCCTCATCCTCCAGTTGGTTTAGTCCAAGTTTTTGGACTAAAAAGTATCAATTAGCTGGCGCCACTTTTAGTTCAATTCGCTGCAGCGCCGCTCAGTCTGCGAGCGCCAGGTAGACGAGGAGCAGGTGGGCTGGGCGCCAGAGCGACAGGATTGTTTGCCAATGGCTCTTTTTCTTCAAACTCGAGCCCAGCCGGCGGCTGCTCGAGCGGCGAGCCTGGCCGGGCGGCCGGGAGGATGAGGAAATAGGCGAAGGGGAGGCTAGGCGAAGGGTTGGTGGAGGGACGGAGGGAGGGAGAGAGAGAGAGAGGGTGCACAAGTGCGCGCTTCGAGGCTGCCGGCTGGAGGATAGATGGAGACGACAAGAAGGTAAAAAGAGATGTGAGACTAGACGGCAAACTCAACTGCTTGCTCCCATATGTTTAGCGCCTGACCATCCGATGTTGTTTTGCTCCACTAAACTCAAGAGTTTGCCACCAAATCTGACAACATTGGTAGGCCTTTTTCATCTCGCTTCCTCATTAGTTTTGCGCGCCTCTGCTGACTCAACGGCGCCGCCAGTGGAGCGCCTTGGCTCGGGATAATATTGCGCCTCAGCTTGTTTGTGCCAGGTAAAGGTGCTTAGCATGGGAGAGGCAGCAGCGAGCGGGAGTTTATCTCGTCTGCGTTCTGGTGGCGCATTAGTGGGCACTTATTAGAAAATTGCACTTTTAATTCAGCTCGGCGCCGGCGAGCGAGGGGCCCCGAATTTGTGGCCGCTCGGTTTGCGGCCTCTCGAGATTGGGCGGCCTCGGCGGAAGCGCACAGGGGGGGGGGCGAAGCTTTGCGCCCAGATGGCTGCTGCTTGCGGCTGGGGCGGCTCGATATTGCCGACGATGGCGCGTAGCTCGTCATCAGCGCCGTTGGCTGAGGTCCCAGGAGATCCATCACTGGAATCTGGCAGCCGAGCCGGGCAATTCGAGTTTCGATTCATTGTTCATCCATTTTAGGTTCCAAACTTAATCTGATCAGCGCGATATTGGCTGGAAGTCTGGCCAAGCAAAACGAGGAGTTGCGGTTGCTGCAGGCGCTGCCGATGGAAACATTGGGGCCAAACTCAACCTCGAAGCCCACAATGGACTCGTTAGGCCACTCGAGTGGTTTCGTTTTTTGAGGCTGTGGCGAGCTCTGCTATTGAATGGGCGCCACTCTCTCCAGGCGGCCGAGAGCGACTTCATCCTGACAGCCGCTCGCTCTAGCGGGGCCCTTGTTTACATTGGAAAGTGTTGCAGCTGTAGCGGCGGCGGCGGCGGCGCCAGCAGGCGGCCAATGCGCCAGCCCGGCGGCCACGTCCAAGTGGTCGCTCGCCAACTCCCTTGTTAGCCCGCCAATCTCCATCAAACAAACTCCACCGGCCACTTCCGTCCGCTTTGGCGGCCCAACTGCACATGTGCGCCCGCCTTTGGAGGCGGCGATAAGGCCGCCGCCCCCCCCCCGCTTTCGCCCCTCACTCGGCCTGCGCGCAACGGGCCCCAAAAGATGGCTCGCCACGGGCAAGGCGCTCCAATGTTGCAATGGCGCGCAAGTCAATAAAATGCGCCGCTCGCATATCGTTGACGGGCCCAATCGCGCGCACCGCCGGCCAGGCTTGCTGACTGGATGGCTCACTGAGACGCCGGGCTTAGTTTCATGAAGCCAGTCGAGGGTTGGACTTGCTCGCGAGCGCGCGTGTTCAGAGCAGAGAACAGGTTTCGCTACGTGCAGCGCCTGCGCCCCCCAGAGGCCAGCCCTTGGATGGGATCCATCGAGTTGCCATTTGAAGACCAAAAACGCGACAGACAGCAACGCAAGTTAGGCGGCGGCAGCAGCAACGACAACAACAGCAAAATTGAAACTCAAGATCGGGCGGCTCCTTGCCTCAGGTGGTCGGTGCGCGCATTTAAGCCAAGTTTGCGGCAAGATCTCGGCCGAGCCAGCCAGCCAGCAAGTCAGCGAGCCAGACTTGACTCCACGCGCAAATGCGGCCCTCCGCGCGCTCGAACCGCGAACAAAGACCTCCTCCTTCCAAGTGAGTTTTTGGCCCAAACTCGCCAGCGTGCGGCGGCGAAATTAGAACTCGCCGATCGTGGCTGCCATTCTGAGCCTGAGAGAGGGAGGGGCAAAAGTCAGCTGTGCGTCGCCTCCGAGGCTGGCCAGCAAGTGCAGGTGCGCCTGCTCATCACCAGTTGACTGGCGGCCAGCAAGACGGGGGAGTCAGTCTAGTCTAAACTGTTAGCGGCCCAGCGGCGGCGGAGAGACTCGGCTGAGGGTTCAATCAGGCGCGCGCTGGCGGCGGGCCGTTCCGGTTGGAGTTTGTGAGGGGAAGGAGCGGGGCGAGTTGGCAAGCGAGGACGAAAGCGAGTTAGCGAGTTGGTGGTGGGAGAGCGAGACTGGGCCAGCCTTTGCGTGGGCAAATTATCTTCCCTCTGCGCGAGTACTTTGCTTGCGGCAAAACGGAGGGCGCGCGCGCTAATATCGCCGGCTCACCTGCCTCGCCTCGCCACATCTCAGGTTGGTTGGCGCCAAGTTTGCCTCAAATTGGCGCCCGGCTCTCAGCGCTCGCAGCCGCGGCCGACAAGACTCAAGCCAATCTGACTTGCTCGACGAAGACTGCACTTGCGGGGGGAGCGCGATAACTAGTTTGCCAACGATACAGCACTTTGTTTACATTGCCCTTGGCGGCCAGAGCTGCGACGAGGAGCGAGAGCGAGTGCGAGAGATTGCGAGTAGGCAGTTGCATCAATAATTTGTGCAACTTGGCCAGCGAACGCGCAGCCAGGTGGAGGAGTCGGCGGCGGCGGCGGCGGCGGTCGAGGATGAGACTTGGCAAAATTTATGGGCGAGAGGCTGAAAGGGAGCGTCGTGAGGCAGACGCGCTAGCTTGCTTCTGTCGACAAACTTAGAGGGCGGCAAGTTGATTGAACGAGCGAGCGAGCAAGAGAGAGAGAGGGAAAGAAAGTTGGTCTGGAACTCACCTGAGCGAGACCATTTAGAGGCCGCCCCGCTCGGCGACCCATCGACGGGGCCAAGATGCCGCTAATAAGCGAGGAGTTCAAGTTTAAGCGCAATGTCGACCAGAAGTACCAGTTCAAGGACATTTTGGGCACGTAAGTAGAATGGGCCGATTGGTGAGGCTTTGCTCGAACTGCGCGCTCGTTCAAGCAAATTTGAGCCCGAGAAAGTCCGAGGGGGGCAATTTTGGAGGCGCTCACATTTGAGGCCACGCTAGGCCAAAGTTGGGCAGGCTTAAGCTGTGACCCAGAGAGGCCGGCTTAGGCGCAAGCCATTAGCGGGCGGCCACTCGCTCAGAGTGCGGCCAATCTCTGGAGCCAAGGTGACCGGCAAACAGAGGAGCGGGCGGGCTTTTCAGGCCAAGCTGACGGGGGTTGTGATTTGAGCGGCCACCAAACTAACTAGTGTTCCCGTCCACATCCAGTGGAGCCTTCTCGCAGGTTTACATGGCCCAAAATCGGCTCGACCCGGCCGATATTGTGGCCATCAAGTGCATCGACAAGAAGGCGCTCAGAGGCAAGGAGGACTCGTTGGAGAACGAGATCAAGGTGCTTAGAAAGTGAGTTTCGAGGACGAGAGGAGCGAGTCACTTGGCGCCTCCGCTTGGTTGGCCAGGGCTTCGTGCTGCTGGGGCCAGCTTGCTGCGCCAGGATTTCGGCGGCCGCAGCGGCGGAACCAGCCAGCCGGCGGCCACCGAAACCGGCTTAACCCTTAACGGTTAACTGGCGGCCGGCTCCATTGATCGAGCTCGGCCCAAATTGAATGGCCCCAAATGAGCGCGAGCGCCAACAAACCCATTCATCCCCGAACCTTTTAGCCGCTCCATCCATCTTTGCATGGGCCATTCGGGCGCTTGGCCAGCCAAGCGAGCTCGCCGGCTCCATTTGCGCCGGCGGCCAGGAGGGGGCCGCAGTTGCAGTTGCAGCCGCAGCCTAGGCCGAGGCCGCCTCCGCGCTCCGGGCCCAAATTACAACAACCGCTGACTCTCCCTTCCACCCCACTCGGCCGGCCCCAATGCCGATCGCATGCCGATCGCCCATCTGCAACTGCGAAAATCCAACCCCTCGCCGCGCGTTGTCCATCTGGCTCACAAATTGAAAATCCGGCTCCATTTCAACGCAACCGGCCCAATAATCGAACGTCTCGCGCCATCAAAACGCTACCTTTGGCCCGCCTGCCACGTCCGCCAACGCAACTCGACGGAAAAATCGCGCCCCAACTGAAACTCAACTCAACCCAAACCGAACTGGACTGGACTGGACTGGACTGAACTGAACTGGACAACGAAAAAACCGCGATTGAATCCCGCACGCCAACAACCACGCAACTCGGGCGCCCCCACGCTCGCCACTTAACCTAATGGGCGCCGCCGCCGCCGCTCTCCTAACCCTCCAATGGCGCACGAATCTGGCCCGCGACCCGCAAGGCTGAAGCACAAAAATATCGTCCAATTGGTGGACATCTACGACGACAGGACGAGAGTCTATCTTGTAATGGAATTGTAAGTAGCCGTTCCGCGAGCGAGAGTGGCTGATCTGGCTTAATTACTGGCCAGCTAGAAGCAGACGGGCGCCCCCACTTCAGCGGCCGCCGCCGCTGTGGACGACCTATGGCCGACGGTCTTGCTGGCTGCGCTGGCCTTCCGGGCAAGCGGGCGCAGATTTATTCAATCTCGGCTGATGAATGTCCGCGCAACTTGCGGCAAATCCATCTCGGCCACCGGAGCGAAGTTGCCAAGTCGCGAGCTGCGCCCCCCCCCCCACCACAACCACCACCGCTCATTGCTGGCCTCGCACTCATTGGGCTCCGCATCTCCGCCGGCCACGCTGCTCGCCCGAACTGGAGCCAGACTCGGCCGGGGGGAATAATATTGCAACCGGAAGGCGGCGAGTGCGCAAACAGGGGCCGGCGGCGAGCAATGGGCCGCGACCGCCGCTTGCAAATCCGCTCCAACTTGCCGGATCCAGTTCAACCCAAAGGCTCCTTCCGCAAGCAAATGACGGCGACTCCGCCCAAAGCTTGGCCAGTTGGCCCGTCCAACTCGCCGAGTGGCTGCCCGAACCGTCCCTTGCTGCCAAGATTGCGCCACTTTGCCGCGCCGGCTGCGGTGACTGCGGCGGTCCAATCTCAAGCTCTAAATCTGCAAATAGATTTGCGCCGCCAGCTAGACAGCGGCGCCTCCAGTTTCGATACGCCAACTCGGCCTGCTGCAGGCCGGCCGATGGGGCGCCCGCTGAAAGCGTGGAGTAAATGATGGCTCGCTTTTGGCCCCTGGCGAGCGTATTCAATTATTTTCGCCGCCCGAAAGCCAGCACAAAACAAACCGGCGCCCACTTGGATCCGGCCAACAATCGGCGCCAAATCTGGCTCGCTTCCGGTGGCTCGAGACGGCGTTTGCGCGCGAACAGCTGGCCTTGATTTCATGGCCAAACATTCGTCTCCTTGAAAGTGGCCCAGCTAGTTTCAATGCTCGCTCGCTAGGCGCGCCACTTTTCCCCCGCCGATGGCCCCATTCGAGCAAGCATTTTATGGCGAAATGACACGAGATTAGAGCGATGACATGAATAATTCAGCCAGATTTGTGCGCCGGACTTGCGCTGGCCGCACGAGAGGCGCTGGAGTTTCTCGAATGTGTCAATGTGGCCGCCCGGCTGGCTCCTCTGCAGGCCATTGCGACTGTCGCGTTGGTTTGTGTAAAACATCAGGCTTGGATCGTGTTTTCTCTCCAGATCCAGAGTGGCAAATGGACGACTCGGGGGCGTAGAACAGTAACAACAACAACAACAACAATGACAAGCTAACACAGACCCTTCCACCCAAACCTGGCCGCGCCCTCTAGGATCAATGGCGGCGAATTGTTCGACAGGATCGTGGAAAAGGGCAGCTACACCGAGAGGGATGCTGCAAATTTGATCAAGCAGATCCTCGAGGCCGTCGACTACATGCACAGCCAGGGAGTCGTTCACCGTGATCTCAAGGTAAGCGAAGCCCCTCTCATTTCGCACACTTGAACTTGGCCCGCCAGTCAATCAGTTGTGTGGAAGCAAAGCCACTGGCTCGCCTGGCTACCCACTAAATGGCATTTAGCGGCAAGGAGCCATTCTGCTTGCCTTTTGGCCAATCAAACTAACTTCTTCCCTGAACTTTACACTCGCCGGCTAAACTTGGCCGCCTTCGCGCGCAGCCCGAAAATCTCCTCTACTACAGCACCGAGGAGGACTCAAAAATTATGATCAGCGACTTTGGCCTTTCGCGGATGGAGGAGGCGGGCGAAATGGTAATGCAATCCACTGCCAGCTCATCACTCACCACCCCAAGGGCGCGAACCCTAATGAAACTAAATCCCCAAATTTCTTGCCCCAAACCCGTCCTCTCGCCCCAAACAGGCAACTGCCTGCGGAACGCCCGGCTACGTGGCCCCCGAAGTGCTAGCCCAAACGCCGTAAGTTTAGAGCGCCCAAACCAACTCTTGGCCTGGCGGAAATTTTCTTCTCGCCCGAAGAGGAGCGGCCCAAGTCTAACCAATTGCCAAAACTTTCACCCAAAACGGGCAAACTCGCAACAGCTACGGGAAGGCGGTGGACGTTTGGTCGATCGGAGTGATCGCCTACATTCTGCTCTGCGGCTATCCGCCCTTTTACGACGAGGACGGAAACGACGACAACCTGTTCGCGCAAATCATGAAGGGCGAGTACGAATTCGACAGTCCGTATTGGGACAACATCTCAGAGCCAGCCAAAGACTTCATATCGCATTTAATCTGCGTCGACCCATCCAAGAGGTACACCTGTAAGATGGCCCTCGAGCATCCTTGGATTTCGGGCAATTTGGCCAGCGATAAGGACATTTATCACTCAGTCAGCGAGCAATTGAAGAAAAATTTTGCCAAAAACAAGTGGAAAGTAAGTTCACAACTCGATTGAACCACTGGCTCACCCGATCAGCTTGGCTTAACACAACCACCACTCGCTCAAACCGACCGACAACCCCCCACAGCAAGCTTATAACGCAACAGCTGTGATCAGACAGATGAAGAAATTAGCCATGACGTCGCAGCCAGCAGGCCTAAGTGCACTGAACGAGGCCGAGCCAGCCTGGAGCGGCCAGCCTCTCGAGGCCGGAAGTTCGCGGGCGCCGCCCGACGAGGAGAGCGCCGGCCGCTCCCGCTCGTCAAGCTCGAGCTCGCCCTGCTCCTCAATGGGCGCCGCGAGCCGCCTCCAACAGGAGAGGGGCGCCGAGTTTGCGGACGAGGCTGGGCTTGTTGGCGAGCGGCCAAGTGGACTCGGGGCCGCGAAGCTAGGATTCAACATTGACAATGGCTGTGATACTGCACAATTGGCAAACGAACGGAACGAAACCCAAAACGAGCCGCTCAAGGAGCGCGCGGCGCGGCTCCAAACTAGAGGCGCCCGCGCAAAGGGCGACTCCTCAATCTAGCCAAATGGCCACTTCCTAGCGGCGCCGCCCGTTGCAGGCAATGATTCGAGCATCCGTTTGAAGCCCGATTGCAATGGCTGCGCTCGTTTCCTATCAATCACCGGCTGGAGTTGCCCTTGTTAGTGTCGCATTCATCATGTGCGGCTGCAGCGGCTGCGGCGGCAGAAGCAGAAGCGGCAGCAGCGGGCGGCCAGTCGCCGCCTCTGGCCCAGAGTGACCGGATGGCAGGCGGGCCGTCGGACAGGTGAATGAAAGAGCCGGAAAGGTGGCGAGAGTGGGCCAGTATTGCGCTGCAACTGGCTTGCCAAACCGGCTTGCTCGGCCCGGCGAGGCGGCGCCCTTTTGCGGCTCCATGAGGATGGAAACAAAAGTTTCGCTAATACGAACACGAAGGATAATAATAAAACAGCAAACGTTGATTTGGATTCCCTCTCTCTCGCTCTCTGCCTCCCATTTGATGCTCGGCGGAAACAAAGGGCTTCAACGGTCGTCTCAAAGCAATAAGCTGCCCACTTTCGGCCCGCTGGCCCAGAAATATGCCAGCTCTCGTCTGTGTTGGCCGGCAAAGCTGAACTTAATGTCCCTCCCCCCACCTTCCAGGGTTAAACCGAGCGAGCTCAATCTCGAGCATGGACAAAACCCGCGCACAGAGCTAGTTAGCCTCAGCTAGCCAAAATGTCACGTTTTCCTCTATTAGCCTTTGCAATAATTAATTTGCTCTGCTCAACGAAACAGGCTCAAAGTCAGCAAGATTACCTCGGACAGGAGCAAGCCGCAAGCGGCCAGCCAAGCGAGCAAAGTAAGGAGCAAACTCTGCAATTGCTGCTGGCGAAACTCGTTCCCATTCTGTGGGCCGCAAACGAGCGGCGCTCGAGCACGAGCCTGGAGCAGCATATGGGCCAGTCGGGGGGCCAGCAAACGGGCCCAACCGGCTACGTGACCGGCGAGACTCCCGCAGGCGCCGCCACCGCCAACAACAACAACAACAACAATGGCGCCCACCTGAGCCACTGGCAACACAAGCCCTTGGCCCCCTACGACAGCGACCAGGCGGCTGCGGCCGCCTTTGAGCCAGCTCCAGCGAGACAGCTCATATCGCAACACTCAAACAGCCTCTTCTATCCGCCCGGCGAGCTTCACGCGGCTCAGAGCGCGCAACTCGTCCCGTTGCCGGCCCACCACTCTGGCCCAGGTGCGCCACTCCAATGGCTGGGCGCGCCAAGTGTGGCCGTCGCCTCAAAGCCAGCGGACGAGCAGTGGCGCAGGCCGACCCGATTTGCCCATTTACTTCACGCGAGCGAGCAAGCCAACCTTGTGTCGCCGGCCGCAAGCCTCGGCCAGCGCCCCTCGGCTCCACTAACTCAGCTATCGCCGCTCATTCAAGCCGTCTCGCCCTCCTCGACGCTCGCCTTTCTCGCCAGCAACAAGGCAAGCCTCTCCAATTTGATCCAATTGTTACCCCTAATTGCGCAGACGGTTTCGATCCTGCCCAAAGTGCTGAGCCCGCTTGCAAGCGGGGGCGCCGGCGTTGGGGCGCCGCAGGCGAGCGGCCCCCACGAGCAGCTCGAGCGAAGGCCCGGCCAGCCAGTGCAGTCGCTCATCCAATCCGCGCCCACGACCAGCGGTTCGGCCGAGCCCGCCGAGAGCGCCAACTCGTCCGCCGCCGCGGCCCAGCCGAGCAGGAGCGGCCAGTTGCAGCAGCAGCAGCAGCAGCAGGTCGACCAGCAGAGGCCTGGCTGGTTTTGGCCGGGCTCCCTGCTGCAGGACATCCTGGCTCCGCTTGCCCGCCAACTGCTCGCAGCGCCGCAAGCCACCTACGAGCTCGCGTCAAGCCAGCACCAGCAAATTCCAAGCTACTCGACGGCCGACCCGCAGCCGACTGGCGCGCTCGCCTCCTGGATCCAAGGCTTGATTGGCCACTTCGGATCGCCGGCCAGGAGCTGGGGCCAACAGCAGCAGCAGCAGGCGGCGGCCGACTTGGAGCCGGTGGCCACCGGAAGCGGCCAGTGGATCTCGCGGTGGCCGCTGGCGGGCTGGTTGCGCCAAACGCTCGGCTCCCTGGCCGAATCGAGCCGGCCTCGTCTGAGCGGAGCGGCCAAGGCGAGCTTCAGCAATCGGCGGCCCAATGAGCTCGGCGCTCCAGTTTGATGGAGTCGAGCGAGCGCCAGAGAGCCCTCATTAGGCGTCCGCTGGGTTGGCGCCAACTCTCTGGAAGCAAACGAGGGGCTTCCTGTTGAAGGCTGAAATCGAGAACGGGCGCCAAGAGCATCATGTCATCGGAAACCTCAAATAAAGGCGCCAGTCAAGTGTAATCTTTGCCGGCCTTGTGTGCGCTTTCCTGTGGTTAGTTTCGCCCTGCAAGCTTCGGGCGGACATCAATCTGGGGGCCGACTCTTGGCCGTTGATTAACTGCGGCAAGCTCGCTTCAATTAGCTGCGCGCAAACAGAGCCAACTCAGAGCCCCCCCCCGGCTCAACTTTGGCCCGTCGCCGCGGCAAGTCAAAGGGGCGGCCGACACTCGAGCCAGTCCGGCCGCGAACCTCAAGCTCAACCTGAAGCCCTGTCGCCGGGCGCCAATCAAATCCGTCGATCAAAAGTGCGCCCCCGCGGCAAACGGCTTCCGTCCATGCATGTTAGCGCTGATGGAGGCGCCAAAAAGGCATTCCGCTTGGCCCAGCCGGATTCAGTCCGCTTCCGGCGCCAAACTTGTGACTGCGCTCCTCAGCTGCCAGGTGTTGACTTTTTCAAACTCTCCGACGTCTGGCCCCCTTTTTCGTGCCTCCCATTCCGTGCGGCCAGTTGCGCTCTGGCCAACTCTTCACAAAGGGGAGCCAACTGAAATGGCGACGCCTCTTTCCGCTCCAACTACAAATCCCCGATTCCATGCCAGTCAGCCGGTTAAAATCCCCCGAACTCCAACGTTGCCCGCTCCAACTTTTGCTCGGCCGTAGCTTTGAACGAGGAAATTCCAACCAAATATTAACAAGCCGTCGTCTCCACTTTTGCCCGCAACTCTGGACTAATTATGCAAATAGTGAGCGAAGCCAACCAATCTAGTCCAAGCCGCCACGTTAAAGCCGCGCCTCGCCTCGCTCCCCTTCCCGCTGCAAGCCAGCGAGCGGAGATGGTCGGCTGGATGCTCGCCATTTTGGCGCCCAAACTGGTGGCCCAAGCCTTAAATTGAAACCTCGAATAGCCGAGCCCCATTTTGTGCCCATCGCTCAGAGTTCTCCTTCCATTGGCTTCACTTAGAACTCGCTTGATCAACACCAACACTGGCCAACTGGAAGCTCGAGGCAACGACGCCTTCGCCCCGCCGCCAGAGGCTAGTGTTGGCCGAGAGGCCGAACGAAGCGGGACCCTTTTAGAGGGCGCACAAAGCGCTCACCCAAGTCCAATGGACCCTCGCAAGGCCATTGTGTGCCCGCTCGGCCGGCCGCCCGCTAGTGTAGCCAACTAGTCAATTTGGACCCATTGCAGCATCAGAAGTTTGCTTGCCTCCTCTCTCTCT
>Ga0268249_1000384_pt1 | contig 23406 bp, 14 predicted proteins | sample AgamicAtPe_FD_200257 | JGI IMG/M metagenome (GOLD analysis project Ga0268249, IMG submission 200257) | Agave microbial communities from Guanajuato, Mexico - At.P.e (v2) (version 3) | ecosystem: Host-associated > Plants > Phyllosphere > Phylloplane/Leaf | place: Guanajuato, Mexico | collected... | reverse complement strand
CAGTCTCAGTCGCAGTCCGAGTTCCAGTTCCAGTTCCACTCTGCCCGGCTCGGCTCGGCTCGGCTCGCCCCTCGCTCGGCCTGCGCGGCTTCCAGGCGAGCGCCGCCCTCGCCGCAGCCGGCAGATAAACGGCCGGCGAGGAATCCGCAGCATTGTCATCGTCCTTGTCGCTCGCAAGCCCAAAGCTCCGAGCCAAAGGCTCCAGCCTCCAAGCGCCGAGCTCGGAGCCAAAACTCCGCTCAAACCAATTGCGAGCGCTAACCGCAGGCGCTGTCACTCGCTGGCCAACGCTGGCCAACCGAGCAGCCCACTCGTTTGGTTGAAAATAATCTACAAGATTTCAAGCGGCTAATTGAATTGCTCTTGCGCCAGAGTGACGTCAGCGGGCGGCCCGCGCGGGCTCAGCGCGCCGAGTGGGCGGCCGCGCGGGCGCCCGAACTTGCGCTCACGGCTAATGCAATTTGTCCTGGCCAACGATCGCTGAGCAAACAGGCCGCTCGGACGCTCCATTAGCCGCCGGCGCCAATGTTGATTTTGCCACTCGACTGCGACTGCGACTTCGACTGCCGCAGTAACTAAAACTAGACCGGCCGCGCACTGCCAACCTCAGTGCAGGGCACCGATGCTGGCGGCCAAGCTGCGCTGGCGCCCCCAAACAGGCGCATCCAGTCGGGGGCCAAGAGTGGATTGTCTCGGGGGAGCGCTCGTGACATCTCCATTGTGTCGGCTCGCCTGAATTATGATCATCGGCGGCCAACTCCACTGACAAGTGGACAAGCGAGCGAGCGCGCGCGGAGGTTGCCTTGGGCGGCGCTCGCTCGCTCGCTCGCCACTCGGGCGCCGCCCACAAGCCTGACACGCACTCTCGCCGCTCCATCCATTTCCGCTTCCGCCGTGTCTCCGTGGCGGAAATCAAATTATTCCAACCGATCGGCCGAGCGGCGCCATTTGTTAGCGCTGCGCTCGCTTGCAAGGCCAAGCAAGTGGAGCCGGAGTCAAGGGGAGCGAGTTGGCGCCGGAACAACATTAACAATTGATTTTCAATCCTCGTTACACTTGCCGGCCGCTCGTGCGCGCGGCTCCCCCCTTCGGCTGCTGGCGTTTGGCGGCGCCGCTGGCGCCATCTATGCTCAACCCCCCGGCAGCTGTCAGCCGGCAAACGCTCGGCGCCGGGTGATCAATCAAGTGGAGGCGCCAACTTCGAGGCTCCAATCTCGGCGAGCCAGCGAGCAAGTCGCTCGCAATTGATACAAGCCCATTGAAGCTCAAACTGTAGCTTGCAATGTCAACTTGGAGCCGGCGACGCGGAGAAGTTGCAGTTTGGCCGCTTGCTGGGCGCGCGCGTTAATTTATGCAATCGGCGCCAAGAGGCGGCGGCGGCGCACAGGCAGCGGCCGATGGGCAAATTGGCGCCCGCGAGCCGAGCAAGTCATGGCGGCTTAGCAGGCCGCCCATTATCTCGCCCGATCGATGCGCAAACTGGAGCCGGTTACGCCAGTTGGCCTGGGGCTGCTTCGTTTAGCATATTGTTGTTTGAATGGCTGGCGTGGCTTCTCTCGCGCAGCATTGGAGCCATTGTAACTTTCAACACTTTGCTGCGGCCTCCTTGGCGCAATTAGAACGGGCCGCTCGCTCGGCGCCGAGCCAGCCAGCCAGTGGATCTTGTGCGCGCTCAATGGGGCGGCCATTGTTTAGATTAGAATCGCGCGCCAGGCGGAACAAAAGCCAACAGGGCCAAGCAGAGCCACCTGTTTCTCGCCTCTCGCTAGCCGCCAATAGGTGTTAAGCGAGCGAGTGCTTCTGTTCGCCGAGCAAAACAATCCATTGATCATTGTTCGCTTGGAAGCGCGAAGCAAACTCACCTTGCTGCGCCCAAACGCCGCCAAACAATTAGCGACGAGTTGATTAAAACTCTCTTAAAAACAAACCATTGCCTCGGGAAGGCAATGGATTCGGTTGCGCAAGCGGCTGCAGCCAGGTGGAGCTGGCAGCTGGGCGGACAATTAGTGCTTGCGAGCGGCAGGCCAGGTATCCATTACGCAGCCGGCGAGCCGAGCGGAGGCGGCAGTGGCAGTGGCAGCAAGACTCCTCGGCGGATACTTGTTGAGCGGGGCGGCGAGCAGCTAATTGGAGTAATCGATCCGCCACCCGTTTTGGCGCGCGCACCCCCAGAACGGAAGCCGCCGGCTCGCCAAAGGTTGCGCCGACTTGGAGGCCGGCGGGAGGCGCCACCTCCAGGTGGACGTGGAGGTGGAAGTGGAAGTGGGCCTTCGAGGGGAAGGAGTGTTGGCCGGCCCAATGTGGGCGGCTCATGCGTGCGAGCACCTGCGACCGCTCGCCCCGCCGGCCGACCATTAGGCGAGATAATTTGATTAAAACGAAATTAGCCGACGAGCGAGCGGAGGGAAGTTCGGCCGGCATGGATTTAGACGTGAGCATATCGGCCGGTTGGCCGGCGAAGAGCGGCCGCTCGCCGGCGAGCAGGTAATAAATTACCTGCTTGCCCTCAGAGCGGCGCCGTGTGAGCCTGCAGAGGGTTGCGTTGCACGAGGCTGCGAGCGAATTTGCATACGCTCGCATTGTTGTCTCGGCGGCGGCAGCGGCGGCAGCTCCTAAGATACGGAGCCGCCCGGCCAACGACGCCGCCGCCGCCGCCATTCGCGCAATTTTCAAATCGAGCGCCAGAATGACGCCAACCAGCAAAGCGGCCGCTTCGCCGGCGCCGCCAGCTTTGCTAACATTAATGACGATAATTGTCTTGTCATCGCCGAAACTGCTACTGCCAGCCAGCCAGCAAGCCAGCTTCTCCTCACCTGGAGCCGGCTTATCCGCTCCGAGCTTATCATTACTGGCCATCTATTGTGTGCGCGATCGGGCGGCCAAACATGAGGGATCCATGATGATTGTTATGTAATCTGGCCACTCAAACTAACAAGTGCTCGCCGGCCGCAACTGGAAGCCAGCGAGCGGCGAGCGGCGAGCGGCGAGTTACGATCCATTATGAGCGTAACTCGGACTCTCGCTCGCCCGCCACTCTGGCCGAGAGGATGCCGGCCCAGAGCCGAGCAAACAGATCCAGCTCAAGCCCCAGATAGCTCGCAAATCGGCCGCTAAGTCAGCCAGGCAGCTCGCCCTCGCTGCCTCCCTGCAACCATCATTAGCGCCCGCGAGCTATCGTGACAAGACCATCACTCGTGCCCTTTGTTTGTTTGCTCTGAGCGCAATGACACGGATCCATGAGCTCGCCGCTGGGAGTGCGCGCCGGACTGGCGGACCAGATGGCGCCACCTACCCCGGTGGCCAAGGGGGTTTGCTGCGCGCCCAGCCAGCGGCGGCCGCCTCCCCTGCAGCTCTGCTCGGTTGGCCGCCCGAACTCGGTGGCGGCCATTGTTCGAGTGGCGGCGGCGGCGGCGGCTTGACACAAATTGAATTAGCGGTCTTGCGCCCAGCTAGCCGAGCGTCGATGCTTGGCCATTGGTTGCGATGGGCGCGCGAGTTTGCTTGGCGCGCGCCGGCCAACACTTGGGCCGGCCGGCCGCCAGCGACGAACAAAGGGCCTGGGTGGCGCTGATTTTGTGCCCGAGCCGAAGTATGATTGATTGGCCCTGTCCCAGTTGATCAGCGCGATTAGGGGCGAGCGGGCGGCAAGTGGCAGTTTTCGCGGCCGAGAGGTGGGGGCGAGGCCGGCAAATCTATACAATGAACCGGCCAACAGGTAGTCGCATTGTCGGCGGCCACCCGGCAAGCGAGCCAGGCCGCTCATTAATCAAGGAGTGTTCATTGACGAAGCGAGCCGGCCAGCCAGGTAGAGGGTCCGCAAGTGGAGGGCGCCAAGCAGGTTGGGCTAACAGTGGGAGGGGAGGCAGCGGGGTTTGTGCGAGGAGCGCGCCAGTGGCACTGGGCCGATTAATCGTAGGCGCAGAGTGGCCGCTCAGTGCAGCCGGCGCGGCCGCTCTAATTACAAGCTGAAACAATGAGAGCGAGCGCAAGGGAGAGCTGCGCAGGGAACAAGTGGATTGGATTTTCGAGTTCCAGTTCGGCTCTGAGTTTGACTTTGAGTTCAAGCTCGAGCTCGAGTTCGGCCCACAGAAGCTCCGGGGTTTTCTTCAAAATTGATTATCGCGCCAATTGTTGGAGGAGGAGTGCGGCTGGCAGCTGCGGATCGCGCGCACAGGGCGAGTCTCTCTGCGGAAGGGGCTTCAATTAGCGCGCTGGAGGCTCGCAATCCGAGCAAGCCTGTTGGCGCAAACAGCTGGCGGCCGCTGCACCTCCAGGGTTGCGACTGCGAGCTTTGCATTGGGCGGCCGGCCGACTCGGACGCTCGGAGGCCAGCGGGCGAGTTCGGGGAGCGAGCGGCGAACAATGAGCGGCCGCGCATCTCGAACGAGTTAATCGCCTTCGGAATCCCAGAGAGAGAGAGTGCGCGCAGGTGGCGCCCGCCGGCGGAAGTGCCTCGAGCCGGGTCGAGCGCAAACTCGGGCGGCCTGCGCTGGGGTTGGCCGGCGAGCAGCAGCGGGGTGGCCGCAGACAGTTGGAAGGGGAGGCTCCATCTCGGCTAGCCGGCGCGTCCATTGTGCTGCGCGCTCGATTGTGTTAGCGCCGAGCCAGCGGGATGATAGATAATGGCCGTAATTATTGCCTTTATTTAATAAACCGTATCACTGGCCGGCGCCCACATTCCTGCGCGCCGCTCTGAGCGGAGGCGAGTCGGCTCGGCGCGGCCCTGTTGCGCTGGGGCCGAGCGGGCTATAGAGCAGGGCGGCGGGCTGGGCGGCTCGGCGCCTATACTCGGCCGGCCAGACAATGGGAGCCGCGCGACACCGAGCGAGCGCCACTTTGTGAGCGAGCGAGCGAGCGCCGCCGCAACCGGCCAAGAGCGCAGAGCCAGCTCAGCTTCAGCTTCGGCTCGGCTCGGCGGCGCCTCGACGCTCTCGTTTGCATGCGCCAGCTAAGCCGGCTAATCATTAGCAACAGGTGAAGCCGGCCAACGAGACTGGCGCCGCTCGCAGGCATAAAAGTTGCGTTGACTTGGAAATGCTATCAATCAAGTGGCAGCTCTTTGGGCTGAACTTTTGCGCTCACTTGTTGATCTTTTGTTGCCCAATTGTTGGACTTTGCGCCGATCGGCTGGCTGCTCTCGTTGCATAATAATCAGCAAGCGCTGGCCGGCCGGCCGGCTGGCTGCCCTGCCTGGCCGGCCGCTCGCCTTGCGCTCGCACTTGCTCCTCCTCCCGTTCGGGCGCATTGAAAGTCGGCTGAAACTTTACAATTGTTTGCAAGACTTCGGCCTGCCAGCTTGCTCGTCGGATGAATAAAACGAGCTTTGCCGGCCGGGATTCTTTCTAATTGGTTGGCGCGTGATGCTGATTATTATTATTATTATTATTGTTATTATTCGCGCTGGATTTGGAGGGGCGAGCTGGGTTTTGGTTCGTGTTTGGCGGGCGGCCGTTTCCATTGTTGCGCGCGCGCGAGTTCACTTCGCGTGCAAAGATCGATATCTCGGCGCCAGGAGGCGATAATTGGCCGGCGCTGGCTAAGCGCGCCCAACACGCAAGCCGGCGGCCAGATCTCGCCGCTTGCCGCTCGCCACTTGCCGGCCCAAATACCTGGTCGGCCGGGCCAGTTTGAGTGGCCGGCGGCGAGCGCTGGCCGGGCGCTGAGCTGCGTGTGGCCGAGCTGGGCTCGCAGGCCGGCCGGCCACATTGTTGTTCAACCTGCGCCGCTAGAAACAATGACTTCTCGCCGGAGCTCAACAAACGAACATGAGCGCAACTGGCCAACGCTCTTGATTAATATTCAAATGATGAACAGAGAGATTTTAAAAATATGGAAATGGTTGCGTCGTCAGTCGATCATCATTCATTAGCCGGCTCAGTGAGCTGAAGCGGCCGCTCAGTTTGAGTCCTGCTCGCAGCGAGCGAGCGCCGCCGGCCGCTGTGTGATTTACTCGGCTTGTCGAGCGCTAGGGATGAAATGTGAGCTGGTTTCCGATTAAATTTCCATAAGAAAACTATTGTGTCTGCCAGCCGAGCTGTCCTCTCGGCTGCCCTCCTCACTTCGCCCGCTGTTTGCTGTTTCGCGGGCAAGCGAGCTCGCCGCTTGATTTATTTGGCCCGGCTCGTTGCCTTGCACTGGCTCTGGCTCTCCGTTTTGCTTTGTCTCTGGCCGCTGCCTCACTTCGCCCTGTTGCTTCGGCGGGCGGGCGGGCGGACGCGCGGGCGGTTCGCCCCCGAGGCAGCCGCGCGGGCGTGGCCGCCGAGTGACACTCGCTGTCCGCCTGAGCTCGCCGCCGCCGCCGTCGCCCAGAGGTCAGGCGAGCGGGCCGATTTAATTTAAACTGTATCTAAACGGCGCAAATTAATCAGGCCGAGAGCTGGTCCACGGGCGCATTGCTTGCGTGGGGGAATTATCATGATAATTGATTTCGCAGGCACGACAAGTTCGCCTGTTGCGGGCAGACAGGCAGTGCGCACTGTCGGGCCGGCCGCTTGGTGGGCCGAGCGCGCTCGCTGGGCTTGGCCGGCCGGCCTTGGCGGCGCGCGGGCGCAGGCGCCGTGAGCGCGCAAACACAAAAGCCCCGGCCCGGCGCTCCAGCTCGCCGGCCGCTGGACACAATTATCGTTTTTCGTGTAAACCGAAAACAAGCTCACCTGGAGAGGGCCATTCATTGGCAGGAAGGGAGGTGGGGGAGAATTCCTCGGAGCAATAATTGAAATGAAAACGCGGCTCTCGCGAGCGGAGACTCCAGGCTAAGAATGGGAATGAGACTGAGGCTGGGGCTGGGAGAGGGAAAGGGAAAACGTGATTGTGTTTGCGGCCGAGAGGGCAATAGGTGCGCCCGTCTGCGGGAGCTTGGCGCGCGGCCCTCGGGCTGCTCCAACTAATGCCGGCTCCAATTCTGCCGGCCCAAGCGGCAGCAAGTGGCGCGCTCGCTCGGCCGGCCAGCGCGCCTCTTTGTCTCTGCGCCTCCGCGAACACAATGGGCCGCCGCCGCCGCTGCCCCTCCGCAGGTGTGCAAATGAAGCGCAATTAAGCGGCCGCCAATTGCAACAAGTTGGCGTCTGGTTGCGCAATCCTGATCGGCCCTCCGCCTGATCCAGTTCGCTTCCAGGCAAACTCCAAGACTCGCCAACTCCACTTGGCTCGGCCAACAATATGCAAAGCGGGCGAGCGGCCTTTTTATTGCGGCGCGAGTGCCTTTAATTAGCGCCCCGAGTGCGCTCCTGCCGGCCGGCTCGAGAGCGGCGAGCGGCCAGCAGCGGCGGCGGCGGCCCAAGTGTCCAGCCAGCGCCAGCCGGCCGCTCGGCGCCGAGAGCCCGGAACTGATGACGCAAGCCAAACAAGCTCGCCGGCCGCCGCTTTCATCGCCCTTGATTGATAGGCAATTAACAATTGAATGATGATAATGGGAATTAATCGTGATGCGGCGGCCGCTCGGGGCTGCGAGCGCTCGGCCGGCGCGAGAATCGTGAAACAGACAATCGGTCGGCGGCGGGACGAGCCGGTTCCTTTGTTTCCAGGTCAGCGCCAGTGTCATTGGCGCCCCAAACTCGAACTCCAGTCCCAGCTCCAGCCGCGGCCGCCCGCTCGATCAATCACCGCTAACAAGCGAGCCGGCGAGCTCGCTCACCTGAACAGGTTCGCCCTTGAAACGTGGGCGCCATTGTTCGCGCGCGCAGAGTATCGGTTGCCGCCGGCTCGACTATCAGCGGGCGCATTATTGTTATTATTGGAATTAAATGTTTGCCGAGCCATTAAGTGGCCGGCCGGCAAGTCGGCCGCTCCGGCCAGGAAGGCCTGCAAAACTATTGATTAAAATCACGCAGATCACGACTTCGCTCTCCCATCGGCCGCTTGCATCTCATTTCATCGGGCCGGGCGAGCCCAATGCAACTCGCACTGGCCAAGTCTCGCCGGCTCCTGGCGGCCGCTCGCAGCGCCGCCAACCAGAACCCTCGCCGGCCCCAAAGGCCGAGCTCGGCCCTGCTCGGCCAGCGGGCGGCCCATATAGGGCCACTGAGCCCGGAGCCGCTCGCTTGTCAAGCGGCGGCCGGCGAGCTGTTGTTTGCGAAGCGTCAGCGGCCGGCCATTGTCTCGGTGGCGCTGGCCGCCGCCAAAACAACAGCGCGCCCATCGAGCGGCCGGCTACATTGTGCCGCCCGCTAACATCTTCATCGGCGCTCGTTGTTGTTTCAATTTGACGGCCGCGATGAATAGACAATTGGCCCGCTCGGCCAGCCAGCCAGCCCACTGAGGCTGGCCGGGCTGAATTAGAGTCGCCTGGCAGCGCTTTCACGCTCACTTCTGGGCTGCCAATCTTTACAATTATTGTTATTATCATGTTAACTGCGCGCCCACTACAATGCACAATTTGCCACAAGCAACAACTTGGTACATCACACACACACACACATACACACACCAGCCTCTTACCTGAGAACGGTTGCTATCGCCGTCCGGTCGTGATTCCACTTCGCCTCTCAGCTCGCTCTTCCCCTCTGCCGGCCCGCGGATCAAATTGGCCCAACATCCGAGCGCAACGTCACTCATCAACGCCACTCTCGGCCGGCCAACAGGCCACAGGCGCCACCTCTCGCGGCGTCCCAATTTGTTTAGCCGCCCTCCGCCCATTGCACATGCTCCCCCTAACTCCACCTCCACCTCCAACTCGGCTCAGCTCACCTGTCCGCGCTTTGGGTGAGTTTGTGCGCGCTCGCCGGTCAGAGTTTAGCGCAAAAGCGTCATAACAATAATGGCTCACTCGGCCCACTCGGCTCGCTTTCTCCAAGCGGCCGCCGATCGAACGTGATCTATGGGCTCGAGTTCTTGTCTGCTTTCATTGATAAATCGTGTCCGCCATTACGATTGGCATGAGCCCGCAAAGCCGTTTGGACGCACTTGGCGCCGCGCTCACTCCAGCGAGCGCCTAATTTCGCCCTAATTTCCCCTACGACAACAACAACTGCACCCACAAACACAACTCGACCCGCTCTCAGCTCCCCCGAACAAATCGCACAAACAGCTACACTCTCAACGCTCAACTCGCCCCACCTGCGACGCCAACTTACCTGCGCTATGATCAACCTAGAAACCTTCCTCTTGACCCCTATAGGTTCGTTGCAACCTTGACAAAGAGCTTCCCTTCCTGCTGCCGTCTCTCCGGCCACTTGTCCCAACTTGGCCTCTTCTTTGCGCTGCCCTTCGCTGCCTTGAGGGCGCCAACGGTGTCACTTGAAGCGGGCGAAGGCTGGAGGTTGCGAGCCGCCCAAACGGCCTGCTCAACTTTTGAGCCCGATTGTCGCCCAGGTTCAACAGGTTAGCGCAACAAATATCTCTCTTTCTCTCCCTTCGCGTCCTCCTCGCTTAGACTTTGAATGAAACGCTTTCTCGCGCTCAAGTCCATCGGTCTCGAGAAGGAGTGCGCAAGATGAGTTGCGCGCGAAACCGGATTGTCTCGCCCTCATGGCCAGCATCTCAGGCTGTGGCGCCATCTAAAGAGCGCAATCGAAGCAGCCGTCTTGCGTAAGCAATTAGCCCGCAGGTGCCAATTGTTGGCGAATAAATCACTAGCCACTCCTCTCGATTGTCACGGCGCATTGTCTTCCGCTTGCTGGCTTGGCCGACAAGCAGAACATGCTTTATTAGTCACTCAAGGCCAACATTAGGACCACCGACCAAAACACACAAGGCCCATTGGCTCCTTCCGAGCCAAGCCAGTTACAAGCAGGCTTTCTCCTGAACCTAATCACAAACCTTACTTCGCAACGATCGCTTTCAGCCAGCGAAAGCGAATGACAATTATCTGCGACAAGAATGGATCTCTTGTCTCTTCAACGTCATTGTGTTTCCTTCCTTAAATTTTGAGATCCTGTTGAACGAGGCACTCGATTTCAAGGTCGCGCTTACTCTCTTCTAACGCGCTGACTTCCTCGTATCGACCTGCTAGCCTAGCTTGCTTGATGTACTCCTCCAAGTTCTTTATTTGTATCCTTAGAGGATCCTCCTCCCCATCCAAGTCCAATGAGCCCATCCGTTGTTCTGGCACCCAACCGCTCGGTGTGCCAACTCGCAATCCATGTACTCGCGCTGATTTGCTCTCAATACTTTCTTTCAACCAATAGCCAACTGACTGGTTGATTGTCTCCAGTAGATAAGCCTGCTTCCCACTCTCGCGGCCAGCCATCTTGGTTAATTTCGCGGACATGGACGCTATACTGTGGCGAAGGGTCTGAATCTTGTCCTTCAACTCTTGCGTGGGCTGCTTGCGATCCTCTACTAGGGCACTATGGGACAGAATGAGCTCATCCGCCTCGCACATAGTCTCTCGCAGTTTTTGGTAAAAGTCGAGAAACGTTGGCTGACAGTAGTGGTCCTCGATGGTTTGTATTCTCTTATCGAGCAAGCGCCTACAATCCTCACATGTGCGAATCTTCGGCATTTCCTCCGTACTTTTGTTCTGCAAACGATCCTCAATTCGATCGTATGGATCGAGGTAAAGTTTCATTGGTTTGATCAATTTACAGGCAGCCTCGTACTCTAAAAAACTAGAACAATTATTGCATAGGATGGCGCCACATGCTCGACAATGGTGCCGGCGTCGAGCAAATGTGAACATCTTGGCGCAAAACGGACACATTTTGACAAGATTGTCAGGGGTCCATTCCACGATGGACTCGTCCAGATCCAGCTTATGATCGTTCTGGGGATTCAATAGTTTATCCAATCTGAGCACGAGCTTGTTTGTTTCTGTGCAAAGATTCTCATTGTGATCCTTTCTCGATGCCTGAAACATTTCCCAATGTCCGTCACCAAAGGATTGGCTCACTTTAAGCGAAGTAGGCTTAATCCAACTCTTGTACATCATCCAATGAATTCGGGCAATACGTTCCGTTCATAGCTTGCTAATGGTGAAGAGCTGGGGGATAACATACCATAAGTTTCATGACAAGCCCATCCAGGACCAGACAAGGATGGGACTCACCCTTTCTATCAGTATTCACAGCTGATGGAAAATTGGTTGGTGTTACAAGTCCTGTAGGTTTTTGGCGACCTCTATAATGGTAACTAGGATTATTATTGCTCCAGAAACCCTTGATTCCCACCTTGTGAACAAACTTTGATTAATATGGCACGAGAATCCTCTAATCCAATTCAAGTTCGGTATTTATCTAGGAGGCCTTACAGTCACCGACTGTATGGCAAATTGTATACAACACAGCGAATGGGAATTTTTCTCGCATATGACATTTGTATTTATTTTGGTTTTGAATTTCATAGACTTTTACATTCACGAAACTGAATGCCTCGTTTGACTTGATATGACATATAATAGTATGTACTCACGACAGAGATAACTAATGGTGTAAGCTTCTGACGAAATCCATAGTATTCATTTCTGTAACGAGAGCATTTACACGAGATACTGTCTCAGCTCGTTACGCTTAGCCATATTCAGGCATTTCACCCGGTCCTAGTTATCCTACTTCAAGCTATAATTCGAACGAAACAAGCACTGAGCCCACCCATATAAATATTTTATCCTAGCTCATGTAAACAGAACACAAGGGTTCATGTTTGTTCTAGCCTCACGAGGCTGCTTCTTCAGGCAAATGAAAACAGAAGAAACGGAATGTCTTACTGAAGATCCTTAACCCGAGGTGTTATTTTAAACCACCAACTTTGCAGAGTATATTACGGTAAAAAGAAAACCAATGATGAACCAATACCTCAATTTAAGCTACCTCCGAGCAGGGGTTTGATATTTCCTGAAATTCTCTTTGCTGCCAATAAGCTATCTGAACTGAAAATCTCCGCCTGAATGTCGGACGATATGTCCATGTTCAAGACGATGAAGGAAAAAATCACAGATGAGGTGAAAGCCGCCATGAGTGAGCTACCGAGTTTGCAACTCATCGGCGAATCGGCAGTAGCCTCGGGTGTTGAACAGAACAGCAAAAATGACCCGGATTCGAGTCGAGTATCCTCCAACCAGCGTTCGTCTTCTGATATCAAAACAAAGAATCAGTTCAGTCTTCTTGATGATGTTCCTGCCGGTAGCTACGAAGAGGATGAACTAAACTCGGAGACTTCACCACAGCACCAACTTCTCGATGCGAGCATTTTCAGGACACTGAAATCACAATGCCCCACCCCACAAACTTCGAAAAATTATTGTAACTACCAAAGCAGCTCTCAAAGCATTACCCATGCTCAGCTAGAAAACATGGGGACAGATATTGATAGTGCCGAAACTGTGATAAATGTTGCTGAGATAAGCTCCGATTTGGAGGACGGTTTAGACACTCCAAACTTATTTGATCGTGCACTAGATGTAGAGATAGACCTCTTGTCAGATAAGCCATCTATAGCAACCGATTATTATGTTGCGGAGGGGCAACCGAATAGGGATGACCTGATTAATTACTCAAATTTTTGTAAGACTAAATATAAAAATATCGTTCGCGCTTCGCGCAAATTGCATCGCGAGCTGGCCATTGAGAGGATTAGATTTGCTGAAGCTGAGAGCGATCTAAAAAGCCAAGTTGCCTCTCTGAGGACCCAATTAGATAACGCGAAGATCCAAAATGGCCCGGCTAACCAGCAAGATTCTCCTCTTGCAAGCAGCCCCCAACCAACAACTAAAGCAAGTACCAAAATCAAGGATCTTGAAAGACTTTTGGCAAAATGTAAAGAATCGTTGAAACTGAAAAATTCTCAAATTAAAGTATTAAAAGAGTCTTTGAGTGAGGTCGAACAATTCAAAGACTTCAACAAAAAACTGAAAAGTGAATTGGCAGATCTTCGAGAGGCTCATGAATCGTGGACTGTATCGATTGCGCAAAACAAGAAGATTATGCACCAGGAAATCGAGGATAAGAATGCCGAAATCGAAGCGCTCAAAGCCGAGATAAACGAGCTGCATAGTAAGATCAGGCAAATGAGGCTGGCAACTCAAGATCTCGAGAGTCGGCTTGTTAGTACCAGTGCAGCTCACCAGAAAGAACGTGAAAGTTTGACCAAAGAACTTACTACGGCAAAGAATAACGCCATGAGACAGATGCAGAGGGAGCACGAGCATAAACTGGAGCGTGTAAAGCTGAACTTCGAAAAATCCATTGAAGTTATGAAACATGACGCGCTTAGCAAAGATGAGCAACTCATGAAGGTTGCTGAGGAGCAGAAACGATTGCTTAGCGAGAACCAATTATTAGCTGAGAGACTTGGCAATAAAGAGCTCGAACTTCAAGCCAAGACCAAAACTATAGGGGAGATTGAAAGTTCTCTCGACCAGACGAAGAAAGAATGCTCTGATTTGAGCAACGAGCTTGAGCTTTTGAAGAGCAGAGATATTGAGCTAAATGATTTAGGTGCTAGAAATATTGAACTTACTTTGCAGGTCGAAACTCTTCAGAAGGAGCTCTCATTGGCTAAATCTTCAAAAATCGAAATTGAGAGGACGTTGAAAGAGTTCGAATCGAAGGGTTGCGACCGTTGCACTGATCTCGAGAAACTTCGACAGGACATTCATGATTTGAACGCTCGTCAGAGTGAGATAAACATGGAAAATGACGATCAAGCGAAAGAGATAGCCTTGCTCAAGGAGGAGCTTAAATCTTTGCGAGACGCGCATGATACCCTGAAGATCAGCGCGGAAGAGCTCGCTAAAAAGAATGAATTTCTAAATAGTGTTATACATGAAAATGAATCAGATCTACAAACGCAGCAGCAACAGCTAGAGAGTCTAGACTCTCTCAAACGAGATATTGAGTCTTTGAAGAAGGAGAACTCCTCGTTAACCGAAAGCTTGTCAGCCCTCAGGATTTTATCTGATGAGAGGAATACAGACATGCAACAGTTGACAATCCAAAACGAGCAACTGAGTGCTAGTCTTCAGAACTCTAAAATTCAGGTGGAGGACCTGAATCGAATCTGTGAGGTATTGAGAGCGGACAAAGAGAACCTAGCTGCACAAAATGAGGACTCTAGCCGAAGTAGGCGAAAGTTGGATGAAGACCTAGTCGTTAGAATCTTGGCCGCGATGCGAATTTTAGAAAGTCCAAACGCTTCACCTATTAGTGAGAAATCGAACGAATCTTGCCAACAGAGTTCATTTGAGAACGGCAAACCTTTGCCTGATCAGGTAGCTCTCATGGATGAACTAGCTTCAGTCGCTTTAGAACGCTCAAATTCATACTCCTCCACTAATCAGAGGTTGCAAGCAGTTTTACTAGAGAATTCAATCATTAGCGAAGAGCTGAAGCGATTAAAAGAGGAATTAAACGATTTGAATAAAGAAAAGACGGAAGAGACTCGCTTTAGTGTACAGGAAACTGAGAAACTTGTGAGAGAGAATCAAGCCTTGATTCACGATCAGCAAGCTTATGAGGAAAAGATTGATGCGCTAGAAAAGCAGATTGAGACCATGAGAAACGAACTCAATACTGAGGCCAGGGATGGAACAGAGGATTCCGCAATAAGAGCAGAGGAACTAGAGACAGCTCATGTACCAGACTCCACAGAGTTTGAATATCTCAAAAACATTGGTGAGTTTGACCATTCTAAGCGAGTAGACCTTTTCACCAAATTTTTAGCACTAACAAAACCTTTTTTTGTCGGCCACCAGTTTACCAGTTTATGTTGGGAAGAGAACCTCTCGTCCTGGCTCGAGTTATTTCCGCCGTGTTCAAGTTTGATAGGGACCAAGTGGAGCAGGTTTGCAGAGTCCAGGAAACCATGCAATCTGCAATCAAACAGACCATCTAGTGATCGGCGAGAGAGTGAAGCTGACCAACTGTTCCGCGACTTCATCGAGATGATTGTGTCATCTATCGATTCATCTTCGAAGCTCTCGCAGAGCCGTGCAACCAATGACTTCAATCTATGTTTCTATAGTGATTAAAGAGTTTCAAAACTATCGTTCGAGTGATCAATTGCGATCGTATTTGTCTCCAACGAGACAACTAAGCGCCGGAGTTTCCGGGGTAAATTTGACTTCGTTCGTAGTAACTGCCCGTTTTCGTGATAAGGTAAGTGCTTTAAGAGAGTATCAAAATTTATGCCTCGTCCGATCCAATACTATCTTGTAGCGACGCCATTCCATTGAAACTCCGCCCAGCTCGTCGTCTCCCTGTTAGAGTTGCGACGCCAAGTGAACGCTAACACAACTACAAGTCTTTTATGGGCATTCAAAGGAAAGAAAAGCGTGATTCTAATTGAGCCCAAGTCACCTGCCTGACCGACTCGCAAGCCAAATTGTTGAGCTGCTCTTCCTACTCCCCCCAACCATTTCACCTTCAATTGTTGTCCCAGATAGCATGATGTTGCCTTAGCACTCGACAGGTTGCCCATCGCGAGCCTGTAAACTTACCTGCCGCTTCTATCTGCCTGAGTCTTGGCCTGAGAAGAATGGGCTAGCCACTTGCTAAAACAACCTACAGCTTAAGCTAAGGCTTGAATTGGGCAACGAGGGATGGACGCTAACACGCTAACAAACCCTTTGCCGATTGACCAGATTTGGTTATCGCATTTTAACCTGAGTGGAGTTCGTACTGAACAAACCTGCGCCAATACCGATCTAACCTGCCCCAACTTATTTAATCTAGATGTTTTTTACCTGTCGGCCACCCTTTAACTAAGATTAGGATCTTTCTCGTGCCATCTCAACGGATACGACGTAGGCACACTCGATTTTGCACCGTAATCATCGGACCAAGGGAACTTTAAGTAAGATCTCCAAATGAATATCACAATTACTTGGCCCTAACAAAACGATAGACTTCAAAATTCAATTTGTCGAGTATTTGATCAGCAGAGTCTAAAATTATGGAGAGGAAGTTGAAGAGGTTTAATATATTGCTCGACGATGAGAGCCTTCTCTACTTTCCTGGATCATTTCTAACTGGAAAGGTGTTGCTTGAGCTGGAAGACAACACTCCAGCAACCGGACTCTATTTTCACATAATTGGCGAGGGTGTTGTTAGATTTAGCAGCAAAAGGAGCAACAAAACGATTGCTAGCGATAGAGAGAACTACATTGATTTTCGCATGCGATTGCTCGGCGATGGGCCCCTTACTACCAAGACAGATGTGGACAGTATTGCAGGTGAGAGTTGTACCTCAATAGAATCGCACGAGGATGGTGAAGGAATCGATTCGAACTCCAGGAAGCAGAAGATTCTAGTTCTATCTCCAGGTGTTCATACCTTCCCATTCAAGTTGGGTCTCCCGCCAAATTTACCCTCAACCTTCTTGGGACTCCACGGTTGGGTGCAATACTTTTGCCGGGCTGTTCTTAAGGAACCCAGTGGTTTGGTGCACAAGAATCAACAAGTTTTCATCATAATAAACCCAATAGATCTCAGCAACGAGCCGGCCAATCTGCAACAGCCCTTCTACTGCGAGGCGGAAGAGAAAGTAAGTTCTAGCAAGTGCTCCTCATCTGGCCTCATTTCGTGCCGAGTTCGTTTGGATAGAGGAGGTTTTGTTCCGGGCGAAAATATAATCGTCTCAGCTTCAATTGAGAATGCCAGTAAGCTGGCAATCAAAAAGACTCGAGCTATTCTAACAGAGACTGTAGAATACAGAGCTAAGAATAAGATCGTGCAATCGGAGACGAGAGAGCTGGCCTCTGTAGAGAGAGGAAAAATAGCGGCAAGGTCGACAGACGTATGGAAGAAAGAGATGCTCCACATACCGGCCCTACCCCCAACAAATCTAAGGGGTTGCCATCTGATTAAGATTCGTTACGATGTTTATGTGAGTACTAGAATCACCTAGAAATCTAACTTTGCCGATAGATAGAATCTAACCGAATCTCCAACCAATTTTACAACTTAGTTCCAAATCCTTACAAGAAGCGCAAAAAAGCCTATTGAGATGCAACTACCAATTGTGATGGCAACCTATCCGATTAGGAACAAGGACGGGACTTTGAAGAGACGCAAAGGTGCTGCTTATCCCGATAGTCTGCCAATTTTTAGGCCGTGGATCGAAGGTCCCAAAGCTTCATAACACTGATAGATGCGCAACCCGTTGTAGAGTGATGTTACCTATAGCATTTGGGAAGTCTACAGTCCGAGCTTCTCAAGAATAGAAATGTACTAATGACTAAAATATAAAATAGATCGATTCCAAGTTCGATCAGTAACAAAATTTGTTTAAATTTTGCGCCGTAATCGAATCTCACAGATTCTCGCATTCTGTGCAATGGCAGCGCGTACTGTAGCCATCAGATCCTTTCAGTTGAGCTTTTGACTGCAAATCACACTCCGGACTCCAGTTTTTCAACTATCATCAAGGAGGTTGAACCAGACACAATTAGATACAACATTTATTTAGAAGGCTGCCGAAGCTCCCCCTGAACTCGGAAATCTGATCAATTCTTTCGAAAATGTCTGATCACCGTGCGCGCTACAAAAATGCCGGCCTAGATGCTAAGGAACTCAGGCGCCGCCGAGAAGAGGACAGTGTACAACTTAGAAAACAAAAGCGCGATGATGTACTTAGCAAGCGAAGAACACTGGCACCCACCAACTTCAAAGATGACATGCTGGATGACGACGAGTCTGGCGCGGCTAGGTCAGATCTTTCTGACTTCAACAAACAATTCAGAGTTACAAAAGAGATGGTTGAAGGTCTGATGCAAGACGAAAATTTGCAACTCTTGATTGAAAATTCCCAAAAGATACGCAAAATCCTGTCCAAAGAGCCTGCGCCACCCATCGATGAAGTTATCCAGAGTGGAGTCATCCCCCGATTTGCTGAGCTTTTGAAACGCAGCGATTGCGCTATTCTACAATTCGAGGTAGCGTGGGTCTTGACTAATGTAGCCTCCGGCACTTCAGCACAGACAAAAACTATAGTAGATTCTGGAGCCGCTAAGACGTTCATTAGTCTGCTCGATTCACCTCATCCAGAAGTCAGAGAGCAAGCAGTTTGGGCCCTAGGAAACGTCGCAGGTGATTGCGCCGAATGTCGAGATTATCTGTTAAACGCTGGCATCATGCGTCCACTGTTACATTTACTCCGCGAATCTGAGCAAAACGTTACTTTGACCAGGAACGCCATATGGACACTCTCAAATCTCTGTCGTGGCAAGCAGCCACCCGCTGACTTCAATCTAGTTAAAGATAGCTTACCAGTTCTGGCAAAATTGTTGACTCATAGCGATACAGAAGTATTAAGTGATAGTTGTTGGGCCTTGTCATACCTTTGCGACGGACCAAACGAAAAAATTCAAGCTGTACTCAACGCGGGCGTAGCTCGCCGTTTGGTAGAATTGTTAATGCATGAATCAAATCAGGTAGTTTCGGCTGCGATTAGAGCCGTTGGAAATATAGTAACTGGCGAAGATCATCAAACTCAGATAATAGTGAACTGTGGCGCACTTCCATTTCTGAAAGAACTACTGAACTCCCAAAGGGAGACCCTACGGAAAGAGGCCTGTTGGACTGTCTCCAACATAACCGCTGGAAACAGACCCCAAATACAAGCCGTATGTGACACCGGCTTATTTCCTGAGTTGATAGAGATAATAAACAGGGCCGAAGTGAGGACACGAAAAGAAGCAGCATGGGCCATCACCAACGCGACATCAGGTGGATCAATCGAACAAGTAGATTACTTCGTTCAATGTGGCGCTATACAAGCACTATGTGGTCTACTGCAAGTTGCTGATAACAAGATGATACAAGTGGCTATGAACGGGCTGGAAAACATCCTGAAGGCTGGCCAAGCTCAAGCCGGGCTGCCTGGTTTTGAGGATGGCAATAACAAGTATGCAGTCATCGTCGAGGAGTGTGGGGGCTTAGACAAAATTGAATTCCTGCAATCACATGAGAATCCAGAGATTTATCAGAGAGCCTACAACATGATCGAGAAATTCTTCGGCAACGAGGATACGGATACCAACATAGATCCAGTTGTAGATGCCAACAATCAACAGTATCAATTCAATGTGGGTCAGAATGCTGAGAGTAATCCAACATCGTTCAACTTTTAGGTCAAAGAATCATACTAATCTTTTCAAAACACATCTTTGTGGAAGTATAAACACACTACAGTCGCCAAAGAGTTTTTTAATCAGAGATCCAGATTCAATAGTTTACCTGTTTTGTCTAGCGAGGAAATCGAACGACAGCGTTCACTGGATATCTTGGCTTCTAGAACCTGATTTCGTCAATCTTCTAAGATAGTAACAACATAGCTTTCGTTGTTTTCGTCGTACGAATCAACCCTCATTTTGAATTCTGATTCGCATTTGAATACTTCGTCGAGCAATGATTTGGATGTGTTGGTGAAGGTTAATTTCAGGGCGCAAGCTGGATATTTCGAAAGTCCTAGGTCAGGGGTCATTAGATGCCTGATGCGATCGTTCTTCAGTTGTTCACGTAAACCCCAGTCGAAGAATACGATGTTGATGTTCTCACCATCGACTTTTTCTACGCACGACCGGTACCATAGGTTGTCGTCCTGAGATTTGGCAAAAACGATGTCACCGACGTTCACAGAAGAAACTTTCGGTTGACTTTCTATGTCATCGGCAATATCGCTGATCAATTCGGCGATTTTCATTAGCTTCTTGTCGTCGTAAGAGATATAGGCAGTTGGAGGTTCCGAACGGTCATCGACGGCTATGCAGTACGTTCGCAGGACCGAACCAATTTTAAGGTCGCCTCGTATTAGACCAGATTTACTAGCCAAAGGCTTAACGAATTGAGGCTTGTTCGGCACCTGTTTGATAGGTGTCGGCTCTCGTGGTGCTGGTTCACATCGTGGCGGTTCTTTTGTCAGGAGTTTGCCGGACGATGTTTCGGGCTGTAGAATTTTGTCCACCGAGGGTTTGTCCAATGGCAGCTTACTGGTCGGCAAGGGCTCATTTATTGACGGCTTGTCGGCCAAAGAGTGATTGGATGATGAGTTTTGAGATGATATCTGGTGTGATGGAGGCAATTTAGACGATATGTCGGATGACAATTCGGCAGGCGATAACTTGAGGGTTGGTTTCGTGGTCGCCGTAACAGTCGGGGTAGCCGCTTGAACTACATCGACTATCTTGATTTCTACCTTAAAAGTGAGTCCTTTCAGAGCTTCGACTAGCTCATTAGTTTTATTATTCATCAGAGAGCAGGCTCGCTGACCATTGGACGACTTGATTAAGATCGGCATTTTGATGTCTTGTATGAAATTCGGAAGGTGATGGTGGGATGAGCACGAGGGATCGAGATTATCACGTGTGTGAAGTTTCGCGCCGGACGAGAAATGCGAGGAGCTGAAGCACCTCGTAGCGATAACTCCGCTCAACGAATACCGCTCGCCTATGGCTGTGTACTCTCGGGCCGAGCAGGCGCAGCTGCAAACAGCGCTACATTGTATTCCAGCGAATCAACCCAAATACAGTAAACATACGATCGGACAAATTTCCTGGGTATTTGTTCAGGGTTCTTCGATAATCCGAGAGGCTCGGAAATCACTTGATATAGCCCAAGCAAGAAGAATATCTGAGCTAAATCAAGATGAGCGACAATGAGATGGAAACGAGCGACCCCGCAGATTCACCTACACTGGCACAGTCGGAAGTAGGAAAAAAAAGGTTCGAAGTCAAGAAGTGGTCAGCTGTGGCCTTGTGGGCCTGGGACATCGTGGTCGACAACTGTGCGATTTGTCGCAATCACATAATGGACCTTTGTATCGAGTGTCAGGCAAATCAAACCTCAGCTACCTCAGATGAATGCACAGTGGCCTGGGGCATCTGTAACCATGCCTTTCATTTTCACTGTATCTCAAGGTGGCTCAAAACAAGAGGCGTTTGTCCGCTAGATAATAGAGACTGGGAATTCCAAAAGTACGGACACTAGTGAGTGCTTTCTCACAATAGGTTCATTGTTGGGATGCGTTTCATCTTATCAATCCTCAGCTTAATAAAAACTCAATCATCTTTCGTGTGAGAGGTAGTATCGTCCGAGTCATCTGTGAGTGGGTTTCGAGCCGAAATTGAGAACAAGGTCGACTGATGTTGTACTTTGTTGATTGGCATCAATGAGGATGGGTAAGATGAGATGCTGGTGGTGCCTGAAACATGGCAGAAGTTTGTTAGAGACCTTGGAGTTTTGGGAGGCGAGTTAGGTCCATTCGCCGCAGGCATTGAGTCGTGTCCGTGCCTCTCGTTTCTTTGGTGTCCATCGCGTGCTTGTTCCTGCGGCAAAAATACCAAAGGCACATGTTGGCAGTTGCCGTCACTCCAGCAGATAGTTAATAGAGCTCCGTTCTTATACCTATCGTGAAAGTCCATGAGCAGAGGTATGCTGCCGTTGTCGCTCTGGATTATGCCCAACTGATGGAATTCGACTGTAGGACGTTCAGCAGTACGATACAATAGTATAGAATCGGGATTGTCCTTGAAAGATATGGCTAATCGCTTGCCATTGCTGTCCCAAGCGAAGGATTGAACTAGACCACCAACTACAGCGCTAAACTCGCTTCTAGTGGCAGTCAGATCTAAAGCTCGCATCAACGACTTGTTGCCTCCAACATCTCCTTGTTGTGGCTGATCTAGAAAGGGTAGAGTATAAAGGTACGGCTCTGACTTGTTAGCCAAAAGTAGCATTCTTCCCGTTGGTCTACTCCATACCATATCCTGAATAGCTCCACCCTGAATTGACCATTTGTTGCAAGTCCATTTAAACGGCTCGAATACTCTAAGTAATGAGAATGTTGTGGCTGTAGCGAGCCTATTCTTTCCTGGCGACCAAAGTACCTTTGTCACACCCGCTCCAAACCTTCCGATATATTCTATGTGTTTAGCACCCTGTGCATTTGATAACTTAGAATCGGACCCCATGAGTAGCGTCATGTTCAAAACCGCTATCCTCGATGAGTTTGGTGAGGCAGCATATAGTTTTTCGCCATCTCGATCGAACTGTAATGAGATGATCGGCGGTGGTAAGACTTGGTCAAGTAATGTGAACTCTGGGTTTGCCGTTCGCGAGATTCCATTTTCGTGAGGCAAATTACTGTTGGGGTGCATCATAGATCCGCTTAGTCCGTTTGATCTAGCCAATAGGTGTACGCCTGGCGCGAGGTATGTGAAGTTGGAGCTGCATGGACTCTCTTTGTAGCCCGTCAAACGGCCGTGAGTTTCAGACACTCGCCAGATTATTATGTTAGTTTGTGTACCAACGACAAGTATCTCTTTATCGATCGGATGCCAAGCCAAGTCAACGATTTTTCTTTGGTGGTTATGACGGAGAACACGGATTCTTGTAGGTCCCTGATAAACATAGACATAATCGTTACAAATGGCTAGCGCGCATCGATCATAATTTGGATGCCACGCGAAAGCTCTGATTACCGATTCGGACCATTTGGGGCATCGCGAGAATTCGTCACAAATCTCGTCTAGCGACATGAGTGAGTACGGATAAAAGTATCCATAAATGTGAAGGTATACCTGATGGATATGTAGCATGAGTAAGGCGATGTACTTGACCGCTTTGATGAGGTACTTATGGTAGCTGTTTGGGCTTTGAGGTTCTCTAAGATTTGAGAAATATCTTAGAATAAACGGGATTCCCTCGTGCCAAATATCTCGTAGAATCTTCTTCCAACCTGACGTTGGACGGTCGATGAACTGGTTGGTTGCCGCATGATCGGCGATGCACGGTTTTATCACAGTACCTCTATCTATTTTAATTCGAGGATAATTTTGGAGATTATGGCTGCTAAGGGGCCGTGCCGACATGATGAGCGATAAATAGGAGGTACCAAGTATGAAGCTAGGTGAGTCTCAGACGGGGCGATCAACAAAAAGATTGAGCCAACACACGTGCCATTTAACATCGTGTTTTCGGCGCGAGCTCACTGCGTGCCATTCTTATATTTATCTTTGGTTTTGAGTTTCGCAGACTTTTACGTTACACTGCGACCGGTCAGTGAATCTCATTGCTGCATCCGCACAGCCTGGAAAGTCTCACCTCCAAGATGATTGGTTTACCTGGTATCCGGTGCGTTCGGATCTTTGGTGACCCTCCTCCCTCGCTCTGTTGAATAAGTTCAAAATCAGACTATCTTTAAGGTGAGGGGAGAGGAGCTTTTCTAGAGGGTAAGAGAGAAACGAACGACGCTAGGTTAATGCAATCCATTTTGCTCGTTCTTAATTAGGTCACATCGAACTTTCGAAATTGCCCTCACAGAACCAGAACCAATTTGTTGTCCCTGAGAGCAATACATTATGTCGCTTAGATACAGTGAGTGCGGTGAGTTCCAGCAACTAAGGTGGAGCTGATGTAAAGTTGCCGCCAGGTAAAGATCGAGTCTAGTCTGACAAGCACTTCATAAGATTATATCGAAAGACTTTAAAGTTCCGCCGGTCCTTAAAACTTTCATTCTGATCTTTTATTTCCGGCT
>Ga0268249_1000382_pt1 | contig 23523 bp, 16 predicted proteins | sample AgamicAtPe_FD_200257 | JGI IMG/M metagenome (GOLD analysis project Ga0268249, IMG submission 200257) | Agave microbial communities from Guanajuato, Mexico - At.P.e (v2) (version 3) | ecosystem: Host-associated > Plants > Phyllosphere > Phylloplane/Leaf | place: Guanajuato, Mexico | collected... | reverse complement strand
CTCTCTGGCGCCGCCTGCAAGCCTCCGAGCAAATTACAGGAGAGCCCATTCGTGCCGCTTGGGCGCTCGTTATCGCGGCCCAAGCAAGCAATCCATCTTGCAAACGAACACCCGCTAACCATCCCCCTCTCTCGCCCCCCCCCCGCCGACCCAGTGGCCGTGGTGGTCTCCTTCTTCATCTGTTGGGTGCCCTTCCACGCGCAGCGCCTGCTCGCCTCCTATCTCGTCAAGGACGAGAACCAGAACCAGCTCCTGCTCGACATCTACCTGAAACTGACCTACATATCGGGAGTCATGTACTATCTCAGCTCCACCATCAACCCGCTGCTCTATCAGCTCATGTCGGCCAAGTTCAGGTTGGCCTTCAAGGAGACGTTCAACTGCTCGCTGCTCAGGTGCTTTGCGTGGGGTCGGCCGGCCAGCTCGCCGAGCAACTCGTTCAAGGAGCAGCCGGCCCTCTCTGGTTCGCGCTCGGCCCAGCTCAGGTTCAGCAATTCCGGCCACTTTGGCTCCAAAATGTGCCACTTCGCGCCCCTCGAGCAGAGCGTCGCCTATGCCCATTGCTCCTGCCAGCTGGGGGACGAGGTTTGCGCGCTGCACGTTAGCGGGCGCGCAGACAACGCGGCCAACATGCTCGCCAGACTGCGCGGCCGACTCAACACGTCGCTAGTGAGCCTGTTCAGACTAAGCAGCAACGAGAGCGCTGCCGAGTGCGCCTGCCTTGCGGGCTGCCCGGCCTCCAAGCAGCCGGGCCACCTGTACGACCGGCTCGCCAATCCGGCAAGCCTCTGCGCCTCGCCAAGCCGAGCCCAAACCGGATCCACGCCAACGCCAAGTCCAACCCCAAGCTCAGCGCAAACAAACGGCGCCACCAGGCAGTGGGCCCCCTGCGCAAACACTCCCCTCCTGCTCGGCCACTCTGATTCGGCGGCCGGCGAGCGCCAATCGTTGGGCCCGTCGCCAACCCTCTCCTCGCGCTCAGTGCTCAAGTTTCTGCGCAGTCCCACCCCGAACGCAGGCCAGCCGAGCTTAACCAGACTGAGCAGCCGCGACGAGGACGAGGAGCAGGAAGAGGAGGCGGCGGCGGCGGCGGCGGCGGCGGATCCATGCGCTGAGTCCAAATTGGGCTCCCTTCCGATGGGCGCGCTAATCAAGCCGGCGCCGGAAGACGAGACGCCAAGCTTGACCGTGACCAGCGAGTCCGGCAACTCGTCTGGCTCCTCGCCCGACCAGCTGCTCAAGCTGACGAGCGGCCAGCTCAACTCGAGGGCCCAGAAGGAGCGCCAAGTGGTGCGGCCAGAGGCGAGCAGCAGCAGCAGCGGCAGCCAGCAAGACGAAACCCGAGCATCAGGGCGACGACTTGCGGGCCCCAAAGTGGCGGCAAAACGGCGCAGATCCTGCCAGCAGGCGCGCCCATTCCAAAACGTGAAGCCGCCGCCAGAGGGCCAGCGCCGAAAGTCCTCCTCCTCCTCCTCCGCCGCCTCCAACAAGCGCCTCGCCTGCTCGCTCTCCTCCTCAGAGCGCCGGCTGGACAAGAGGCTCAGCCTGTCCACCACGACGAGCGCCATCGACGACTGCAGCGCCAGTTTCACAACCACAAACTCGCAGCTCACCAGCGGCTCGAATGCGGCGCTCGCAAACCAAGTCCGCTTAAGCCAGGACAGCTCAATTGGGGCCGAGCGAGGCACTGTGATCAACATTTGAGAGGCGAACTTGCTCCCATTCCACTCGGCGCTCGCTGCTCGGCCAGGGGGGAGCAAATTGAGCCGCAGATGCTCCAGAGGCCGAGTGGCGCCAACACAAGCGGGGCCAACTTCCTAGCGAGAATCCGCCGAGCGACTTGCCCTCCAGAGCCAAAAATCACTACAACCAATCAAGCAGAGTTTTGTCCCTGCGCGAGCAAAGCTCTCCCATCGCAGGCACTGGGTTGCCTCCGAGAGGCAAAACAGTGGATGCAATTAACCTTTGCAACTCTCGGCCAGGAAAGCCGAGCTAAGTGGCGCGACCTTGAGTGGCGGCGCCGCTGAATCTGTGATCAAACTTGCCCGACGCTCGAGCAATCAGCCTCACGAACAAGAGCGAGCAGGCGAAACTCCCTCGACTGATTCGAATAAACAGATCGAATGCGTTGCGAAATCGGGCGGAAAGTCAATATTGTTCGCGTCTCCTGTTTAATTAGTCGTTTTAAAGCTATCACATCATCAACTTGGGGCCCACAGTGCAGACTGTGTCACTTTCGCGCCCGATTGCTGGCCAGCAAATGTCGCGCACCTGCTGCCAGCTGGCGGCCACTATTTTGCTCGCTGCCCGTCGGCTGGCCCGATCGGGCGGCCTTGGAGCCTCCGCAGACGGGCGCCCGCTCTGAGATGAGACTCTCGAGGATCTCGAGGCTCTGGTCCACGGAGGCCGCCTTGGTGGCTTGCTCGCCGCTCGGCGCGGCCAACTCGTGGAGATTCTTCGAGGCGCGCTGGCTCCTGCTGGCCGCGCTCCTAATGTGGCCCAGGAGTCTCTGGTGAACCGCAAGCTGGCGCTGCTCCTCGCAAACCTGCTCGCCTCCCTCCTCAGCCTTCCTCGTTTGCTTGACGCCGACCTGCTCGTTTTGCTGCCGGTGCCGCTGTGCTCGACTCGACGAGGCCGCCGCCTGGTGTCCAGCCGAAGCTTGCAGAAGGCCCTGACTGTCGGCCAGTCTCGCCTTCAAGGGCAACACTTTCATGGATTCCAACACGCTTGCAATCTTGCGCTCGCGCCTCGCCACCTCCGCGGCCCTCTGGCGCCGCTCGTGGCCAGCGGAACTCGGCTTGATTGCGGCCTCATGGGCTCGCTCAATCATGAACGGACTTGGCTGGCCGCCCGAATTGGGCAGCCTGGCCTCTGGGATTCCCTCGTAGGTTGGCTCCACCGGGCGCAGTCTGTTTGCAGGCTCGCAACTCATGTCCGCAAACCGCCTAACGAGTTGGCCGCCCTCAGTCTCACTAGAATCCTCCTCCTCACCCAGCTCAAAGTCGAGTCTGCCCGCCGAGGATTGGCAGCCACTCTGCCAGGCGGCCCGCTTTTGGCCGCCACCGAGAAGGACGGCGTCGTCAAGGCCAAACTGTCCTGATCTAACCAGTGGAACTTGGAGGCCTTTGTTTGCGTTGCTCGTGATGCTGCTCTGCGAGCGCTGCTTCTGGAGCACCGAGCCGGGCGAACGCTGGAAGCGACCCATGTTGTCCGCTATCTTCTCACGCTGCCTCCGATCTCTCGCCGCCGCCGCCTCCTCAAGCTGCTGCTGCTCCAGCTTGAACTCGGCCAGAGCCGGCTGGTTGCTGGACACGAAGGCCTCGCTGCTGGCCACCCCAATGGGCCGGCCTCTGAGCGCCATCGCCTGCTGTCTGGCCGGCGAGCTGATTGAGGAGGATCGAGAGGAGTTGTTCGAGTGGTCGGCCGTCGCGGACGAGTAGCCGCTCACGTTGCTCGCATAGTTGGCCATCAGCGGGCTCGAGCTGAGCACCATCGGGTGCGGCGCCGCCAGGTGCTCAGGGCGCCAGTTAGCCTGCGGCTGGCTTGTTGGCGTCGGCTGGACGCAGTTGAAGTTGTCCTGCGCTATGAGCGCCAATCGTTGCTGCTGCTCGAGGGCCAGAGCTCGCTGCTGTCTCTGTCTGAGCTGCCCCACTTCCATCTGCTCGAGTGCGCGCTCGTTCAGGTAAATGGACCACAAACTCTGCTTCAGCTCCCTGAACTTGGGCCTCTGAACTGGCGCGTAGCTCCAACACTGGAGCAACAGCTGATAGAGGCGCACCGGGCAGCTCGGCGGCCTTGCAAGTCGCTGGCCGGCCTCAATGGCGAGCAGCACCTGGTTGTTGCGGATGTTGGCCCAGGGGCGCAGCTGGCAGAGATGGAAGAGCTCCCAGCTGCAGACGGCGAACATCCAGACGTCGCTGGACGAGGTGAACCTCCTGAATGCAAGCGACTCGGGCGCAAGCCATCTCACCGGCAGCTTGCCCTGCGACTCGGCCACATAGTGGCTCCTGTCGGCCGCGTCCACGAGCAGCCGCTCGGCTCCGCTTGCGCCACAGGACAGCTTGCTCGCTAGCCAGCGCTGCTGCTGGCCGACCGTTTGCGCTTGGAGGTTTCGCGAGAGTCCAAAGTCGGCCAACTTGACGCAATTGTGCGCGCAAACTAGCACATTTCTGGCGGCAACGTCGCGATGAACGAACTGCTTGCTTTCCAGGTAGGAAAGGGCAGTGGAGATTTGGAATGTGAACAGGACCAGGGTTGAGACCGAAATGAGATGCTTGTTTTGCTTGAGATATTGCTTGATTTCGCCGAACTCGGCCAGCTCCATTGCAATGAGTGCGGGAGTCTCGGGACAAACGCCGATGAACTTGATGATGTGCGGATGCTCGAACTGGCGCATCATGGCCGCCTCGCGCATCAGCCGCTCGATCAGCTGGTCAGTCTCGTACTTGAGCGTCTTGATGGCCACGTCGCTGATTTGGCGCCCGTCTTTGCTCTGCAGCTTGCCCAAGAACACGAACCCTCGTTGGCCCTCGCCGATGATCTGCACCAGCTCCACCTGCGACCTGTCGAGCCGGCAACTCTCGTCCGAGGGAACGGCGTAATCGTCGAAATCCTCGCTCTCCTCCGTGGTTGCCGCCACTGCTGCCGCTGCCGCCGCCAGCGCCGCTTGGTGCTGGTGGGCCGCAAACTCGGCCGGCGGGAATGGACAGTTGGCTTGCGCTTGCGGGTGCGCGGACTGGGTCAGCGCCGAGGCCGAGGCCACTGCCAGGTAATACTCTTGGTCGTTGGCTAGAAGTGGGCCCCTAGTTGCGGGCGCGCGCATGTTGGCCGCTGGAACCTGTTGCTGCTGCCGTTGAAGCTGGTGCTGCCAAGCACCGCCAGGCCACTCGCCTCTCGCTACTGGAATCGGTATGCCCGACTGTTGCGCCCCCTTGGCGGCCGTGTCCCTCTCGGTGGCGGCTGGCGTGGCCGCTTGCCGGCGCAGCAGCTGACTCTGGCTCTGGTTTAGCATCCGCTCGCTCGCACTTGCGCTCGCTGTGGACTGCTGAGAGCTGCTCCACTCGAGCGGCGACTCGCTGACCAGGGTGCTCGAGCTTGGGGTGGAGCCGGGCCAGGCTCGCGCCGGCCGCCCTCTGCTCTGGGCCAGCAAGCCGCTCAGCTCATCGCCTCCCTCCAACTCAGACACAATTTGGCGACTGCTTTGGCCGGTTTGGTTGGTTTGCGTTCATTTGCGAGGATGGTCGATCGGCGAGTGTTTATTGTGCGAGTGGAACTTTGTGTTAGCTATCGTCTCTTGGCCGGATTGTTGCGCCCGTTCAAAGTATAATTGTATCTGGCTCGGCGCCTATTCTCTCACCCAACTCTCCCTCTCCTCTTTGTCTGTCTCGCCCCTCACTCCCCTCCTCTCTAGTTTGCGCGAAACCAGAACGAGCAGGTAGACGGGCAACTCCGGCCGCTAATTGCGATTCTCGTCGCTCGAAATCTCACAACACTTGCGCTTGACGTTATAAATAATAATGGCAACAGTGATAGTAATAACTCACAGGCACTCCTAACGGGAGCTGGGAGGCACAGAAGCAGCCAAAGAGTATTCAAGGTAAGCGCTCTGCCTTGGGCTTGCGATCTCGGCGGCGGCGGCGCCAAGCACGACAACTGAGGCTGCAACTGCGACTGCGACTACGGCCGGCACGGCGAGAGGACGCCGACTCTAGCGTGTCGCTGGCATTGTCTCGCCCGACTTGCTTGCTCGCAGTCGGGCCAACTCGAGACTGTTCGGATAATCTCGATCCCCCATTGCGGCCAGATAGAGAGAGAGAGAGAGAGAGAGAGAGCGGCGCATGATCTAATTAGGCCCACCCTCGGCCGGCGCCCAACTGGCTGCATCCTTGGCCGCCCAATCCAGCCAGCCAGCCAGCCAGCAAGCCAGACTGCGGGCCACTCGTCACCAAGTAAACAACAATTGCGAGCCCCAAGGAATCTCGGCAGGCTGAGTGCTGCGCTCAAGCATTCCACTTGGGCACGAATCCGGCCTCTCGCTGCAAAGGAGCCCCCGCCTTCAGTTGGCCGCCCTGGCGCCTTGACGTCAGCGCAGCACTAAACTCCGCACCGCTCGCCAAAATGCAATGCGCTCCTTGGCCGATGCGAAGTAGCTTGCTCCTCGGAGACTCGATTTGCTTTTAGACTGCTCGCAACAGTTTCGCCAAACCAAACGGGCGACCATCGATCCATTAGAAGCGCAGCCGAACCAAATCCTCGCTCGCCCACTCCTCTTTGCCGCAAACCTGAATGGGGAGCTCGGCAAGGAGCGCCAAATTTGCACAAACTCTCACGCGGCCGAGTGCTGCAACATGATCGGCCACATGGCTGCACTACTTTGCACACACAAGCAGCCCATCCAGCGCTCGCATTCGACAAAAGCTAAACAAGACTCACCTATCTGCTAGCTGCTGCTGCTGGCAGCGACGACTCCTCGCAACCCACTGGCGAGTGAGCTCGCGCCTGTCCACTGCGGCGTCCAAGTGAGCCTGCTGGCCGAGCGGCGCGCAACTTGGGCTCCTCTCCTCCTTGGGCAAGCGAGTTGCCTGGTTGTAGGCATAGAGGAAGTGCTTCCACGAGTGTCTCAGGTGGCTCAGCTTGCCGCTGATGCGCTCGCTTAGGCTCGACCAACTGCGCGTCGCCTGCTCAGCGCTGCCGCGCTCGACGGGCAACCTGCTCTGGCCGCGCTCAAGCCTTTGCCTGAGCTCTTGAAGCCCGCGCGACTGCCCCTTCAGTAGCGGCCGCTGCTCGTGGACGCCCCGCGCTGGCTCCTCCTGTTGGCGGTGGCGCCAACTCGGCTCCTCGGCGCTGAGCTCGCTGCTGGAGTTGTAGCCGAGTAGCGAGGGGCTCAGCTTGATTGAGTTTGAGAGATTTGATGCGAGACTTGCGGAGGATCTGTTCAGGTAAGAGTGTTGGCGCATTCTAATCAACAGGTGATGGGCCTGTTGGTTGTTGCTTGCGCTCGCTTCCTTTCTCCTCGCAACAGCTTCTAACGCCGAGTAATAGTCGCTCATCGAGTGTCGCTGGCTTCGTTCAAACTTTGGGCGGCTTCCTTGGTCAAGCTTGGGCTCGTTTGCTTGCGCGCTCGCGGACAGATCAAGCCAACTGTCCGACTTCACCTCCAGGATGGGCGCCATTCTTGCCGGCAAAACTGGCCGAGACTAGCCAACTTGCCAGCCGGGCGGCCAACGAGCGAGTGAGGGCGGCCGCCTCTCCTCTTCGCTCCTCTCCTCGCTCGAAACTCGCTCGCGCCTCTCGTTGTCGCAGTCTCGGTCGCCGCCGCTGACCCAGATCTGCGCTCGCCTGCCGGGTAACTGACACCAACCTTTAGCTTGCAACAAATTGTTAAACTAATGAGCATCATTAGCTCCCTCAAAGCTCGCAACTCGTTGGCCTCTCAGCTTGCAACCAGAACTCTGAGCGCGCCTTCCTGATTTAGCTCTGCCAAAAACAATGCTCCCCTCGCGGCGCCCTCAGCTCGACTGGTGCGCAAACTGGATCCAACGGGACGCAATCGGGCGGCAATCCCTCCCTCTTGCCGCCTCGCCCCTGAGAAGGGCGCCCAATCAGGACATCGATTGGTGGCGAGAGCTCGTGGGCTTCAAGCCGGGAGGTTGCGCAATCCACTTCCCCCTGACCCATGCGGCTTCCGTTGGCCTGCAAGCTCGCCAGCTCCATTTGGCCGGCGACACTGCAGGCGCCACTATAGCGCAGACTTCAACGGCCCGCGCAAGAACGGGCCGGCCGAGGGAGCCTCGAGCGCGCACTTAATAGAGATCAGCCCCCATCCGGTTGGCTGAGCGCGGCTCTGGGGGGAGGAAGCGAGCTGGCGAGGCTGGGGCTGGGGCTGGGGCTGGGGCTGCGCAGGCTCAACTTGTTGGCGCCGTCGGAGTTGTTACGCAACCATCATCGATCTTTATGGCTCCGCTCGCTCAATTTGGCCCAACTGGAACAACGGCGAGCGCAACTTGAACTCAGCCCGAGAGGCTCAAAAGCTCGCTGGATATCGTTGAAAGAATGCCCGCGACTGGCGCTCGCCGAGGCGGCCAACTTGGTGCTGGGCCCATCGGCTGCCTCGGGGCCCCCGAGCAATGCTAGCTCGCTTGCAGGCCAAAAGCGGGCCGAAATTGGCCCAGTTGAGGGGACTGCAGACTGGAGTTGGCGGACGAGAGCATTAAAGGGAGAGGGGTCGTTCGTTTGCTTGGTTTGTAGGTTGATCACAGTTTATTTGGGTTTGAACAAGTAAAAACATCTGGGCTTTGGATCACATCGAGCCACCCGCAAAGGTGAGCCACAATTCTCGCTAATTGAAGCCGCCCAACTCTAACTCGTCGCTGGCTTCTCTCTCTCGCTCTCAGATTGGACAGTCGCGTTCGTCGCTGCTGTCGTAACAATTGGAATGACCATCACAGCGCTTTGAGAGCGGGATGCAGGCACTATCGTGGCAGCGCCACTCCTCTGCAACGCACTCGCTATCGTGGATACACTTGAAGGCGTTTTGGCCAACCGGTTGGCAGAGCTGGTTTTGGGCCTTGCACCAGCCGCCGCAGCCGCTCTCGTCGGTTCGATCCTTGATTTTGCCACAGAAGGGCACCTTCTGTTGCATGAGGAGGAGGCAAATTTCGTCGCTGGTGCAGTTTGAGCAGGACATTTGGGAGCCGCCGGCTCCCAGTTCGGTTGGAGGGACGAGGGTGGGCGTGGCCAGGGAGCTGCCGAGGAGTTCGCCGGCTGAGCTGGCCGAGGATTGGCTGCGCTCAGTTGTGGAGGCGGCGTGTTGGCCGGCTGCCGAGCCTCCAGAGGGCGCCACTGAGGCGAGCGCCGCCGCCGCCGCCGCCGCCGCGGAGGAGGAAGTTGGCGCGTAGAGGTCGTGCGGGTTTGACGCCTGGTTGGCCGACTCTCGGCTCTGGCCGGCCGGCAGCTTGGACTTGAGCAGCATTGGAGTCGGAACTCCAACCGACACGAACGGCACCGGCTCCAGGCCAACCAGCACCGAGGGCGCAGTTTGCGGGCCCACGACAGAGGGCGCGTCGGACATGATGTGCGAGTCTGGCGCCTGCTGCTGCTGCTGCTGGTTGCAACTCTTCGAGCAATCGGCCACCTCAAGCTCCTGGTCCTGGATATTGAATCGCTGCTTGCACTGGGCAGCCTCGACTTTTTCGCCCGTGTGCTGGGCAACGCACTTCCGGAGGCGCGAGTGCAGCCTCGTCGGGTCGCAGATTCCGTTCTTATCTACACACGACGACCACTGCGACCACTCGCTCCAAACCACCGAGTTGAGCTGATCCAGGCTGTCCACTTGCGTTGAGCCCACTTGTATGGGTTCAATGGTGCGCTCTTTGGGGTTGAAGCAAAGATGAGACGTTAGTTGGAGGCCGCGTCCTATTACTGGCCAGCTGGCCGACCGACGCCGGCGCCGCCCCGCGACAAACCGCGCAACTACTCACCCAATGGCTGGCCCGCAGAGGGAGCCACCTGGTCCGGATTGGAGGCGAGCTCGCGGCTCACTGAGGGCGATATTAAGCCCGGCGGCACAATGCCTGATTTGAGGTCTTTGTCTGGAACGGCTGCTTAGTTTGAGTGGATTTTGCAAATTGGAGCGCGGCTTTGTTAGTTATGGTTCGCGTTTTAGTTTTTGTATTGGCTCACTCTGCGCTCTCATGTCGGCCAGTCTGGTTGGCCGAGCATCAGCTTCCGTCTGGCTCCACTCAAGTGGCCGCCTTTGATTGGCGTGCGCCCCCAATCGCGCGGCGAGCGTGAAATGGGCCTCAGCCGCCGCCGCCGCCGCTGGGCCGGAAGCGGAAGGGGCGCCGCGCTGGCTGCCATCTTCATTAGCGGGTGTGTGTGTCGGTTACGCTGGCCGGCTGGCGGCCCATGAGTCAGTGGGTCGCGAGGAAAACAAGCGCGCGAGCTGGCCGAGCGGAAGGCTGGGGCGGCGGCGGCGGCGGCGGCGCCCACTCAGCTCTAATGTGCAACCGTCGGCTCCAGTTGGAATGCTTAGCCGGCTGATTGCGAGTTGTCGCCGAGTTTGGCGCTAGATGACAATCATATTGGCGATTACTCGCCCGACTCCGCGATAAGCGAGCCGAGCCGAGCCGAGCCGAAAGCAGCAAAGCGGCGCCGGCCATAGATTATTGCCCGCCGGCCAGTGTTTAGATTATTCCTGCCCACTTCGCCCAGCCGAGATCCGCTCGTCGGCCGGAAGCGGCGAGGCTGCCGCCCACCGGATTAGACGGCAAAGCCAAAGCGCAAGCCGAGGCTCGAGCTTGATCGTCATTAGTTTGCTCTGCGCCCATCTCGGCCGGTGCAAATGGGCGCCGATCGGCCAGTTTGAGCTTGGAGCGAGGCCGCCGCCCAGTGCGAGTGTCACCGAGGACTGGCGAGATTAGCCGCAAGCAGCGGGCGCATAAAAGGACCATCGGCAGTCTTGGCGGCCTCCGCTGGCCGCCGCCTCGGCCTAGCGAAAACCGCAACTCCCGGCTTAAGACTGGCGCTTTGCGCGCGGCTGCTCGCGACAGCGCCCGACGAGTGAATTGCAAATCGGCCGACTCACCGGCCCCAATCCAAACCAAAACCCAGACCCAGACCCAAAGCCGAGCTCGAATGCAGAGCAGGCGGAGAGTGATGAGAAAAAAGGCTCACTGAATCCATTTGAGGCGGGGGGAATCATTAATTTGTCGCCAAGAGAATGGCAAGTCTAATGGTCTGGCCAATGGACTGTTTGCTTAGGCTGCGCGCGGGCACAAAGGGGCCAGCGCTGCTTCCGCTCCAGTTGCGCGGCCCTGAGGGAAGTCAGGAGTGGCCGAATAATGGAGGCTGAATGGTGGGCGCAAATTATCTTCCATCGACAGGCGAGCATAAGGCGCCGCGCGCACACAATGGGCTCGGCCGCGAGCAGCCCACTCGGCCTGGCCCAGTTGGCCGGCGGGCGGGCGGGCGGCCGCGGGAGTCTCGGGCCGACGGGCGATAAGCGCCGCTTGGCCTGCTGCCGCTGCCGCTGCTGCTGGCTGGCCGGCCGGTCGGTTGGCCGCCCACGCACACGGCGCCTGTGCCAAATTGTCGCCGCGAACGCAACCCGGCCAACACCTGCCGCCAACTCTCTCACCTCGATGACAGCTGCTCGCAAGTTTATCAATCTGTGCCATCGACAGGCGGCCAGCTGAGGGCGAGCGAGAATGGCGCCATTTGCATCCAAGTCACTCTCGCCGCCGCCGCCGCCGCCGCCGCCGCCGCCGCAGCAGCAGCAGCCGCAAATCTCAAGCCGCAGTCTCGAGCCAAGTGGGCCACTCGACCCCTCGGCCAAGTTCCATCGGCGCGCTCCTTTCCGGCTCGTTGGCTGCCAGTTCAAGTCGAATTACATAATCGAATTTTTCTCGCCCTCCGCTCGGCCGGCCAGTTTTGCCAGAGTTGCGGCCGGCCAGCTGCTCCATTCGAACTTGGTGCGAGGAGAATCCGGATGTGCGCAATGAATTGAAGACTCAATTCATTGTTTTTGCAACGCTCGCTCTCCGTTCGCTGGGGGGGAAATAAACTTTTATTGGCTTCATTTTATAACATTCGGCCAGGTAATTTGCGTTGCGGCAAGATCCGCGTTTTTGTCTCGACCTGTTCGGCTGGTTCGAGTTTGGGCATCATAAATATGGAGGAGCCGAATTGGGCTCGGCCGCTCTCGGCGCGCCGGCCGAGCACGACGGCCGGCCGAGCGGGCATTACTTCTAATGGAGCTGGAGCCGGGCGAACACTATGACTCGTTTGTTTGTTTGCTAATTAGAGGGCTTGTTGTTCGGGTCGGCCGGCCAAAGCAGGTGAGCGCGCACTCCTCCGCTCGCCTCCTGCTCCTCTGGGCCACGAAATGGATCGCGGCCGCGATCAGTCGGCGGGCACAATGCAAATGAGCTCGAGGCAGCTGCGCCGGCGCCCGTTCGCCCTGAGCGCCGGCCGAGCCACTCGAGGCTCCTAATCGGCGCCCTCGAAAGCCATGGGCTGGCCACGTCGGATGGGCTCGCATCCGCTTGCATGGGCGCGACAGCCGGCCGCCAGCTCCACTTGTCGCCGGCCAATTTCGGCCAAACTCCGCTTTACACAAACCTCCCCCCTCTCCTCTTGCGCAAGTCGGCGGGTGATTAATGGCCTTATAGGCGCCACTTGTTGCGCTCTGCTCGCAGACGAGCGCACTTAATTGCTCACAATGGACAGGATTCAATCAGGACGATATTGCAACTTCAACAGGTGGGCTAATTAATTGCGCGCAAGGGACTCCGGAGCTGATGGCAGCGCCGGCTGCCGTTGCCGTTGCCGTTGCCGCTGCCTCTGCCTTTGCCGCTGGTAGAGCACACGAGTGCTCTGGTCAGTTTGGCCGATGGTCGCTAAACGCCGCTTGCTTGCAGCGGCAGCAGCCGCCAATGCCGCCTCTTTTGCCCTTGACGGTGGCAATTAAATCCAAAACTGCAACAAAGTTCAGCTCAAGTTGGCAATAATTGAATACTTCTAATTGCACACTCGTCCTCAACTCGAGCTCAAGCTGAAACTCGGCGCCGTTCAACTGGCCAGTTTGTTGCCAACGCCAAAGCGAGCGCAGGTAAACGCGCGCCCTGAGAGGCGGCGGCCGCGGCGCTCAGATGCGAGGCCACTTGAGAGTGGCGGCCCGCGCGCCGCCCACAGGGGCCGCCGCCGCCGCCGAGGGGCGCAATTTGCTCGCCGGCCGGCCGCTCGGCCCGCGACTCGGCCGGCCGCCAGAGGGGGCGACAGTCGCTGGCCGCCTGATAAATGATCAACTCGCTCGACTCGAACTCGCTACTTACTGTTGAATCTGATGGAGTTTTTGTCAATCAGGTAGTTTGGCTGGTTGGCCAGCCGTTCGTGGTTCTTGGCCAATGAATCATAGAGCGCAATTCCGAACTGTTGCGCCGCATAGGCGATCGAGTCGCTGAGAATGATGTTGCAATCGACCACGACGCCGCTCGGCCGGTTTGGGCTGCATTAATCATCATTGGTTTGGGTTGCGCAGGCAGAGGGGGAGGGGGGAAGGTTAGCTTCAGTTCGGGGAGACTCGCTGCCAGCTTGCAACCTGCCGGCTGCTCATCGACTCACCGGATGTTGGTGACCTCCATGCGCGAGTAGACCCTTCGCACGTCGGTGGCAAGAAACACTTGGTCCATCTGAGTGGCGGCGGATGAGTTGAGTTGGGTTTGGTTAGCTTCACCTTTCTTTGCTTTGCTTTGCTTTGCTGGGTCTGCGCCAGACTTCCGGCCTCCTCGGTTCTACTCACCAACTTGACAATGCGCTCGGCCAGAAGCGAGCGCTGGGCCGGCGAGTGCGAGTAGTTCTGGCTGAGGATCACAAACTCGCCAATCAGCAGCTTGCTCTTGAGCACATCCTGCTGCTGCTGCTGCTGCTGCTGCTGTTGCTGCGATGGTGCGATGCGCTCCTGCTCGCTCGCTTGTCGTTCTGGCGGAAAGAGACAGCTCGGTTAGCTTTGCGGCCGCGACGGCTTCCAAGAGAGTGGCGCCGGCAGCATACTTACGCTCGTCTGTGTCGGCCTCGTTTGGCTGGCCGACTGTTGGGCCGAGACTTGGGCCGTCTGCTGCTTTGCGGGCACAGGAAATGGGTTAGTCTGCGTTTGCGAATAAACAAAGGCCATCTAATTGAGCCGGCTGCAGGCTGAGCGGCGGGAGGCGAGTCGGGAGCAGAGAGCGGAGGCCAAGAGGGCGCCGATGCTAATTGAGGCTCGTGAGCGATTCATTGGCCTCGCCAGTCTTGCAGCAGCCCGAAGTGAATGCTGATCCGCTGGCAGCCAATTAGAGCCTCTCAAGTTTGTTGAGCGGACTTCCCGGAAACTGCGCCCGATTAATTGATTAAATGGCGCAAATCATCGCCTCGACGCCCTGGTCTGGGCGGCGGCCGAGCTGACCAGCTGTTGCGGGCGCCTCTCTCGCCGCTCGAGAGCTCCTCTGCGCGAGCTCCAGTTCAAGTTTGAGTCCCAGTTCGAGTTTAAGTTTAAGTCCGCATGAATGGGGCGGCTCAAAATTAGAGCAAACTTTTCATTAGACGCGCTCGCTCGGTCGCGCTCGGATTGTCGCCGCCCAAAGCGCGCTAATCAATCAGGCGACTCGGCGGCGGCGGCCAGCTCGCTCGCCTGGCTCTCGCGGCGCCCAACTCTGGCCCAGATCGAACATGACAGTGAACAAGCGCATTGAGCCGCCAGCAGCGAGTCGGAATGATTGAGCGGCGCGCGGCGGCCGGATGCGCGCCACTTCGCGCCCTCCAAGGCAGCCGCAGCTGCAGCCGCCGCCGCCGTCGCCGCAGCAGCAGCCTCAGCGCGGCCAAGCTGCCAATCATGCCGCTCGCCCGACGCGCGCAACTAAAAGCTTTTTCCAATTTCGCCGACCAACAATGGCCGCCCGAGCGGCCGGCCCAAGCCGCGCGCCCCAATCAGGCCGAGCAGGGCGCCTCGAGTGGCAAATAAAGCGGGCGACAGGTGCACAAGTCTCATGTCGAGATTTGGCGGCGCAAGTGCCGCTTTGCGCGCCACTTGCGCCGGGCTTGCTCAGCGCGCGGCCAGCAGGCCCAGCAAAGTGGGCCGCTCGGGCGCCAATGAATGGAGCGGGGCAGCCGGAACGAGTTGGCATCGCCGGCTTGGCCCTAATGATCGCCATCAATTGGAGCCGGCCGGCCAATTATCAGGCGAGCAGACACCTGGGCGCCGGATGGAGGCGCGCTTATAGGGCCCGAGAGGCGCCGCTCAAAAGTGTAAAGCTGGCCTGCTTTTAATTGAAAGCGGCGCCCCTCTCGCCGCGAGCTTGCCACTGCGAGCGGGCGAAAAATCGGCCACCAGGCTGGCGAGTCAACAGAGGCGCTCGCTCGCTCGCTCGCTTGCTCGCCTCCTTTGGGGCCGCAATCTCAAAACACAAGCCGCCCGCTATCCAATTACAAGTCCTCCTCGCGGCGGAAACATTAACAAACAGGAGGCCAAACAAAGGGCGCGGGCGGCCAACAAACTCGGCCGGCCCCGAGTTGCATCCAGCCGAGTGGCCTGCTCGCCGCCGACTCCTCCTGCCCAATGACTCATCGCGGTCGACAAATTTCGCTCATTTCAAATTCAGTCCCATTTCGGTTGAAGGAAGGCGCCAAATGGCTTCCCCGCTCCTCGCCTCCTCCAAGGCAAGCGGCCGACTTGGACTAATAAAACATATAACTTTTGCGCCGCTCTTATTGCAGCAGCGGCTGCGGCGCACAACTGGGCGCGCTGGGGCCGAGTTGGCAGCGCGCCCGATCGTGCGATATGAAAAGCCGCACTCGAGTGCCCTGAGCGGCCGACGAGCGCGACAGTTGGCATGGGCCCACTTCCGGCGCCTGGCAGCCAATAATTGAATCGGCTTCTTCCGTCGCTTCCTGGCGAAATTAATTAGCCGGCGCCGGCCTTGCGGGCGGCTGACTGGCCGACTGGCCGCCCGCTCGGACGGAAGCCGCCGGCCTGGAGCGGACAACAATGGCCGCAATTAGGCGGCCACCAGGGCGGCGCTAATCGGCGGGCGCACGCAACTGGCTGGCAGGTAGCTTGTCATTAGGCGGCCGCCGCTGGAGCCAGTTTGCGCGCGTCCAGTTCACGCAGCGCAGGCGGCCGAATGCACGCACAACAATTGTAATGCAAATGCGCTAACTCGGCCGGCCGACGAGGGAGCGGCCAGCGCGGCGCACAATGGCGGCCGCCCAAAAACAAGCAAACCAGCCAAGGTGAGCGGCGGCCATTTAAAGGCGAAGTGAGGGGGGCAATTGTTTTCCAATAGCGGGACGGGCGCTTTGTTTGCTGGCAGGGCGAGCGAGCGATCGGCCAGCGACTTATGGGCTCTGGACGCGCTTGCTGTGGGGAGGCCACCGAGCGAGCGAGTTGGCGGGCCGGCCGGCCGAACGAGTCGAGTCGAGACGAGTGAGTGCCGACAATTGGGACTAAAATTAGGCCCAAAGTGCTCGTGTAACAAGTTGGCGGCCATTGTGCACTTGGACTCCATTTGGGCGCCCCGGTTTGGTCGGCGGCCGCTTGGCGAGGGCCGCTGACCTGCGCTGGCCGGCCCGTCCAAGGCGCGCGGGCCAGCACACAGCCCGTCTGTCCGCCCGTCCGTCCGCCAGCGCTCAAGCCGCGACCCCCTGCGAGAGCGAGCGAGCGGGCCGAGCGACGCCGTGTCTGGCCAAGCCGGCTTGCTGGCGCGCTCACAGCGCCAGCCTGCGAGCGGCCACTTGCGCCGAGATTGCGCTCGGCGTATTGAGTTACGGGCGCCTCTCGCTCGCCCGCAAACCTGGCGGCCGGCCAGTGCGGCGCCCGTCGTCTCCTCTTCCAGCGACGCCCGGCTGGCTCATTTATCTCGCGGCCGCCGAGCCTTTGCCGTTTGTAACCATGAAGCTTCGCGCTGATGCCAATTGTGTTCCTGTTTGCGAGCGCGCAGGAAGGGCCAGGCTCCTGTTCGCGCTGGCCCTGCTGGCGCTGCTCGTGCCGCTGGCAGGTAAGTGGAGCGCCGAGAGGAGGAGAGGCATGGAGAGCGAGAAAGAGAAAGAGAGAGACAGTCTTACCCAGTTCGCCTCCCATACTGATGCCGCCCGAATGCTCCAAACGTTGCACTAATCAAGGACAGACTCGGATGCTCGCGTCCCAAGCGGCCGCGAGCAGCCTTCGGTGGGCCAGCGCGCGGGTTGGCGCTCGGCGTCCGCGCGGCCAAGCGAAAGTGTCGCCAAGGAGGAGGAGGCGCCAGGTGAGGGCGGCTCGATCAGGGCGGCCGAGCGAGCTGACAGCGGCGGCGAGGAGGCGGAGGAGGCGCGGCCAAGCCAATCGCGCTTGGACGTGACGCGCGCAAGTGGCGCCCCAGCGCGACGGGCCGCCACGAGCGCGCGCCCCTCGGCCAGCTCGAAGGCAAAGAGCAAATTGGATCCCGCAAAGAAGGCGGCTAGCGGACGGACTTCGGAGAGGCCGCGACGAGCTGGGCCGAAACGGAGCGGCGAGCAGGAGGAGCTCGGCGACAGTCGCGCTGGAATGGCCGCGCTGGCCGCCATCTTTGCGGGCCTGGCAACCAGGCCGAGCGAGCCGCCGCGCGGAGGTGGCACGAGCGCGCCCGGCCAGGTTGCGTCACAGATTGAGGAGTTGGGCGCGCGCGCAAAGCGGCTTGGCGGCGCAAGAAACACAACAATCATTATAAACGGGCGCAAGTTCGACCAGGTGGAATCGATCGAGTGCGTGGACGATAAATTCTACGAGCTCCTGATGAAGGACTTGGAGCTTGTGAGGGCGGAGAGGCGGCTCGACTACTACGGAAGCTACCACGACTACGAGTACGCGAAGGCCGTTAGCGCCATAGTGGAGGGGCCGAGTTCGGGCGACAAGCGCGACCCGGAGAGCAGGCCGCCGGGCGAGCTGGACGTGCTCGCAGCGGCCAAGAGCTTTTGGGGCGAGACGGCGGCGAGCTACCTGCGCGCGAAGGCCCAACTCGAGCCGGCCAACCCCAAGAGGTTGGGCGGCGGCGGCAAGCACGAGAGGGCGCTCGCAAACCGGCGCTACCTGCTGCAACGGCTGGAGCAGCTGAAGGCGCTGCTGCTGAACGGCGAGGAGGCGCTCGTGCTGCTCAACAATCGGGTTAGGAAGCTGAACAAGGCTGTTGGCGAGCGCGAGCTTCAGCAAGCCCTCTGCAGCTGCATCACTGGCCGCGCTGGCCGGGCAGCGCTGATGCTGGTCAGCGAGCTCTTCGTCGACAAGGACAGCGCCAGGTTCTCGGCCAAACCGGAGGCTGCGCGCAAACGAGCCAGCGAGGCCGCCAGGGACACGGCCGAGTTCTGCTCCTTCTGGTATGGCGACACCATTCGCTCGGAGATGAAGCAGAACGAGCGGCTGATCAGGCGGCTCGCGCTGCAGGTTGCAGGCGAACGGAGGGGCCTGAACAGGACGAGCGACGGGGGAGCCGAGTTTGGGCCGCCAAACGCAAGCAGGGCGACAAAGTGGAAAGCCAAGATTCTGGAGTCGCTCATTGAGATGGGCTCTCTTTGGGTGCCCGAGGTGGTGGAGTGGATCAAGAATAGGTTTCCGCCGGCCAAGAACGAGAGCAGGAGTCTCGTGGATGCGTCTGAGCCGGCGGCAAAGCTCGAGGAGGCGCTGGCCACAGTTTTGCCCAGCTCCAGCGCCGAGAGGGAGTTGGCGCCGAGCCGGAAGTCGCGCTCAATCTCGGCGGGCGAGTGGGCCGAGCTGCCGGCGGCCGAGTTGGAGGCGCTCGGCCAGGCTGAGCTGCTGCTGGACGCCGCTGAGGGCGTCCCCGAGTCCGATTGGCGTTGGGCGCGGCACCGCGAGCGCAGATCAAGCCAGCGAGACCCGCGCACTTGGGACCATAAATCAGCATCCGCGGCAGCCAACCACAAGGCGAGCCGGCCGGCGCCTCAGCGCGCAAAGACGAGCCCGGCGAGCACGCGCAAGCCAATCAGCGCGAGCTGGGTGCCGCCCAGCAGAGCGCCGCTAACAGACTTTGAGATGCGGATAAGCAAGCGGACGTCGGAGTGCGCTGCCGACGGCTTCCGGGAGTTGCTGGCAATTGCAAGGCAGTTGAACGAGCTGATGTACGCGCCAAATGGCATTTCGGAGGATGACATTTATATCAAAACTCTGGCAAACTCTTTTGCTTACGACTTTGCCATTAGCTGGGCCGAGCGGCGCGATCATTGGTCGCGCAGTTTCGAGGAAAAGGGCGGCGAGTTTGCTCAGCTCTCGCAGTCGGGCCGCTCGGTGGACGAGGAGATGGATGACACATTTGACTCCGCAGGCAGCTCCTACGAGCGCGGCGCGCGCCTCGGCTTCACCATAGGCAAGTTCATCGGCGAGAAAGCCGCCCGCCAATGGCCAGACCCGGCAGAGTTGAACACGTTCACCTACGACAGCATTTTCCTCGCTGGAGTTGGCCGCGGCCACAGCGAGTCCGACTCGAAGGGGCTCGAGCGGCGCATTGTTGCTGAGACAGCAAAACGGGTGGCCTTCGTGGAGGCCAACAGAAAGGCCTTTGCGAAGAGCGTTCACGCTGCCTTCCTGAGCGGAGCCTCACTAGCGCCAGTCTGGGGCCTCCTCCACGCTCAGCGCCTCGCCGCAAAGCAGGTGGCCAAGCTGGGCGCCAAGGTTGGCTTTGAGGCTGGCTCGCTGGCTGCGGCCGAGTTCGCGCCAAAGGCGGTCAAGTTTCTCGCAACGCACAGGCACCAGCGAGAGCTGGCCGCCCCCTACAAGCGGGCCAGACAGGTGAGCGACAAGTGGGCCGGCTTCATGGAGCAGATCGAGGCGGTGAAGGTTGAGAGCGAGCTCAACAGAAACGTGCTCCGCTCGGCCATCGAGTGCGGCCAAAAGTCGGGCACCCTGATGGGCGCGCTGGTTGGCCTGCTCGTCGCTCCTGAGGCACTCGAAACCTACATCAGGTTCAGGGGCTCGCTTGAGGCGCTCGAGAGCCAGTTCAACCAGTACAAGCTGGGCGCCATGCGCGGCTACGAGCTAGCCGAGAGTTGGGCCTACCTGAACCACACGGCCGCCATGAGCGAGCGGCTGGACAAGATGAAGGCGCAGACTGGCTCGCGCCCCTCGGCCGGCAGCCCGAGGCCGGAGCTGAACCAGAGCGCGGCCAACGAGTCCAGCGTGTTCGAGACCAGCGGATTGAGCGCCACCAACACAAACAACCTGTTCCAGTTCATGGTGCTCAACTATGGCACTCATCTGGTTGCAAACCACTCGCACAAACACATGCTCAAGCTCAGAGCAACCAGCATAGACGAGGGCCTCCTGCGCGAGCTAATCGCGCAGACGGGCGACCTGATGGCCGAGTCGGAGGCCGAGAAATTGGGCCAGGCGGGGCCCTTCGAGGGCGATGGCGGCCGAGCGAGGTTCAGCGGCGAGTTGGTGGGCGACTTGAACTTGGCCCGCGGCAAGGCCAAGCGGAGGGTCAAATTCAACCTCATCAATTTGGGCGCGAGGCTCGAGTTCAGCGATGAGCTTGCGAAAGAAAGCGGCGGCGGCGGCGGCGGAGGCAACAACAGCAGTGGCTCGCTGCCCCAAGTTCCGCTCACCTCGGCGCTAACAAACGTAGACAAACTGTTTGCAAAGTTTTGCGTTGCAAGAGTTGCAAAGCCGGATTTGGTCGTCGATGACTTGAGCAAATTCTTGGCCGCCAGCAAGCGCGACGAGGGCGACGGCTACCTGAGCGGCGTGTTCAACCCGCTTGCAAGCCAGCCAAACAATGGCGGCCCTGACGAGCATCCGGGCGACGACGACCTGAGCGTGGAGGCCTCCATCCTCGACGAGCTCTTCCTCCGCATTGAGGGCGAGCCAGCAAACTCGGGCGCCGTCAGCATGGTTCAGCGGCTGATGGGCGTCACCACGCTCGCGCCCAGGAAGCTCGAGGAGGTGGCGGCCGCCGGCTCGAAAGCGAGCGGGTCAACGAGGGGGCCGCCGGGCCGGGCTGGCAGCAGGAGCAGCGAGACTGGCGCCGAGCAAGGCAAGCTCGAGCCCGATGACCAGACAGTGGAAACAACAACAACCACCACCACTACCACTAGCACAACAACAACAACAACACCAACACCAACAACAACAACACCGACGAGTGCTGAGACTAGCGAGTCGCCAGCGACTAGCACCGATCAACCTGAACAGGTGTGAGATGTTCGGGCGCAAACCCTTCAACCTTCTGTACGAACTTTGAGCATTAAATTCGCGACCTTGGAGTTCCCTTAGCGCTCAGTTTTGGCCCAAAGTGGCCGAGTGATGGCGGACAGGTGAGGGTGAGGTTGAGGAACTTACGTTTGTGTGGAAATTGGGGCGGATAGAGGAGAGTGTTGACGGGGCCGAGTTGGCTTTGGCTTGCGAGTTGGCTTGAGCTTAGTTGGGTGTTCGTTGCGGCGGGCGCTTGAGTTGAGGCGCTGAGGAGGGTGAACTTGATGATGGAGAGGAGGCTGAGGGCGAGAAGGATGAGGAGGATGGAGCAGTTGAAGATAGTTCTGTACTCGTAAACTAGATGTCTCGCGCGCTGGTTTGCGCGTTTCCACTTGGTGCCGCTGAGGAGGCCGCTCGGACAGGAGCCGGCAGTGCTCGGCTGGCTTGGACTCGCGCCAATTCCAAGATGGCCGAGCGCGCTGTTGCTCTGCAACACGCTCGCCAGGTTTGCCTGGCTCTTGGCCGAGCTGGGAGCGCGCGCTTGGCGCCCATAGGCTATTGGCACTGAGTTGCCCGACATTGAGGAGGCTGCCGAAGAGGAGAGCGGCCGCTGGTGTCTCGCGGTGGCAGCCTGGTGTTGGCGCAGCACAGCCTCGGCCATGAGCGAGTTGTGCGTGCCCAGGTAGGCGGGCTGCCCGTGCAGAGTGGCGAAGGGTTGCTGCTGGAGCAGCTGGTTGAAGGGGGCGGCCGAGTAGCAGAGGTGCTGCTGCTGGCTGGCCAGGCTCTTCTGCAGCTCGGCCGCCTGGCCCTGGCGCTGGTGCGGCAGCGGCGAGGGCAGGCCGGCGCCCGCGAGCTGCTGCTGGCCGAACAGGTTGGCCGGGTTCAGGATGGTGCTGCTGGCCTTCTTGGCCGCTTGCGGGAAGAGGGCGCCTGCGGGCTCGTTCGCGGCCGAGTGCTGGTATTGCTGGTGCTGCTGCTCGCTGGGCAGGTTTATCTGGTCGTAGATGTGGTAGAGGAGCGAGGTTGAGGAGGAGGGCGAGTAGAGGGACATGTCGTTGGCCTGGCTCAGCTGCTCTGCGGCCCGACTGCCGGCCGCCCGCTCGCTGGCCTCGCGCGCAACCCGCGCACTTGTCTGCGTCAGGGTTGCGTCATCGTAACCAGAGTCAAAGATGTTCTGCTGCAACTTCGCCAGGTCGAGTAGGTGCGACTGCTGCTGCTGCTGCTGCATTGTCATTTGGTTCGCGGCGCCCGCATGCTGCTGCGCCGCTTGCTGGTTCGCCTGGCTGAAGGCGGATCCGTAGAGCGAGTTCTGCTGCTGCATCAGCCCGATGCAGCGCTGCTGCTGCGACTGGTGACTAGGATTGTAGGGCTGCGAGTTGACGATCATCTGGTTGCTTGGGATCGCTGGATGCTCGTGCTCAAAGGTTGTTGGCACGAGACGCTGGCTTCTCTGGTGGTTCAGCTTCGGCTGGGTCTGGTTCTGGCTGCTTTGCTGGCCGAAGTCAGAGGTTGACATTTTCGCTCTTCTGGCTGTTGCTTGCTCTCATGGTGCTTGGGTTTGGCGCTGTTGTTGTCGTTGCTTTTCTCTTGTCTTGCTCGAGGCTTGCTGGTGCGGGGCGCTCAATCTTGGCTGCCTGTCACAACAAGCGACTTGGACGCTTTCGAGTTTGAATCTGGTCTGATCGCGCGCTGGCTGTGGCGTCGCCGCTGCGGGCTGGGAACGGGCAGCTCGGGCTGGCCGAGCGAAGGAGGAGGCCGGGATTCAGCCCTGCGCGCGGGGGAAGGCAGAGGGAGCTGGCCGCCTGTGCGCGCGGAACCCACGCACACTGCCCTCCCCCTCTGGCCAGTCCACACGCCTGCGCACTCGGAGCGGCGCGACCAACACGCAGGATTGGAGCGGGCTCCAGCCAAGCCGTCCGGGGGTCGAGTTGGCCCCCCGATCGAGGTGCCGGCTCTGGCGCATTGATATGCGATATGCTGATAATTGTCCATATCGACAGCCTCCAAAGGCGACGGCCAGCGCTGCCGATGCCTGCAACTGATAGTGGGCCGCCGGGAGCCCTGAGCACACCTGCAAGCCAGCGCGGCGGCGGCCCGAGAGTTGGGCGGTTGGAAGTCGGCGCAGTCAACTTGGCCAATTAAGTCTGCGTCGAGAGGACAGTTTGGCGACTCTACTCTGGCGCCTGGCTTTGAGTTGAAGCCCGAGCTTGAGCTGGAGCAGATAAGCGGCGAGGGTTGGCCGGCGCTGATGATTGGTCAACCTGTTTGTTGATTGCGGCCGAGCGAGGATGCGGCCGGTGATGAGACGGGCTCAGTGGGCCTGTCGAATGGCGGCGCGGGTTGTTCTGGCTTCGGCGGCGCACTTCGCCGCTTGGCTTATCTGCAAAATTGATCAAATTTAATGATCGTTTTCCTCATCTCGGCGCAAAGTCTCGATTTTATACTCCTCTCGTCTTAGTGGCGCGCCAGTTGAACAGGCGGCCGTCTCGCTTGCACAGGTGTCGGCAACGAAATGCAAAACGAACTGGCCAACTGGCGGCGGAATAAATTTCCACTCGCCCGCTGATGGCACTTAAAACAGGAGCACGAAGGTGCAATAAAGACGCAACTTGTTGGCCCTCTTTCTCTCTGGCGCAACGAGCGGCGCCCACGAGCGGGCAGCCCCCAGATTGAGCGCCGATCAATGATATTGATCAATGCGCTGGCCGGCCGAACGAGACTTCGAGCGGCCGGCTTCTTATTTACGACCAGCAGCTTTTATTTGAGCCCCCTCCGCCTTGAGCTCGCGGCGAGACCGGAAGAGCGAGCGCCAAGGTCGGGCTGGCTGGTCGGCGGCC
>Ga0268249_1000378_pt1 | contig 23909 bp, 14 predicted proteins | sample AgamicAtPe_FD_200257 | JGI IMG/M metagenome (GOLD analysis project Ga0268249, IMG submission 200257) | Agave microbial communities from Guanajuato, Mexico - At.P.e (v2) (version 3) | ecosystem: Host-associated > Plants > Phyllosphere > Phylloplane/Leaf | place: Guanajuato, Mexico | collected... | reverse complement strand
TTGAGGTTGCGAAGGAGTTGAAGGTTCCGTTTGCCAGAGTGGATTTTTTGTTCAAGATTGAGACGAAGGCCGATGTGGTGCCTCAATTGAGGAAGAGTTTGATTGGAAAATGGACCGGTGATCTCGAAGCACGCTTTGTCGAAATGAGTGGTACATCATAGATGTGTCTACTTGGTCTGACCCAGAACTAATAAATCAAATGAATTCTGCCAACAATGCCACTTTATTTTCATTTAGAGAATCTTGAGCTGTTTAAGTATATTGTAACTTGAAATATCCTATTCGACAAAAAGACCACTGGTGCGAATAGCTGGAAGGGTAAATCACTGGCCAATGTCCTTGTTGGCTTCGCCTCGTTGCTGCTTATGATGAAGAGAGGAAACAGTGTCGAGAATATTGACCCGCTCAATAAGTATGACTGTGGTATGCTTGTCAGTATCGCTAGAGGTAAACCGAAACCGAAAAAGTATGGCCAATTGCTCTCGATAAAGTGTAACCTTTTGTGGAGTTCCCAACCTAGAACGCGGATGTTGTTAGTCTCATGTTAGATTTGCACTATGAGTGGTATCATTTCAGAAGTAACTCACCATTATTAAACCACTTGTATTCAAATGAGTAAAGGCTATATAGTAGACTTAGGTGGAATATACTCGCGAATAGACCAACGTAGAGTAGTTTACCAACCATCACAGCTTGTATAAGAAATAACGCTTGAATAATAAGACTAAAGAGGGTGTCCGCAATGAAGAAAGAAACACTCCTTGCTGACTGGGACTTGCCACGGAAGGTGCATTCGGCTATATCTTGAAACCAGAAGGCGTTAACAAATCTGCTTATCACAAATAGAGGTAATACCCAGAAGGCCCCAAATGTGTAGGATAGTATTGGGTGCAACCATGACCACACTCTCAAGACTCTTCCCTCATGGCCAAAAACGAATTTCATTAGTTCATACATATAGGGTAACAGTAACCAATTGAATATGACAATCGATGAACCGAAGACTCCAATGTTGAAACAACAACATTCGGCTAATCTTTGGTAAACACTGAATGTTTGTTTTGGTGATGAGACTGTATTAGTCCTTTGGTGCTTTTGAGTTCTCTTGGTTAGTTTCTCATTTTGAATATGTATTTTCCTGATAGCTGTTATACCAATCAGTGAATCTTTGATTCCAGTCAGAATTCCGAACATTATGTTCATGGTGCAGGGTAGAAGAGTAGACATGTTGAATTCTTGGCATCTAGTCTCCTTGGACTTCTCAATCAGAGGTCCCACTGAGTTCTAGTTGATTTTCGATACAATATTTTTCCAGTGAAGGGTACAGCATCAATGATATATTTGTCTTATCTCGGTTCACTCTAAAATTGGAATTGGGTTCAACAGGATATTATATCGAATGCTGGTGTTGAATTTTTGTTTCACGTTAATACAGATGAAGGATTCCGATCGGGCAAATGGTTTGAACGCACACGCGCCCACGGTACGTACAGTGTGTCGTTGCGCGAGCTTTGTTCAAGTAAGGGTATGGTCTCGAAAGATTTAGATTCGATGTACGACTTTGAAGCGTTCGACCGAGTCGAAAACAATCAAAACGGATGTCAAAACTAGAATCAATAATGTATCTGTTCTTGGCTTCTCGGACCGGGTACTGCTTTTTCGAGTATATTGAGATTGCGAGGGAGTCACAGTCCTATCTGTTATTGTTATGACTGCCTACCACGGCTGTTTAAATTAATTAGAGCGAGAACAAGGCTACCGACCCTCAGTGTCAGGGCGATTCAAGATTGATTGTATCTATTCTCAACTCCGACAGTTATCAGTATCATGAATCAAGCTGAAGACTACTTTCTGTCCCACAACAAATTCTTGGAGGAGAAATTCGACTATTGCATTCACCAGATTGACAGCCGAATCGACAAGTTATGTGAACTCACACCGCCTGCCAAAAGCACGAACCAATATGTGGCCAGCTCCTACCTCCAGTTCAGATCTCCCTACATCAGAGACTTTCGTAACTTCAGCGGACCAACAAATGAGGATGTTAAGCAAATAAGTGAATTGAATGGCACTGAAAAGATAGATCAGCTTATGAAGACCAAAAGCTGGTCTAGAGACTCAATACAGCTGTTAAAAGATGCAGTGTTCGATCATTACTCACAACTCCACTTGATAGAACTAATCAAGCAGAGGAATCATCTAAACAAACAACTACAGGAAAGCACTGGCCGAGAGGTTCGCTCAGACATTGAACAAAAGTTGAAATTGATTGACGAACAGGCAGAGCAGGTTAAAACAAGGAAGGAGCCGAGAATATTTGTGCCAGAAGATAGAAACGATCTAGGTATAGATTGGTGTGCAATAAGTGCCAAATTAGCCAACACTCACCACGATGCGCAGGACTGTCGACTGATGTGGTCGAATAAGCTTCATTGGGCTGTTAACGATGGGCTTTGGACCAAAGAGGAAGATGCTTGCTTGCTTGATGCTGTTGAAAGATATGGTAGAAACGACTGGGATTCCGTAGCGAAAGGACTAAACAGTAACCGCCTTCCTTGGCAATGTTGCGCTAGGTATCAACAAGAATACTCGAGCGCATGTTACAGATCGGCTCCTATCAATGACGATGATACCGATAAAATAATTGAGGTAATAAACTTGTGCCGGATAGGAAATTTCGTACCCTGGAATCAGGTCATGTACTTCATTCAGTATCATAGCTTATTGCAAGTAAAATATCAGTGGCATAAATTCCTCTCCGAAAGAAGATCCAACCAACCCTGGTCCCATCACGAGGATGTATTACTGTTGAAAGCAATTGAGAGGTTCGGCAGTAAGGATTGGAGCCGAATTGCAAGTTACATACCCGGCAGATCTAATAAAAGCTGCAGAGAACGGTACATAATGCGACTGAAATTCCACAAGAGAGCGATCGGAAATTGGAAACGCAAAGAGGACGAGAGACTACTCACTATGATTGAACAATACGGCACAAATTGGTCGCTGATAGCTTTAAGATTTCCGGAAAGGAACAACCACCAACTACGTAGTAGATACGAATTGTTGAAGAACGATGTGGACAAGGTTGGTCCCATAAAGCACCGTAAATTGTATAGAAACGCGGAAGGATTTCTGGTATGCCGCAACGGTCGGCGTCAGAAACCGGCCTCAGATAGAGAGGTGGATGAAAAACTGCACGAGATTTTTTCAACATATCAAAACGTAAAACCAACTACAAAGTCTCTCGTCTGTCGAAGTTTACAAGATGAATTTATCTACCAGAATGTGATACAAGTGATTCGAAGTATACTCCTAAATCGCGATATAGATCACAACCTGCTCAATTGTTTAATAGAGAAAGTAATGCGTGAGAATGTAAGCTCTAAGCGCGAGTTATTTGCCCCATGTGAATCCACTCTTCGAGGTTATAAAGCATGGACCTTACACCAAGAGTATTTGAATAAGTTCTGTGATCGACCTGTTAACATGGATGCAATTGCCGCTTCGTCGGAATATCAGCAAACCCTGAAAACGGTCATGAGCTTATTCCTATGGCCTGCCATCCTGTCTAGGGTCAAAGTTCCCGACATGTCAAAAATCAATACAGATTTCCTTCAAGCCGGCAATCTTATCGAGAGAGATTCGAAAAATCTCTACAAAATAAGAGAGCTTCAAAAGCAGATTGTTATGGCCAGTCACTCAACCCCTAGTCTGTCATAGTGCTGAGACTAAGACTGTGTCCAAACGACAGTGACTTGGTGCGACTGGCCTAAATGAGCAGACTGCCTTGGTTTGTGCTTTCACACCCTTGAGGCTGGAATTCGAATACATTCCTCTGAAGATTAAATTGAAAGATTGGCTTATTTTGTATTAAATTGTGATACACTCGGATAGTACTGATCTAAAGCGATATCATGTGTTGAGTATCTTGCGTACATTTGAGGTTAGAAATCAAACAACTTTTTCGTCATTCAACCCGTCTTCAGGGAGGCTGTCGCTGACCATTGTGCCACGAGACAATTGAGTATTTGAACGGCTTCAAAGAGCCTTGGATTGGCCTCAAGTTCTTACTCTATCATTTTCAACTTTGGACTCAAAGGATTGAATATTTTCTGCGACAATTGATGGGCGACATTTTGTTCAAATGCGTGATACTTGTCGGTAACTCCTGTCAAGATATTTTTAACAGCCTTTCTGGTTCGCGTCCTTGGTGTAGCACGGGTCTGAGTATCATCACGCTTAGTTGCTGCAGATTTACTAGGTGTCGCGCCTCTTGGAGACTTGGGCAAATTCAACTTGACCCACTGCTTCCTTGGACTAGGAGCGAAGCGTTGATATTCAGACTGCGCTACCTTGATAGTGAGTTGATAGCACCAAATTGGAACCTGTTGAATGTTTCACTCAGTTAGGTGCTGCTACAAGTGAAAATTTGGACGGGAACTATGTCTACTTACGATTACGATTGTGGACCAAAGCAGTTGATCTGAGAGTATTGATGATAATTGGCACATAGCCATCAGCAAGATGACAACTTTGAGTGAGTGGACAAAATCGTTCTTGTTCAAATCCAACCCTGAATTTTTATCCGTAAGCTTGCTTCCCTCCAATATGGGCTTGTTGATTTCGTTCATAGCACTAATAGAGGCTATGTATATGGCAAGCGGCACGAGAGTCAAGGTTGCAAGTTGCCAACCCTCCGGCTCAAGATATTTGAATGCTTCTGACTGAAGTTTTGGAATGACAACCATGGATAAGTTAGCGAGAAACGCTAATGAGGCGATTGATTCGTACAAGTACATTGTTTTTCGATTCGATTGACCTAGGCATGCTAATTTTGCAGATCTCTCTGAATCGCTCTTGGTGAACGCCCTGGTGAAAGAATTCTCAGAGACGTGATTGGAGGATTCATGATCCTTGTTTGGTTCTAACTTGTTGGTGAACACCGAGGCCAAGTAGTCTAAGAACTGACCCATAGCTATTGGGGAGGGTCTGTCGCTTAGTGAGTAAAACGATTGTCGTTGCTTGAGCAAAAGGTCTAAGAAAGAGCAAAATTGAAACGGGTATGGGTCTATGGCACAGCCCGGTAAATATCGGCTTTTTGTGCGGGAACAGCCAAGTTTCATGGAACCCGCTGGGACCTACAGGGGCCGGCGCAACGCTGCAGAAAGAATGCGTGCTTTGATGGCTTGCCCATGGTGGCAATGAGCGAGAGAGTCAGGTGTTGGAGAGAGCGGTAGGCTTCACTGTTGAGCCGAGGTTTTATTCAATGGGGCCCTTGTACCATCAATTGAAACATAATTTAAAGGTCTAAAAGCTTAGTATGGAATTGGAAGTGGTGCTAGATGTTGGTTGATCAGGCTGTAGCCGTAACCTGCTGGTGAGAATACTGGGGCTGAGTAGACTGGTGGGGCGAGAGGTGCTGGTGCGGCAGCCAGAACAGGTGCGGCCACGGGCAACGGGTAAGCTGGTGCTGGTGCGACAACGGGAGCTGGAAGAGTTCAGTCTGTTAGCGGAATTCGTTATCGAGTGGACAGTTGTCGTGCATCTATGCAACTTGAACTAACCTAAGGCCGCGGCCTTGTTCATCGCTACGGCTGCTGTGTCTCGGCTCTCGGTTCCTGGCTCATTTGTTTGAACATTAGCACGATAGCCATTGGCATCGGCTACGTAGTTGACGATACGAACACGGCCATCAGCGCCAGTCAAGCCATAACTGCCAACTCTGTTTCCGAGAGCATCACTCTTCTCGTGACGGAACGAGCCACCAGTGGCACCGGCCTCATCGTAACCGAATGAGTACTGTCCCAAATTGTCCTGGCTCCTATATTGGCTGCTAGAGCCTGTGTTTACTGTGGCAGGAATGGCGGCAGGCGCAATCAGGTGGCTTGCTGAGGCCACCGCAACAAGGCTAGCTAAGCAGATTATTACCTGGAGTTGATGCAGACAAAATTTCCTGTTAGTTTTGAGTTCCAGACGATGCATTTACTCCTCTTGATGTAGTTGATTATTAGTAGTTGAATTTACCTTCATATTTTCTGTCCTGCTTTGGTCCTGGATTTGGAATGAGAATTTGTGATATATGTTTACTGTGAGTTGGTCAGTGTCGGTATGAAGGTGCTAAACTAATTGAACTTTCGCTTTTATACCTGACCAACCAAAAGCTCTCGCCAGCATCGCGATCTCACATGCAGATCAGCATTCAGCTAGCTGGAATACAAAAGGCAAGGAGGCCGCCGAGATAACAGGTGCTATCCTGGCTCTGCCAAAGCTGCCAAAGCGCGACCTGCACGAGCGACTGGTTATTGTTACGTTGAACTTGCGATCCATCTGCTCGAACAGTTTTTGCAACCACCAGCTTATCGATGTTTTAGTGCCATATTAAATCAGGTGGTGAGCTGGCAGTCGATTCATCGCCAGAGGCTTGGCGAGCTGGCCGGTTGGCTGGCTGGCGGCCAGTCGACGTAACGACGAACTTCCAGCTAGCCGTAATCAGTTTGCTAAATTAAGTTTTGAAATGCACGCACCATAGAGGTTAACCTGAATACAATGGGCGGTACTATAAGCAACAGCGAGGGTTTAGTTTCAAAAGAGAGCGAGACGGCTTACCTATCGGCTAGCGAGAGTAATAAGTGAGAGTGCGCGAATCGGTCAAGCTTTCACTCGCTTCCATCCCGCACTTATTAGTCTAGGAAAGTTAGAACAGACTCCTAAACAAATTCGCTAGACTTCTTAATGCACCTCTAACCTTGACTTTTTATCTTCTTGGTCATGTCCTATGGTTGTTTTATCAACCTTAGACTAAACTTGTGCCCAGAATCTACGAATATTGTAACGCCGGCCTTGTCGGCATCATCTAGTTCGCGCAGGAATCCTTGCATGGTTCTCATCGATTTCACCTCCATCTCTCTTCATCAATCAGGCACCAAAACTGGATGGCCCCTCCGCTTTGAATGCCTAGTCACCATCTGCAACGACTGATGAGATAATTCATGATTAATCGTTTCTCTCCCGCTGCCGGCATTGGTGCAGCTTTCGTTGCGCAATTTTGGGTAGCCAGTCTCAGAATTGGAGCAAATACTGGTTGGTGGGCTAGAGCCGAAGCTATGGGTCAAGCTGGTTGAGTATCATAGTTGGCAACAAGTTTGAATTGAAAGGTTGTAGGCATATGAGTTCAACGCTCATCTGAACTCGAGGAGCTGTCGATATTCTCGTCCAGCAGGGCGTCAAGCCTTTCCAATTTGTCGATTCCATCTAACGATAGCTGGTTTTATTCAAACCTTCAAGGTGAATGCCTGAGGATTTGTTTGATCGGAGATAGCCAACATCGACCGTTTCAGAGCAAACTGATGCCGAAGCTGGAGAATCTCTGATTGTCGATCAGGCATGCTGGCAATCACTATTCGCAAGTTGAGGCAGCCACTGGACGAGCGAAATCGATTGCACTGTCGCCCCAGCCCTCAAGAAAACCAGATGCCTTTTGAGCGAGTTATCCAAACTAACTCCGAATTCCTTCCATTCTTGCACCTGCACCGAATAAATTCAGATCTTTTACCACGATCTACTACAAGCTAGGAAAGTTTGCAGCTACTACCAAGTCAGACGACCACTAGGCTCGGAACAAAGACTGGTCACCAAGGATCAGACTCTACCTTGTGGTCAAACCTCCTGATTCTCTTTGATTTTTATTGATACGAAACTGTTGAAGTAACAGTATGCGACATACAAACCGCACGTTCAAATATGATCCTGTTCTGGAATCAGAGGAGGACTTCCGCACTGATCTATGCTCTCAGAGTAACCCTTGGAGCCCATATCTCTATTTCCGTTTTGTTAGGGAAAACGGGGCAGCTTCATGGCTGGTTTTCACACTTGATGTAGCTGCGCTCGTTACGATCTCCTATCTTAGATCCGCCATTTCTACTAGCATAGAAACTGTGAGATTTCTACGCTGATGATCTACCTGAACCCAGACAGAATACAATATTTCGCGATGATTCATCAGCCTAATATCACTTTCATGAACGGTTCTCTTGTATCATGCCTACGGATCGCGAAATTGTCGGCACTCGGAATCATAAACCGCTCGGCCAGATATCCTTGAGAACGTTTATGGACCCGGATGTCGGTCGAGAGAATCTGTCTATCCCGGTAGGTGTTGCCGAAATAAGGAGTCGCTCGTGGTGCGCACCTCATCGCATCATCGCCGATAGAACCACTCGGTTTCCCATTCACTCAAATCTATCCAGGAAACAATTTACAAAGAAGATTGGGTTCATCCCGGCATTAGGTGACCCAAGCGTTCCATCGAGTCTGCCGCTGCTTCCAGACCCGCATGCATTTGTCGACTTGCCTTGCAGGTCGATTTTCCTGCTGATTTGATTGGAACGGCACGTGGGCACTCATAATACCACTTGGCATCATGGATTTCGGCAAAGATGCCGACAAAACGCTCTACCTGGTTGGGTTAGGACTATACGATGCAAAGGACATAACAGTAAGAGGTCTAGAGATCGTCAAGAATGTATCTAATGTTTATCTTGAAAACTATACCTCAATATTGGGATGCGATCATCAGGAATTGGAGGCGTTTTACGGTAGGTCCATCGTTCTCGTGGATCGGGAGATGATGGAACACGGTTGTCAGGAGATTCTCGACTCGGCAGAGAATGGAGGGGCAGCTGTTTTGGTCGTTGGAGATCCGCTAAATGCAACAACCCACACAGACTTGTTGCTGAGGGCAGCCAGTCGTAAGATTCCCTATAGAATAATACACAATGCTTCGATCCTGAATGCTGTTGCTTGTTGCGGCCTACAAATATACAACTTCGGGGAAACAGTTTCCATACCATTCTGGACTGATACCTGGAAACCTGAAAGTTATTATGACAAGATTGTCAGAAACAGAAAAAACAATCTTCACACCTTGTGCCTTCTAGATATCAAGATCAAAGAACCCAACCTTGACTTGATGATGAAAGGTATCATCAAGCCAGACCCCCCTCGATTCATGGACTTCCGTCATGCCGCTGAGCAACTGGTGTCAATAATCCGAAGGCGAAAGTTAGATAAGACCGTGTCAGATGATGTGATCGTCAAGAGTTGTGAAGTCACTAGGGAGGAAAAAGGATCTCTCTCCGTCCAGCCGGACTTGGAGGAATCAAGCATCTGCTTAGGTTTGGCTAGAGTTGGAAGCACTAGCCAAAGGATAGTGAAAACAACCCTCATTAAGGCCACCGAAACTGATCTAGGGCCACCCCTGCATTCGCTAGTTATACCTGGACTCATGCATCCTCTGGAGGTTGAAATGATCGAACTTTTCTCTAGCGGCGCTTGAGGACGGCAACTAACTTGAACTGTCACATAAAAAGTTGTTTATTTCCAACCAAGATACCACTCCTCTCAAATAATACCGAAGGCAATAACTATGCCCTAATGCCTCTGTTTACTCATGTATCTCGGTTCAGAGGCCAGGCGAACAGTCTCACCTCAATCTAAAGATATTGTTTTCAGTGCATCCTCGTCATGCATTTCAATGAGGGCATAACTACCATCGTTGAATGGGTAGAATTGGCACCCATCAAGGACAAGACATGCATTTTGCATTCGCGACTTGACTTCGATTCTTTTCGCACTACCTCTATGGCTGTGGGCCATTGCGGAGGCATAATCAACGGGATCTCTAATAGAATAGGCCATTATCGGCTCTGTTGGTGCAAATATGAGCGCCTCATTAAATTGCCTAGTAATATCACCAATAAGTTCTGTATCATCGGGCTTGACTTTGGTTGACTTTGTTACCTTGTTTATGATTGCAATGATTGCTTGAACTTGCTGTTCCGTCATTTTATTGATATTGTAATACCAAGAGGTTGACCCAGTGCCGGTGCAAACAGTTAAACCAGAACTCTTCATCTTGATCATTTTATTGTTGTCTACAGAAAGCTCGTAATATGAGACTCTTGCAGACAAGGTCTCGCCTACGAACACTTCATTGAGCGCCCTCTCTTTGAGCTGCCGAATCTTGTGAACAACTTTGCCATCCACTGTTTGGAAAGACCGTCTTCCTCTTTCAAATGTTGGCTGACTATTCTTATGACTGTTGGTGGACAAGTCTGTTTGTAAGGTATTATTAGATAGGCTTGAGGATGGAACGTTAGGGGCCGGCTTGTCTGGATCAGATGCCAGTTTTAGCTTAGAAGTTTTGCTAGATGGGTCAACAGTTTCCTTGATTTTATTGGAAGTAGGGCAGATGTTGATCGATGCTTCAGTGGTAGTGTTTTTTATCTGAGCAATATCTGTCTGGGACACACTAGTTGTCGTGCTAATAGGTGTAAGGACGGCCGGGCACCTAGTGATAAATGGACTCGGTAACTGAGGGTGAAGCATATGCTGGAATGGTGACCTACTCCTGGCAGGAGACGCGTGACCTAAGTTTTCATCTTGGTCCAAGAATTGATTCACACCATGTATGTCATACCTTATATCGTTCAACTCTCTTGGTTCCTCGTCAGCAGCCTCCCCCAGTAGAGTAACTCGAAGCCTTTGTTTGTACTGCCATTGGTATTTTCCCGATATAAGTAGTTCAATCACTTGATCGAAGTGGTTCGAATATTTGCTCGGCAGGCACAAGTGGCCGACTGATTTGGTGGGATCACTGTTGATCCCTATAACAGGTTTATCACGTGTGACGACCTTTGAGGCAGCCATTAGGAACGTGCCGTCACCACCGCTTGTTATTATTACGTCAGCCCAGTCTATTTTGTCTTCGGTGTAATTAAATCTATCCACTGTCTGGTAAAGAATGTTTCTCATAGCAAGGGCAGATTCAATTTGTTTCAGGCAAGATTTTTGTATCGAGTCGTGGTGCCTCAATGACTCATAAACAGACCCTCGTTCGCTAAGCTGGATTGAAATTAACGATTTGATTTGATTTGATTTCAGTAAGCGAGAACAGTGAGAAGGGCAGTCTTATTGTCAGAGCGGTTACTTACATTGCTAGCAAGCTGCTCTTCCGATAAATCCGGATGACACAGTCGTTCGTATTCAAGGCGAGAAAATTTTCTCAAGACGAGAGCTTTCTTGGGTAGGAACGGTTTCCCTGACATATTTGTCGAGTTTCCAGAATTATTTAAGACACTAGTTTGAATGAATCTTGTTGCACCAGTTTGGCTTCTTCTCAATCTATGCCTCTCTTCACCACAACACTGTGATGACAAATCCATAAGTTGTTGATGCTGCTGACATCTAGTATTTTGTTTTAGATTGTGACTAATAAACGTCCGTAATAACAAGTGTGAAATCTTTTTGTCAACAATATGATATAGCAATGACATCGTTGAGTCTCAATAATGCACTCGATTGTATTCCAATGGGCGTTTTGAGGTCATTTAGCAATACATGAGTGAGATTTGTATCACATGCGATAAACGATCCAGAAACGGTGCGACCGGTTGTACCTGACTCGGATGACAGCGTTATATCAACTTGTCGGATATCTTTCGTCTGTCTTGTTGGCGATGATGTATCGCTCGAAACTCGAGATGATCCGAGTATCATGAGTTCATGTAAGAAGGCTTCACGCATTCGTGCCTCCATTGGCTCTGAATGTTGGCTTTCTCATTGGTTTGAGTCACCACTAATTGACTATCATATATTAGAGAGATATAGAATGCTAGATCGAGGGAATTGTATGAGAAAATATTTTGCGAAGGGTAGAATGATAAAAGGAAATGTTTGCGCTATTCATATGCCTGATGCTCAGTAGTGCTTCCAATATTCGCTGCGCACCTCCGGAACGCTGTGAGCTTAAGAGGCGTCCAAATCAATAGGAAAATCTGTTTTGTTTGACCAAATGCAAGACCATTTAATCGACTAAGCCCGATCATCGGCCCAACTCTTGCCGGCTTCTGAATCACTTCTATCTCGGCTTTCTTTCGCTCAGTCTAGGCAATTCACTTACCAACAAAGGTATAACTGGTACAAGCAATTAGTCCAATTGAGAGATTGGACATCTCTAGCCCTCTGCTAGCACCAAGAGTACCAAATCGACTTTCTCCGCCGAATTCCGACCTGGATTCGATGGTGAAGAAACAAACACATTATAGTCGAGCACCCTTGGATCTAAAACTGAATAGACTCGATTCGTCTCCTGTGCCAAGTTTTTGAGTGCTAGATTCCAAGGTGATAACATTCGGCAGCTTAAGGTTCAGCCAGGACATCATAATCCACTTGCACCTCACAATCGAATCTCCAATTAACCCATATAAGAGTAACGAGGTCTAAGTTTTTGCAGCTGCAGCAAACGGTCCTGAAATGTGTGCAATAGTGACCAATTTCACAACTACCCCTCTCATGATCACCAAAACTCTGCTCAACCCTCGCCCGAATGAGCCGTTAATTTGTCGGCATCATCGATCGACGAACAAAAGTGTGCGAATTGTGTGTGACTAGTCTCTGTCTCCGCTCAGTACTCACGGTCAGTCTCTCCAATACCTGCTCAGGTGACATCAATTGAGTCGGATGCATTGTTGACAACAGTGGGCCAGGATCATGGAGTGGAGCAGAGTGGGCATTGGCAAGCTTTTTGGCACCTGATCAACTTTTGATGCTGGAGCTGCCTGTTTTAGTGGACGAGTTCGAAACAAGCCCAAGGCGAGCGGAATCCGGCCAACTCCTACTTCATTGTTACTAGAATAGAGTGTCGAATGGCTAGTTGTATCTACTTGTTGCTAAGCTCTAGTTGATCATGGAAGTCTTATTCCAGCGAGGACAGAGTGTTCCAACGAACGACACTGTCAAGTTGCCTCTGAGATCTTCTTCCGTCTCATCGGTCCTTTTGTCGATTCTCCTCAAACCGCTAGCCTTCCACTGCTCTTGCTTTGCTTTACAAACCAAACTCAATCCAGGAAAAGGGATTCTCGGAGCTCAGTGTCATGGTCACACCGTCAACCTCTCTGAATGATAGATGAGCAGACAGGATAGGGAGGATCCGTCGGCAGAAAACTAGTTTACTGCGCCCAATTATCGATAGATAAGCCAGGAGACTTGGGTAGGGTTTGCTAAGAATTTGGGAATCTTAAGCTCGCGATCCAGTTCCTGGCCGCTACTTCAATGATTCTAAATCAGATCAGTAACGATGGTCAGCTGTCCTAACGGCATCAAAACTCATCAATGAGCCAATGTAAAAGTGTGTGACACTTCAAAGTTGTCTGAATTTGTTGTACAATTGCAAAATGGGAAGAGGATTCTCAATGTCAGTGCGAAAGTCCAACTGTCCAATGTGGTAGCTCGGCTAGCGTTAGTTTTACCGGATCCTCTGCTTACGACCGTCCCTGAATCACAAAGTTAGCTTGAACTTGAAACACCAATGTCGCGGATCAGATCTATGCATTCAGGCTGAGATTATTCTGATCAATATAGTATTGTAGTATACTTCACGTAGTTAGTTTGAGTGGCACTGCTAATTTAATGTCATCATCGAAATGTATTCACTATCATTTTTAGCAATCTTCATAAGTATTTGAAGTTCTCAGAGAGTTAATGTCATCAAGACAAAGCATGGCAACTAAAATGAGCCGCTTCACCTGTTATCACCACAAGACTTGTACAAAGCAATCAAAATTTGTGATAATAACTATCATCGTCATAAGTGTGTCCAATGTAAATTGTTCGGACTCGAATCCAACGACAAATCACTCTCAACTAGCCAACTCATCAGGTGCCACTGAGAGTCCACTTCTATTCTTGGGGCCGGAAGAGGCCATTCGAACAAGCATCAGCTTTAGTCCGACCAACACAAGCTCATTTTTCACATACGAGAGGTTGATAGACAGATACAACTTTATTTTGTACAACTTGGACCGATGGCTCTCTCATGACGCCGAAAAGTTGCTTCAGACAATTCTAAAGGACGAAGTTGACTCCAGAGATAATCAGAAAAACTCAAGTTCCAACGATCTCAGCACAGAACAATACGAGGCAGACTATGGAGATGAACCCAAGGTTTACAGCCCTCCGATTGAGGCGGCTCCACAGAGTGATTTTCTGGGAGCCACAAGTAGACACAAGCGCGAGATAATGCCAACTGATGTTGATATATTAACTTATGGAAATGACACAATCTCAGATGATGGACAGAACAGCTTCAAGGGCAGGCAAAGTCGTAATCATCGAGAGATTTCAATTGAACAGACTAAAACTCAGCCAGCGAGACAAACAAAGGTTGTGAAACCAATACTAAATCTCACCCACATGAAGCTGCAATCCGATGCTAGCTCAGTCAGGCCACAATATCCAGACAAGAAGCCAAAAAGTTATGACGGACATCCTACTCGAATTGCCAAGAGTTCAAAGGTCCAAAGAACTAAAGTGAGTTTGGGAGCCACTTTGCCAGCAACCATTTCCGATCAAGGTGCACTGAGCGACGCCACTCAAACCTCTACCTTGGATCCACTTCAATCATACACAAATCAAGATGGAATGATCGAAAGTCCACTTTCAGATATGTCTGAGCCGGTTCAAACTGAGCCAACAAGATTTGACGACTTGAGGCTGTCAAACATGGTGACAAATATGGCTCAAAAAGGCTACCAGCTCGATCAGTCATCCGATACAAATTCGGCTAATATCGGGAACGATTATGCTCTACCTCAATTCGAATCTTCCATTGGATCGAGCAGAGTAAAACACAATCGTCAAAAGACTGCTAACTTGCTCGCTGCAAACACAGATCCTGCAGTTGGATACTCCACTCAGATTCCGTCTCCAGATCAAAACGCTCTGAGAGGTGACCAAGACAATCAAAGCACCGACAATCTCATCACTGATGCGCCAAACGCCTTTGTTCATCTAAACAACCTAGCGGATGGAGCTAGTAAGCAACATTATGAGCCACAAGATCCAATCGTGCCACAAGTTGGCGACCTACAGGTACAGGAGCAACCCAGTTTGGGGAAAAATGAGCCTCATAATGCCCTGAGCGAGAGGCAAAAGCTCAAGCAGCTGATACACTTGTATCAGAGCGATTCATTTCCGAGAAGAAGGAAAAAACAAAACGCAAATTATAACCTAGAGCAACTATTAGATAGGCCATTGGACCAGAATCATGTAGAATCGGAGGATTTCAAGAATTCAACTAATCGGGCACGTTCAAATGCACCCTATGTAGCTTTAAATTCAGGATTGTTCGCCAATCCAAATGAGAACCAAGTGCAGCAGTTGATTTCGCGCCACAATGAAACAAATCAACCAAATTCAGAAATACAGGGTCAAATCTATGGGACGAACTTGGTTAGATCCAATAGAATGTATTCACACCCAATAAGCGTTGCTCAAATACAGCCTCTATTCAAGTATAAAACGATGGACTCTGAAAACGGCGCGAACATTGAGGACAATTTTTACAATACCAATATTAAACATTCTCGAAGAGCAGCCGGAAACGAACTACCATTGAGATCTGGCCCTAAACAGGTGAACAGAAATAAGTTCGTGCATTCAAGCGGCAGTGGCGGCTGGTTAACAGGCCCAAGATTGAAAGCTTCCGAAAGTAGGCCTTACATTGACACGGCCTCCTTAAACTTGGACCAACACTTGCAGCTGCCGATCACTGCCAACGGGTTGCATGGACTCTCACAGGTCGATCCGTTGCAGGATTCGCAAGCGGATCGTTACGGAGCTGGCTCGATTTTTAGCCCACAAAGTCAGGTGTTGGGTCTGATCCGGTCGGCAGGTCCAATTGTAGACTCACTTACAGGACCTCAACAGTACAACCCAACACAACCTCTATCCTTTTCAAGACGTGGACCGTTGCTAGTAAATTACGCAGGTCCACAGAATCGACTCTTGAAACACTCTCAAATGCAAGCCTCAAATTATGCTCTCTACCCTCCTAGCCCATATTCAACAACCTCCTCTAGATATATCAAACAAGCATCAGGCCCCAACCAGAGACTCATGTACTCTTCTCCACAACGGATGGGTAGAGTTGCAAACTCAAACTATAGTTTGGACGAATCAAATTTTCAAGGTCTAACTCCAGCCGCAGCGAGCCCTGATCCTATCTGGTCTGAGAGCCAAAGTCAAGAGGATGACTACCAGCAATCACCACAAACTATTCAAATAACAGCGGTGCCCAATGGAGTTGGTTTGAACAATGGTTTAGTCAATGGATTCAACGGCTGGAATGGCTGGGGTGGCCCTTGGAACGGACGCCAGGTGTTGCTAGTTAATCGGCAGCCTCCAGGAACTGAATGGCGCCAATGGATACTACCAGTGGCAGTCATCTTGGCTCTGCCGCTAGTCCTCGGTGCGTTATTTGTGCCAGTGTTCCTAAAGAGTGTTATGTTTTTGATTCAAATCCTACAAATGCTTGGTCTATTAATGCCGCCAGGTCAACTTGCCGGACATCTCTCGGCGGCAAGCTCTCACTTGCAGTCAGCAGGTTGATTCAGGGACTCGTCCGCAAGGGAATCAAGTAAGACAATTAATGAGGTGTAAATAAGCATTGTATAGCCAGAGCTAGGTGATGGATTGTTTCGACTTTCCTCCCGGCAGACATGAACTTTTCCTGTTTAATTCCTGGTGATTTGTCAGCATTATTGGAGAGGGATTACGATTCTGGTCGAACGGTTAAAACTCTTTTCCTGCAACCAAAAAGTAGGGATTTCGGAACTTTTGATTTAGTTCTCTAGTTCGAGGAGCCAAGAACGGATACAATCTGCAAATGGTACCCCTAGTTCCTAGCTATCCGATCACTCAATCTGTGGGATCTTTTGCGGAAGACCTGCTTTCCTTATGAGAACCCTCCCTGTTGATAGGCTTGGTTTTAAAACGGATTAGGCGCAAGGAGCCGACTTTGTCGCCTATCCGAATGTGGAACCAACAATGATTCGGGTAAACCATTGAGAGAGTTATAAAAATTTTGGGATTCCGAAAAGAACGTTTCCTTTCGAACTTTTAAGCCTCGAACATCTGCTATCGTCCGGTTAAGAGATTCGCTTAACGAGAAGCCCAATGATGCGACAAAGTGTTGCATTAGGCCTTCGACTTGTAGCTATCGCTTCGACGAGATCAGATCGACACCTGTCCAACTGTTCGGGTAGACTTGGTCGATATCGACCAAATCCACCCTTGATTATGGGGCAGATATTCACTAGTGGAAGTCTACGAAACTCAAAACCAAAAATAGATGCTAGTTGCGTTAAACGCAAATCGTAACTGTCCGGAGAGCGAGCCGGCGCAGATGAAGCCTGAAGCTACTCATCATACAAGGGGCAACGCACGAGGCTCTCGCGAGCTGCCCCCTCTCCATAGGCGCTCTGTGTTCGAATTCGTGATGGTTTTTCACGAACTCGTGGCGCCTTTTTGTGTTTACTAGCCAGTCACCCATCTGGCAGGCAGAGTTCCCGTAGCCTCGAGATTTTCGGGTTTTCTGTTACACCCAACCCGAGGTATCGGATCCAAACTACAGTGGGACCCGGTAATTGTGCACTTAGCCGAACGAGATCGGACTCGCAAGTTCCCGCCCTCTTGCTGCGCTCGACTTCGGGCTCGTAGTCACTTGGTGCTCGGACGGAAAACAGGATTGTTTACATCAAATTTCGTCCACGCGCTCCAAATCAAGTTCATTATCGTATTACACTTATGGTGATGTTAAAAAAGACATCGACTAATCTTAGCGCATAGCTATGCCCACCAACCCAATTTGATCATATCTCCTCAAAATAGACTGTGCCATCCATCAGATATGAACCAGACTGTCGAGACTTTCACATCGAAAGGCTGTGAGGGTTTCGATCGACACTCTGGTAAGCGATGGATATACCCAAACAACATGACCGTCAGAGGTTACCAGAAGCAGGCCGTTGAGAAGGCCTTGTTTACCAATGCCATGATAGTCCTGCCCACTGGCTTTGGTAAGACGTTCATCGCTGCAGTTGTCATGTACAACTTCTACCGATGGTATCCTCAGGGAAAGATCCTCTTTGTTGCACCCACCAGACCTCTGGTGGCCCAACAGATCCAGGAATGTAGAAAAATATCTGGTATTCCAGCTAGCGATTGTATTGAGCTTACAGGAACAATACCGAGGGATCGTAGAAGCGTTCATTGGATAACGAAGCGCGTCTTCTTCGCAACCCCGCAGGTGATAGAAAATGATCTCGAGGACGAAACGTTGCCAGCAGATCAGGTCAGATGCCTTGTGATAGACGAAGCCCATCGGGCTCAGGGTGGTTATGCATATGTTGGAATAGTGAGACAGTTGCAGGAATATAACAGGGATGGATTTCGAATTTTGGCCTTGAGTGCAACACCGGGCTCAGATATACAGAGAGTACAACAGGTAATGCTAAATTTATATATTGGAGATGTCATGTTCAGGACAGAAAACTCGATTGATCTCATGCAGTACAAGAACGAAAAAGTCTCTAAAGCTTGGACTGTTGAAATTGTTGGCAAGCATAAAGAACTAGTGGACAAGTTCATAAGAGTAACAGGACCCATATTCAAAGAGCTTTACCGAGCTGGTTTAACTTATTCAGAGGGGATCGACAAAGTGGCTAAATTCACTCTAATCAAGGCTCTCAAAGCAGCCAAGAATAACGAAATAGATGCCCGAAGAAGAGGGCGACTGAATTTCCTATGCTGTGCAGCCATGTCATTGAGCCATAGTTTCGAGTTACTAACATTATATGGTATAAGGGTATTCTATACGAGCGTTTTGAGGAGTACTGATAAGAAGGGTGGCTCTGTTAGGACTGTATTGGCTAGTAATATTGAATTTGACACGATGCTCAAGGATATATCGACCATGTTTGGTGAGGATGCCGAGCCGGACGCTACTAAAGTTCCTAGAGCTGATTTGTTCCGAGGGCACCCAAAGCTGAATGTCGTAAGAGACTTGTTGATGAAACACTTTAACGCGAATGCACAAAAAACCGAAACTAGAGCAATAGTATTCACCAAGTATCGAGAGAGTGTCTACGACATCGTGCAAGCCTTGAAAACCCTCGAGCCAGTGCTGAAACCTGGCGCCTTCGTTGGTCAAGGGTCAGCTAACAACACTGGTGTTGGTATGAAACAAAAGGAACAGATTCGACTGATCAAAGACTTCAGAGAAGGTAAATTCAATGTTCTTGTGGCCACTTGTGTCGCAGAGGAGGGCCTGGACATAGGTGAAGTTGATTTAATCATATGCTACGATACCACCTCATCGCCCATTAGCAACACTCAAAGACGTGGCCGTACTGGTCGTAAGCGGTCGGGAGATGTACAGACCCTCCTCACTAAGGGTTTTGAGGAGAAAAAGCTCAAAAGGGCTGGCAACTCTAAGAGACAGGTTGAAGAGCAGCTGTTTAGGCGTGAAAACTACATGACACACAGGTATCAAAACGCTCCACGAATGGTTCCAGATGATGTGAAGCCCATTTGTTTGGAGCAAAAGATTTTTCCTGTTGATGATGAGGAGGTCGAAATAAAGCCCAAGAGGAAGCGTCAGAAGAGGGCAGTTGAAGAGGTGGGGGCATCTAACGAAAAGAAAGGCAAAGGAAAAGGAAAATGCAAAGCGAACGAGAAGAGCCCGGTAGCGGATGTAAGTTTAGTATCAGACTCAGACTCTGATATTGACCCGATGAAAGTTGGATTTACATCAGCCATTGAACTGCATAGGAGCCAGATGGAAACTTCGACGAGTGAGGCTGGAGGTAGCCAAGGCACCGGCAAGGTCGCCAAGTCAGATTCAGACATTGAATGGGAATCAGATCTTGAGTGGGATTGCGTTTAATTTCTACGGTTCAATGTCATCCACTCACTCGACAACCGACCATATCCTCTAAGAATCTCAACTTGTAGACTTAACGAATAAATCGTGCGCTGAATCTCCAAGGATTTACAATTTAGGGGTTTTTCTGCGAGCCTGATTTGCCCAGTTACTGAACACGCCCTGTAATGTAAAGTTCAAGGTTCAAATGTCTGTCAGCCGGTCGGTGCTTTTTAGTCAATTATTCAATCATATCTGGTTTACACATGATTGTTACGTCAGCAAAACTCTAGCCAGTATCGCTAATTTGCCTGACATAGATATGACATTTTGCAACCTGTTCACATCCGTTCATACTCATGTTCCGTTTGCCCCCTAGTTGAAATAAATACAACTCTGAACTCGATCAGTGTGAAATATGTATGCAAGTTTTTCCCCAACTTATCAGCTTGTTAACTAGAGTGGCCCAGTAAGGGAAGGGTTCTGATGAGTCTTACTCGAGCTTTTCTACGAATTTGGTTTTCTACCATTCAAACTTGCACCACACGATCCCTCTACCTCTCAACCTGCCACCCGTGCTGCTAACCTGTTTGAGCGTCCGCTATCCGCGGATCTTGATGTTACGCGGAAATCTAGATTTGTGACTTTGGTGTTGGCGAGCGAGCATTTGTGGTTCTACAGTATAAAATCAAGTTTTAGAGCTGACGCAATGGGAGACCTTGTGTAGTGGCAGCTATTTGGATCTGTTTGCAACCCGCTGACACCCTTTGTCCGTATCGCACAATCGGAATTATCTACTTGTTTGCAGTTGGCTGTCCAACCATACGGACAGCTCATCAGGCTTTGCAATTGCTGATGTTTCTAACTCTCAACTGTCGCTGTAGGAGCAAATCAAATCAAATCTTAAAGGCTGCGATGGCGACGATGACGACCCCCAAAGCGAAGGTCACACAGACCCACCGCAGGTCAGTCATGTGGCTTGAATCGACCGAGTTGAGCCGGACGGTCGCTCACTGGCCGAGATCTGTCAGCAAGATGGGTTCTAAATCCGTGCCAGCTGCCTCTGGGTGAATGGCCGCGAGCTTTATTGGTGGTGGTGACTCATGCTTATTTGAGGCCATGTTTTCCTCAACTCTCGCTCGTCTTGCGCAAATCGGCGCCGACCAAGTGGATCGATTTGCGACAGAGGAGAGGCGAGGGGGAGGAGGAAGTAAATTTGCGCCGACTTCAAGTGGCCGCTTGTTTTATTTTACCCTCTAAGCTCCCAGATTCCAAGCGAGCACTAGTGGCTAGATTCAGCTCGTTTGTAGGTAAATCTCGCACATAAACCGACTGCATGAGGCCACTTGAGATCCAACATTGGGCCAGCAATGGCGAGGCACAATGGGCAAGCCTTTGGGCAAACAGCCCGAACGTTTCCTCAGCTGACTCTCTCAGCAAGAGAAGCCAACAGAGAGAAATCAACAACGACTATAACAATTGCTCGTTGACTGATGTTTTTGTTACTACCAATTATTGTTTTATCATATGATTATATTCGATTATATTTGCAAGCCATCCACTTTGGTAGCTTGAGTCTGCTAGGCGCATTTGCGAGCACAATCGAAGAGTTTAGTGATGCTTGAAAGCGTTTGCCTCCCTCCTTTTCTCTCTTGAATCGCTAATGAGTTGGAGCCGGCAGGTAGAGAAGGCGAAGGGGCGACAGTGTGTGTGTTTGCGGATAGGGAGGGAGGGAGGGAGACTTGAGTCAGCTTGAGTCTGGCACCGCAAGCGCCAAAGTTGACGTCTCCACATCACTTTACAAACCAGCCTCCATTGTCCACCCACACGATCGGGCCACTGGCGATGGCGCTCAGACTGGGCCAACCATTTGGGGGAAAGCTAGCAAGGGAGGGAGGGCGCAAAACGGAGGGCCAAGCGAGGAGAAAGTTGGCCGAATTATTATCGAGTCATCGTTATTGGCCCTCGCCTTTTGCCAATGGGATGGATGCAAGTCGCGCTCATGTTTGCCCGTGACTCACCGCTTGGCCTCAATCCTCCCGGCGGCTATCTCTAGCGGCTAGATGCGAGAAACGCCCTCCCAAGGCTGGCGAGCAAGCTCAGAGGTGCGACAATCTGGCCGAGCTCGGGCTCAAGCTGGCGGAAGGGCAAAAGTTTGTCCGCAAGACCTACTGGCACAAGCCGGCCGGCGGGCAAGCGCAGTAGCGGGGCGAGGCTGGCACTGGCCAGTGGCCTTAGAGAGCCGGTCAGGTGGCTTAGCTTGCTCGGTGCGCCATTTTAGGCTCGAAGAAAGTGACATTAGCGCATTCGACTGTGGACTGCGGACTCTGTGACTTGCTGGCTGGCTGGCTGGCTGGTTGGCCGACTGGCTGCTGTAGCTTGCTGGCCAACCATAGATCTGGCGGCTTCATCTGGCGCCGCTCAAGGTTTGATGCTCATGCAAGGGCGAGCGCGGGCCGATTTTATTACTCGCCTGACCATGAAGTTGGCGAGCGTGTCCGGCAGCAGGTGGTTGCCGAGTTGCGGCGGCGCCAAAGCTCGCCCAATGTTTTTGGGCGGCCGCGGCGAGGCGGATGTGATTGGCTTGGCTTTGGTTTGTCTCTAACTAAGGGCCTTTGCGCAATTCTACCGCGCAACCTTCTGACAAATCCCCCGACCAGAAGCTGGCTCAAGAGCTTGGCCGCTCTTGTGGCTGGAAAAAGAGAGAGAGAGAGAGAGTCTGGAACAACCAATTCTCGTCGCCGTCAATCCAAAACGATCAAATAAAGCGAAGGTTCGAATTCAAAGGCTCCCAACTAATAAGACTAGGACCCTATATTTGCGCGCGAGTGAGGAAGTTTGGCGGCGGCCCCACTGGCGGATTTAGCTCAGGAAACCTGAGAGCTAGCACGAAGCTATAGTCTTGAATGGTTTTGTGAGGAGGAGGAGAGAGAGAAGGCAACAATTGAAGTTGAAGCCAAGAAATAAGTAGACAAAGAGGGGAACGCGCGCGCGCGCAGGTAAGTGCGATATCTGATTGATAAAGCGAGACAATGGACGGCCGACAATGCGGTTGTTTTGCTCCGTGGAGTGGTTTATTGTACTGAGGAGCCAGTTTAACAATGAGCTGGCCGCAAGGTTTAGCGGGCCAGCTGATTAGCGCACATTTAGCAGGCCGCGCGACAAGTGTCAACAGTTGCCCGGCGAGTTGAGAGCTAAGAAGGGAGAGAGGGAGCTGGCGGACACAATGGGAGCCGAAGCTCCACCCCAAGGGCTGGCCAATCAGATGTTACGTCACCGCGGCGCCGCGAAAGCAACCCCATCGAGGGGATGCGAGCAAGCCGGCCGGCCAGGTAAGGGCGCTAGCGGCGCCCAGTGTGGCCACTCTCGGCGGATACTCGAGGGCAGTCGCGCGGAGGGCGCAAGCAAGCTCGAGTGAGCGCGCAAAGATCTTGGCTGCGCAGATAGGTTGCGGGCATGGCGCACGTGGTTGCCCATGGCGAGGCTAGATCGGCCAGAGTTCGAGTAGGCGGTTTCAGCGAGCGAGCAAGCAAGCTAGCCGAGTTGCTGCTAAACGATCACTCTCAATTGTTCTCGCAGCCCTACGCGCCACAAAAGCTGCTAGCTTGCCAGGCGAGCGCGATTAGCCAGCAGCACTGGCCGCCCTCCGCACTCACGTGAAGAACAGTAGTCGTCGTCGTCGCCTCCTCTTTTTACGCTCACCAGCGGCTCTGAGTTTGGTTTTGGTTTTACCTGCGAGCACACACAGACACAAACACTGGCCGCTTGACGACATTCGTTTGTTTGCGCTCGAGAGAGAAGAAGCCGCTCGAAGAGAGGTCAGATTGTAGCCCGGCAACGGCAAGCACCAAATCCATTTTGACTAACCGAGCGCCCACCACCAACACTGACAGGGTTCACTTCCGTCGGAGAAGTCGGCAGGAAGTTCGAGGTGCTCAACTAGACAAGTTAACCGATCGGAGGGAGGCTCAACTCTAGGTGGAGGAAGAGGAGGAGAGTTTATTGGAAGATGCTCAACACACAAATCATGAGCCAGCACTCCGGGTTTGGGCCAATGTTGGCTGGCGCAACCGGCGGCCGCTCGGCCAAGCGTCGCGGGTCCAGCAGGCGCAAGGAGGAGGCCGCCGCCGCCGCCGCCGCCGCCGCCGCC
>Ga0268249_1000376_pt1 | contig 24117 bp, 18 predicted proteins | sample AgamicAtPe_FD_200257 | JGI IMG/M metagenome (GOLD analysis project Ga0268249, IMG submission 200257) | Agave microbial communities from Guanajuato, Mexico - At.P.e (v2) (version 3) | ecosystem: Host-associated > Plants > Phyllosphere > Phylloplane/Leaf | place: Guanajuato, Mexico | collected... | reverse complement strand
TTTGGAAGCCGTTTGATCAGGCGAGGCGAGGAACGGACGCCGTAGCGTTTGAATCGCCGAGTGGTCAATGATAAACAAGGTTTTAGAGGACCGGCGACTGCGCCACCACGTGCCGTCGTCCCAAAGAGAGGCGCAGTTTGCCCCGACACTAGCAGAAGAACGTACACGTGTAATGAGAGAATTTTGTTCACATTCACTTTGTCGTGAGTTACTCACGATGAGTAGATGCCACTCTCGAATGCTCTCACGACAAAGATAGGCTTTTCACCTTGTCGAGAGTTACACCTTGTTGCAGGTTGAGTACTTGTATATGGTGGCAGGCTGATTGGAGACATCAGAACTCTTGGTGCTGGCTGTAAAATTAAGACCAAGAATAAATATCACGAGCGATCCAAATCGTATCATTCAATTGTGGAAAGTGCGAACCGACAGGGGGTGGTTTGAACCTCCCTCGTTACATCTCTTTTTTACCGCATTTCGCTCTATCCTTTCAGATGGAAAAACAAAAACCTTTCGTACCCGACCATTCCGATCAATATGATCGACCAAAACCCATAGGAGAGATCGATCGATAATCACAATGCGTCAGAGGATCTTTAAAAATTTAGCCCAACCAGGTTCGTCTAAATGCACAAAGCCTAGCCGATAATCTTAGTTGGACCCCTGATTTTACTTATTCTGAACAGTGTCATGGTTTGGGACTTGTATGCTAGCACTTGCTTCGCTCTGTCTCCGAAGAGTAAGATCCATGAGAACCATAAAAACCTTATAATATTCGATCGAAGTACGGCGCATTAGATCTGAGATTCCTCAACTAATAACCCGCATTACGAGATGGCCAGCATATCAGGCAGAGTTAATGAGGCCAACAAGTATCTCGAGAATGGGCACAAATTCCTTAGAACCGGCCTCCTGAAATGGAGTCCCGATCATGAGAATGCGGCCAATCAGTTCAAGCAAGCTGCCATGGCTTACAAAGGAGCCGGTCTCCACCAAAAGGCCATTGAGGCCAATGAGTTGGCTATCAAAAGTTATCTAGCATCACAGAGCTCTGCCTTTCAGGCTGCTAAATGTATGGAGCAAGCAGCCCTCTCTGCAAAAGAAATCGGCGAGATCCAGCTAGTATCATCATACTACATGAGGGCGATCGATATATACCGGACCCTCGGTCAATTGGATACAGCTATTACAACTATGGACAGAGCCGCCAAGGCGCTCACAGAAAAGATGCCAACAATGGCTGCCGACATCTATATTCAAGCTTCCGAAGCTTGTGCCATTGAGGATCGCTATAGGCAGGCAGCTGAGTTTTGCAATCGGGCAGCGACATTGTATGTCAAGGCGAAGGAATTTCGCCGAGCAGCTAACATATTAAAGGAGGAAATCAACTGCTATACACTGGCAGGTGATCAGAGAACGTGCAATAAGACTGCTATGGGTATCATACTGGTCCACCTGGCTGACAAAAACATTGTCGGTGCGAACGAAGTTCTCAAGACTTGCCCCTTTGACGAGGATGTATTCGGTCTAGCACAAAGTCTAGTGTCTGGTTATGACAAGCATGATGCTAAGCTTCTCAATTCTGTACTTAAAAACTCTTTCTTTCGCGATTTAGATACTGAATATGCAAAAATTGCCAGAGATCTAATGAACACCCACGGAAAGATTGTAGAATCTAAAAAGTCTACCAGTCCTGACAATCAGCAACAAGATGATGGTATACCTGACGCGGATGAAGACATGTTACTATGATACTGTTAGCTCTAGTTGAAATTCGAAATTATGCAGTGTCTATCTCCCCAAGAAGTTCACCTGCATGGAGAATAGAATATAGTGATTTTCAGTCGCTCGTGCAAGATACTACAGAGTGGACTTATGCTCAGGACGAAACGTCCTCTCGAGCTGATCTACTATCCACAGAAACCTGCGACTGAGCAAGCAAATTTCAGAAATCTGCTTCACGCCTGCAACCAGCGCGTCCAGCTACTGAAAAACGAATAAAACAGCCGCTAGTCTTTACCTCTGAAGGTTTGAAGATCCTCGTCACTAATAAATATGACTGCCTGTCCTAAGTCTACATCTGAAAAATCTCCTCTCGCCTATTATCCCAAAACTAGCTCTTCTTGTTTCAAGGACGCCGTGGAAAGCGACCATTGAGGAAATCAGCGCCCACGTGTAGTGCGTGGTTCAGGGTGAACTTTATGACATATGTATTTAAATTCAGATAAAAATAATTAAAAAACCCCCTATTCGGCGAGATTTGTGCACGACAATAGAGTGTATCGCCAAAATTAATCGATTTACGTCTCAGTATTCCTGGATTATTAGGCATTGTCATGATAAGCACCAGATCAACAGCGGAAGGCAATGCCCAGAGATCTGACGAAGCGCTCAAATTTGCCCAGGTGTTCTTCCACAAACAAGATAGAGACAAGGAAACGCTTTGTGAAATGTATCACGATCAGTCATCTTTGATCTGGAACGGCCAGATCCACAAAACAAAGACAAGCATAGCCAAATTCTATCACGCCCAACAACCTACTGAGACAACTCTACAAGCTCTCGACGCCCAGATCATGCCACAGATGGGTGAAATTATAGACATGATTACCATAATAGCTGGTGGCAAGATTAAACAAGATGGCACAACTTCAAATTTCAGCAGGACATTCTTGTTGGGCCCAAATGCCCCGGGATCAACGGAGTATCTGATTGTCAGCGATACGATGCGGACACAAATATGAGATATTACCAGAGATTCGTTTAACTTTATAAGATATTAGATTATATTAATATTGTATTTAAATGGACCTATTGTCTCAACAGACTAGTTTTTCATGGTACTCTTGGACTAGTATTGATGAATAAAGACCTAATGGAGAGACGCTTTTGCTTTGTATCGACTGACCAATCAATGCTCAGATCTTTATCTGCCCTTATCCTAGTGTAATATAGTAAGGGATTTGCGAAGAATCTCTCAAAGGAATTTAACAAATGCACCCCACAATCGTAGGAGTTTCTTTGCTTCGGCACTCTAGCGCTGAAATCTTTGAATAAGGTTCGATCTTTAAAGTTACGCTTTTCCGCATTGGGTCTTTCAAATTGCCACCTCGCTTCCAGAAAGTTTCTAATTGGATCGCTAAATTTCGACATATATTTGTAACCCAAAGAGTCAAATATTATCATACAGGCGCTAGATCGTCTAGTATCAGGCTCATTTAGCATGATTGGGTCGTCATGGGCTGGCAGCTTGTGGGCAAAACAAATTATCACTAGAAGCCAATGATGATGACAACAGATAGGCACGACTAAATAGTCCTTATCGAATAGCTTAGCGTGCTTATCCCAACGTCGCACTGAATCGTTGATCTCAGTTTCGCTTAGTTGAGGAAGCTTAAGAATCTTGTTGTAGAAGAAGGTGTTGAATAAGTGAACGTTTTCGCGAATATTTGGAGGGAATCGGGCAAGCAGGTAGTTCATATAGAATTCGACCACAGTATCATTGAGCATCCTGCCCCAATCGAGCGAATCTTGGGAATTACGATCGACCTCTGGTAATCGAAATGGAGAGCACTGGGGGCTTGTTGCCTGTTGGCTAGTTTCATGTTTCTTCGGAGAGTTGATCTCGATTAACTTTGGTTTAGGGGATATAGTTTCAAAAAGGATCTCATCATAATCATCCTTGTTGTCAATTTCTTTACCAAATAGCTTAACCTTCTTTGGACATTCTCTAGAATAAGTGCGCTTGTTTCTATCCATTTCCATGACTTAACAAGAACCAAATTATATCACATTGGTGAAACTGTTTTCAGTATTCCTCTCGGAACTGATTGATAACAAGATACGACTCTCGATTGAGCGTCCCATAATAGGAAGTCTAAATATTAAAGCCCTTTGTATTTATTTTTGGTTTTGAATTTTGCACAGATTTCTCTTCTCATTTTAATCGTGAGTCCGCTTAAACACCGTGTACACCACGTTCAGAGAGCCAATGACTATGGATGTCGAGTTGGAAAAACACCAGTGGTCGGTCCCCCTACCTTACATGTCGCGAATTATATACACCATTTTACACTTAGATATTAGCCTCATAACAAAGACCATCCTGCCCCAAGTGTAACACTGCGCCATAATTGAAACACACTTAAGAGACTTGGATACGTAGAGAGCTCAAAATTCATCAAGGAATCCCAACGATTAAACTGCTTTCAGATGGTAGCAGAGCTCTTTTTAGAGCTAGTATCCGTGATAATCGCACTATCGCTCGTCATAGGGCTAGTTTGTCTAGGTAAGTAAGAGCTATCTATCTCCCACATCCCAAGGGATGCGTGGTCTCCCTCAAAACGTCACCCCCATACTTATGCATATGTAAACATTTGCCTTTTATATACCCCCATAGGCTGGCTCTTGGTGTGGAAATTCTTCCTAACGCGATTCAAGATTGTTAAAGAGTTACTAAGCATTTCCAATCCATCTAATTATAATAACGCCAATGGAGAACATTTCAATGATAGCGAAAACTTCAATCATCCAAACACGCTAAGAAGTTCACAATCGCAATTCCGCGAATCCAAGCGAAACAGATGATCTGACATTAGCATTAACTAATTCTTGGATTCGGGGCTCAATTTGTTAATAGATATGTGACCAATCATGTGATAAAGAAACAGATCGAATCGGATCGACTAAGATCAAGCCATATATCAGAGCTCATCTCCTAGGGAAATCGAATGCAAGTCTATCAGCTATAGTGAAAAAGCCGGATTGGCTTAGTTAGCACTCTTTGTATTCTTTGCTTTCAATCTAATACACTTGCCAACTAAGGTAGGGGAGACTTGATTTACAATTTTAACTAGCTTTTATCTTCACTCGGACTGCTAGTCTCCATCAAAAGTCTGCTCAACGTTTGGATGTACTCCTGCGCTGACCTAAGGGTTTCAATTTTTGTCATTTTAGTATCCTCTTTCGCAGCGGGCAAATGCTTTCTCAATCTATCTAAGGCCTCGTTTAAATTATGCATCCGGTTTCGTTCCCTATCGTTTGCTTTGACACGTCTTATCCTCTTGATAAATGTTTTATCATTACTTGTTGCGCCACAACTCTTGCCTACTTGTTGCTTGGTCTTGGAATCAAGCCTCTTGTTGCCATCGAGCGAGTGGCTTGAGGTCGCCACCAGGCAAGGACCCCTCTGCCTAGGGCTTTGTTGTGCCTTTATTTGTTGCACTTCCAACTTTGGCGAGCCCGGCTTGGCCAAGGAGCCAAGAGTTGTATTGTTGCTCGAGGGGGTTCCGGCGGAAGCTGGCGACGACACAGAGGAGGTGGAGTTTGGCGACTGGACGAAGAAGGCGCTCGATAGGGGCGAACAGTTTTGGGACGAAGGCGAGAGAGCGGCAGCTGTGGTGTTTGTGGTGGTGGTCACTCCGGTCGAGTTTGACCAGCAGTCGGTAAAAGCATGTTCCGGTGTTAGGGGCGCTTTGTTTGGTTGCTGGTGGTGGAATTTTGCTTGTATATCACTATAGTCTTGTCTTGTCGCTCCATTCTCATCAATGAGCATTTGGTAATCGTTTTGGACGCTCTCTGTTTGTGATTGGGTCTGGATGTCAGCGGCCACCATGACAAGGCGGCCCTCTGTCACCGTGGAGCTGATGAATGCTGCGTCCGTTTGATCGACCGCTGAGCCATACTCGTACTGGCTATGGTGCTGATGGTGGCCACGGTGATGGTGCAGTTGGTTGAAGTTCAAACAGTATGGGGCGTTCATGTTGCTTGAACTGGTCGGCTCAGTTTCTCGATGCGCTCTGAGGGGCGGCGGCGATGTCGCCAGGTATTTAAACTGGCTGCGCGCGGCGGCGACACCCGTGCTCTATGGGGTTCGCTCCCCAGAGGCCCCCAAAAGGGAAACTGCGCGCGGCGACAACCCAAACTGGCTGGTGCCAGTCTTATAAGCGCGCATCTTAAGGAGGAGGAGGAGGCGAGCCGAAGGTACGACAATGGCAAAGGGACAGAACAGTAGCACCGCCAGTGGCACCGGCGGCCGCTGGTACCATAAAGCACCAGGGACAGGGAGAGCGGGGCCAGCGCGCAGCAGCAACACTGGCTCTGGTTGCTCAAGTGAATGAAATTATAAGAAGCCAGAGCGGTGGGCCAACGAGGCAAGCAAACGAGAAGCCCCAATGGCGGAGGAAACTGCTGATGCCAGACTGGCTGGCTCGCTCGCTTGCACTGGTCTCTGCGCTGCCTGTTTGGGTGTAAATTTTATTATTAGGCTGCTTGAAGGGCGCGATTCTGGCTCATTTTCGAGTCAGAATTTTGCTCCGATGCGAGAGAAAAGTTTGCACCTCATTGGATTCAGCCAACCGACCCATTGGCTTCAAAAAAGAAACACGATCAAGCAAAACAGTAGGCAGCCCGAGTGTCTGGCTGCCAACTGCGCCGGCCAAAATCGTAGGCGGCACCGTCAACCGATGGAGGCGAAATCCATATTTAGCCCCTTGGGATGGCGGCGGCGGCGGTAGGACCAACAAACTCGCTCAGGTAGAGAGATGAGGGAGGAAATTCATCGAGCGTAACAGAGTTGGTTTGGGCCCGCATGATACCTGGAACGGCGGGGCCCATGATTATCGAAGGGGCTGAGAGGTTGGTGCAGCAACTTGTTGGCTTGCTTTGGCTTCTAAGTTTGAAGGGAAGCGGGGGGAGCTGGTTGAATTGGTTTGCGCTCGATTATCTGGAGCATGAAAGCGCCAATCGGATTGGCGCGCTCGCCGGCCGAGCACTCTGGCCGATTAGGCCGCCGCCCATTGTGCCCGTCGCCTGTTTTGATTCTGGCAACGGTTTAGATTCCGATTTTGATTTTGGTTTGCTTTGGTTCTGGTTCTGGTTCTAGTTCTGGTTTTGGTTGCCCTTGCGGCCTGAATATAATGGGGCTCGCGCGCTGGCCTGCGTCTCGGCTGCGGCCGGCGCCTCCCGCAACAACTGCAAGCCCCTCGCAAGTCCAAAGTTGGGGGAGTGAGCCTCCTCTTCCGCTGATGCAACCTACGCGGCGCCAGTCTAGCGCGGACAAGATTCACTCAAGTATGACCCAAATTTTGCCGCCGCCGCCGCCACCAACCCAAAGGCAACTCTATTTTGGATTGGCCGACAGGAAGTTTGGCGCTTGCGTTCGCCTTGGAGGCGCCGCCTGTTCATCTGTTGATTCAGTGGCGCTGAGGTGAAAAATCATCATGACAATAATGGGCCAGTTTGGCCAATTACAGCGCCGCCACATTTAAACAAAACCTCCCCATCTAGCGGCTACAAGAGCCGGAAGTGAGCAGCGTGGGGGGAAGGTTGCTTGTTGATTTACCTGACTGTCAGCGCCGTTTCCGGCCAAAAACGATGATGCTCTTGGTTCGCGCATTTGAGCGAAGGCTTGGATAAGAGGAGGGAAATCAATCTACTTTTGTTTGGCCGGCAAAACTCGAGTGCGGCCGATTTGTTGCCTCCCGCGCCAATTTGGCAAAACCAAATCTGGTTCCGAATCTTGTGCCAGATTTGCGCCACTTTTAACTCCGGCTTTGGTCCAGCTAAAATTGGGCGAAATTTTGGCCGCGCAAAAAGCGGAGCCCGATTACAATTAGCTCTGGATGTCGCGCCCGCTTGCTGGCGGACCAAAGTCGTGGGCGGCAGACGAGCGGCCTCTGTTGGCGCAGAGGCCGCCTTAGCTCGCGGGCGCAAACCTGGCAGGTAAGCGCGCGCAACTTTTGCCAACGCCGCCGCCGCCCACACAATCGGGCCCCTCGAGCTTCGGCGAGGAAGTCGGCCAGAGGCTCGTAATCACCACTAAGCGGATCAGCTGGGAGCCGGCGAGATTGCGGCCCCTCGAGCTAAGCGGCGGCGGCGGCGGCGGCGGCGGCGGCGGCGGCGAGGAGCGAGCGACGACTTCCCACTTCATCTAAACACAGTCGATCAGGATAAGGCGGCCCCCCATTCCCATTCCCATTCCCGTTCCAGTTCCAGTTTCAAATCTCATCCTCATCCCCATCTTGGCCTCCCTCCCATTCTCTTCGGCGCTTACCTGTGCTTACCTGCGAGGCCGCCGCCGCCGCCGCCGCCAATTCCGTGAGCACGAGCTCGGCCGACAAATCAACAAGTTGCGCGATTTTGTTTATGCAAATGCGCCACCCAAAACCCATTCCATTTGCAACAAGAAGCCCGCCGCTCTCATAATCCTAATCTGGAGCTCGGATTTGGGTGAGGGGGGGGGGCGAGCAGGAGGAAGAGGAGAGCCAGTGGAGGGACTTTGGCTCCGAGCGAGACTGTGCTCGGTTTCGAGTTGGGCACCCGAATCGGGCGCCGACTTGTGGGCCGCGCGCGCGCCTGGCGCAACTGGCGCGCCTGTTGCCGCTCGCTAATGGAGCCAGGCGGGCAACAGGTAAGAGGTTTGGGTGTGCAGAGGTTAGGGGCCAGATTGCGAGCAGGAGCGGCTTTGAACTCTTTTGCGTCGCTCGTTGCGTCCGCAAGCGCCGACCTCTCTCGCCCTGATTCATCAAACTCCCAAAACTCGCCCCTTGCCGCCGCCGCCGCCGCCGCTTGGCTTGCAGGGCGGCCGGCCAGGAACTGACGAGAGACGCGCTCGAGAGGCCACTCGAGAGTTTGGCCGGATCAACGTGACGGCGAGAGGGCGGCCGGCGGGCCGAGTTGGCCGGCCGCTGGCTCTAGTGGAGCCGGGCGGCAGCAATGGCGCCGCCATTGGCCCATTGGGGGCCGAGCGCGCGCGCTGGCGCAATAATTGAATGGCGCCGCGAGTTCAGCGCGCGCCTTTCAAAACCTTCATGGAGGAGGCTCTCCCTCTCTTGCATGCGATTGTCAGCGATTGAGAGATCTGGAGCGAGGAGATAAACGCCGACGACGGCCAATTGATAAGCGGCCGCCCGAGCAAATGCAAGCGATCGAGCAGGGGAAATAAAATTGATGTTCCAACGTCTTCCTCCGCCAACTTCCCTTTGTTGGCCGCGCGAGGGCTTGCCGAGCTCGGCCAACAAGCAGCCGGCGGGAGCCCAAACTGACCATTAAGCGGCCAACGCGCCAGCCCATTCACTTTGGGCCAGTTGCAGCCGGAGATACAAGCGCCAGCAGATACATGCTCGATTTATGCGGTTTGCCCGGAGTCGGGCCAGGATGGATCCGCATGCATTTGTTTCTCGCTCCAATTTCTGTTTGTTTTCTGAAAGCGCGACAAACGAGACATAAATCAGCGAGCCTCTGGCGGCGGACAACTTGTTGCGCCGCGCCTGGCCCCGTTTGCGCCCCAGCGAGCGGCCCAAAAGTCGCCCTTTTGCCCATTCCGCACCAGCCGGCCGAGCCCGCAAAGCCCAAAAGGGAGCGGGCCACTTGGCCTGGCCGGTGGGGGCGCCGCGCATCAAGTGGCAGGAGCTCCAATTGGCCGCTGAAATCGATTCTCGCCCAAAGACCCCGCGCGACTTGACACTGTCCCCCATTTGGCCAGCCGCCTCGAGTGGCGCGCTCGCCCTTCAGTTTAGACGGACAAAGCGCGGAGGCGAAAAGTGCTCTCCACTCTGGCTGGGCTCCATTTCGGGCCCTTCAAGTGGGCCGGCCAGCGGCGCCTATGGGGCAGCAAGCGCGGTGAGTTGCGCCAATTAAATCGGGCGCAAAGAGCGGCCTCGAAAGCAGGGAGGCCGAGGCGCCAACTTGGGCAGCCCAGAAAACTCTGAGCGCCTTTGGGGTCTTGCTGTCAACTGTTGCGTGAGTGCACTTTTTATCCGCAAGAGTTTGTGGCGCAAAACTGCAACCGAGCGGCACAAAACCGTCCGGCTGGCCGCGGGCGAGATTTGTCGCGACGCTGCGGCCTAACGCGCCGCTTTCCGAGTGAAAGTTTGAACACTTACGGCGAGGGGGGGGGATTTGGCTGGTTTGGGGGCAGAGACACTTGGCTGTCTCTGCTTGTTTGGTCGGTCGGTTGGTTGGTTGGTTGGTTGGTTGGTTGGCTGGCTGGCGAGTTTGGCCGAGGGGCGAGATTAGCGGCGCTCGTAAGGCCCCTCTGCGCGGCTGCCGGGTAACCCCGAGCGGAGTGGACCGCCGCTTTTCTGGGTAGCAGCTTGGCCCCGAGCTTGCGCGAGCGGCTGCCGTGCGCGCAAACAGGGCCGCCGGCAGTTGTTACCTGTTGCGCTGGCGCTCGTTAATGTTTACCGTTCGCACCAGCTTGGCCGGAGGGAGAGCGCAAAGCAGGAGTTGGCGCTCCAGTTTGAGCCCCCATTGACAGCGAGCGGCCGCGCCAACAATGCGCTCGCCAGAGGGAACGCTTTTAATGAAAATTGATGGATTCGCGATAGGCGCGCCGCCCAGGTCGCCCGGCCGGCCGGCCGGCCGCCGCCGCCGCCGCCCCTGAGCGCCCGTTGCTGGCTGGGAAAGTGGCACTGGCCGGGGCTGGACCAGTTTGGTTGCGTCAAAGGAGCCCGCGAGGCAAGCAGCGGCGGCCAGTTGGTGCGCAAACGGGCCAGCAGCGGCAGCCGGCGCCAAACTCGACCGAGCGCCGCTTGTTGTCGCCGGGCCGCCGGGCTGGCAGGTAAAGGCGGGCGGCTCAAGCTTTACCTGCTCATTATTCTCTTCTCCCTCGTTGGTTCGGCTCCCCCTTCGAGCGAGGGCTTCTTGTTGGTTGGTGGAAGCGAGCGAGTTGGTTGCTTCCAGCTCAAGTTCACCGCTGGCGCACGTGTTTTCGCGGCCGCTTCACATTTGTTGGCGGCGCCACTCTCCTTCGCTCGGCTCCAGTTGAGTTGGTTGGCTCGCAAGGCCAGGTGAAGCCGGCAGAGTGCAATCAAAACATATCGGGTTAGCGCTCAACTCTTTGCGGCGCCGTCGCCGCCACCAACTGGTTGGCCGTCGAGCTGTCAGGCAGAGTTCCGCTCTCTCTCTCTCCCTGCCTCGGCCGCCTCACACAACTCGAGCCGCAAGCTCCAGCCCAAGCCAAGGGCTAATTGAGCCCCCGAGAGCGAGAGCGAGACAATTTGTAACGCCGGCCAATTTGCGCGAGCGCAGCCTTCCGGTTGGAGCCTCCAACTTGGGCGCCCTGTTGACGTGCGCTAATTCCATTATTAATGGTAGCCATTGGATTTGCGGGACCCAAAGGATTGGCCGGCCAAGTGGAGTGCATTGCAGTGGAGTGGAGCAGCCGACCTTGGCGGCCAGTTTCCTCTCCAGCCGGCGGCTCGCCCCTCGGCCTCCAACTGCGCCTCCAACTGGTCCAACCTAAACAAAGGCCATACCTGTGTGCTACCAGCCTCGAGCATTCGTGGAGCGAAAGAACCAGCCAGCGGCTCTGTTCACGCTGCCATTCGCGGGCCCATAAATTGGGCCAGCGAGACGCGACAACGATGCGCAACTTGCCTGAGCCAGCGTCTAGAATCGGCGCCAACAATGAAGCCAAGATAACTCGCGTAGAAACAAACCCAAAAAGCAACAATGACCAAACTAGGATTGAGCCCACGCGCAACTCTGGAATTGGAAGCGCGCTTTGGGCTGCCGATGAAATTACTTGTCACATATAGAGCAACGCAAATGGAGCAAGACAATGGCTCTGATTGACGCAAATGCGCGCTTACCTGCCACAGTGGCGCGCTCGCCCAAAAGCGGAACAAAAAGAAAACTCTCGCCGCCGCCTAGAACCTACAACCTGAGCTAGGCTAATTATGCTAATATTTTCCGCCCGAAGCCAAAACCATTTGCATAGAGCCAGGCGGAGCTAAATCGCTCGCTCGCTTGGACAACCAACAGAGCCGATGATTTGTTAGGGAAAACTTGCTCGCGCTTCCACATCCAAACGAGCGACGGATGGCAAACAGGAAGTGGCCGCGCGCAAGTTACAACACATTTGTCCGCTGAATTAGACTCTATTTGGCTGCCATTGCGACTTCCAAGTTGCATTTGATTTTGTGTTTGCAAAACCATCAGTTTCATCAAGTTTATTTTTCGTTAAATTTCTCAATTTGTCCCCAAAAACCCCGACCGTCTCGTCTGGGAATTTCCGGGTTCTCTCTCTCTCTCTTTCTGTCTCGTTTTCCCAGAAGGCTTGCACTAGCCAATGAGGCCGCCGCCAGCGCCGCCCGCCTTCTTCGCTCCAACTGCGCCGCCCGCCGCTGCCGCCGATTTGAAGCCCGTCGCGCCCTTTGCTGCCGACTTGAAGCCGGCCGCCGTTTTGCCCGCCGCGCTGAATCCCTTTGCCCCGCCGGCCGCCTTCTTACCAAAGCCAGCCGCGCCGCCCGCCGCAGCGAATCCCTTTTTGGCCGCAAAACCCTTTTTGGCGCCACCCATCGCGCCAAACGAACCCGCTTTGCCATACTTGAACCCAGTGCTCAATCCAAACGCCTTCACTTTGGCCGAGGTGGTTGAGTAGCCGGCCCCAAATTTCGCAAACTTGCCCCCCTTTTTCCCGAACTTCTTCGCGTAGCCAGCGGCCGCCGCGCCACCCTTGCTGGCGGCGCCCTTCTTGAATCCCGTTGCGCCGCCAGCAAACGCCTTCGCGCCTCCCTTTGCGCCCTTGGTGGCGGCCTTGAAGCCGGCCGCACCAGCGCCGGCCGTCTTGAAGCCGGCCGCGCCAGCAGCACTCTTGCCGCCCTTGGCCAGGATGGCACCACCCGCGCCAGCGCCTCCAACCGCCGACTCGGCCATTGAGAGCTCCTCTTCCGGCCCGCTTCCGGCCGCCAAACTTGGCCCAAGCGCGAGGACGAGTAGAGAAATTGAAATTGCTGCACCGGCAACCAGAGTCAGTCTCTTGAATCTTCTCATTTTGAATCAATCTCTTTGGCCTCGATGTTGTATGCTCAAGTATTCCTCTCACAAGAATCCGCTCCTATCTCTTACTTTGTTCCTCCAATCAAAGCCCTTTCACCTTCTCATTCTTCTTCCCAATTCACTTCTGAGAGGTTTTCACCAAATCAAACAAGTATCTGTTCTTTATTCACCACTGCAAGTTTACCTGCCCACTGAGACTGAGCTCTCTCGCTGGCTTTGCTTTTATTTGTTGGTTACTTGTTTTGGCCGCTTGGAAAGACTCACTCTTGCGCCTAGACAGAATCGTTGGCCAGAAATTAAGCGAAGCGCGACTGGCCTCCACCAAAAGTAAGCAAATTTCTCCAATCAATTACCTGAAAATTTGAACGTGCTAACATCTCGCACCACTCGTGTCATGAATCGTTGACCACCAACTAGCATTCGTTTGTTGTTTCTGGCGGCTAGCTTGCAATTCGGTTGGATAAACCAAGACTATTATTAGAGCCAAAGCTTGAAATGGCCGCCCCTTCCGCCTGGAACTGTGCCTTGCGAGCTTGCCAGAGTGGCATTGTTGTGACCAGTTCGCTGCTCGCCTCCAACAGGTAGACCAATCGCACAAAGTGTCGACATCCGACAAGCTATTTCCTTGTCCAACAACCTGACCTTGCTGGCCACTAGCGTGGAAAGTTAGCCTGCGAGTTTTCGCCACTTTCAAGTCAAGATTTTGCCAGCCAGTTTGCCAGTTGTCTTTTGGGTGAAAATTTTGCAGCTATTATTGGAAGCAATAGGAATTCCTGCATTTCTTTGCTCGCAATCAAAAGTGCACTTAAATTTATTACCTCAGATATCCGAGTTGGGTGCGCGAAAAGTGCAACGAAACTTTGCGTACGATCCGACTAGCTGGCCGGCAGTTAGGCAAACTCGCCAGCTATTTTTGAGGGAAATCATTCGTTTGGCTGATTTATTTGTATGATTTCACTAAAACTCGACTCTCCGCCATCCACCCACAAGTTTGCCACTGCACAGAGGAACGGCAACTACGTGGGCCAAAGGTTAAGGCGAGCTAATTTGCGCCAAAGCCAGGTAAATTGTCGCCCTCTTGGCCAAGTTCAGTCCGAATTGATGGACTACAAAGGATGACTAATAAGTTATAAGGTTGAGCTGCCTCCAATTGAGTGATCTCGATTTGATGAGAGATTATTGTTATATTATGCAAATGCCATACAGCCGCCGCTGCCGCCGCCAACGCTGACGCTGACGCCATGAAACTCGAGTGGCCAAGTTCGAGGGCTGCGTCGCCCTCAAAGGGGCCCGCGCCAAGAGCTTCTACCTGGACAAGAGAGAGAGGAGGAGGCCGAAGCTCGCGGGTGCCCTCCAACTTCCTCTCGGGCGCGTCGGCGGCTCCATTGTGTCTGAATGCTAATAGAGAAAATAACTGGCTCTCGCTTGGAAAATCATTAAGCGGTCAGAGGACGCCCATAGGTTGCTCAGGGCGCCAATGTGACCAGTGATGCCGCTTTCATCAAGTGCAATTGCTTGAGTCGCCCATTCCAGTTTGCTGGGGCGCCTTCAACAAATCATAAATCATCGAGCGCAAGATTTGGTCCAAGTCGCGCTAATGGATTTGGCCAGATTGGGGCCCAGGCCGAGTGGCGCGACCTGGCGAGCGGGAGCGGAGAGCAGGAGAGGGGGAGGATGGGAGTGGCCGGTTGGTGCGCTGGTTGCTCTACCTGGCGCCGCATTGGCGAACTGAGTCCAGTTTCAAGATGGCGCAGCGAGCGCTGTCTGAGCTGGGCCCAGATGTGGCCGACTAAAATCTTGATGGAAAACAGACGTTATCGAGATGGAAGCCTCTCGTCTCGAGGGACTGTCTCTTCGAAGAGCCTTGACCAGAGGTAAGGTGAACGAGCCTCTGCCTTGATCGCGCGCAAACCTGGCCGGGTGAGACTTGGTGGCGCCGTCGGGGCGGCTGGTTTGAATTTCAAGCTCGCTCGGTTCAAGACAAAGAGGAGCCGCCTAGAGTGGCTAAATTAGCGGCTCATGTTGGCCCAGGATATACGAGCATGTGGAATCGAGTTGCGAGCTTCCGAGTAACTAATTTGCATGGGCAAACACCCACACACGAGGGGCCGATTTTGTCGCTAGAATACCAACTTTCGCACCACTTGGCCAAACCAGCCAAAGGCTCTGCAACTCGACCCTCTGGTAGCAAACCAGTGCCGCCCCCTCGTCTCTAATGTGGCAAGCGGGCGAGATTCGCGCCAATAGCCTGGTTGCGTGAGCGAGATCCTCCAAGTTTCCAGCCATCCAGCCTGCTGATACCGATCGGCTGGCGCTACCATGCGACAGGAAGTGAACTCAGACTCGTGCCGCCGCCGCCAGCGCGGATTCCATTTGGTATGCATTAGTGGCGGCACCAGCGCGCCTGCGCCCCCTGAGCCTGGTCGACGAAGCCGCCGTTGTTGCGGCAGCGGGCCTCCAGTGTGGTCGGCTCAGCCAGCCTTCCGCTTGCGCTTGCTCCACTAAACTCGAACGCGGGAAGGGAACTCGGACCAGCTCGTGCACTGTACGCCCTTCGCAGTTGCAATCCAATTGGAAGCGCGAAAAACACCATTCACTATGCCAAACGGGGCCAGCCAGCCTGGCGCCCGGACTCACTCTCGCCCATTGAACTTGCTTGAACTCGAGCGCTGGCCCATCAAACGGCCATTCGGTTTGCTGCTCTGACTCAACGCTTTACCTTCGTGGCCGCTGCAGCGGGAGCCTAGAGGACGTTGGATGCAGTGACGCCTAGCATGCTGGCCAAAGCGACCACGTAACGCGCACTACGTTCAACCCACAAACCCAAAATTACGTGCCAAAACAGAGGCTAGTGCATATTCGCCCATTGCAGCTTGGTGACCAGAGGGAGGATCCAGCTCTTCGCGCGGCCGGTCAAGCGCACTTGAAGGCCCAAACTGGCTACAAATAGATCTCGCCAATGGATCAAAACAACAGGCGACAACAATGATCAAGATCCGTCAAGTTGGCCAGCCAAGTCCAAATCTTCCACCATAGACTTTTAGACTGATTTTGCAAGAGATTATAATACAAATTTCAGATGAAACCTCACGCTGGCCGCCGGAGCCGGGCGATGATAGCTCGGCTTCCGCTAGTTTCGATATTTTTCCTATTTTTCTCACTCATCCACCTGAATCCGTCGGCTGCAGCGCTAATCTATTACCAATCGCAAGGCCCCTACAATAATCCCGCTATACAGCAGCAACCCGCCCAAGAGCTACCCTTGGCGCCACTCCAGTCGCAGGTGCCGCAGTCCCAACAGTTGGGCCAAGATTTGGGCCAGCCAACTCCAAACCAGGAGCTCGCCAGCCATCGGGGCCAAGAGCGAGATGGACCCATATTTAGGTATCAGGGAATTGCGCTCAACAGCACAACAATTAAGTTGATTTGGAACCTCCGCAACGGCTACCATGCAGACTATTTCGACATCCAATGGGGACCCATACCTGACGCAACGCACGTATTCTCTGTAAGCAAGCTAAATGGAACAGCACGCGATTACACCTTTCACCAGCTCCAACCGGACACTCTATATCAATTTCAGCTACATGGTTACAACGGGGACCATATATTCAAGCCACAACTGGTTGCTGTCAGGACGCCACCAGTTGGGAAGAGTCAGCAGGAGACAAATAGGGACATTATGCCGCTCGGCGTTAAGGCTGAATCCAAATCAAACAACTCGATTCAATTGAGCTGGACGGAGCCAGAGAGGCCGAGTTATGTAAGAAACTCAGTCCGAGTAAACATAATACGCTACTATATCAATCCATCGCTTGCGCCATCCGCAGGCCAAGCTGGCAATGAAAGCACTGCAACGCCCCAATATCATTACCTGAACATTACAAACGCGCGTGAGAGTCGGCTCATAGTTCAAAAGCTCAAACCGGCCACCGAGTATGCGTTTGCCGTCAAGACAGCCTATTACACGCCCGATATGAAGAGGTTGTACACCCAGTCTGGTTTTAGCATGGACACATTGGCCAAAACTTTCGACATTGAGCCATCGGCGCCCAAGAACTTCAACATCCAACCATTGGCAACCTCGAAGGAGGACTCAGCCTCAGGCCAAGGGGGCAAGTTGGAGCTCAGTTGGCTTCCGCCTGATTCAACGAATGGCCAATTGAGAGGTTACGTCATTTTGTATGCCCACGAGCAGAGCGCTCCCGAGGAGCAATGGATTCGAATTGATGTAAATGGGGCTCATATAAACAATTGGTATGTTGCTAATCTGCGGCCAGGTGCCAGCTACTACTTCAAAATTAGGGCCATCAATCAGCGCGGCCAAAGTCCTGACTCAGAGACGCGCCTCTATGTTGCGCCAGGTATGGCTCCCTCTGACAAAATGATCAACATACCAATTCCAACAAACAACATACTACTTCTCATTGTCATCTGCATGGTTGCAATACTATTTGTCTTATTTCTAATTGTTAGCAAGCTAGCCTGCAAAACTGGCCGCAAACCTCGCAAGGGTTCGCTAAATGCGCAAAATCAAAAATCACAACAAAACTCTCAGAGTGCAATGCCAAAGTTGAATGGCTTTGCCTCAACAAACTCATCTTCAGCTGTGACAGCTAGAGTTGGAACACTAGCGAGACGGCGGGACAATAATCAAGCAAAACCAGATTTTTGGATCAGCGCCATGGACCAGCAGCTGGAGGCAAAGACAAACGTTTCAGAGAAGAGCAATAGCGAGCTCAATATGGCAATGGTCTCAATACAGCGCGATTCGCCGCAGTTCGCCACAACCCAACTAGCGCCCGCCTTGCCAGACTATCGTTTAGCGCCAAACCAAACAGCCCAGAACGATCATCTGATGCAACAGTACCAACATCACTCTCAAGGACATTACCATTCGGGCCAATTTGGCGGACCTCTTGCGTACGATCAGATGGACAATGCAACAGCCTCGGCCCTAATGACCCTAAGCAAACGGCAACAACAGCAAATGCAAAAGTACCAAATCCAGTTTGCATCCGCGGTTAGCCCGCCCGCGTCATTGGGCAATAACGGAGGCCAGCAAGCACCTTCGCCGCACCAGCAGCCGCCACCCCCGCCTCCTCCTTTGAACATCGAGCAGCAACAACAACAGCTCCAACATCAGTCTTTGTATGGAACCCACCAACCTTTGGCAAATACAAGAAGTTTGAGGGTCCACAGGCCGACTCTGTACGATCCAGTCTCGGGCTCTTTCGTGCAGAGTGCGGACAATGGGCCGCCCAACTACAGCTCGCATACTGCCCACCATGTGCATCCGACAACCCTTCTGAACAACCCACAATTCAACACCTCGAGCACACTCCAATTTCACCCTCACCAAACATCAACACTCTTGAGCCGAAGATCAACCAATACTCTTCGTTCATTCCAGAACTCAGCCAATGCTACTTATGGTCTACTTGGAAATCAGAGTGGCGGAACTAACCAGTTTGGCGCGCCAACGGTGGGCGCAAATCAGCAGCCACAGCTACTACAGAGCCATCAAGCAGTAATAAATCAGCTCAACAATTCCACATATCCGTCATTACCTCTGAAGCACGTCTCAGCTGTTCGTCCACAAATCATGTCCAGCCTAGAGGATCAGATAGAAATCGAGCTAGCGGAGAAGGAGAAGCAGCACCAACAGTCCGATCTACAGCAGAACATTCAAAATCAAAATCAACAGCATCAGCCGCCAATCAAGCAATAATGCACTAATAGTGGTATTGGCTCAAGCTAGATTTAACCTATGGTCTTAGAACCAACCACTTTGAATCGAATCCAAGTCTGCGTGAAACTGATTAAATTGATAATGCGACTAGAATAAGAGCTGACGGGATGTTTGGTTCCAGAGTATGATTATTGCCATCTTGAAATAACCTAAACTAATTATGCCACTCGATCTACATGACCGAACATTTTGCGACGCCATCCAAAGTACCCAATTCAGCTGGAGGCGGACCTAGGGTTGACATTCTCTCCATCAGTTCGAGATTCTTCTCAAAGCGTTCCTGCTTAGCGAGAGTTTCATCATCAAGTACAAGGATGATTTCGTTTATAATATCTCGCTGTTTCTTATACCTCCTCACTTCTGCCTTGCTCAGAGTGCTTGAGTTCTTATTGAGCCATTCATCGAACTTTGGGGGTAAATCTTTCAAGGCTGGATAGAGCAACTCTTTGGAAAGCAGGTTTTGCATCAAGTCGAATATCTGGGGTACAGACTCATTGATTCTCGCTCTGGCTTCATCCGGATCGATCTTTGGCAGCTCTGCTCCGAGTTGCTGTGTCATGTTCTCGAAAAATTTGTTCATCTCCTCCTCATCGAAGCTTATATTCTCTTTTGGGCAACTCCGTTGATCATTGCTGCCGCCTCTGCTAGAACCAGAGCTCCTGTCATGCTCGGAACCACCTGTGGCCTCTGAGATGTTTTTTAAGGATTGTTTTATGTCTAATACCCTGGGCTTCTCCTCTTGCTCTTCGTCTAATAAGTCCTGAAGTGCGTCTTCGAGCAAGTTTTTCAATTGATCCTCGTTCCTGTCCATCTTGAAAATGTAAGTAAATTGATATCGTCGATTTGCTGACTTTTATTCTCACTGTATGATGTTCGAAATTTCCAAATACGTGACCGTGTTCACGCAGATGCGCTCGCAAGGAAAACATTGTGGAGGCCAATACATTGCGACTCCCTCAGGTGACTATTTTCCAGTTTCATATGTATTTATTGATACAAACAAGGAGGGCAAAGGGTATATTCTAGATTGTTAATGTAGTCGACCGTATCTCAGCCGTACGGGAATGTAATGAAATAAACAAATTCAGTTCAGGGGGGAAATGGAATATCATTATCGGTTTTCCCAAGACGTCACCTAGAAGGACACTAGAGATCAGAGGAACATAACTACGACCTACCTTCGCATCTATGATTCTAGGGTTGCTAAAGAGATGAGCAAAGATTCTTCCAAGGGGTTGCCCAGCAATCTGCCTAAAGACTTCTTCGATACGAGCAAGAAGAGCAGCAAGGTACAGGAAGATGAATTGGCAAAAGAACTCGAGCAATTTGAAAAAGAGATGGCTGCGCTTCAAGCTGAGTCAGAGGATCTAATACAGGATGAGTTTGAGAAGTTGCAGGATGAGAAGGATTCAGATGAACTCAATCAGCAGATGGACCAATGGAAACGTATATTAGAGTTGGAAAAGAGAGCTGAGGAGCTGAAAAGCAAGTCGACGAATGAGAACCCTACCAAAAAGTTCAAGAACGATTCTATTAGCGCTCATCCCCAAGAACTCTCGGCCAGAGTTATGGATATTGACGAACAAGGACTAGAAGACATTGAAGATTTCGAGGACAAATTGTTCGACTGGAGATCCAAAGGCCTATGAACAGTATTTATTAGCCAATCATCGATCTTTGTGCATAGAGGTCTATATGCTTATGATGCTTGAATCTTCGCAGGGAGAGTCGTCGTGTCTGTCTGTTTTAGGAACTTTGTAACTCTCTGTGGGTGAGGGATTAGTGAACGATCTGGACGCTTTCTCAAAGTCACTCCTCATGATATCGAAATTGTGCTGCCTCTTAGCATTAAGTGATTTTGTCGAGAGCGGATTGATCCAGTCAAACGCAACATCGAAGAATTTATCTATGTCCATGAGCGAATTCACCGTTGACCTGAGGAAATTGTTTACTGCGACCGAATTGTTCAATTCTAGCAGGTGGCTTTCGTTGATCTTCAACAAGGCGATCGCCACCCGGAATAAAATCTTGTCACCCTCGTATAGAAAACTATCCCACAAACGCAGGAATAAAGCTGGTGGGGTTCCGTCGACAAAAATTGTTAAAAACCATGCGAACAGAGACAATTCAATATTGTTCCTTTTGAAGTGCTCACTTAAATTAGGCATCTTGATTGCAATATAGTTCATAACTACGCTAGAGTCGACCTGGGCCAACCATAAATCATTGTAGTAACCTGGGGGCATAATATCGTCTATTATGGTGGTTAGGCACCAAAACGCCTCCTCCTCTGGAAGTACGAGCAAAGCTACAGCAGCTAACCTATTCATGCCCTGACAATATCCAACTTTTTGGTTGTGCTCAGAATAAGCCGTTAGAACTCGCCTCAAACGGACGGTGCCTGATGAATCTAAGGTTTCAAAATGTTTGTTGTTTGGCAGAGTACGGAGGAGATCTAGCTCTATCTGTTTTGAGGACGGGTTGAGGACACTTTTCGATGAAGTTTGCGATCGCTTGGGTTCGAGCAGATTCTGATAATAATCTTGCCCCAATCTCTGACGCTCCTTCCCGATACGCAAGTCAACTAATGCTTTCCAAACCTTGCATCTGTACTCTTGCGGAACACCGGATCTGAGTAAACTTTTGAATTCTTTGCTCTTGCGTAGGTCAACTGAGCTGAAATCTTTTATGAAGTTGTCCCATCTTTGATGCCATCTAACTTGATCGTTTTTCGTGGCATCAATGGAGATCTGACTCAAAATACTCCTCTTACGTCCTTCTCTTACGTCGTGAATAGTTTCTTCATTAACTTCGGTTGCCTCGTCAACTGAAGCAAGATGATATTGTGTTGTAGAACTTCCGCTATACCTCTTAGGTTGATCGGAAAATCTTGGAGAAGATTGGTCATTGGATGGTTCTCTTTCGACGACAACAATGTAAAAACCTAGTTCATCACATTCGTATTTCGAGTTTGAGATTTTGTTAACATCAATATTGCCTTTGCTAGACTTATCTCCTCCCCTCCAACTTGGTGGAATGTCTAATGACTTATCTTCCAGCAGTCTCTTGATTAAGACCTTTACTGATTCACTACAGATCACTTCCTGTTTCGTATCGGCACCACTCTCATTCAATTGATTAGAACTTTGTTCAATCTCCTTCAGGAGCGATAATAATTTGCTCTGTATCTGACAACACTTGGCCTCCAACTCTTGACACTGAGATCTCGTTTCAATTTCTTTCTTCTCAGTTTGACTGCATCTCTCTGTCAGTTTTGTCACATTATTGCTCAGCAATTCGTTGGTCTTTTTGTAAGCCTCTAGAGTATCTACCAGCTTTGCAACATGTCGCTGGGTTTTGATGAGAGATCGCTGACTTCCAAGAGTCTCAACATTTGATTGGCGCCTGTGGGGACTGAACTCGTTAGGGTTGCCTTGTTCAAACACTTCATTCGATAAAGATACAATAGTTTGATCTCTTAGAGTTAAATTCTCTCTGAGAACTAAGTTTTCGTCCTTCAACTTGGCATTATCTTCTTCGAGCTGCTGGATCTTCAGGATAAGCTGCTCTTTATCATTTTGAGCTTCCTTAAGGCCATATCTCAGTTTGACTATATCTTCGTCCTTTGCATACAACTGCGTACGGATTAGGTTGAGCAGAGTTTGTTGACCCTCGGTTAATTTTGCTTGGCTGTCCCGACCATCAACGTTCGGTGAGTCATCAGTTAGATCGACTAGTTTAATATTGCAAACAGTATCAGACAAGTCTGCGTCGGTTTTCTCGAACGAATTGTTGGACTGTGAGATGATTAATTTCTCAAGACTGTCTTTCTCGATACGATTCAGTTCAAGTTGCCGCTGGAGGAGACTGATAACTTGCCTACTAGCCTGAAGTTCAGTGTCAGTGGCACTTAGATTGTCTGAGGTATTTGTGAGATCAACCTCGTATGTTTTACAACGCTGGCAAACTGCGTCGACCATTACCACAGACGTGGACTTGCTACCAGAAACAGAGTTTTTCGGATCCACCCTAGTGAGGTCCTCGCGAGATCGACCTGTGGAAGGTTGGTTGTTGGAAACATTGAATAATGAATACCTTCGATAGAGGCTAGCGGCCAATCGTTGCGAGGGCTGTCTACTGTTCGATGCGTTTGAGAGCATGTTAGTGTAACAAATTTCACGAAAAATATCGCCCATCAATCTGGACTGAACGCATGCTCGATAGATGGCCGAGTCCAAGTATCAATCATGAGGGCACGGTCATTTAAATATACAGCTTACAGAGAAAAGAATGAGGCGATACAGGATCCCTGACCAAACAGCTGGTTCATCTGACCTCTTGATGGGACGAGATCAGTTTTCCCGTATGGTTTTAAAGCCAAGTCGTGGGCGTTTCTGTCGTCAAGTTCACAGAAAGCGCAGGTTATTTGTGGCAAACAAAGCTCCGCTTTGGCCTCCTCGCGCCTCGACTGGTGTCAGGTTGGCGCCAATAGAACGAGAGGATTGTAGTAGTGCCTGACCTAGAATGCTCTCATCTCTTGCAGACAGAATAGCCTTCTGTCTACCTGATATCTGACCTACAGTAACAATCATTCTACCACGCAAGCCAATCAAATTTGGCCTCTAGACCACTCGCACCTAGGACAAAGGCTCGAAACAGACTGGTAAACAGTTTGGGTTGCCACGCGAAGACATACAGTAGGCTGGGTTTTGCCAAAAGGGCAAACAACAACTCGAACTGTGGATAGTTTGCTGGTTAGATTGCCGCAACTTTGATCGAACAAATGGTGCGATTCTCCACTCTGATTTAGAGCGAAGATGGCTTGTTTGTCGATCAGCTATCGATGGATTTTGATGCTTTAGGAGTTGATTTTACACTAGCAAGGTCGCCAATGTCCGCCCTTAAAATAGGATTAGCAGAAGGTTAATTTGTTTTCATTTTCCCTCTATCTCTTGTTAAGATTGAAATCGGTTGTTTGTCTGCTCCACAATCAGGATATGTGGCCGAAATGGCACCAATTCTATTTATAATGTAATCGCTTAGTTGTCAAGTCAGGAGATCGCTGATTATCATCATAGTCGTCTCACAAACCAACTGGGGACCTCGTTGAGGTTAACTCAGCCACTCTCACAGGGAGATTACGATTTCTAGAGCACTAAAGGAGACTCACGTGGAGAGTGCGACTTCGAAATTCAACCGTCCACAGAACACTTTAGCTAATGAGCGGCCATTTATGACACAAGTCTATGGGGGACCTTTTGACAGTTATTCCAAAGTTTATGAGCCAGATTTTAGCACAATGTCGAATTCTTCCACGTTCAAACAAAGACGATTCGTCTTTGTTCGTGTTGAAATGGACACCTAGATTGCGTAAATCGTGCGTAAAAACTCGAGGCGCATTGTTCGAACCTGGATTCTTACGAAAGATAAGGTCGTTCGTAATTGCACCAACCCAATCTGTTTACTGACGAGAGAGCCACCCGGCTAGGCTTGGCCTTCTCATGCGAGCCAACGTTGAGTCGGCGGCCAAAAGATTAGTGAGCCAGATTAGAACCTCCAACTGTCGTCAAGTGTTTAGTTGT
>Ga0268249_1000373_pt1 | contig 24324 bp, 16 predicted proteins | sample AgamicAtPe_FD_200257 | JGI IMG/M metagenome (GOLD analysis project Ga0268249, IMG submission 200257) | Agave microbial communities from Guanajuato, Mexico - At.P.e (v2) (version 3) | ecosystem: Host-associated > Plants > Phyllosphere > Phylloplane/Leaf | place: Guanajuato, Mexico | collected... | reverse complement strand
CCAACTCGAGGAAGTGAAGCGGAGTGACTATTGTTCCTACATACGACCTCCGATAGATAGATTCAAGACCATGCAGTTTGGCTCATTCGATGAGATTTTTGAGGTCGGCTATAGTCATGGAACTGCCCTCTTTTCAGCCAAGAAGAATTTGAAGGAGTCAATTTACAAGGTTTGACCAAATCAACGTCACTAAGGAAACAAGACTTTTTTCCTCCATATGATCTCTCTAGTCCGAAACAATTCAGCCCATGGTTATACTCTATAGAAAATTTCGGAACAAATGACGGACTTGTTCGCGCCGACAGAATGTGATCTTGAACTTTTGATCTAAATTGCAATAAAATTTATACCTTTGAAAGTAGATGAATATTATCTATTGCTCGAACGAAAAGCTTTTTACTTTAGTCAGCTTGATCGCTAGAGCTGAGCTGCCATTTTACTGTTGTAGGCACTGAATTATTTAAAACTTTCCTCGATATCAGAATGTCCAATTTCGCACTATCCTGGCCTAAACGACGTTCGATCGCGCACGTTAACCAATATTTCACTCCTTAAGCTGAGCCAAGACAAGATCTATTTCTAACTCTAGAATTAACGAGCAAGCCAGGTACAAACGGGATCACTTAATTGCAAGAAATGTTTCACTAATCTTTTTGACCAAGTTGTACAGTTGCTCGTAGGTATAAAAGTCGATTAAGTCATGAGGAAAGTGGTCATCGGTTCACATTGTGCGAGAGGAGGGATCTGCTCTCGCTCTTGTTTCACCTTCTACTTTGACGCTACCTGATAAACCAGCTTGGCTACGCGAATTCACGATAAGATCTGCTCGGTCTCACAGTTTTGAACGCCAAACTAGAGGTCGCAACCATATAAGATCAGCGTGGTCCAACGTGGTCACCACCCCTCATGAAACTCTCTGAATTTTAGACCGACAATCTTGGTAGCAGGCCTAGAGAGAGAGAGAGAGCAGAGCGAGCTCGGCCAGTAGTGGGGGGAAAACGTACGGTCAGAATGGCTAATTGATTGAATTAAGTTGAGTGGTCGTATCATTGGTTCGTTTTGTGTTCTAAAAGGTGGCAGGTAATGTAATTCAAGGGAATTGAGGCTAAGGGAAAAGGAAAATAAAGATAGGGAGGAAGATTTTGAGTTTAGGTTGGGGAAAGGGAGGAGGAGAGTGTTATTGAAATTACACTCTTGCTAGAGCGTGGCAACCAGCTCTAACGGAAGGGTTAGGAATAAATTTATTCGCAAATTTTTCCAAGTCTAGAAATCATCACAGCAGTTGGAGTCCGCAAAGTTTAAAGAGCCCCCACTGTATGATTTGAGCGCATTGAGAGTGTCCATCCATCCATTTCTAACAGAGCGGCTTGCCAATCGGCCTCGCGCTGGAGGCTTGCCATCCAGTTTGTCGTCTTTGCCTAGTGTTTACGCGTTACAATGGCGGGTGAAATTTTCACGCAACAAACAATTCGCCTGGCTGGGTGATTACAAGCTCGAAAGAGTTTCCGCCGACTGTTGCGGCTCCGGCTGCCGGCTGTTGCTAGTGAGGCACTACAAGGCTTGCAAGCTAGCGGGCCAAACAGAATGAAGCCAAGCCAAGCCAATTCGTTTTGCTCGTCTAGACGAATTGCATGAGCAACAATTTGTCCACTTCCACTTCCAGAGACCGAGAGAGCCTGGGATCGATCTTTTTGTTTGGAGGACGAGTTGGTTTGGCTGCACGAGTGCTGCCTTTTTCTTCTGGTGAGATACACAATTGAAGTGCAGGAGAAGCCGCGACCAGATGCATGAGGTAAACCATGACTACGTTTCAAACTTGACCGAGACAGAGCGGACTGTGGGAGGCGGACTAAAATCGACGCAACGCCGGACCAAAGCTATCTCACCTCTCCTCTCAACCTGAATCCTTGACACCCAGGCGAAGGGTTTTACGACAAACGAGCGCGCGGCCGGTTTGGTCGCCGAGTGTCATCGTTACAAATCTGTTTGGCTCGCGGACAGGTCGGCTCGCCAGAGAGTGGCCAGCAATTAAAATTACCCCTTGTCTCCATCTGGAAGGCTGGCTCGCTCTCGCCTCCCCTGACACTGGCAAAGGTTCAGTTGTAATTGCATAAGTCCGAAATGTGAATTGAATCGACAAACTGATAAGGTAATGGACAGGAAGAGGGGACAGCGAGAAACAGAGGCAGTTAGGATGGGAAGGAGGAGGCAAGTGAGTGAGGAAACTTCTCGCCTGGTTGCTGCTCAATTGTTGCCCCCAACGAGCTTGCTCATAGGCAAGAGAACGGATACCAATCAATGCAGTGCGAGAAGGCGAGTCGAACCAGAGATCAGCATCCTGAGATCTTGGGCCAACACTGGCTCTTCACGTTAACGACTGCAACCATTTGCAATCCGATGGGGGAGACTAGCAAAACCAGTAGCATGAGCGAGAGGCGCCCAATCAGCCTTGTTATGATGAGACAAACATCGCTAACAGCCTAAGGAATTGACATCGAGAGTATTGGACGCAACAATTGCATTTCGGCCCACAAACGATCCCAATCGAGGGGCAACAAGTTGGCTGGTTCACGTATCTTGCTAAAGGTCCAAGCTGCAAAACTAACAAGAGCTTGCTCATTGGCCACCCGAGTGTGTGGGTTCCCTTTTATGCTCCTCATCTCAGGTCAAGCTCGTCTAGCGTTAGCCTCCTTGGTCATCGGCGGGCGCAAGCCTGTTAACTCCATCCCACCGAACGCCGCTTTGGACGAGATTGTGTGTATCCTAGATTGGCCTCCAAGCGAGCGGCTGGCCAACGCAACCGGCCAATGGATCATAAACTAACCTCTCTCTCTCTCTCTCCACTCGAGCTTGCGCTGCAATAACCCATGCGGCTTGATTGGCAGCGCTAGCCTTGTGTACAGGCGCTGGAAACCCTATCGACCAGCTGGTTGCGGTTGCGAGCAATCGATGGTTGCAAGGCGCGCAAGCCGAGTGCAGGAGTGAACCTTCAAATTGGCCTCCCATGGGCGAGTTGCAGTCTTGTTTGGTCGCGAGCCCGACCCGCCGAAAGGAACTGAGCGCTTGGATTGCTGGTCCAGAGTCTGCCAGCTGGAGCTGCAGAGGACTCCTGGACGGGCGCGCCGACAGTCTGATCTTGCACATTGTTCTAGCTTGAGCTAGCGCCAAGCTCGTTTCGAAAATCTAACTTGGCATTTATTTTCGAGCCAGAGCGGCTGGCTAAACTGTGCGAGCTCGGCCGACTGAGCCAATGTCGGCCAGCAAAGTTTATGCAAACTTTTAGCGCCCCCAGAGGGTCGCCGAGAGTTGGTTTGGCCGGCAGCTCGAATTTGGGAGAGTCAGGGCGACTTTGTAGGCAGACGAGTGGGCACGCGAGTTGCTCGCTCTAGCGGGACCACCAGCTAACGGCAGCCCTGGGATCAGTTCGCCAACAGCCAGGCTCTCTCATTGCTTACCTGTCCAGCGCGCTCCCGTTTCATTGAACCGTTTTGTTTGCCGTCCAACTGGGCCGCTCGGCGGGCTAGCTGGCCGCCTGATGGGCCCACCAGCTCGCTCGTGGAGCCGCTTGGATGGCTATGATTAATTGTTTAAGCTAGCGAGCGTATATGTTGTCTAATCGGCGCAAAACACGCTAACTGACTGGCAGCCAGAGACAAAGAGTCCCCGGAAACGCAAGGCCAAGAGAGAAAGTCGTGCGCGTTAAATCTGTCCAGCCTCATTATTGTCATCTCAACATGGCGGCCAAGCCAGCGAGAGTGAGCTCGTGTGCTTGGCCTGCCAGGCGGTCCTTCGCTCGCAGGGCCAGGTAGGTGGAGCGCCAGCACGTTTCGCCCGCTCGGCAGCTAACGCGATTATCGATTCTATCGTTAGTGCCGAGTAAGCTGGCCGCGCTCTGTGCAAAGGCGGACGCTTAAAACTCGCCGCGGGTTTGCCTTGCTCGACATTGAGACGTCACCTAATCTTGAAGGCTTTGCATGAATTACCGGCCAGATTAGTGCCAATATCGAGCGCCCTTGCAACCTGAACCCGCCCGCCGCTCGACTAGCTCAAACACGCGCCAGCCAAGCCTCGCGAGGGCCGCTGACGCCGCCAGGTGGGTCCAATCGTGTGCTTGGGCGCTAACTGTTCGTCTGAACACATTGTTTGTTGAGCACAACTATTGGGCGCACCACTCCGGCCCATTCACGCTGCCTCCAAGGCTCAGAGAGGATCGGCGCAGTCGTGATCGATGGTTGGCAGTTGGCCGAGCGCGAGCGCGAGCGCAACCCTCGGCGTGTTTCAAACCAAAATCGGGGCCTCCATTTCTTCTCGCACGCAATGTGAGATGGTCGTGCGAGAGGGAGACGAGATTCCTCCTGTCGCCGCCACCAACTCAAACGCTCATCCCGTCAACAAGTCATCGAGGCTTCCTGCTGGCTTACACTGTGGCCGCCGAGTCGTGTGCCGGCTCCCAAGGCCGAGTGCCCAAACGAATGAAACGATCAAACAAAACACTTGACCTTAAGTAGGGCAACTTCCTGTGCAGGTGCAAGCTTGCGCGAGTTTGCACGCGATCACAGCAGGCGCCTCAGTGCATTCCGAGTGGTCTGGTCTGGTCCGGTCTCGTTGGTTCGAGGCCCTCAAACTGGCGCAAACGAAACCGGACGCTCTCGTGGACTCGCCGGTTGCACGAGTGCAATCAAGGGCGGGTCCGCTCTAGAAGGCTCCTCGAATGTTTGTCCGCGCACGCACCTGTACGCGCCCGTTTCGTTGGGTCGCGCGAGCTTGGCGGTCAGAGTTGCGCTCTCACGAGTGCAGATCAACCAAAAGGTCCATCCTCCTGAAACCAATCGGCCAAGGTACGCGCATAAAAAGTGTTGGCCCATTCATCATTCGTTGAGTTTCAATTTTCCGGCCAGGTAGTCGGCCAAGTGTTGGTGCTGCTCGCTCTCATGGACGGCAGAGTGGCTGAATCTGGGCGGCACAGCAAAATGCTCGCATGGCGTCCAATTGCGCCGACTTGAGCCGGCCATCCTGTCAGCTACCGGGATGCCCATGCGAGCGCTCGGGCTTCGATCGAGCCGGCCGAGTGGCCGCTGAATGTGGCCGGCCGCACCTGCAACTTGGCCGATAGCAACTCGGCAGCGGAAGCGACCGAGGTTGATGTAACCAAGTTGATTGCGAGCCGATCGCTCAACCCAAGGCCTGTTCCTGCTCCCATTCAATTCGAGAGTAGATTGCAAACATGGTCCGTCCTTTTGTCTGCGTCGAGCCTGCTGCCAACTTTTGCTCGTGGAAGATGCTAGCGCGGCTGCCTCTGCGCAGGCAAGGACAAATGAGAGACGGACATGGATTCCGCCTCCCCAACCCCCTGAGTCTTGTCGCTCTGGACTGGATCAAGCTTTCGAGCTTAATAACAGGTGTCGCTAATTATGTCGCATGTCGGACAACCTGACTGAATCCGCAGGTGCACCACCCTCGAACTGGTTGGAGGGAGAGGGCGGCCAGTGGGGCTTGTTTGCGTTAAGCCGGAGACGTAATCTCGTTCTCTCTATCTGCAGCGCCCGCGATGGCTGACACGGCCGCCTGGCTCGATCTCCTGTCGTTTTACATAATTTATATTTAGATGTCGAGCACTGATTCCAAGCTCGCTCCTGCAACTAAAACAAGAGCAGCTCGCGCACTAACAAGGGGATACTCTGCCTGCCGTTAGAGGCACACGATTTTCATGCGGTTGCTGTTGAGGCCAACTAAGGGCGTTTCGCATAATCATACTAATGGCCCAAATGGCATAGAGCTAGAGGTTTGCGCCGGCCAAAATTAAAGGATTCTGCTCGCTAGTGCCACCATTGAATTTAGACAAAAAGGCTGAAAACAAAAAGGTTGACCCGCCGCCAGGTTTGGTTTTGTAGATTAAGCAAACTCTGAGTGGTCTTTGCACAAAAGCTAGCGGAAAATGCAAATTCAACATTGAGCAAAGAAGTTACACCTGGCCAATTTTACTCCGGCAGCTCACACAGGCTGACCACGGCAATGAGCTCGGCAGCATCAGCCACTCAAGTCGAGGCAACTTTGGTGGCAGCTCGACAGGCCAACTAGCCTGTCGAGCGGCCACAGGGGAACGCATTCAGGTGGAGAGATATGGAGAGAGGCTGCATCTAATTGCAAGAGCCCGTTATCTATGTCGGCAGACTTGGGCGGTTCAGCCCGCAGGTGCGGCCGCATGAGGGACCAGCGCGCAGATTGAGCATGGGCCAGCCGGGAGGATTGCAGCGAGTGAGAGTGCAACACATGGACAGATTGCCTCATGCCGAGGAGGCGCCTTCGTCTGACGTGAGTATCGCGGCCAATTGGCGTAGACTGGAATGGGGGGGGGGCCAGCAAGCCGAGCGCCCAACAAGTTGGCGAGAGTGGGAGTTGGAATCCATTAGCAGTGATTAATTTAGCGAAATTGCGGAGACACAGAAAGGCGCATCCTCTGCTAGTTTCCCGCTCGTTCACCTGGCCGAGTTTTCCAGATAGAAGGGAGGAAAACTTGTTGTCCATCCTGTCGCCCGCTTTCACTTAAATGGGCGGCCGAAGCGGGCGCAGTTTGTCCGCCCGAGAGCCAGCAGGCGCCGCCAGGCTGGCCGCCACCAAAGGGATGGGCACAGGGCGAGCTACAGGGGAGGCGATTCCGAGCAGGCGCTGCCCCTGGGCGAGCCGCTTGCAGTGCTGCTCTGTCATTGCTCGGCCATTCATCGCCTTCACACTATTTTCTAGGGCCAACAGCCGGGGAGCGAGCGCTTGCAAGGGGAGTCGGATGAGCAACCGGAACGAGGATGACAGCCAGGATCTTGGCCGGTCTGGCTCACCCTAAGCTCGGCCGATTGGCTTAAGGTGAGCTTGATGTGGCTAAGTGAATTGCGAATTCATACTTTCCCTTGGTCGCACACACCATTTGATCCTTGCATCTAAAACAAGTGGCTCTCAATTGGCGCTCGCCCTTCACTCGGACAGAGGCTCACCTGCTGGCCTTTTGAGCTGGCGATTGCCGAGTGAAAATTTCCGGAACTTGAAGGAGGGATAAGCAGCCGCACTTGACACTTTTCAGATTGTAACCGCCGACAAGCAGGTGAGGGGGGAGGGAGAGCTTTGGTTCGAGCTGAGCGCTTCATGCAAGCGGACGTTTGCTCACTAGCTTGGCCGCTTTATGAGCTGCAAAACGCAGAGCTCCAAATTGGCGCTGATGTCGTCCATTGATTCTCGGGCCTAAAAGGACTCGAGCGGCGCCAGATGTTTAGGTTTGCACGACCAAGATGAAGGTTTGGAGGGTAGTTTCAACGCAACATTAGCGATCGGCTCTCGGCTGGCCGACTGCTTTGCGGCGCGAAATCAAGTTTCGACCAACAACTGAACTTGGGCTCAGTAATCGGATGCAAACGATGACGACGACAACATCAACAATTATAGCCGGAAAGTGGGGGATAAGGAGGAATAGGAAGCAGGCGGCGGGTCGTTTAAGTGGAGCGCAAATCTGTCCATTTGGTTGGATTGGCCGGCGGTGGGATTGGAGGCGAATAAAATGGGGTGGGTCAGGTCGGAAGGGATGAGTCTGGTTGGACGGCGGCGGCGGCGGCGGCGGAGGTTGGAATAGGATCGGATGGGTTTGGAATTGGATGGGCTGGAGCGAAGTTGAATGGAATGGGGTAGGAAAGGATAGGATGGGGTTGGTTTGGATGGAGGAGGTTTGGATAGAGGATGGGAGGGGAGGATGGGGTTTCGTGAGCGGCCGCTTAGAGCTACGACAACAACCATTAGCTGACCATCCGGCGAGAGCTGGTCTCTCAGCCCTCATGCGCTTGCACTCAACCTTGCCTTCATCGCCTCTAGTTTGCCGGGAGCAACCTGTGCGGCAGCGAGCGCCACGATCACCAGGCCACTTGATAGATGGCCGCCTCTTGCTTGGCCTAATCTCGATCGATATCTCCAGCGGCCGGCATCGTCGCTCTTGTGGCCGTCGCGAGACGCTCTGTTTTATCAGCAAGCTGCATGCAAGCCAATACAATCTAGCGCCAACCCGATATCGTTCTCACTGAACATCGCTGGCTGAGGGCCGCTCGACGCTCGAATCGGAGTCGGAGCCAACATTTAGCCATTGATTTGGGCGATAAAATCTCTCCTTTGCCGCCAGACTGGCGCCCCTTCCACAGCTTTCGAGCTACCTGCAGCGCGCGCAAGGCTAATTTCGTCACCGCGCTTCCACTCGATGGCAATCAGAATTTTGTCCACCGACCCGATCCGGCCAGGTGAGCGCCGGCTCTGCCCGGACACTACAAGCCGGGCACGAGGGTGCTTTGAGGGTCTCAGTGGAGGCAGGACCAGAGTGAGCGGCCCGGCAGGTGCAAGGCTGGCAAGCCCGAGAGCCGGGTTGCTTGTAGGAACTAGATATGGATCGGGGTCGGCCGGTTTTCGGCCGTCACTTTGGCGAGAGGGCGAGAGAGTAATGATACTGTGATCACCACTCGAGAGCGACGCCAACTCGCTCTCAGGGGCTGGCGACAATTCAATCAAAGTCTCCCTCCGACTGGCTGTCCGCTCGTCGGGTCAGCAAATGGCAGTAACTTGCCGACTGGTGCAAGGTTTGGCGCCCACCAGGAGCTCGCATGCACTTTATTCGCGATCACTGGCTTCGATGGCTGTGAGCAATTGTGCGGTTACCAAACTGGACATTGGCAGAGCTTATGAGGTCGGGCGGGAGATAGAAAGCGCGCGCAAGTGAGAGGGAGAGGGAGTCTGGCCGAGAGAGGGCACCAAGCGGAGACAGGCAGGATGGATTTAGTAGATTGCACACGGCGCCAGAGTTGAATTAACTTGAACATTGCTATCGGGTGGATCGGATCGGATCGAGCTTGCCATTGGAGTGGATGTTCCGCTCTGGCGAAGGCTTGGCCAGGGGACAACAGGAAGGAGGCGTAAGGGGCGAGGGAGGGACAACAGGTGCACCTCCAAGTGCAGCCCTTCGTCCGTCCGCGAGCCAAGCGGTCATTTCACACCACCCTTCTGCAGCCCATTGCCCTCGCCAGGCGGCCAGCGTCGCCCAACGCGGTGATTCTCATTACGTGCATTAGTTTACAATTGGCTGGAGGCGCCCAAGCTGTCGCAATGCATTGAGGTTTATTGGCCAGTTTCCGTCGGCAAATGAAGCAGTGGGCAGGCTGTCCAGTCGTGGTCGTTGTGGCCAACTGGCTTGAGGTGTTAGTTGGCCGGATCGGGTGGACAAGAGTTGATTTGGGGAAGGAGCATCTGGCAGGTGAAGCGGCAGCTAGTTTCAGCGGGGGAACTCAATTAGGGAGGATGCCATCCCTTCTTGGCGGCTGAATTTTGATAAGTTTGCGCCACCGAACGCGAACAGGTGGGCGGAGCTCTTGGGAGGGCGGCAAAATTCATCAGGACTCATCATCTGTCCATGATCCAAGCGGCGAGATAGCCGGCCAAGCGCCCAATCTTGATCTCCTTGAACGAGTCTCGCTTTTTGCTAGGGCAAACATCAGGATTTTTATTGCAGCCGAGTCATTTAATGGCCGAATAAACAAGTCGTGGAGAGAGAGAGAAGGCGAATTAATTAATTCACCTGCGAGCGAACTTCTCCTTTCATCAACTTTCCTCCAGTGATTTATCAGCATTATTGTCGCTTCTTTCCACTAATCAACAACAAACAACCAAATCCATCTGCTTCTCTCTCTCCGCTCGCCGATCCGTTTCAGTTTAGTTCAAGTCTAATCGATTTTGCCAACGAGAATTAAGCCAACCAAAGTAGCTCGTTGGGGCCACTTCGAACACTTACCCTCGGTCATGTCGCCCCTCAGCTCATGGGCGATGTAACCGGCCAAACTGTCCCTCGGATTCGCCGGCCAGTGCGAGTGCCATCCCACTTGGCTAACCTGCAAAATCTAAGCCACCCATGTTAACTAAAGCAAACCGGCCGCAAGTTGCAACTTCGCCCATTCAATGAGGGTAGTTGTTTCGCATAGATGGAGCTCGTGAATAGGTGGAGCAGCGGGATGAATCTCTGGCTAGCATTTCCTCCTTTGCAGCCGCCGCCGCCGCCGCCGCCTCCCCCTCCTCCTCCTCCTCCTTCTTCAACTCCCAGTCCCAGTCCCAGTCCCAGTCCCAGTCCCTCGCTCGCCTGTTTGCCCGCCAGCCAGTCAAACGGGCAGCCTGTCTCGCCTCCAACTGACCATCGGGCTTGGTCTTGGTTTTATTAATCCTATGGAGCCATTGGCTGGCCGGCCAGCTCTGCTGGTGAAAGTTGGCTCGGCCAGCCAACTCTGAAGTGGTTTTTCGGTGTAGTGGCTGAACCGCGCACTTCAAGCGAGCCGCCTACCCCCTGCAGCAGCCCCTGTGGTTGCTCTTGTATCACTTTCGTTTTTGTTTCTGTTCCTCACCTCTTCCCTGCCCCCAACTAGCCCTCCTCCGGCCCGCCTTCGATTACCTGCAGGCGGCCAAGCAAGCCCAGGCCAGAGTTTGCCTTTGCACGCTCCTCTAGAGACTCATCCACTGCCCACTGGACGGGCCAGCCCGCCGAGCAAGCCGACGTCTCGTCGACCAGCCAGCTCTCTAACTCGTCCGCCAACGAACTACCCCGTTTATTTCGTTGAATAACTGAGAACTCGATGTAGAATGCTGCTTACCTAACCTTACCTGAACCGGGCGGCTTGGATCTGGTACTGCCGCTCTGTATATGGAGGCTACAGCCAGACTGGCTGCCTCGCAAGCTTGCTGGCTGGCTGGCTGGCTTGCCCAGGAGGAACGCGAGCTGACAAGCAAACAAGCCGCCTCTCTGACCAAAAACAGACTCACCAAAGGCTGACGACGATGCCAAGAGCACGAGCGAGCGAAAGTTTGGGTATAAAAGGAAACCGTGGACGAAATTGACCAATCACAAGTGAAACATTGTTACCCGACCAGCACTGCCCGCAACTATCTCTTCTAGGACAATTTATCTCTCTTTTCAAGACACATTTTAACTTTCAATATGAGACTCGTAAGTAACAGTTGCCATCCCAGTCGATGCCGCCAGTTCTAGCACCAAAATCGCCAAGATGTGAGCAGGTCGCCCTAGTTGTGGCCAAACTGTTCTGCGCCCAGAAATGAAGGCAAAAAAGAGTTTCAAGATTTATCTGTTGACGGAATGAAACTGCAAGTCAAGTTCCAGCCAGAGCTGAGCAAAGTTGAAATGAAACCGATGAAGATGCAAACAGACGAAACCAACCTAACTAGAATCAAGAGGTGATGAGAGAGGAGGGTTTTGTTTCTTCAGCGTCGCTAAGTATAGGTGACCAGAAAGAGCAGTCCATGATTCCTCAAGTTTGCGAGGTTTGGAGTGGCTGCCTGAAATTAGCGCTGGCGACGGCGGCATCCCGCAAATTTCCTCTCAGTTTGCCCGTCGGTTGGCTCACAAACGACTAACAATCTTGTCACTCTCAAACATTCGAATGAATGAAACGTCCTTCCAGGCGTCAGCAATCTGCCTCTGCATTGCCCTATATTTCCCCGCAGCCATAGCCCGTGGCTACGGACAAAATGGCGGCGGCCAGGGAGGTTACGGAGGCATGGGAGGCGGCATGGGAGGTTACGGTGGCGCATCTAGTCAAGGAGCGTTAGCTGGTGGTTATGGAGGCCAACAACAAATGAGCGGCTATGGATCAGGTAGCCAGGGAGGTTACGGAGCTGGAGCTGGAGCCGGTGCTGGCGGTTACGGAGCCGGAAGCGGCGCCGCTGCCGGCGGCTATGGCGCTGGAAACGGTGCTCAAGGAAGTGACGCTCGTCGTGCAAGCTACAAGGTCCTCTACTTGCCAGTGATCCCAGTCAAGACTGCCAAGGCCTCAGCCGGCGGTTACGGAGCTGGTGCAGGTGCCGCAGCTGGAGGTTATGGTGCCTCGGCAGCCGCTGGTCCAGCTGCAGGAGGATACGGAGCCCAAGGACACCAATCTGGAGGTTACGGACAAGAGTCGGCCGGAGGTTATGGTGGAGCCCAGCAAAGCGCTGGTGGCTACGGCGGAGCCTCAGCAGGCGGCTATGGACGCGGATCAGCACAGAGCGCCGGCGGCTATGGAGGCCAAGCTAGCGGAAGCTCATACGGAGGTGCCAGTGGTGCCGTTTCGGGCGGTTACGGCGGCGCTGCTGCAATGGAGCAACAGAGTGCAGGAGGCTACGGAGGAGCAGAGGAGTCAGGTTACGGGGCTGGAGCCGGCGCTTCCTCGGCTGGCGGATACGGAGCCGCAGCAGGCGGATATGGTGCGCAGCAACAACAGTCAGGCGGATACGGAGCTCAAGGCGCCTCTGCCGGAGGTTACGGGGACAACAGCGGAGCCGCAGCAGGTGGTTATGGATCGGGATCCTCGGGTCACGGAAAGGACGACTCACCAGTCATTCCAGTCATCATCATCCAAAAGTCTGAGGAGGAGGCCTCATCTTACGGTGGAGGAAGCCAAGGCGGTTACGGCGGAAGCAGCGCTGGTGGATCTGCCGGAGGTTACGGAGCCGGAAACGGTGGTTCAGCTGGAGGTTATGGATCCGGCAGCGGAGCTTCGGCTGGAGGATATGGCGGATCTAGTGGCGGAGCCTCGGCTGGCGGCTACGGAGGCCAACAACAAATGAGCGGCTACGGTGGCGGAGCCTCAGCTGGAGGTTACGGCCAACAGCAGCTAGGCGGACACGGAGGAAGCCAGGGCGGTTATGGAGCAATGCAACAATCAGCCGGAGGGTATGGTGCTGGAGCGTCTTCAGGCGGATACGGCGGTGCCTCGGCCGGAAACTCAGGCTATGGAGCCTCGTCGGGTAGCTCAGGTTACGGGGCCTCAAGCCAGGGAGGTTACGGTGGCTCAGCCGCTGGTAGGGGATCAGGTTATGGATCTGGTTCCTCATCGGCCGGATACGGAGCCTCATCATCGAGCGGATACGGCTCAAGAAGCCGCGGTGGCGCTAAGAAGGCTTTGTCAGGAGGTTACTAAATTAATTAATTGGTGAGCAATTAGTTGAATATTAGTACAATTTCCACACTCCTGTAGATTGAATTTAAGATGACACCAACTGACGACAATCTGAGCGTGACATCAAAGGATATTCAACCACTTACAATGATGCTGGACACCTTTGTTGGTGGGTCGTCCAACAGAGTTGTGGTTCAAAATGTAACATACATCAAAAGAGGAGATCACAAAAACCTAAACGGCTCTTGTACTGTTCTCAACTCTCAAGAGACTCCTCTCCCTGGAGGACTCAACTATTTTTGCAACCATCACTGCCCAACAAATAAAAGGATATACTTTTGTCGAAGAACAGGTTGAAGGAAAAGGAAATAGAAGACTAGTGAAGTAATCAAATCAATAAATTACTTTGTGTGATCATCAGTCAAACGCAACGAAAGAAGGTTGATGTAGGTAGGTTTAAAACTGCCAGAGATTCGTCAACTTATCACCACAAGAGGTTTTTTATGTCATAGCATATCGTTCGATGTAGCTGCCATTGTTGATTGAGAGGCCACAAGTTCGTCGCTTTGTGCCGATGCACTTGTTGATTGAGTCGGTCGGCGAGAAACTCCGTTCGAGTCTTCACTGGGCGATATTGAGGATTGGCTGACCGATGCAACTACTTCACTTGATGTGGATTGTGCACTGGCAACGAATTCACAAGGAGGCTTCGACATGACAGACTCAGAAATTGTCATTCCATTGTTTACTGACGAAATGGCAGAATCGATATTGCGCGAGCTGGATGACGGCATGGCAGAGTTCGAGTCTTGAGTGCTAAGAGGGGAATTAACACAACTCGGTTTTGGTGTACTGGCCACACTGTTGCTATCTGCGACATTCTCGTTTGTATCATCTATACTCAATCTATCGCTGGCATCATCTGGATGATCGATTTCAGGAGAGACGGCTTGAGGCTCTTCCAGCGAGTCAATCGGTATCAAAGGTGGAGGAGGAACCGTTTCTGTGAGTCCACACTCTGTTGGCGACGATGGAGTGCTTATTGCAGATCCGATGTCTCTGTTACCCGAATCGCTACTGCTAGAGACACCTTGATTGCTACTGATGCTCTGCTGCTGGCCAGATACTGTACTAGAAGACATCTCGTTCACAATTGCCTTGTTACTATGGCTCTCGGAGATTCTGGGCTGAAATGCTGGCAAGGATGCTGTAGGCACAGTTGGTGTTGGATTTTCAACTAGATGTCGACATGAAAATGGTGATTGGCTAGCCTCGTTTGTGATCTTTGGGGTTGATGATACTGTATTGGAATTGTCCTCGAACAATGGTTGACGGACATAGAACCTTGGCGGTGTGTTTATCACAGAAGGTGAGGGCCGCTGTATGGAGTCGCTAACATTCAGGTGCATGGTATTTGTTGTCGCAGCGGCTTGCATAGGTAATGGCAGGTTTGCAGCAAATTGAGGCCTGGAGGATGAGATTAGGTTTGCATCGATCGATGAAGACATGAACTGGCCGGGTGGTTGCTGGAAGGGATTTAGGTTTTGGTTCCTTTGTTGAGCCAAAATGGCGGCTTGATTCGCTGCGATCAAACTGATATCATTATTGCTTGAAAAGGATCCCGATTGTTGAGGAGCACCAAGTGAGAAAACTGGTGATTGATTGGATTGCGTGTTAGGAATTTGTTGAGCCGTAACTACACCAGGATTCATCATGCGTTGAACAACTTGTTGCTGTAAATTCACGACTCTATTGCCAACTTGTTGGCGTAGATTTTGTTGATTTTGATTGCTGCTCGATATGCGATTGAGCAGGTGATTTTCACCAGAGCTGGTCGATGAAGGTCGACTAGCGATGGATAGGGGATTGGAAGTTGTTCTCCCTAGTGGGTGAGTGGAGCTTGAAACAGGATTCCTATTCGAGGCGTTCGGTCTACTGAATGGAGTTGCAGTTGTACGTTTGTTGCTGGTTGAACTGGAAGCCGCGTTTGAGGTTGCTGATGAGCTAGGGTTGCTGGAATCGTCACCCTGCGAGTTAGATTCGACTGAATTGGAATTGAGATTGTCTGATGTATTGGTTTGGTTTGAGCCGGACTGAGACGATTGCTGTGTTTTGGAAATTTTTGGGATGGTGTACTTGATGGTTGGTGTAGAGGAGCCGAGACTCAAGAGTTTGCTAGTCTCGGATTTTGTATTGTTACCTAAAATGGACGTGCTGGACGATGATGATGATGTCATGGCTAGATTGGGTATCGGAGCAGAAGTAGATGAAGTTGAGGAGGAGGAGGAGGAAGAGGAAGAGGATGACGTGGACGTAGATGATGACAGAGCTGTAGCTGGTTTAGTTTTGGTCACTGTCAACTTTAGGCCCCCTTGACTTCCCTGTTTAATGGCGAATTGATCCGCAGTTGTGCGTGATTTCGTTTTCAACCCGAGCGGACCGCCCTTTGAGGAATCCTGATTCCTCGAAATCTCCGGATTGCTATCGTTTGAGAATCCAGCAGTTTGCTCTGGAGTGAGACCACCAACAAGCTTATCTAGAACTGCTCCAATTGAACTCTTGCGTGGTTTTGCTGCATTCGTAATATTTGTCGGCGCAGTTTTTAAGCGGATATTGTTATGACTGACAATATTGGAGCTTATGGTAGTAGGGTCAGGCTGCTTAGAGGCTAACACTGATCCTTGAGGGTTGAGGCAAACGCCTATTGGCACTATTGGCGCTGACGAGGATGATATAGCAGATGCCTGCGTTTTGTTTGGGCTTCGAATCAAAGAGAGAGAGATATTCGTATTCGATGACGGCTGTTTGGCTTGCTTCATAGAAAGTCTAGCAGCTGTTGCAACTTCTGGGCTGATCAATTTTGTGGTTGACACAGTGTTATTCTGGCTCTTGACACTGTTCTCGCCGGGCAGGAACTTGATTTTTGCCTTCTTAGTTAGGGTCGCCTTGAGATTGGCATCATCATTTGACGATGTAGTAGAATTTTGCCGCTTAAGCATCAATGATAATATTTTGTTGCCAGTTTGGCTCTTGGTTGCATTATTCTGCTTGGCTTTGGGCTTACACGAGAACTTTTTGAGTAGGTTCGACCTACTGCTCTCAGTGTTTGTTTGATTAGATGCATCGCTTGTGCTAGCGACGTTAATTTTCGATGATAGGAACTCTGCAATTGAATTGAGATCGCGTGGATTGGATTTGTCATTGAGACTACTGAATTTTGATTGCAATAGTGTCTCTTGATATTGGAGGTGAGATTTATATTGAGTACTAGGTTGGGCAGAGTTATTTGTCAAGAGCTCCTGAAGCTCACGCTCTCGCCGCCTGTTTGCATCTTCAAGCAACTTCAACCTTCTCTCATCACATTTTCTCAGGACAGACCTCAATGTAATGGGTATCGACCAACACTTTTGCAAAACCTTGGTAGCAAACTCGTTGGAACAAACACTATCTTTATCAAGCGCGTAAAGCTGACAGCTCAGATCTTTTAAATCAATTTCTAAAGTTGCTAATGATTCTTTGGAAGGATGCTCAAACGATATGCAAATATTGGTGAGGCTGATAGGTATAATGTCAAATATGTTTGATTCTTGGGTCAACCTCGTGGAATTTTCTTCACTGAAGTTGTTTGTGATCTTGTTTCTTCTTATACAGGTTCCTATGACGAAATTGAATAGTGCTTGCTGTCTCAACACTCTCAAGATGTTTGGTATAGAAGTTGGATGAGTGAAGGGAATCTTTGTGACATAAACTCCGTCTTGTCGCTCGAGGTAGCTATCTAATATATGATAAGTGTGATGCTGGTCTAGAAGCTTGACGGTATAGACATGCTTTCTCAGGTCACAAGAGTCATTGTCTATACTCTTGAAAACATCCACGCTTCTGCAGAAAGGACCCTTATTTAAATCTAGTTCTTGTCTTGCTATTAAAGTAACTAAAGATTCCTTACTATTTGTTGATAAGGTCGTTAAGTATTCTTTTATCGTTGCTGGTTCGTTGATTTCACTGATGATTTGATTGATGGAGGTATTGAGCATAGGAAGTGGCTGCGATAGTTTGAGGACGAATTGAGCCGGTAGTTTTTCTGAGTTTTGGCCGCTGAAGGGAGCGTAAGCTGGTAAGGTTGAATTCAGTTGTGTACTGATAAGAGATTTGACTTGAAGTTTGTGATGACTAGAGCCTTCAATCTCTATGGTGGCTGAGAGTCCCAGGTTTTTTTCTATGATATCTTTGAAATGCATTTGATTAGAACGTCTATCGCTAAAGAGGAGTCACATTTATGCCATCTCGAAGCATTTAACTTACTATTCGCGGTTAAAGTGACGAGTCCTTTTAAAGTCGTATCAATTAGGTCGTATGGTGTTGTAAAATAGGTAAGCTTAACAGGTAGCCCTCCTTTTCTCGGCTCCATTATGCCGAGAGGAGACTTGTGAACTAAATCATAGCAATTGTTGGTTCTTCGTCTGATCAATGTGACAGGAATGAAACGCTTAGTAACGACACAAAACGATAGTTTCTTGAAGATACATATGAGTGTAACTGTTCGCTATAGAAACTCACCTTTGATGATCGGATAATATATTCAAGTCTGTCTCTAGAGCAGTCAGTGCCGGGTAAGCTCTCTGTTTCACCCTCTTGTCACTTGTATTTATTTGATATATAGAATGCAGCCCTGACAGATGCTTCGCGAACGTTTCAAAATCTTGATCGGCTAGAACTTTCCTGAGAACTGGACAAGAGATTTCGGCATTATTACCGTGACTAATAACAACATCTTTAACAGTTTGGTGCGATTGATCAACTTTGATCTCAATATAGAACATATCGCAACTCATGAAGCAACCGTAGCCTTGGTCATCTCCAGGCTTTAACTGAGTTGGTGGTGTAAATTTCAGGCCAGGTATTCGCTTAGCGACAAAATCTAAGCGTTCGACTACGGTTTGTGGCCTCATTTTGGGCGAGACTTGGATTGTTTCCCAAGAGGCGCAATAAATGCAGCAATAAATATTGGCGACGATAACAATGCTAGTTTCAAGTAAAATCTGTATACAGCTAATAAAAACAAGAGTGGCCGAGTTGGTATACGGATATCATCTAATAGATTACTGACGATTCAAGTTGTTTTTAACGATTACATCTTCGATTGGAAGGTTCAAGAGTAGTAATTTCATCTATCTTTTATTTATTCTAATCGACTGGACCACTGGCCAGACTCTGTCCTACAGAGTCATCGCTGATTCTTGAGCACAAAATCGTTGCACACTCATGAGGATTCGCGCGTTGTTTAGGCCAGCCGTCATCGCGAATCGCAAAGCCAGCTTCTCATGCACATCTTTCTATCGCCCAGAACCGGATGGCACCTAGGCGCCTCACAAGACAAGATGGTAACAATTGGGCTCATTGTCCGCGTACCGACGAGAATGACATCGAATGGTATGTCCGATAAGGCGCATCCAGGAGCTTAAAGATGAGATATGCTCGACAGAATGCTAAAGAAAGGACATGAATAAAATGCTCGCTTGATCGTTAAACTAACGGACGATTACACTTACTTTTGACTTCTCCGGCCGACCTATGGGTATCTGTGAATTCCGATGAACCACAACATCGAACCATGAGAGTGCATCCCACGAAATTAGCGCGAATCTTTTGCTCAGTCAGAGATCAAATGATCTCTAGGACGCTCGATACTGAACTACATTGAGAAAGATGGCTCTATTAATTTCAATCAGAGGGGAACGAGATAGTCTGGTGAAGTTCCAAAGCCAAGAAATCAGTCTAATTGACTCAGTCATTCACCCTCGAAGCATACTACCCGCGCTGCTACGAACAGCCGTCAAATATAAGAGAATGTGAATTGAAGGGTCAATTGGTAGACAGCCAGTCAGTTTTTGGATCACAAAGATGTTTGTGACGATTGATTGGATTACAATAAGAAACCTTACAAATCGAACACTCTGTTCAACCATAGTATCGGCTCGAACCGGTTCCATTCATATAAGTATTTCGTGTTTGTTCAGGCTTAATCTGATTCCCAATGAACGGACATATATTTGACCTCGAGACGTGATGCTGGGCAAAGACCTAGACCTTCTAAGGTCTCATTCATATTGTCTTCAGTTAGCTTCCTATTTGGTGGTTCCACAAACTCGATGTTATCGCAACCGCCTTTTTCCATCTTTACAAACAAGCGAACGGCCGACAGTTGTTCGCCTGGGGAAAATTTCTGAATCTTGCTCGAACCGTCTGGAAAGCGCAATGCAAGCCTACATTCATTCGGTTTAGGTAAAGTTTTCGGTGTTGAGTTGGAGGTAGAGGTCGCAGGTGATGGTTGTGTAGAATTGTTCGAGGTGTTAGACCTATGGATGCTTTTTGATTGCATTGCTTCCCTATCTCGAGCAATTTGATCGAGAACCTGCTTCCTATGCAACTCCTTCTCCAACTTCTCTCTTCTAATCTGTTGGGCCAATCGTATTCTCTCTTGATCTTGCAGCTCGGCTCTTGTTTCAGCCATCTTTTGACCGTCGATCCTTCGTCTCTTTTCGTCCTCTATCTCCTTCTTGCGCTCCTCTTCGGCCCTTCTCGACTGTCGCTCAGTTATAATGCGTTGGGCCTCATCTAAGGTAATCTTTTTTCTGGCTGCCATGTTAGCGGCAGTCTCGTTTGAGCTAGAATCCTTTGGAGAGCCATCTTTAGGGGCACTTGACATGGCGGATTTATTCCCTGTTTCAGGTTCGACCTTAGCAATCTTGGTTAAGTTCTCGGATTTCGAAGTGCTGACGTTCAGATCATCCTCGTGCGCAATCAACCACTCCATCACCTGTTCGAGAGTCTGGGCTTCTGGGCAAGATTCAATGGCTCGCTTGCTACATGGTCATTGTTAGATTTATTGGTCAGTATAAAGTGTAGGAGACATCGTTTGGAGCAAGTCAACGGCCGGCATATACTTACACCTTCACTTCGTGGAACCCCATATCCATGAGTTGAGACTTGATGGAATCCATCGTGATAAATATCTTGGAGAAAACAAAAATGGTTCTGACACTTTTTGAGCACTGTATTTGTGGGAAATAAAATTTAACTTTCGCAAGCTTGTTTGTCAGTGTTGATTGTATTTCTACTTAGTTGCGGAGAAAATGAATGTTTCAGCGGTAGAAAAAGAGAATGCCGACGAACAGAAATTACTGGTCAATCAATCCGATGCTCCAATGTGTCGAAATTGTGGTCCCAGAGAGAGAGAGAGAGAGAGAGGGCGAGAGGAAGCGTGTTCTCACAAGCAATGATAATCCATTTCTTGAATTTAGATTTCAGCTATGAGAGGCGGACTTTTGGCGTCAGAAGAATTTTTATTCATTTCTGTCATGAGTTGCTCGCTGACAGAAGATGAATCGCTTCGTTCGATGATTTCGACCTCAGATTAGCTCTCACAACTAAATATTGAGAATCTTTAAATAGATTTGATCGACACAATAAATTCTAGGTTTCCGGGCTGTTGATGTTAGCGACCTCGTCCACAATCCTAACCCTTCATATAGATGACAATGACAGATAGATTGACCCAACTCCAAGAGGCAGTCAACTGTCAGGCAGAGAATTTATGTAATGCGATAGGTATCCTTCAACAATCGGCACCACCCTCTCCGTTCCCAGAATTCGAGAGAACATCAGAAAACCCAGAAAAATCTCAGCCTGCTGAAGACTATCCCCAATTATTCGCGCAATATATTGTGAGAACGGCAAAAGACATTGATGTACTGATAGACTCATTACCAAGTGAGGATTCCACGCCTGAGCTACAAGCCGCAAGTCTTCGTCGGCTGGAACTCGACAATCAAGAGGCCGCCACGAAGCTCGAAGATGCCGTTAGAAGGTGCGAGGAGTTGCTCAACAAGGTCCAAACCATACTGAAGACGATAGCCAAAAATCAACTCTACGGCAATGATCAAAACCAAGTGAAGCAGTTACAAGCATGATGGAAACTATAGAGCGGGCGTAACAATCCAAGATTCCATTTGTGTGCTCAAAGGGCTTTATTCGGATCATGATGATTCTCCTCCAAATAGATGAAATAGGCCAAAGGACAAATCAAGCACACTATAAATATAAAGAGTATCAAACCACTGAAAGACAGACCATAGTCAGACATGTCGTTTAGTAAGATCTCAGCTTCACGTTGAGCCATCTTGTTCGGATCAATCGAGTCCAAGTCCTCATCAGTGGCTACCTTATTACCACTCTGTGCCAATGTTTGCATTATTGCACTAGCATTGTCGTTATAGGAACGTGCAGCAGCCTTAACCTTTTCTATGCTCAAATCGTAGTTCTTGAAGATTGACTCTTCAACTCTCGATTCGTTCAGAGGAGCTGCAATACTAGATTCAAATGAAGAGGGTTGTTTTTCATATCGGCGGTCTGTTGTATATTGAGAGGTGTAAAATTGGTTAGCAGCTCCATCGTGATGGTGAGGATCGCCTTCAAATTCAGAGCCATGTCTTTCGGATCTGCTAGCGGTAGGCAACTTTTCAGTATCTAGTACATCGGCTATCAAGCGAAGTTTACCAACAGGCAACTTGAGCCGGCTTAGGCCATAGAACTCTTGGTCGGACCACAAATTGTTCAAGCGCTTAATGGACGCTACTGGACAGGAATATTTGACGGCAATATTTTGCAGTGTGTCACCCGGTTGGACTGTGTAACAAATAAATTCTGTGTTTCCTTGGTGCTTGTGTGAATCCAAGTTCGTTATCTCAATCGTTCTCGAGTCGGCATTATTAAAGTTGTTTGAAACGTTTCTAATTGAGGGACTAGTTTGATATGTATGGATTGGGGCAAAATTGTTGCCTCGGTTCGACAGGGTTGGTGCTCTAGTGAATGGAGCTGATTGTTCATTGTAAGCGTTTCTTGCGAGTCTTCTAGGTTGTGCGTCTCGAGCTAGTAGATGGAATTGATTAGTCTGTGGGCGGAATCTTTCCTGGATTTGAACTGGAGCGACCGAACTAGTTATCAATGGAACCTCTTCATCTCCTTGCTGATGTGTGAAATCCTGCGTTATTTTTCGGCGATTTATCATACTGATCACGAGAAAGACTTGGCATGTTGATGGTGAGAAAATGCTTATCCTAGCTGGTCATTGTTTGAATCAAATATTTTTATCGTTAAAAGAGGAGGCCTCGATGGAGGCAAGGAATGTCAGTGTCTTGGAATTCGAATGGGATCAGCTGTTCGCTGTTGTCGAAAAGGATCCATGCGCACATTTGAAAGCTCAGAGTTCGAACATGACGACTTCTGCGCGATGGTAGACCGGCGCTTTACCGGCACTGATTCGCCAGAGCAAAGGTGAGAGGTACCTAAAATACGCCTGACCGATATCATTATGGTTCAACTGACTGATGAGACATTGACTATAAGCTCAAGATTCGTCGGTTCTGAGTCGCATTCGACTACCACTTACAACTCTTAAACGAATCTGCCAGATCCCTCTCCTATAGGTTTCTCTACCGAAGGCAACAGAGTCTTAGCGTCTAACCGACGAGGGAGGTTCACCATATGCGACTCCAAAAATGGATATCTGATGTTGCAATGCCTGCGCGCGGCTAGAGTTTACCATCCTCCCCGAAACGGCCCTTCGAGTTGTAGTCTGATCGTCTTAAATTATGCATGGGAAGTGCGCGAGGCTTGCAATCTACGCTATGCTCTTGCAACTAGGCGCAGCTTCTGGACCAGAAGCTTGAGTGTGATAGATGATGCGGCTTTGCAATTTCCCCCTTCAATTCATCGATTCTCCCAGCTTTGTTTGTTCAATATTGCAGAGGAGCCATGAAGTTAAGCTTAAGAATAAAATTCTCATTATATTGCGTGGACTCATTCAGAAGTTTGCTCCGTCTAAGCCGGCAAGCTAATTAGAGGCAGCAAAGGCAATGTCTTTCAGGTTGTGTAACTTGCAGAGGATCGGCAACTAATGGGAGAGACTGCCGAAGATTTGCACTGGGAGGCGCCGAACTCAAGAAAACTTGCAAAGCGTTTTCTATCTCACCCCTAGTCGAGTCGGTCTGAGACTAGAAACTTTGCGCGCCCCCATTGCCTGAGCCGGGTTGTTCTATACTTTTGTCTTGACTATCTGCTCATTCTGATAGACACCGAATAATAATCTGCTCGTCGGTGGCTGTGTCCAACGAATCTTGGATTGATTTCAGCTCAAGTCCAACTTCTAATTTTGAGAACAAGAACATAAACAATCATGAACGACTACATAAGCGAGGTAAGTTTTGGAAGCTGACATAGAGTTGATACCCATGCAACGATTGTTATCAATCAGGGAAGTGACTCACCAATGAATCTAACCACTAGGATGAGAAGCGTAAACGCGAGGATCGCGAGCGCAAAAAGGCTGAGGTTCGCGCCAGACTCGAGGCGGCAGCTGCAAGCAAGAAGAAGAAGGGTTTCATGACACCGGAGAGGAAGAAGAAGCTTCGCTTGTTGCTCAGAAGAAAGGCGGCCGAAGAGTTGAAGCGTCAGCAAGAGTTGAAGGCAAACGAGAGACGCAAGGTGATCACTCAAAGAACTGGCCAAGGCAAATCTCTCGAGGGTCTCTCGGATGGTAAGTAGTAAAATTTGGTAGTTTAAGGATGGGGCTTTAATTTTGGGCAACAATTAGCTGATTCTCCATTTGACCGGTCGATATGTAGATCAACTTATTCAGCTCGCCAGACAATATCACGAGCGCATAGCGCAGCTGGAGAATGAGAAGTACGACTTGGAATATGCGGTCAATCGCAAAGACTACGAGATCACGGAGATGGCCGCAAAGGTAAATGATATGCGCGGTAAATTGTAAGTATTCACAATCGTCCCCTCTCTATCACTCTATCGGATTGGCAACTGCTAACTAGCTCGTATTGGTTTTGATTGTACAGCATTCGTCCGCCACTAAAGAAGATACCCAAGTACGAGGCCAAGATTGAGCGCATGCTGTTGAACGCACGAAAGGAGATTGGATTCACGGTGGCCCTGAAATCAGTGAAAAAGGAACAGATGATCGAGACCAAGGAAACCAAGAAGGCTACTCCTGAGTGGTCGTGGAAGCAGCGACAACAGGTTGATAGTTGAGATCAGCCGGGATCCCCGCTAACAAAGCAAATAAAAGGCCCAAGTTCTGAACAGACGCGGTAAATGTGGTAACAATTTTGTGGTTTAAAGTAGAGATCTGGGACGATTTCAGTTGAGCAGCACTTCTTTAAGGAGATTCAGTGAAGTTCCGTACTTGTAACCGATATTGTAAATTTCATCAAACGCGCCAAACTGGAGGGTTTTGTAGGAGTCTATAGGAGGTCTGAAGTATTTGCAGTATTTTTTTGTTCGCACCTCCTCTAGATGT
>Ga0268249_1000372_pt1 | contig 24343 bp, 29 predicted proteins | sample AgamicAtPe_FD_200257 | JGI IMG/M metagenome (GOLD analysis project Ga0268249, IMG submission 200257) | Agave microbial communities from Guanajuato, Mexico - At.P.e (v2) (version 3) | ecosystem: Host-associated > Plants > Phyllosphere > Phylloplane/Leaf | place: Guanajuato, Mexico | collected... | reverse complement strand
TCTCTCTCTCTCTCTCTCCCCCGAGCAAACAAGGTTAGACAAAACCATCAACATCCTTTGCAGCCATACCATTGGGAGACCCAAAAGTTGGAACGCTCAGCCTCAAAGCGGCTTGGAGACTCACAGCTACCAAGGTTGTATGTGATTTCAACAACCCTTTTAACGATGAATGCGTGCCAGAGAGGATCTCGGCCGATTTTGGCTAAGGCTGCTCAGAGAGATCGTTCGGTTTTTTATTTGTTTCACCTTGGGCCCAACAACGTGGTTGTCTTGGTTCACTATTTCAGGCTACCATGAGCATGGCATCTAAAATTTCTCCATGTCTAAATCATTGTTCTCTAACAACTGATGGAAGAGAAATCGGAGTCAGGAGGTTTTGCTCTGATTTGATTGGTTACCCTTGAAACGAACGCTGTTGACTCAGCAGCCAACACCTATGGCTAGACTCAGGAAGGCGGTATTTGCTGAGACGAATAGTGAGGATTGAAAGGATTTTTTCCACCTCATCTTGTCCCTTTCATCACCAATTTTCAATTTTAATCGCTTAAGTCAAGCCCAAGCTCTTTTATGGGAACACATTCACTATATCCAGGGGAGAGTAGAGAGGAAAAGAAAGGCTAGTCTCAAAATAATAGCCTGAGGGCTACTTGATCGCGTGCATCAGAGGTGCCAACTCTGGGTGCCCCCACTCTCGCTCTCTATTTCTTGCAAATACACTTGCCAGCGAAACCAAAATCTACTACTTACCTGGCGCGCAGCTCTGGTCGAAAAACTTGCTCACACTATACAGTTCGCCACGGCAATCGGGCGTCATTGTTAGGGTGGCGAGCAAGAGGCCGATTGGGATATGCCAGCCATGGGTTGAGTTGTATCCGCCGTGACAGCTTCTTTTGCCTCTGAGATCAGCTATTGAATTTATGTTGGCCTTGTTGTTGATGATCACCACAGACTTGTAATGCTGGGTCTCTTCAGTTGTCCAGAGTAGTAGAGAGAAGAAAACGAGCATCGATGTTAGTTGATCGGTTCAAACTCCATCTGCTTCAACACTTGATTGGCTACTCCCAAACCGGAAGCAGGTGACTCAAATGGTCAGAGTGATTTACTGGCAACATCCAAACAACATATATCACAGGATGATGGTGAAGTCATCCAGAATAACGACAGCACTTGATGTGCGATAGGATGATAAGCGTGATGGAGAGGAAACCGATCGAAATCTTGTACGAAACGGAATTCAGGACTCCAAGGCATTCATGCTGACAGCCGGTGCCTCCGATGTAACTAGTCAGACTTTACAAGCTGTCATCAATCACGATACTTGCAACAGTGTTTGATCAGATGACACCCAATAAACAAAACCCAGCCAACTATCTACCTGCTTGTCTCTACTATCTTGTGAGCGTTTTTCGGCACCAGAAGCAAGTTGTCTCTACACTAGATAGTTAGCGTATGGAATACGTTCCCACAGGTGATAAATGATCTCCTGCACTAATAAGATTGTAAATGCACTCGCAATTACTAAGGAATCGCCAGTTTCCCAACTTAGATCGCATCTAAGCTCATATTTAAATTGCAAGCAATGCCAGCACAAGTCCGTCCATAATCTCTCCTTTTGGACCCTTTTCTCGCAACCTGGCCCATCTACCATCTCTATGCCCGATACAGCCAATAAAACTAGTGCCACTGTTGCGTCAGCTTGCTGTGCAGCCACGAACCAAGCCAAAAAATGAGACAAGTATAATAATTTTCGGCTAACTGGTTGCTTCCCATTCCCTCGCCAAGCATTCAAGTGCATTTCCCCGGTTTTCTCTCAAGCGATTCAACCCTAAGAACCGACTTGAAGAGTTTTCAGCTGTATCCAGGTAGAAGCAGGAGAACAGGCAGTTGGAGGGAATCTTATTGCCGATGCCTCAAGTTGTTGTTAAATCCTTTAAACTCGCTCTTAGAATATCGACTCTGTTCGCGAACATTGGAAGCTCTCTCTCGTTCTGAACGAGACACGGGTGGGATGCTGTTGGATTCAAATGTGGCAACTAAGAAGACCATGCAACCACTTACCTCCATTGTACTGTTCCATCGCAAATGGCTCAAGGTTATACAAACGTCCGGCCATGTAAAGTTCCTCATTGTTCAAGTTAACAATATCCGCTTTGTCGTCAATTATATGCTTCATGCACTCGTACCTGGTTGGTTGTTTTTAGTGCGTCAGTGTTAGATTAGAGTACCACACTTGTCGGTTGGTGTTGGATAGGCTTTTTTATTGATTATTTTGACTTATATTTATTGAGTAGTCGCGTGTTACAGAAGAGTGAATCTCGTCTCGGCTAGCAATGCTAGTTGTCGTTGAATTTTAGACAGAGAGACAAGTTGAACGGTAGAGGAGCCAGAACATTTAGTCAGGTTCGGACGGGTGAAAGCAATAAAGCTCAGGCAGGATTTTAAACTCAACTGGAGGAGTCAGATTTTGTGTCTCTCTCTTTCTCTCTCCCTCCCCTAATTTCGATGGCCGACAGAAAGTCCGATTGTTCTATCCTAACAGAGCGCCAGACTGGACAGAGCTGTCAGTGGTTCGATGAGCTAGTCAGCTCGAAACGAACGCTAGCACGGACTCATCGGTAGCAAATCTATGTGCCAGTTTGAGCTAGACGAAGGTGAATCGAGAAAGACTTGTAGACACCTTAGTCGGTCGACTAAATTAATTAGGCGTCTTATTCAGTGGGCTGGATTTGTAACTGGCCGAAGGTCAGCTGCAGTCTTGACAAATCAATCAACTGCACTCTCTGGACTCGAGACTAACCTGAGACGCCCGGCTCCCGTTATTGAACACAGTCACGAAAACCGGCGCGCATATTGCAATTGGCTCCGTTCCAAACCAAGCAAACAAGCTGAGAGCGACAAAACAATGTGCCAACACTAGGCGAGTGCTACGAAGACGAACGTTTCCAGCCTCTCGGAGCTGGGGGAATGACATCGCTAACCTTCTCCAGTCGAATGGTCAAGTTCGAGCTGCATCGTCAGCATATTATTAGTCGTAAGCTCATGACAAGCCCATTATCAACAAGCGACGAGCACTCCCTTAGGAGGAGCTTGCTTGAGAGTTCCATGACGCCGCAACCTTCACTTGCGCTGAAAACGAAGGTTGGTATAAATACAACGCTACTCGCGGCTAGTTTAGGGTTTAAAGTTCGTTTGAGTCTCCCTGTCGAGTACAAATTGACCATTTAACAGTCTCGAAAGATCTGGGCGAAACCTTGAGAGCTCGACGTGAACAGTCGTCCCGTATTAAGGTACAATAATTATCTTTGAACAGTTGAATCTGCCAGACTTTCTGGCTGACTAATAAAGGGTGAAGCTCATCTAGGATGGACTTTTTGCGTGCATGTTCTAAATTCAGAATATCAGCTACCAAAGTTTGCAACAAACCGGACTAGCCCGAACATTCGAGTTTGAAGCGTTGATCTGTCCGCTAACTGAGAGGGGCTATGCATACGGAGCTCGCTTTGCCAGATGTATCGCAGCGTGAGCCATTGCAAAACTTCTAAAACAATAGATACAAGCTATGATAACTTACCTGTCGCGCGCTTTAACACAAGTCAGAGTTCCATTGGTTACGGCTGACATTTGTTGGCATTCGTTGTAGTCGCCGAGGGTTGCGCACAGCCGGACACCTGTGCCTGGATATGTTTGTTTGGTTTGGTTTGGTTCGATTGACAGTTCCGGCGATCTGATCAATTTCGAGAGTTCATTATGAGTCATGGAAGTTTCCAGCCGGTTTTATACTTACCAGCGAAGTTCGCCTGCTGGCTAAAAATCTGAGGCAAAGTCGAGAGTGTAAATGCAAACTGTAAAATACATATTTGTACAAGAGCCACTCCATTATAGCGAGATGCTGACGTAAATTCAGGTCCCCTCCTCGAAGCGCTCGCTTTCGGTTTTTGGTTCATTTTTAGCCTAATCGGCTGGCTGTCAAACAACTGCTGACCGGTAATGGTGGTTTGGCTCATCTTTAGTTTGGCTTCGGGAAATCTTTAACGCTCTTTCTCTAAACTTGAAGTTGTTGTCTTTCTATTATTATGTCACCTGAAACTTTGGTTTCGCTTCCTTCAAATTGTTGAACTTCGCAAAACTGACTTGAGCTATCCTCTGGATTGAGATTGTGCGGCTTCTGTTGCTTCTGTATGAGTTGGTTGGCCACTATGAACTCGACATCTGCCATAACTATGAATGAAATCAGAGCTCGCGATTTGAATAGTCAAACCGAGAGATAGCTCCCTCTTAATTCTCACTTGCTCCCTAAGCTTGAATCAAGTTTGTAAAAATTTTAAGATCTTGGAGCTCATGATAGCGGTGGCTCTGCTTCAGGTTAACTCGTTCGCCAGGCAAACTACCGGGACAACGGCGAGCAAGGCAGTAGTGGTTGATATAGTCTATTCTTATTGTGAACTCTTGCACGTATGCGTATACGTAGAGAAGTTGTGCGTGATCCTGAAAGAAACAGTCAGAGACTGTCTGATTCAAAGCTTTTTTATGCGCCTAAGCAACCGCAATTGGCTTCGCAATCTGCTAAGTCTCTCTCTCTCCCATTCTCTCTAAACCCCCCCTAAACTTGGTTTATCTGTTTTGTCTAAAGTCTATGTGACTGCCTTTTCCCCTCGGAAGTTTACTTGAGGCTGCTAAGCTGTGAGTTCGGAGCGCGGCCAGAGCAGAAGGGCTATGGCTAACTAATGCCGTTTCACCTGTTGCCTTAGCTTACCTTTGGGCAGAGCTTGAAGGTATGTAAGCGCATGTGAGTTGTATGACCAGGCGCAGAGGAAAAGTTTACCTTGCGCACCATCATCACGCGCGCTAACGCACTTCCTCTCTCTCTCTCTCTCTGGCTAAAAAGGTAACACTTACTCCAACTTACGCCAAAGCTTAGCCGACCCACCAACCAGATGATCAGCCTCCAAGGGAGCCGATAAATTGCTCACTTTTAACCCAAACTTAGGGCTCAGTGTGGCCAACTAGCCTGGCACGGAGCCCGAAGGAAAACCGTCATCACATCGGCTGGCGGTGGGCAACTTTGGACGGATGGCTGAATGCGAGCCACCGACTGACCACAACAGCAAACTTGAACCGTCAACCGATCAGCTGAAATGTGTCCCACAACCAGGAACCATTTTCCTCAGTGAATCCTCCGGCTAAACGAAAGAATGCTCGTCCCCTTTGCAGACTTGATTGGGATGAGCTAACAAAGGCTTGAGGGGTTAGAGACGGGGGGAGGGGCTTTGGTGTAAAGCGACCCATCATACTGTTGCCTCGGTTTACCGAACTCTTGCTCCTAACAGCTGTCACTTTTCTCCCAGGACCAGTAAACCGCTCGACTAGCTAGCTAGCTAGCTGGCTGGTTGGTTGGCTGGCTGGCTGGATCAACCAATGAAGCCTCAAGAGTAAGCTTTGGAACAATCAGTCGACAACAACAATCAAACTGGCAGACAAAAACAGTATTGTGCTCCCCAAGATCGTCGTGTGTTGGCCGTCGGTCGTCGTTGTCGCCGCTATCGTTTGGCTAATTGAATTCTACGCAACGATCGGTGGTGGCGGCTGCGGTTGGTTGTTGCCGTCTACCGGTGGACAGGCCATGAGATCATCGAGAAACATGCGCAACCTGTTGATTGGGGGTGAAAGAGGAACGATTGAGCGAAGCCGCATTGGAAACAATGGCTTTCAAGCTTATTCTGTAGACACTTGAACACAATGCCTTAGTTTCATACTTTCTCACACAAACTTTAACATGGCAGTTGTTCCTACAAGCGCTCGCTCAAATGGCACACTTTCGAGACTGAGCTTACTCTTAGGGCCGGCGATGGTGATGCTGCTGAAATTTGGATAGTTAGTACAGAAGCAGGCGAGATAGAGAGGGTTTGTGAGAGAGTTCGCCAATGAGAGGAGCTCAGTTTGATTTGATGTAAACCCTGCAATGTTTGTTTGGCCAGCAATTGAAACTAGTTGTCTCGCTACGAAATTACCTATGGACGGTGAATTAGTTGGCTCATATATTCAGTTGTCTACGTTTTTGGCTACACATCTAGACGAAACCATTTGAGCTAGAGAACGAGCGAAGTTGGAGCGAAACGAAGGCCAAATCTAGCTCCAATTATTCCCATTGAATTCGTTCAAACTCTCTGGGCGCGAGATTTTAATCCGAGCTAGGAACTCATCATGTGCTCTCAGGCCACATGTTTGAGCCAACTAAGTTCAGCTATTTAGATCCAGCCCAGAGGCAGCATCCACTTGATTGCCATTTCTATCAGCAATTCTGCTTTATTTGCACGAGACTCGATGCCTTGAAAAGATCTTGAGCTGGCAACAGAATTTGCCATACAAATTAACAACCAGATGTCCGGTGCCGTGAACTTGTTTGAATTTCCAAGGCGACCCCTTTGCTTTCTACCCCTCTCTTGCCTCCAACACGTGGTTGGTGAGCCCAGTTCCATCGCTGCTTCATCAGACGGACTGTTGCAAATACTCGTCATATGTTGATACCAAATAGATTTCTCGGGGTATATTTGGTTACCTTATCGGTTTATTTTGTTCCTAGAATCACAGCGCTCGCAGTTCCCGTAGGCTAGAGACCCAAGCACTACGCGAGGTTGAGTTAGTTCGATGCACGTTTTGCCTTGTGAAAACCAAAACGCTTCGCGCCAACCCATACACGTAACGAAGATGCCTGCCACCTAGTAACCCTTTTTGGCTTCGTGGTGACAATGCCGTACGGTTATTTATTTCAGCTACTATCAACTCACTGGTTCCGCTTAGCAACAGCTGTATTTAGATCTTAGATAGCTTTTAAACAAGACGAAGTAAAACATGCCCATATTACATAAAAATTTAGACGAATTACGAGAAGAACTGGTCAGTTGCGACCTACTATGTATTGACAGGCGCATTGGGAACAAAACTGTTGTCTTCGAAGTAGATGATCTGCCTTACGACCCAACAATCCCTTTGATCGATGATAACAAACTTGAGCGTTGGCTGGAGTCGCACCGAGAAACTGTTGCCGATCTGAGCTCAGTCGTATCCTCAAAGGCCCCGTCGTTACCTGCTGACCCAGAGCCAGAGCCCCAGCCTGTGGTCGAACCCGAGCCTGATTCCGAGCCCGAACCCGAGCCTAAGCCTGCACCTGAACCTAAGCCTAAGCTCAAACCTAAGCCCAGACCTGCATCCCCTCTCAAACGACAACCATCGCCCACAAAGTTACCAAAGAACGATGATGTTCCAGAGAAGCCAACAGCTTTGCCCTCAACTAGTAAAATCAAAACAAAGAAAACCCCCAAGAATTCGTCAAAAAAGCCTAGAGTCAAACCTGCAAAACCTAAGAAATATAAACCAACTTTGTCCTCAGCGTCAGAGACGCAATCAGATAATGAGGTTGAGAGGCCCGCTGAAGAAAAATTAACCTCAAATAAAAAAGTCAGTCCTCTATCAGTCGGTTCACCAAAGGATAATGTAGACGACGAGTCGTCTTCTGTCTCGAGCACCTCTGAGGGTAGTGCACCTAAAGCAGTGTGGAAATGCGAAACTGATGAGCTTGTTATAAACGAAATCATAGATGACGAGTACGCTCAGTATGATGATGATGATAACGAGGAAACTGAGTTGTCTAAAAATCTAAAGAAAATAAGAACTGCACCGCCACCAACTCAGCCAGCCAAGCAATCACTTCCTGCGAAACTAACCACATCTGTAGAGAGACGGTGCACAACCAGGGCACGATCTCTATCCAGATCTCCGTCTCCACCACCTGTTCCCAAGGAGCCAGTCAAGCCTCCAGAACCTAATTGGCCAGAGACAGCAAAATTAGTTCAGACCAATCAATTTTCAAACGCTTATAAAGACTTGTGCTTCTTTAAGGCTCATATTAAATCCGATAGCATGGCCAAAACTCTACCCAAAGAGATTGTATTGAAGTGTCTACAAGAGGATGAGACAAACTTGTTGGTAGATATGTTAAATTTACTCTATGAACTTGACTACAACGATGATATTGACTTTTGGTCCGAGCTGGTTCAACGTCTCAAAAGAAAGCTTAGTACCCACTCTAGCGTTCGAAAGTATAAGGTCAAAACAAATCCCGATTGGGTCTATGCAAATTATAAAAGAGCTATAAAGAGCTTGAGCGACTACTCTAGATCAATGAATCTTACTTTAAAGTTGCCCTTCCACGCGATGCTGTTCCTCATCGATCCAGCTAGTTGTTGTGACCAAAAGCCTGCGCAAGAAGGGACTACACAGACCATAGTAACAAATGATAGTAACTCACTTGGGCCAGTTTTAAAATCTACGGCACCCAATCCGCCTGCCATTAGCACTGCAACATCGGCAACACCCAATTGCAATATATCGACAACTGTGGTTAGCTCTACACCAGCGTCATCCACTCCCGTCTTCACCACAATCACCAATACCCTCAACTGCACCACAACAACAAATACCAACGCCACTGCTACCACAGCAGCGAAGTCCAACGGTACCCCAGCAAACGATACCACAGGAGTCCCGAGACCAACACCACTGCCAACCGATAAAAAGGAGCCTCTTAGCAACGGAAGCTCGATTAACAATTTAAAATGCAAAGCGGAGCTTCCACAGCTCTCAACCGATTTCCCTTTTGTTACGTTTCCTGATATTAAGCCAAAAGTGAAAATTGAGAGAAACGAGAACATGGCCACTAACCGCAGGGTAACCTTTGCCGAGAACGTTTCCGGTCAGCCTTGTTTTAAAATTATGAGGAGAAAAAGAGCCTCAGGTTTTTAGAATTAGTTCGAATTAGATTCGAATCTAATAAATACCAAACAATTTTGAGGTAATCTACGATTGCTCAGGTCTCCATAAATTGTGCTTGTTCTCTCTGAGATTCTCGTGGTGGTTCTGGATGGGCGTATTGCTTTCATTATCAAGTGTGGCAATCTACATGTATGATCCAAACAAGGACGCACCACGTGCTCCCGTATTATTGTGCGCCATCTGACTCGCTCGCTTTATCGTGCAGGGATTTCTGTACAAGAGGGGCTTTTGTTATTCGGTTCGGTACCCTTAGAATATTTCAATTGACTAGTAAACATGAAGCTTCTTACACACAATCTCTTGACCTCAAGGTTCTTGAAGAACGTTCAATCTGGTTATCCACTCCAGCTCGTTGTAGAAAGGGTTGAAGAGATCAAGACCGACTACAACCCGGACTTTCTACAGAAGATGCTGCAAAAGATCGACTATGACGCCTTGAAGAAGGCTGCTCAAGTTTGTGGACAGAATCTACCTGATAACCTGCCGGCTGATGACTCTATCACTCGAGAAGAGGATCTTAAAGCTATACATAAAGCTCTCTTCGACACAGAAATTATCACAGGCACTCTTGTTTGTCCCGAATCAGGAAGGAAGTTTCCAATAAGTGATGGAATTCCAAACATGTTATGCAATGAGGACGAGTGAATAAAACGATTCGAGCCCAGTCGGGTGGGTTCACTGTCAATCTCTCCCGTAGCTTAAACCTGGTGTGTCCGGGCTCCCGTCGTGAGTTCGCTTGCCTGGTAGAGTTTTGATGGTCACCTTCTTGCTGGTTACTTTGAGTGAGGTGCGGCCGTTAGCGTTCCTCATGATGCCGACAATGCTCTTCACGTCAAATAGTATTTGCTCGTCAAGGCGAATCTCAACCCGGTACATGTCCTTGTATGGAGCGACATTTCGAACTTGGAAAGCGCCAACAAACTGGTCGTTGTCCAACTCTCTATCCATGCGTCGCACCGCTAGGATGATTGGCAAGACCTGCACCCCAATAGACAAGATTTACATGCACCAGGTAACTTCCAGGTGCCACATTGAGTAAATTTTCTCACAAATGATCAAGTCCTCTATCATGTGAGAGCATACGTAACAATGGCAGAGTGTAGCTCTGAGGAGGCGTCAAAGACGCAAGCTCGCTCAATCTAATACTATCGACAGGCAGGCAATAAAAGGAGATCCATCCATGCAAACATCCAAGCGCCCACCACACGATGCGAATTGGCGACCAGTTGCACCCACTAACACCATCATTGAATTAACGATGCCCCAGTCTATAAGAGAGTGGTCGATTGAAGAGGGTAAAGTTCGACTCGAACCAGATACACAGAAAACTCAGCCGGATTGTTTGAAATAGGTTAAAGGTTTGCTGGTTAGCCACTCGGATCGAGTACCTGGCCTCATCTTTGTGCCAACTAAATGACGATGCGCCCGAATAGAGCAGGGATAGTTGCTAATGTTTTGCCGCAAGCAAAACATTTTTGGTTTGAGAACCTTCTGCTTCGCGCAAAGGTGATTCAATTTTTATGATCCTTCGGCAAGTGGAGTAGAAGTAAAACTGAAAATTGAGTTCCAGTTGTTTTGAGAAGATTCAACGAGCTCGTTGTTAGCTTGCTCGCACGCAATGCTATTTTAGCCCTGAGATTAAGACGGTTTGTCTGCCCTTCATGTCTCGATTGTATTTCTGAGGTATCGAGGAGCTGCATGAACTTGAGGGATCGGATAGGCCGAGGCAAGAGGGTTTGGCCGTGCAGCAGGTAGCTGGCTAGCTGTTCGCTGAATTGGTGCTTACGGCGCGCCGGTCTAGATTTATGGCGAACTCAAATTGGTGCTGAGAGCGAGGGATTATCCTGACTGAGCCTCAATTCTCGGCCAACTGAAGGACTTGAATGTCATTGGGCAGGTGGAATATATTTGAGCAATTTTAGAGAGATGCTCGCTGAGCCGTTGAAAATTTTCTAGCTTCTCCTCAGAATCTTACCTGCCCGACGCGAGCTTTTTAGCTGACTAGCAGGATCCAATGGTAAAAGTTTTGGCCTTTACTTAGCTTGCTCGCCTTTGTCTAGCTAAGGAGGAGGATTGTGCGCAAGCATCTTGGCTCATATCCCGCAGCTTCCAATAGCGCCTATTTACTGTGGCCCGTTACGGGCCAATCGATTAGATGAACCTCGCCAGTCCATTCGGGACGCATCGGCCCGTCGGCAAGTCTCCGTCCCCATCCCTTCACCTGTCGGCGGCTCGTTTAAATTAAACCGCTAACTGGCGTCTCATTTGAATGGCAAACGAGGGGATCCTCTCGCCCTGGCATGGGGGTATCCATTGTGTTGCTTGACCGCGAAAGTAAACCCTCGACATCGTTTAAGAGGAACGATTGGCGCTTGACGTGCGCCCTTCCAACTCAAGGGCTAGCCTCTCTCATTGCGCTCGACTCGAGCAGCTTCGCTCTACTGTTACCCAAGCTTTCTTTCGAGGCGAGAGGCGGCTTATGATTTCGGGCTCGCGTGTTGGGCCAAGCGTCTGGTTGAGAGCGACAGCCTCGGGGTTCATTGGCGCTGACCAGACGATAGTCGTCGTCATGAGGAGAAGGGTGCCTCCGGTTTGCCTGCTCTCTGAGCTGCCCGCCAGAACTAGAGCCTCTGGCACTTGGCTCAGCATTTGCGAATAAGTTCCGGCCCTAAAACTTGATCGAGCCGGCGGAATTTGGGTCGCGGCGATGAAGCGGCCGGACGGTGGATCAATTAATCAGCCAATTGTAAGATGGTTTTGTTCTGTTGGCCATTTGTTGCTGCTCGAAGTGCGCAAGAGCTTTTGGGCAAGGAACTTTCGTTGCTCTTCGGTTGGCGGGCAACAGCTCTTGAGGTGTATCTGAGGAAACCTGGGCAACTTTTGGCGCCATTTTGCATAACGGACCGCCCGTCTGGCCACGCCTGCTAGCTCGGCAACAACAATAAGGGATGGCCACCGCATCGAGAGCGGCACAGAGTCGAGTGGGCGGGCGTATGGAGCTGCGAACAGGCCGGCGCCGCAGCGACATAACGGCCTGCGCAACAATGACAAACCGCTGCAAGCTTGCTAGCTCGTCCCGGTCAGCCAGCTGGACTTCATGCCTATTGCTATCACCGGCTGGCTCGATGCGGCCATTTTGAGCTGGCCTTTCAGTTGGCGCTTACGATTCAATTGAGCGGCATCAATCGGACTAGAATATAGAGCAGGGAATTTGCTCTAAGCCTAGTGGAGGATTCCGAGAGTTTGGAAAGAGAGGAGTCGGCCACAGTTTGGCGAGCGCAGCGGAAAGGGTGCACAACATCGATCTTCAAGCTGCTCACCGGGCGGCAACCAGTCGATTGCCTCAAATTCATCAGCTGTCCCTCAACAGTCAAGCTGCTCAGATCAGCAACAATCGGGCCCGCAAATTCAAGCCTCCAGCTCTCCAAGATAAGGGCTCCAATCTGAGCGGTGATCAAAAGCAAGATCAGGGTTAACTATGAGCCAGCAACAGGAAGCGCTTGTTTAGGTGAGTTCAGTTCGCGTTAAAGGAGATGAGCAAGGGCTGATAGAATGGCTGGCCAAGATCTGTTCTGGTTCAAGAGGCTCGACTGGATTGAAGCGGGCAACCAGCAACCGGCTCGCTCCAGGAACGGAAATCCAATCGCGAGCTCCAAACAAGCAGCCCCCTTTGAGCCAACATTCTCACGCCAGCTCGCCCGCTTTATGTCGCTCGTGTGAACGTTTTCATTGAACTCAATTTAAATGCTCCCAACTCTCCTCCTGGCTTCTCCGTCAATTAGTTGGCTAGAAGTTAAATGAAAGAAAATCTTGAAACAGCGAGAGCAACAAGGAAGTTTTGTATCTCGCAACGGCCAGAGGAGGACAAAGCTGTCCAGTTGGGCGAGCCGACAGTTTAGTGTGTGTTTGTGTGGCGCTTGTCTTTGTTTGAGCTCCTGTTTGCTCGCTTGACGGACCAAATTGGTATCACAAACAGTGGCCGGTTTGTATTTAGCGAAGCTTGATGAGAGTTTTGAGAGAAAGTTGGAACACTTTTAGTGTGGAGTTCGCTTTGAAAGTGGTCGTTTGTTTGTTTGTTTGTCCACTTGCGCGCTCGCTTGCTACTGTGACACAAGTTTACTACACCTGCCTATTGATTGATGGTCAGCAAGCGAAAGGGGTTTAAATTCTGGCCAGCTGAAAGGCTCAGCGGTGAGCCGGCAAAACGCACTCGAGCAGCGATGGCGGCAGCGAGCTGCCTTCCCGCTTACGCTTGGTTCAGCCTGTTTCCAGATGATAGTTTTCATTACATTATTCTGCTTGGTTAAATATGGCCGAGCAAAACTATTTGCAGGCTTGACAGGCTCCTATGGGAACCAGATAGGGCAGCAGACTGAATTCGGCCAAGCCAGCCACTGGCGCCAACTTCCTATCTCGCTCAACCTATTCAATTGGCCCACTAACTGGACAATGAGCGCCGAACAGTGTGAACGGCGCGGAGGACTCCGAGCTATTGGATTTGAGTTCAATGTAGCGGAGTTCTAGCTCGATTCAATTCAAACTCAGCTCGACTCCTCGGCCGGCCAATCCTCCTCGTGCATACGACTTGGTTAGCCTCCTTGGCCGCCAGTTGGGCCAGCGCTGTCTGGCGCACAAAAGCGCGGTGGCCGGGCAATTATTCTAATTGTATGCAATAGGTAGCCGCTGGGCGAGCCAGCCGAGAGAAACGAGAGCGCCAAGGAGAGGCTCTTCGTTGGCCAGCTCGGTCGGCGAGTCGCCTCCAATGACCAGCCTCCCTTAACAAGCCAATCCCAGTTGGCCAGAATCAAGAGCGGCCGAGGGGTGCGCGCTCAGGTAGGCGAGTTGGCGCCTGAAAGTGGCGGCTTTGGGTTAGTTTTGTGTGCCGGCTAGAGCGGCGATCGATGGGGGAGGGCTTGTTTGCTGTTGGCGGGCAGCCTCAGTGCCAACAGACGGCTCGCCAAGAAGCCTCGGCGAGCTTGAGGGAGAGAGAGAGACTTTTCCACGCACTTTCAGAATTAGATCAGCCAGACAGTGAGTGTATTTAATTTTCAACTCTTTTGCCGCCCCGCTCACACTCACACACATACACACTGGCCAAGGCCGATTTTGGAGGATCCTGGCGGCGGGCTGAGAAGGCCCTTTGCGAGCTCACCTCGTTCCCAGCCCCTAACACTCTCTTCCACCTGGCGCAGTCTGGAGCACACAAAGGCCAGTGTGTTCGGATGTGTGGATGTCGCTGAGAAGCTGCAAAGGCGGCGCAGTGCTGACGAGTGGGCGGATGAAAGGCTAGCGGACCCTTCAACGTCCGCCGAAGTGACAGTTGGCCGACAAACGGCGGCTGTGTGACTTTGAAACTGGCCTTTGGAGCTAGTCAGCTAAACAACCAAGCGACTTGTGGTGAGAAAATTCACCATCAGCTCATCATTCTTCGTCCGCAACTGCCACTTCGGGTGTGTGATATTTTAAAGGCAAAGGGAATCCCAATCTACCTAAATACGGCGCCCGCAACAAAGGGAGCGAGCAGAATTGATTGACGCAAACGTCGTTATTTTGCGCCCAATAAATCATCTTGTCCCGAGCCAGGCCTCAGCGCCAAATTGAACCGCCGCCGCTGCCACCTGAACTCAAGCGCCGCTTCCTGTCCAACTCAATCTAACCAATCATCTCGTTCTCGTTTCATCCAAAAACTGGAGGAGCAGTAAACTTCTTCAAGCTCCGCCAGCCGCAGAGGCGCCACTCTCTCAGCAACAGCAATCCAATCGAGCGGCCACCATGAGCTCCCACTGCAACCAATGAGCCGCCTCCTCTCGAAATCCTCGATCAAGTCAGTGTAATGCGACACTCCAGCTACAAGCAACTTTGAGACAGGAGCGAGCTTGTCTCTGGTCCAAGGTGGGCAACTTTTGCATGGGCTCAAGCGAGGAGTTTGCAAATAAGAGCGCCGCCTCTGTCCAATGAAAATCTAAACAATGCCGACAACCAAACACAACCGACGCGGCGCTTCGAGCTGCTGGAACCGGAAGAGGAGCAGCCAGCTGGAGCCGGAAAGTGTGGGCAAGTCGAGCTTTGAGCAGGAACGAGCAGAGCTCTCGCTGTTAAGCTCGCAGAGGTCGAGCGGCGAGACGGAAATGCGCAGGCTTTCAAGAGGGAGTTTTAGCGGCAGCAACAAGTGTTCGCTGTTAGTTTCAATTGCGTTGCCATTATTATTTGTATTTCTGTTGCCAAGTTTAAAACTAGAACAAACAACTCACCCGCCCGAATCAATTTGCGCCCGTTGCAAATCTCAGCCACTGGAAGGGTTGCCAATTGGGCCTCTTAGAGGCAAGGAGTCTGCGGCGTTCGGACTGGAGGGCGCGCAACTCGGACGAGGCTTGAAGAGAAGAAGACTAGCCTTTCCAGCCTCCTCCTCCTCCTCCTCCTCCTCCTCCTCCTCGGCGTCGTCGTCGCTTCAAATGCTGGGCGAGCTCCTTTTAGCCCTGCTTAGGCTTCCCATTCATCGCTTTCGTCTGAGCTCTGGTCTCGCGATTGTCTCGGCCAAGGAGATCAGCAGCAAGCTCGATTTGCAGGAGGAGGAGACGCACATGATGATGTTGGCGCCGCCCGCCGAGCACAGGTCGCTGGGGCCGCCCGTGGCGAGCGCCTACCAGCAGCAGCAGCACTCGGCCCCAATGAGCGCGCGCTCGGCTCAGCGCGCGGCCGAGCTTGCGCACGTCTACCAGCCAGAACCGGCGCAGCACCTGGGCGCTGCGGCCCACCAAGCTCTCGATTCCTCCATGCATGCAGCGCCGGCGCTCGAGTATCCGGGCGCCGCGAACGAGGCCAGCTCGGCCATGGAGGCTGCGGGCGGCGTTGGCTCGGTGGAGGCCGGCGAGGCAACCGGAGGCCAGGGTTCAGTTTCGGGCGCGAGCACTGGACTGCAGGCTCGCAGCGACCTGCCTTCAGTTCGGGCGCTCAATGTAAAGTGCGAGAAGAATCACATGACAGTAAGTGGCCACAACAAGCTTGCTAATCGCTCATATCTCGTCGAAAACTCTCTTTGTTAACGGCAAATCCAACCCTCCCTCAACCATCGCACACAAACACGCCCAAACTGGACATAACCGCACTCGCAAACACTAGGTCAACGTTGTCTTCGATCGGCCCTTCTTTGGGCTTGTATTCAGCAAGGGCCACTACAGTAAGTAACCAGCTTGCTCTTGGGCGTCGTTTCAGCCGGCCAAGAGGGGAGAGCTGCGCTAACTCCATAGGCAACTTCCTGAGTTTTGCGCCAGGCGACTCAGAGAACAGGGTGCACATTTTGAAGGCTAGACCTGAGTGGCTGGCCGGCTGGCCAAAGGTATCCGCGCTCACAATTGGGATGGCTTATTTTTGGAGCCTAAAATGCAGCAAAGTGAACGAGCGCTTGAGTGATGGCATTGCTGCGTCAACATTTGCTCTGAATTGTGACTTCCAAGTCTGCCACTTGGGAGGGAGAGAGATTTGCTCCATAAGCTCTAATGGTGACACGCAAATCTTGCGCCAGTAGAGTCGCACCTGAATGGCACGAAAGTGGCCCTTGCAAACCACTGAGACGACGACGAGCTCCTCTGTCGGCCAGCTTTCAATGGTCTCGACAGTCTCGGAGGCAAATGTGTCTCGAATTGTTAGTTGCTGCAAAGTTTCTATGCTCTCCTCCTCCCTCGCCCATTGCGAGCACCGTTTCTGACCCAATTCAATGTCCACCTGATGAACAAACAAACCAGACTGGCCTCGGGTGTTTGTTGCGGCCGCTTGTTCCGCATGGAAAGCATGCAATAGTTTACTGTTTGGCGACGAGAGAGCTGGACTCAATTTGGCTCAATTCTCTGTTGCGATTCCACTCGAATGGGCTCGCGTGATCTCTTGAGATTATTGGCTCCAAGCGAGCGAGTGAGCAAATTTGAATCTGAACCCAAATAGAGCCTCAAATAGAGCGCAAAACTAACCCATTGCAAACCTAACTCGCCCAAACCAAACCAGACGACCAAAAGTGCGTGCATCTGCCCGCAAACAGTGGTCAAACTTCGGTCAACTTCGACATCCACTTGGGCAAGTGCGGCATGAGCAGCAGCGAGGCGGCCGCCACCGGCTTGCAACAGGCGGCCAGCCAGCAGCAGCCAAACGGCCTCTACATCGAAAACACAATCATCATCCAGTACGACCCCCAGGTGCAGGAGATCTACGACCAGGCGCGCAAGCTGAGGTGCACCTGGTACGACTACTACGAAAAGTCGGTCACCTTCAGGCCCTACAACGTGGACATGCTTGACGCGGTGACGGCCAACTTTCTCGGCGACAACATCCAGTGCTGGATGCAGATCCAAGTCGGCAAGGGGCCCTGGTCCTCGGAGGTGGCCGGGATTGTCAAGATTGGCCAAACCATGACCATGGTGCTGGCCATCAAGGACGAGGAGAACAAGTTCGACATGTTGGTGAGGAATTGCGTTGCGCACGATGGAAAACATCAGCCAATCCAGCTTGTGGACGAGTATGGTTGCGTTGCGAGGCCAAAAATAATGGCCAAGTTCCAGAAGGTGCGCAACTTTGGCTCTGCGGCCACTGTGGTCAGCTACGCCCACTTTCAAGCCTTCAAGTTTCCGGACTCGATGAGCGTCCACTTCCAGTGCGTAATTCAGGTGTGCCGCTACGATTGTCCGGAGCCGGTTTGCGGCAACCAGCAGGGCGGCGCCGAGCTAGCGCCTCCCAGCGGCCACGCCACTGACTACGCCTCCTCGGGTTCCGAGATTGTTGCCTCAAAGGAGGCGCTGCTGCCGTCAGTAGCCTCGCAAAGTGGCCACAACACGGGCTACTTTGCGCCAAACCACTCGCTTCACTCGGGCCACCCAAACCTGAGGGTTGACCAATCGCAGGGTCGCGTTCAAGTGAAAGTGGACACCTCCATGCTGGCCTCGATGGGTCGCGCGCAAATGGCAAGCGGCAGCGGGGGGCCCCTGCCGCCGCACCTGTTGCACGCTAGCTCGCAGGCCGGCGAGCTCGCGCCGCGGGCCCAGCAGCCAACGGGCGCGAGTTACGCGACACCTGGCGGCCGCGGCAGCCACACCTACATGAGCTCCGCCTACTTCAAGCCGCAGGCCGACGAGCTGCCTGTTTCGGGCGGCCAGCAGCCAGGCGGCGCCACCAACGGCCGCCCCTCTCTGCTCGTGGGCCGCTCGCCCGCCGCCAGCGCGCCCCAATCGCAGGTCCACTACTCGTCGCCCTACCCGCACCAGCAGCAGCAGCAACAGCAGCAGCACCAACAACAGGCGCCGCCCAGGTCAGTGGCCGCCTACGCAACAAACAGGCTCGGCGAGCTCGCCAGCGAGCGCCCAGAGCTGGAGCCCTTCCTGGACGCGGACAGTGTTGGCCGCGCGAACCCTCTGAGCCTGATTGCAGCGCCGCGCGCCCTCCGCATGGCGCCCGCAAACGGCTCCTCCACCCAGAGGCCGCCCTACGCGGCCAACCACCGCTACCGGCGCTCGATGGGCACCCAGGAGGAGCAGCAGCGGCAGCAGCGGAAGTCGCTCGACGCAAGCAAGGACTCGACGGCAGTTAGAACGCAAAAGACAATCCAGGTTGTTAGCTCGGACGATGTGGCCTTCAGCCTGATTTCCGATTCCATGGGCGGCGAGCAACAGATGGCGCCCATCAGGGTGACCACAGGATCGCAAGCAAAGCAAGCGGCGCAAGTAAACGACGAGCTCAAGTCGGAGGTTTGCTTCTCAGCGGCAAAGTTGATGCTTGCGGTCTTGGTTACGCTTGTTGTGGTTGCAACGAGCATAGTGATAGTGGCATTTGTTATCCTGAGGCAGCGCGCAAAGTTGGACGAGCGGCACCTGTCGGCCGTGTACGAAATCGAGGCAACGAGCCCAGCCTGCTCGGCCAGCCCGACCGACCCGCTGGCCCCGCGCCAGAAGAGGCCGCCGCCGCCGCCGCTTGGCCAGTTTGGGGCGCAACAATACTTTGGCCGGGCAAAGTCAAGGCCGCTCGGCAGCCAGAAGCAGGAGGAGCTGCTCGCGTGCAGGCAGCAGGAGGAACTCGAGCATAGGAACAATTACCTGGCAAGACTCTACTCGCAGTTTGTGCCCGCAACTTACTGGCGCTAGGAGCCAATTGGGCGCGAGCCACTGGGATGTGCGCAAGGGAGAGACGGATGTTAGATATGATGAGCGCGCGTTTAGGAGAGCTCACTGAGGTGGGGGAGGCGTCGTTGAGTTGGTTGTTGTACAGCGAGCGCGTCTCGGCTTAGATCAAATAAAGCGCCTCTGCCAAGGCAGGAGAGATTGAGAGGCGGCCTGTTGCTCTAATCTTTTTGCTCTTGGCTAACCTTTGCGCCCCAATGGCGGCCCCGGCTTGCGCAACCGAGAGCGCCATCTCGGCGCTGCATCGGTGGTCACGGGGCGCCAGTTAGCGGGGCCGAGCACCTGTTAGCGGGCCCGCCGGCCGGGCGAGCCGGCGATGAGCCGCCCTCGCTTGCCTGCGCGGCCACCAATCCAGCCCGAGCGCCGACCACGGTGATCACGAGCGCCATTAGTGGCGGCGGCGGCGGCGGCGGCAGAGTGGGCGAGCACGGAATTGGCTTGCTTGGCTCCCGTGCTCAAACAGGTTTCCGGCCTCGGCGCGCCCAGAGAGAGAGAGCCTGCAGACAGCAAAGGTGGGGGGGGGGCAGCCTGCTCGCGAGGCAAAAAGCAAGCGAGTTGCGTACGAGGCTCACGCGAGCTAACATGCTCGTCGCGCAACATCAGCTGACTCTATCCATTTTAGGTGGCCCTCTCACGCTCAGCTCGCGGCGCCAGGCTCAGTGTGCGCGTCCCTCTGGCGAGCGACGGGGCCGGCGAGCAGTCGTAATGATTTATGCAAATTGCCCGGCGGCTTTGCGAGCCGCCACAGCTAGCGGGCGGGCGCCAAATGGGCCCAGTTCGTCTGTCAGTGGCTGCCTGCGCGCGCTAGGCCGCCGCCGCCGCCGAGGGATCGGCCGCTTGCTCGGCCAGGTCGGCCCATCTGCCCGCTCAATGTCAGCGGCGGCGGCCCATAGCCATCCATTGCGGGCCAAGCGGCGCTCCGATCGCGAGAAGCCGCCACTTCCTCATAGCGCAAGTTGGCCCACTGACGCAGGCGGGCGAGCGCGGCCGCCGCAAGGCTAACCTTTTGGCCCGCGAAAGGGCACTCGTGCGCCAGCTCGCCAACAGGTGGAGGCTGCGCCTCGGCCGGACAGGCGGCCAGTGCGCCTGCGCCGAGTGGCGGCGGCGGCGGCGGCGCAAGGTGATGAATTGCGTCGTAGGGCCGGCGGAGCTTCGGCCTGCAGCGCTGCGGGCCGGCTGGCTTGCTTGCTTGCTGGCTGGCTGGCCTTTCCAGCTCCAAGCTCAGCCTCTGCTCAGAGCCGGCGAGCGCTGCCGGCTGGCGGCGCCGGCGCCAACATGTTGACTGGCTCGGGCGGCTCAATTAGCAGGAGGAGCGGACTTGCTTGCGAGGAGGATTGGACGAGGAGCTGGCAAGACGCGAGAGGAAGAGGAGAGGAGAAAAGCGCTCGCCAGTTTGCCGTTCATTGTTGTGTCTGCTCGGCGTCGCGCGGCCGCCAATTGTTTTCGTTATCGAGCGGGACCGACTTGTGTGAGCGCTGGCTGGTTGCTCGGTTGCAAGTTGGCTGGAGAAACTGGGAGAGAGAGAGAGTCGAAAATTGGAACTGCCGGCCAGGTTTGCTCTTTGGACTTTGCGAGCCGCCTTGGCCGCGCCAGTTGCAGGTGCCACTGGCGCGCTCACATTGCATTCAGTGCGAGCGGCCGCCAAGAGGAGGCAAGACGGAGAAGGAGCACTGCTGCCAGAGTTGCGTTTGTCCAGCGAGCGATGCGTTAGCTGGCTAGCGGGCCAGTTTCAGAGGCGAGCGACAGAGGAGGATCAGTTTGAGAGATAGAGAGAGGAAGAGCAAGTTGCCTTCATTGGAGCCCCTGGGGCCAGTTGCAAGCAATGACGGCACCCGCGAAGAGCGCGCAGGCAAAACAGGGCCAAGATTGCAAGAGGCAAGCAAGCAAGAGGGAGCCGGCGAGCGACGAAGCCAAGGAGGCGAGCAAGAGCGCAGAGCCGCGCTTCCTGGTCCCAATAAGCGTCGCCTGTGGCCAGCGGAGGGCCGGCGAGGCCACCTGCGCCCAGCTGGCCGTCGAGTGTCTGAGCTGGAGTCTGGTTGACGAGCGGAGCGGGCGCACGAGTTGGCGCCGCTCGCACCAGCTCGACGGCTCGCCAGCCGCGCTCGCCGACGCCATCGAGCAGGTGAGAGCCCGAAGAGCAATGCGCCCCCTCTAAAATCGCCACCCAAAACACTAACTGGTAGCCCGAATCGAGTTTCAGGTTGAGGAGAGTTTGGCCGGGAAGAGTTGCGTTCTGGTTGCTTGCGGGCCGGCGGCGCTCCGCCAGCACTTGCACCCGCTCGCCTTGGCCGCCAACCTGCCACTTCCAGAGCGCTTCAGCCACTACATCGACCTGAGCAAGGAGTTTGAGCTTCGCTTTGGAGGCCGAGCGCGAGCAAGCAGCTGCTCGTCGGCCGGCAGCGGCGGCGCCCCTTCCGCTGCCGCTGCCGCCGCCGCCGCCGCCGCCGCCGCCGTCCACGCGCCGCTCGGCTACTCGCGGCCGGCGGGCCAGCTGCAGCAGCAGCAGCAGCAGCCGGCCGATTGCTGCTACTGCTGCAACTTCTACGCCCAACAGGCGCCGTTTGGACCCACGAGTCTCGGCCAGCAACTCTGCGACTTCTACCAGCTCGCGCCCCTCGTCCAGCCCAGCCAGCAGGCTCGCGCGCAAGCGAGGCAGCAGCAGCAGCAGCAACAGGTTTCCCCGAATCGAGCTTGGCGGGCGGAGGCCGCAGAGTGGAGACTTGCGGCGAGCGCTCGCCGAGTGGCGGACATGCTCAAGTGTAAGTAAATGGGCGCCCATTAATTGGCAATAATCAGCCCATGGCGGCCGGAGCAGAGCGGCCGAGCTGGCACCGTTTCAAGCCTCGCGCAGCAAGCCCCGAGCTTTGAGGAAGCCGAGCCGAGTTTGCCTTAGCCGGACGCCACGCCGGCCGGCCAGTGGCCAGCTCATCCGCCTGCCAGCGCTGGCGCCAGGTGAGCTGGCCGGCCAGGCAAAGCCACCCAGTTCGAGTGGCGCACGCAACTCACTTTCGGCTTCCATTGCCGACGTGATGCAACCAGAGGCATGGCCATGTGGAGGCTTGAGCGGCGCATCTTGCTCGAGCTTGTGCCCCCTGTTGGCGGCGGCGGCGGCGGCAGCAGCTCTGGCCGAGCAAGCAATCTAACCATCAGCTGTCTCCCCTTATCTCGCCCGTCGCGCAGTTTTATCAATTGAATCTGAGCGGCCGCTGGGCCAGCAGGCTGAATCCGAGGAGGAGGAGGAGGAGGCCAAGTGCGAGAAATGCAGCGCTCGGCCGGCGCCGGCAACGCAAACAAGGCCGGCCGAGCCCGCTTTGGCCGGCGAGGAGCAGGCGCCCAAGTGCGGCCAGGCCGAGAGGCCGGCGGCTCAATCGGCGCTCCAGCAGCAGCAGCAGCAGCTGAGGCGGCCGCAATTCGAGTGCCAAGCAGCCGGCGAGCGGCAGGAGGATGCAGGAGCAGTGGAGCTCGACTTGGCGGCGCCGCAGCCGCAGCCGCAGCCGCAAGTTGCAGCCGAGCAACAGCCACACCAGGACCAAGGGCCGACGAGCGCCGGTGGCCATTGTTTGGGTTGCGTATGCGAGCTCAATGGCCGAGTGGTGGATAAGATGGCCAGGCTCGTCGAGCGCATGCTTAACCAAGGTGAGTTTCAGCGCCACCAGCCATCCAGGTTAACTCTCCTCTCCTCTCCTCTCCTCTCCTCTCCTCTCCTCTCCTTCTCTCCCCTCTCACCTCCGCTCGCTCTACCTGCTCGGCCTCCCCGAGGGTTGTAATTAGCGAGCCTAGTAAGTGCGACCGAGTGGCCGCCTAAATTGGCAGTAGCGGCTGCAACATATCACTTGTTCGAGAAACCTTGGCGTTCGCGGCGCCTTGCTTTGCTCGCGTCTCGTCGCTAAAGCTCGCGACTTTGCCCCCGCCGGCTGGCCAATTTGTCCGCCGCTAGAAGTGGCAGCAACAACGACAACAACATTTGCAACAATGCAAAGCAAGCGCCGCCGAGCAGACGCAGATGCGGCCAGCCAATCAAGTGCACCTGTCCAGCCGGCCAGCCAGCCAGCCAGCCAGCTTGGCGGCCGCTCATTTCCGGTCACTTTGGTGGCCGCGCAAGTTGGCGCCATTGTTGTTCGCGCTCGCTTCTCCGATTGTTGGCCGCCAGTTCAACGCTCGCCGCCTGGCGCTCGGCGCGACCCCACCAAGTTGAATGGCACTTTGCCCGCCAGGCCGGCCAAGCCCGTTGCTCTGGCAGCCCAGCGAGGCGCCACTTTCCCCATCCGAAGGCTCCCGCAAAGAGCAAACCGCAACAACAGGCGCCCGCAAGAAGGCAAAGGGAGACCCAAAAGCTAATACATGGAGCCCAAACTAACACACAGAACCCCTCGTCGCTCCAGGTCACAAGTTCAATCGGCTGGAGGAGATCAAGCGGCGCGTTGAAGTTGGACTCTGGTGAGTTTTGCGCAGGCAAAGGTTTGGTTCCGATTGGAGGGAGTTTTAGATTCAGATCTAACCTAAGAACAAAACCCAACCTGCAACAGCGAGCACTCTGGCCAGCGCGACGAGCATCGGGTTGTGCGCGCGCGCGGACTCCCATGGCAGGCGAGCGAGCAGGACATTGCAAACTTTTTCGTTGGTTTGAACATTGCAAAGTGAGTTTAGCCTCCAAGTCAACTAGAGGATGGCTGGCGGCGAGAGCAAAGCAGGTGTCTAACTAACGAGCTCAAAACCAAAACAGGGGCGGCATTGCGCTGTGCCTGAGCAGACAGGGCAGACGGAACGGCGAGGCGCTGGTTCAGTTCGAGAGCCGCGAGCACAGGAACCTGGCGCTGGCTCGCCACAAACACTTCATGGGCGCCCGTTACATCGAAGTCTATCGGGCCAGCAGCGAGGACTTCCTGGCCGTGGCGGCAGGTAAGTGTTGGCCAGTTTGGCGCCCGCCAAGCAAGTTGGTTTCGCCCGTCTAGCCTGGGCGCCTCGCTCAGCCTGCAACAGGCGCTCGAGAGCAGACGGCGAGCGAGAGAGAGAGGCAGGCAGGCAGGCAGGCAGGCAGGCAGACGGGCAAGTGTCAGCTCACCAAGGACAAGTGTCAGCCGGCGCTGACTCAGGGAGCTGGAGAGGCAGTCGGGCTCTCGCGATGGCGCAACAGCCGGCGCCCGCTCTGGCCACGTCCGAGGGCTGCGGCCGGCGAGCTCGCGGCGTCTCGCTCGCCCGCTTCCAAGTTGCGAGTGGCTGGTAGCCAACGCGGGCCAAGTTGGCCTGCGTTGGCTGCCGGCTGCCGGCGCTGGCGCTCGCTCGGGGGTCGCCTTTCGCGGCCGCGCTCACTGCCAGACTCGGGCCCAAGCGGCGGCGGCGGCGGCGGCGGCGGCGGC
>Ga0268249_1000370_pt1 | contig 24448 bp, 20 predicted proteins | sample AgamicAtPe_FD_200257 | JGI IMG/M metagenome (GOLD analysis project Ga0268249, IMG submission 200257) | Agave microbial communities from Guanajuato, Mexico - At.P.e (v2) (version 3) | ecosystem: Host-associated > Plants > Phyllosphere > Phylloplane/Leaf | place: Guanajuato, Mexico | collected... | reverse complement strand
TCCTCCTCCTGCTCCTCTTTTCGCTCGTGGGCCTGGTGACGCTGGTGAGCCTGCTTGTGTTGCACAGGCTTGGCAGGCTGCCCAGCCAGGTGAGCCACCTGTCGGTCGGCTTCAACCCGCGCGGCCAAGGGGGCTGCTGCTGCGGCTGCCGCTCGGATGGCGGCCGAGAGTTGGGGCTGGCCGGCGCGGAGCTCAAGCCGCAGGACCCACGCTCTTGGCGAGCACTTCCCGCGCGACCTCCTTCCCTCATCCCTCCCTCCCTCCCTCCCTCCCGGCGGCCGCAAGCCAGCTGAGCGCGCTTGCTAGCTCGCTAGCTCGGCGGATGGGAATGACGAGGGCCAACGGGGGCAACGTTTTCAGCGCTACAGGCGAGCCGCAAACGCAAAGGCCAACATTCGGGCGCCTCAGCGAAGAGCGACGATCTAAGTCGAGCGCTAAGTCGAGAATTGCGTGAATCTTCAGGTTGAGAGCGAGAAAGTGGAGCGTTAGGAAAGACAATTGCAGACTTAATGGCCTCGTCTGACGAGCGAAGCCGGGCGAGGATGTTTATGTCGCAAGCAGTTAGCTGGGCGGCGGCCGCTCCGCTCTTGGGCCCCGCAGACCGACGGCCAATCGGCGGCTCAAGCAGACTGCCGGCCACATCCAACGCCTTGCAGCGAGAGTTGGGCGCGGGAAGCCTCGCTCGTCGCCCCCTGGACATTGGCCGCCCCTCGCGGCCCCAGCGAGCATAGCGGCTGAGGCGCGGCCGAGCCAGCGAGCAGGCCGCTCGGCTTATATGGTTTTGGCTGGCTGGCGGGCGAGCTGGGCGGCGCCGACTCAGGCGCCAGCTCAGTTGGGCTCCGATATCATCCGCCTCGGGCTGGCCGACTTGCCGTTCAGCGCCGATGCCGTTCGCTGTGCCTGTTGCAGGAGCTCACCGGCCCGCGTTGGTCGGCGAGCAGCGCTGGCTTGCTGGCCTAGCCAGTCTGACCTACGCAGCTAAGCGCTGGCTCACTCAGACGCGGCCCCAACAATAAAGGCGCCAACAGCAACAACAATGGCGGCCGCTGATGGCTGCTAATTGGATTGGCGCTGCGTTGCTTGTGGAGGAGGAAGCGCGAGTTGCATTGTCCTGTCGGCGGCCAGAGTTTGCGCAGCTGGCCGCTGCTCACCTGTAGTGCTTGGTTTGTGTTTTGGGGCTGCTTCGGGCGAGGAGCAGCAACGCGCGCAATGGAAGCCAGACGAGGGGGCTCCTCGAGCTGAACGCATGCGCTCGCAAACTCTCCAATTGCGCAACTGGAGAGCTCCCAGAGCAAACAAGCGGCGGCGGCGGCTGGGCTTTATTGAGCCGCCAGTGGCGGTTGCGGCCGCGAGAGTGAGCGAGCGAGCGAGCCGGACGTGGAGGCGCAACAGCGGCGCCACTGGCAGCCGAGGCCGAGAGGAAGCTGGCGAGCTAGCGCGACATTGGGCGGCTCGAGTTGAGTCTGGCGACTGCGAGCAGGCGAACGCCCGCAACGCCCCAGAGAGCCGCCGCTCGGATGCGCCCCAGCCGGCCGGCCGGGCGGCGGCGGCGGCGGCGCATTTGGTGCGCCGCTCGCACAGAGGCAGCGCACGCCGAGCGAGCGTTCGAGTGGAGCGAGAGGAGAAGCCGCAGCCGGAGGGAGCGTCAAAAGCGGCTAGCTTGCCAGCAGCAACTGGAGCCGCAGAGCGCAGAGCTAAGCTCAGTTTTGGCTCAGAGCTCCAAGTTCCGAGCTACGAGCTCCAGTTTTCCCAAATCTCCAGTTTGCGTTCCGAGCTCAAGCTCTATTTCGAGCTCCAGCTCTAGCGCCAGCGCCAGCTCCAGCTAAAGCTCAAACTCAAACTCGAGCTCCTCCAGCCTGAGCTCGAGGGCGAGCAGACGAGAGGACAAAGAGACGAGTGGGCGAGAGTTGCAGCCCAAAATCTGGCCCCAAAAAGCGAGGAGCGGCCGATCGAAGTGGGAGGCAAAGTGCGAGCAGAGGATGGGAGAAGTGGGTTTGATGTGAGAGGTGAGAGGTGAGGGGAGCGAGCAGATTGGAGGAGGAGCAAGATGATCATGCTGAATGGGAAGGACTCTTTCTGGCTTCAACTGGAGGTTTGTCGCGAGTTTCAGCGTTCGCGCTGCACGAGATCCGACGGCGAGTGCAAGTTCGCCCATCCGCCCGGCAACGTGGAGGTCCAGTCAAATGGGCGCGTCACCGCTTGTTACGACAGCATCAAGGTGAGTGCGAGTTGCAGTCCCACGAGCAAGCGCCCAGGCCGCCGCCGCTAACCGTCCGCCCGCCCGCCGTCCCCACGGGACGCGTCTCTGTCCCTGCCGCCGCCGCCACTGCAACTGCAACTGCCGCCGCCACTGCCACTGCCGCTGCCGCTACCGCCACCGACGAGTAGGGTCGCTGCCAGCGCGAGTCCTGCAAGTACCTCCATCCGCCCGCGCACCTCAAAGACCAGCTCCTGATCAACGGGCGCAACCACAAGGCGCTCAAGACAGCCTTGCTCCAGCAGCAGCAGCAGCACTTCCAGGATCCCCAAGCGCAAAGTCAGCACCACCACCACCAGCAGCACCATCAGCAGCAGCAACAGCAACAGGCGGCCTTGTTTCAGTCTGTGGTGGCCGCGGCGGCCGCAGCCCAGCAGCAGCAGCACCACTCGCCAGCCCTCCAGCTGCAGCAGCAGGCTCGCCGGCCGCAAGTGGCCAACGGGCAGCAGCTTAAGGCGTCTGCCTACGAGCTGTCAATGGTAAGTGTTCGTGAATCCGGCGCCCCTCTCCGGCCTCAATTGTCCATTGTTGGCCGGACGCGCGACACTTGTTGCTCGCCGGCGCCGACAGCTCCACAATGATCGATTAGTGTCACTCATCTCTCTCCCTGCCTGGCTGTCTGCCTTAGCCGTCGTCGCTCAGGGCACTCGAATCGATTCGCCACGACAACCAGGTGTATCACTTGAACTCTCGAGTGCGCTCAGAGCGGGCGCAACTGGGGCGGGCCTGCGCAGTGGGCAGCCAGCTCGAGGCAGAGCGAGAGAGAGAGAGAGGCTCTCTTGCTTGCTTGAGCTGCCCTGTTGGCAAGACCATTGTTTCAATGCTAATTAAGCGGCCGCTCTTCGCTCGCAAGCCGGACACTTGACTTCGAGCTCTCGCTCCAAATGTGTTGGCCGGCGAGTCCGCACACACTCGAGTGTGTGAGTCGCGGGCTAAGCAGCGTGCGCAAGAGAGAGAGAAGAGTGTGGCCTCAATCCCACACACAAAAGGCCAGCCGCCCGCTCGCTGCGAGGCCTAACGAGATGCACGCACGACGAGCTTTCCGCCGCAAAGCTCAAGCTAGACGCCCTCTTAGATGCTCTTAATTGGAGAGCCACCACTAATGAATGCCGCCTACCTGGCCGGCCGAACCGAGCCGGCCGCCCTTTCAACATCGAGTTCAGCTCTAAATTAATCATACAAGTGGCCCCATTTGCATATCAATCAATGCGCTCGCAGCGGCCGCCTAACTGCGCCAATATCTCACCTCCTCGGCCAAACCTGTTCCCTCTCCTCTCCTCGCCTCGCCTCTCCTCCCCTCAACTCCTCTGCTCCTCTGCAGCACTGCTCGCCGGCCAACAGGCTCCACTCCTTCGCGCCGGCAGCGAGGAGGAGCTTTCGGTTTATTTTATTCCATTTCGTTTTATTGTATTGGCGCACCGAGCGCATTGTTATGATTAGTCAGCAGCAACAGCGAGGCCGCTAAGCCGGCGCCGTTGACGCGATTAGTCGGGCCAGGTGCACGGTTGGCCGCTTGTCGCCCGTCGCCCGTCGCCCGTCGCCTGTCGCCCGTCGCCGGCTCAGCGGGCGAGCAGAGTGCTGCCGGCCGGCGCAAGGAGGCGGCGCCGAGCTCGCTAATGGCGGGCGGCCAGCGGCGGGCGGCGGGCGGCGGGCGGCAATTAGACATGCGGATCACGCGCTCGCAGCCGAAGCCAGAGACGAGCGGCGCCGGACACTCGAGCGGGTTGAGGCGGCGGCGGCGGCGCGGGCCAATAGGTCGCGCGCACAACTCGCCGGCTCAACATCCATCACGCCGCTCCCAAATTGATTATGCCCATCCGGCCGCGCCGGCCAAACTCCGCTCGCCGGCACAGAGAGCGCGAAAGCGAAAGCCAGAGCCGAAGCCAAGGGTCCGCTTCCGGCAGCTTCCTCGAGCTTGGCGGCCGCTCGCGAGCATGCAAATGCGCAGTCCAGCCAGCGCTGACCATTAATTATGGGGGGTTCAGCTAGCGCTGTTTGCTTAGCGCGCGAATCAGTGTTGCCATCGCAGTCGGCATCACTTTCCACTTTGCTTCCGGCTGACTGTCGGCCGGCCAAGAGGCGAGAAGCGGGCAGCGGGCAGCGAGGAGCGAGGAGCGAGGAGCGAGGAGGGAGAAGCGAGAAGCGAGAAGCGAGAGGTTAAAGAGAGGGGCTCAGTGGGCCAATATGAGTCCCAATCTCGGCCCTCTCGCTCGGCTTGCCGGCCAGCGTATCATTACTGCGCCGAGCAGATCTGCAATTTCCTTTGGCTCTCTCTCAACGGGCGCGCGCATTGTGTTTAGTTGCGGCGCGCTTGGTGATGTTAAATTTGTTATTACCGCATTCATGACTTCGGCCGGAGCTGCCAGCCAACCAGCCAGGCAGCCAGCCAGCCGGCCGGCCAGTCGGCGGCGCCAGTCGAGCGAGCTGACGAAAACGCGAGCCGCCGCAGGAGGGGGCGGGGCCGGCTCGGGTGGGCGTGGCGCCGGCGGACATAATTGACCGTTCGCGTCGGCCCCTCATTGAGTCCTGTTTGCGGCCATGATTGATTGGCGGCCGACTGTCCGCGCTCGAAGCCGGGCGGCCCGCTTGCCGAGCTGGTTTTAAATCTGAGCGCCTTGGAGCTCCGCTGGCACCTGACTCGCCGAGCTCGATTATTTGTCGCCCGCTTGCCAAGCCACCAGCTTGGCAAGCTTTCGCCGCCCAATTCCAATTTGGCCGCCGATCGAGTTTCCAGACCCGGAGAAGCCATTGGGGTCGCCGGCTCTCCATTAGCGCGCATTGTTTTCGTCTTCCAACTGGGCGCTAGTTTTGCGCGTTGCTCGCTGGGCGTTTTCCGCCCAAAGGGGGGCTCCACTTAATTCAGGCCGCCGAACGTGATCGGCCTGCCAGCCGCCTGGCCGCCAAATCTGCATGAGCGCGGCCAGTGCGCGCGCGCGCGCGCCTTTGTTTCATCGGGCGCCCGGCAAGCTGGCTCACCTGCTCCAGCCTGGCGCGCCGATTAATATTCAACGCAAGCCGCCATTAGCGCCGGCCAAACGAGCGCGCGAGTTTAAAACCGACCGCAACCAACGGGCCCGCCTGGCCATCAATTAGTTGATTGAGAAATCTGGGCGTAGTTGGCGCCCAAACGAGCAGAGCCGCTGAACTGACCTCCCATCGCAATCCCCTCCCGTTGCCGCCGCCGCCGCCGCCGCCGCCGCCAACAGCAACAGCAGCAGCAACAGCAGCAGGCCAATCCGGCGGCGGCCCTAGCGGCGGCCATCGCGGCCTCCTCCATGAATCCCTTCATGGCGCCCGGCGCCTTCACACACAACTACGCCAGCCAGTACTCGGCGGCCATGGCTGCGGCTGCAGCGGCAGCGGCCGCCGCCGCGGCAACCTCGGCCGGCCAGCACCAATCACCGCCAGTGCCCACCTTTGCCTCGCCGGCAAGCGAGCCAGCGGGCCAGCATCAGCAGTCGACGCCGCCGCCGCCGCCGCCGCCGCCGCCTCCACTCCAAGCTGCGCCCTCAAAGAGCATCCAGAACGGAACTGGCGTTGCAGCGGCGCCAAAGGGGCCGCAAACCATCAAGGCGCTTCCCACGCACTACGCCAGCGCCGGCCAGACGGCGGCCAGCGTGCAACCGGACCAACTGGTCGCATATTACATGACGCCCGCTGCCATGGCTGCGGCCGCCGCCGCCCTCCTCGGACCGCAAGCGGCCGCAATGGCCCCATACGCAATGGGCGCCTTCCTGCCGCCCACCGGCGGCCAAGTGGCGGCCGGCCGAGCGGAGCCCGGCGCAAACCACTACAGGTCGCTCCTGTCGGCCCTCTACGGGACTCAGGCGGCTGCAGCTGCGGCGGCGGCGGCAGCGGCGCCAGCGCAAGCAGCGGCCAGCCTCCTGGCGGCCAATCAGGCGCCACTCTACGCGGGCGCCCAGCCGGCAAAGTGGGGCCAGCCGGCCGAGTGGAGGGCTGGCCAGCCGCACTGGCCGTCGCCCTGCAAGGCAAAGGCCGAGTCAAGGGACGAGTGCGGCTCCCTTTGCGGGCGAGCCTCGCACGAAGAGCGCAGCTTGGCGCCGCAGGGCGCTGGCGAGCTGGCCGGCCAGTTGGAGGGCGCGAGCGAGCCAAACCCGGCCGGCCAAGTGAGCGCGACTGGCGCCACCAAAAGCAAGGAGCCAGTTGAGAAGGCGGAGGAGGATGCCAGCCAGCCAAGCAAGCGCCAGCACCTGGACCTGTCAGCCCCAAGCTCGCCCTCAGCCTCCAGCCTGTCCTGCGCAACCAGCGACACTGACGACCACCAGCACCACCAGCAAGAGACCGCCGGCTCGCCCGCACTGCCGAGGCCTGCGAGCGAGCGGGCCGCGTCGCCAGGAGCAACATCGCCAACAAGTGCTGGCCAGTCGGCGCACAAGGAGGGTAAGTGCGACTCTGGCGAGAGTGTGCGGTCCAGCTTTCGAGCTCGAAAATTAACGCGCCGCCGCCTCCAGCTTGCGCAAGGCTAGCGCAGTGTCCTCGCGCCACGACTAGAACGCAAATTAGCCCAGATCATGCGAGCGAGGCTGCTTGCTCGCGTGGTGGCCGAGCTGGCGGCCTTGGCCAGGGCGGCGAGTTTGCGCCCTCCGCGAGCAAGCTTGCCGGCCGCCCGCAGCGCGAGCGGCCACTCAAACGCGAGATTTGCCGCCAATTTTTGCGCAATTCCTGCAAGAGGCCCGCCATCGAGTGCAGGTTCCTCCACCTTGAGCCAGCAAGTGAGCTCGGCCATCACGTAAGGGTCTGCGTGGACTCCGTGAATGGCGAGCGCGCACGCACCCCTCTAGCCTGCAGGTAACTAGCCTCCCGCTTCCGCCAGCCAGCCAGCCAGCCGCCACTAACCGAGCCGCCAACAATCCAGGTTCCTCCGTCCTGTCGCCCATCTGCAATGTCAACTGAGCGGCCGGCGCGCTCGCGGCCAGGCGAGATTCAGGTAAGCAAGCGGGCGGAGTCCATCGGGCGGCCCTTTGTGCGAGCTCGGCAGTCTCAGCTTGGCCGCCTCTCCTCTTCACTCTCGCAGCCGCCCAAGTGGCGCCAGCGCGCAGCCCTCGTCCGCCTCGAAGCACTGACGGCCGGCGGACGCGTTCATCAAGTGACCGGCGCTTCCGTCGGCCAAGACGCCGCCGCGGCCAGGTGATTGACAGCCCCCGCCGCTCGGCTCGCTTTTTTAATTTAACTCGCGGCCTGCCGGAGGGGCGAAGAGGGAGAGAGAGAGAGGAGCGCCCAAATGATGAATGGCTGTCGGGGCCGAGCGGCCGCCCGTCCGCAAGACAAAGCAGTGGCTCAGAGCGCGCCAAACAATCATCCCTTGCGCCCCAAAGCTCGCGTTGTTTTCGCTTCCGGTCGGCTAGTTTGTCATCTCTGTTAAATTGCACGTATTAAATGGGCCAGAGATAAATGCGCTCCTGTGGCCATGCGGACAGACGGAGAGTTTGCGGACGAGCGAGCGGGGAGGCCCTTTGCTGGGGCGAGCGCGGCGCCTTTGAGGAGCGCCAAGGCTAGCCGAGCTAAGCAGCTAGCCAGCCGACGGGCCAGACCAACCACGAGAGCATCCGAGAGCAGTGACAGGATTGAAAAACTTTCAAGCGGACGGAAGTTTATCTCGTCCACTCGAGCCCTCGTAGGCCCAGTTGGCGCTGCCTCAAATGGACTCCTAATGATTCTGACCGCTCGTTTTCGCTAGCTTTGTGCTCGCGCGGCCAAAGCTAAGCCGACCCAAGCCGGCGCCTCCCTTTTCGGCCACAAAGAGACGGCCGCCCGCTCGAGTTTTTGGGCCAAAGGGCGAGCTTCGGCCTGGCTAACGTGTAAGCCGTCACATCTAGTTGTAATCTTGGCGCAAACATCCATCCAACCGGTTGGCCCCCCTCGCGCTCGCTGGCAGGCCGCACTCGAGAGGCTCGCGCCCGTCCGGCCTCGTTGGCGCCGGCAAGCGCGACAAAGGCGCCCTCCTAACGCCTCACAGCTCCCTGGCCTCGCCGAGCTTCCGGCGAGGCCGCACGTAGCGCCCCTCTAATTGATTCGAATCACATCCGCGCCCGCAAACACACGATTAGTATCTTGGAGGGCGCGCGCGGCCGGATAGAGCCGCCCGCTCTTTATTAGCGCGCTCCGTTGGCCTGTGATGCGAATTATAAAGCCGCCGCCGCCGCCGCCGCCGCTGACTCGACTCTAGCGCAAAGTTTGCTCAGATGTAACTCGGCGCAAAGATGAGCGCAACCCTCATCGGGCAGGAATAATCGGCCACGAAGGCGGATGTATATCTCCGCGCTATGCTCAGGCAAACGTCAATTCATCAATTATTCATGTGCTGCGCGATGGATGCGAGGCGCCAGTGTCCTCTCGCTGGGCCGCGAGCTCTCCCATTGAAGCAGTGTTCAGCTCTCCCTTCAGGAGAGTGTTTAGTTTACCTTTTCTTTGCTTCATGTTTGCTCCTCCAGAATATTGAGCCTTCGAGAGGGAATTCTGTGCCGGGCGGCCAGGTGAGCGGGCGACCGCGATTGGCCAGCGCCAATCTGGCCACCGCTCGCCAGTCGCAAAATCACCTGCTCCACGCAAACTGTCCACAACTGATGCGCACTCGAGGACGCCTCTGGGAAAGTGGGCGAGTTAGCATTCGGCTGGCCGAGCGTCTTGAGGGCCACCAATTGGGCGCTCCAGGCTAGTTGTCGGCCGGAACCACTCAAGTTGGCGCAGTTGGCGCCTGTTTGCTCCAGGCGAGGATCGCCCCTGTTTTGGCGCCCGCGAGACAGCTTGTTTCTTTTGCTCCAAGAACGAGCCGAGCCGAGCCGGACGGAGGAGGGTGAGGCCGCCCACTGTCCCATCTATCGGCTAGAAGCACACTTGCCTGGCTCCAAAGAGGCGCCGCCCGAATGGATGACCGGGCTCATTACTTAAATAGATGGATCAGAGGAGCTAATGGTGGCGCCAGGAGCAGGCAGAGCCGACGGAGATATCATCTCGCCCACTCTCTGTTTGCGAGCCAAGCGCTGACTCGAACGTGCAAACCCTGAGAATGGGCCCCCGCTAGCGCCTGCAGGGGTGCAAGTTTTCAGCACTCTCCTGCGAAGTGGGCCCAGTTTGCATGAACTCTCTTCGCAAATGGAACCTTTCGCAGAGGCTGCCCCAACTAGCTTGCCAAGCCTGGCGCAACTGAAACAAGCCAGCTGGCCGCCCTCCGCTCGCCAGGTGAGTTTTCCGCCAGCTTGAGCCGGCCCTCAGCTGGCGGCCACTTGCGTCGCCGCCAGCCTCCACCTGACCAATGTCGTGAAATTCAATTCGATTAATGGGCTCGTCGGCGCAGAGCAAAGAGACTCGCCCAACTTCGGCTGGCCAATATAGCCGGGCGCCCAAACGCCGCCTCAATGGCCCGTCAACAAACAAGAGCCGCGCACGACTTTGTTGATTTGAGCCGGTCAATCCGGATCTCGAGTAGCAACTGGCCTCCTTTGCCTCCAGCTTGAACTCGAGCTCTCGTTTGAGGCAACACAAGGCAGCCACTTTGTCGCACTTAACCTGTCGATTGCACATGTTGATCGATAGGTTGATCAAGTCTCGATCTAGTATCGTGACGATTCATGACTCAGCAGTCTGTCAGATGCCTCTCCCGGCTTCAACCTGCCCGACCGCAGTGCCCGGCTTCAACTCGAGACATTCAAGGCGAACGGGGCCAAAGATTCGAAGACTCGTGCCATTCAGCTCCACTCGAGCGATGGTGATCGATTGATCCGACTTCGTTGACATTGCAAAGCAAGGGCCTGCTCGCTACCCTTCAACTCTCCCAGCTTTACAAGTCAACACTATGGCCTCTCTCTCTCTCTCTTCCGCAGCAACGAGGCTTCATGCGGAAGGAGGCCAAGTTGCGGCATCTTCCTCCAGCCAGCTGTTTTCTAAATTTGCGCAATCTAACTTGAGCTCCCGAAAGTGGGCACTCCCAGATGAGATGACCGACATCTAACAGATCTTCTCCCCAACCACCCATCTCAGAGCCCATCGACCAGCTCACTGATGGAGCCACAGACGATTAGCAAGCTACACATCCGATCCTGCGGCGAGTGGACAGCCTCGCCTCTTCTAGTCAAATTAAATGATTGCCATCCGAGTCCATTTGCTTGAGCTCACCTGTCGGCACCTGCTAGACTCGTTCAAGAGTTCACACAATAGCAGCGGCTTCAATTCAAATCTTTCAATAAAAATGCAAAACGAACCTCTTATTTGTTCTCGTCAAATGAGTCTCCAAATGTCCACCTGGTCTCACAGTTGATGCATCTGACGCTGCAAACTAGTGCGTGATTGGGTTACCCGGTCGCTAATGTTTTTATCCTACCTCAGCACACCCAGGTTATCAGCCTTAGTTGATCGCCTTAACCAAGTGAGATCCAGAAGATTCTTATGCGCTTTCCGGGGTCATCTGTCCAGAATTCTAGCCCACTGATCACATCCTTTAGGGTTGTAAAAGCGCCATCAGGTGGTAAAAGTGATCCATTGCAACCTCTTCCATGTCATAATGATGCCTCCGGCCTAGTTGGAGGAGGCCAACTCAATTGATTTATGGCCGTTAATGCCTTGACTTCGGTGCAGTTTGCCAAATAAAATTAGAAGCTCGTCACAGGAATCACACCACGCGCAGACCGGACTCGTCATAGCCTGAGATCTGACGTGAGCACGAGAGGTCCATGTGCGCCCCAAGTATTTGCATCCCGGGTAGGCGTTTTAACTTTCACCATGTTCACATTTGATAACTGACTACAGTTTATTATCATCATCAAAGGTGTAAAAATTTGTCGCAATTATGGTTCCCAGTCCGAGGGCTCATATTTTGAGATTGTCAGCGAATGCGGTTGGTCGTGTTGCCTCTACACCACATGCCAGGTTCAATAGCGTCGGGCGAATCTCTGATTGTCACGGGTTTCAGTTTGCGCCCATGATCACACATCATATCCATATATGCGCCTTCAACAATCTAAAACCTATCACAAACCCTCACTATCAAGGGAACCAGACTGACCTTTGCATCGGAACGAGGTGGATGCGACATCAGAGCACACAACCCGCACCAATCCCCGACGATAAACAAAAAGAGGTCCAGAAGAGAACCTTGACGAAAAGGATCGTTGACGAACTAAAGCACTATTACCACGGGTTTAGGTTACTCTTTATTGATCTTAGGATTTCTTCACGTTATGTTAGAAAGTTACTCAAGGGCGAACAGTTATCACGCCGCGAGCACCAACAACTTGTTCGTAGTACCTCGGATTTGTTTAGATTAGTTCCGTTTAGTGTCTTCATAATAGTGCCTTTTATGGAATTCCTATTGCCAGTCTTTCTAAAGTTCTTCCCCTCAATGTTGCCATCAACATTTCAGACCTCCCAGGACAAGGACGCAAAGATCAAGAGTCAGCTCAAGGTCAAGATTGACATGGCCAAATTTCTTCAGCAAACCTTGGATGAGATGGCCTTTCAAGCTAAAGGCGAATCACATTCTGACGAGGCTAAAAAGTTCGCCAAATTCTTCGAAGAAGTCCGCGCCTCTGGAGCTGGCGCCTCGAACGCCGATATATTGAAATACTCCAAACTGTTCGAGGACGAAATCACACTCGACTCTATGACTCGTCAACAACTAGTCGCATGTTGCAGATTATTAGAGTTAAAACCTTTAGGGACAAACGCCTTTCTCAGATTCCAACTCAAAATGCGTCTCAATGCTCTCAAAGCTGACGATCTGATGATTAAGACGGAAGGTATTCAAAGCCTCACGGTTTCAGAGTTGCAAGCAGCTTGTAGAGCTCGTGGTATGAGAGCTCTGGGTGTGCCAATAGAAAGACTTCAAGCCCAACTGTCGCAATGGCTGGAGCTCAGTCTTGATGCCAAGATTCCTCCATCATTGCTCCTGCTATCAAGAGCTTTATATGTTCCGGAGAACATACCTACCAGCGAACAACTTAAGGTCACCATACAATCCTTACCTGAGCTCGCCGGAACAGAAGTCAAGTACAACATAGGTGAGACAGAGGGTAAAATCGATAATAAGACCAAACTGGAATTCATCAAGCAAGAGGAGGAGGAAATCCAGCGTGAAGAGTTACAAGAATCTGTCGAGAGTTTCAAATCCAACTATGATGAGGTTCTGATCGATAAGGCCGAGGAAGTAATTGAACGGGCGGCTAAAATGAACCAGACAACCATACTGAAGGTCGTCAAAGAGAAAAGTGAGAAGAACGATCTAACGATGGAATTTCTCGAATCTGTTGAACACGATTTAGACAAATTATTGGGCGAAAACGAAGAGCATGAACCTGGTGTTGAGCATGCCGACGAAGAGTACGACCTACGTGAGCTCAAAGAAGAGATGGAAGATTATAGGGAAGAAATTAGCGAGAAAGAGCTGCAGCGCATTAAAGAATCAAAAGCAGCGCGACGCCTGAGCAAACGTGTTGATAAGATGATCATGAACTTGGACAAGCTTTTAGAGAAGATTGAAGAGCAAGAGAAGGAAGCCAAAGATCTTAGGAGGAGACAAAAGTTGATGGCTGACCTGGATGCCTCTGATTCAAAACAGGACAAGAGAGAACAAAAGCAATGATATGTTAATTAAATTCGGTTCGTCTTGTTGTTACGTTAGGCAGGCAAATGGGGGAGAATCTATAACAGATATTGCATTGCTTTTTCATCTGCGCTCTAACCAACACAACCCATGATGTTGATAGGCCTCCCATTGTACAAATCCCTTAGAGAACTCTCGATTTTCTCCTGTAGCTCTTTTGCGTTTACGATGCACCTTTTAAGGTGTAACTCTGTTTCTCGAATCTGGTTCCCTAGGTGCACAATATTTCTTTCTGACAATTCACTCTTCTCTTGGCACTCAGAGGCTTGTTTGAGCTTGCTAGCAAACTTCTCCTTGATATTGTCAATCATACTAGGACATTCATTCATTAAGAATAATATTTTGTTCTTGTCCTTATTTAACACAGCAAATATCTGTTGAATTGTAGTCATCACCAAGTCTATATCGGACTTCTGAAAGACATTGACCCTGGAAATCTCTTCGGCAAGAAATGTACCTGAATGATCATCTGCTTGAGCTTCTATCGAAAGTTGATTATAGAATGCTTCGAGTTCATGGAGATTGTTCAAATATTGATTGCGAGTTTTTAGAAACTCGAGGACGAGTTTTGCGTCGTCGCCACAAGCTATTCTGTCGCTTGCAACGCAGATTTGTTGAGTTTCGGGCTCCGTTTCATGTATGCTTGATCTATTGTAACTGCTTCTGTCTGGTGGGGCTAGTTCGGCTTCTTCCTCTACATCGATGTCAACAGATGGGCCCTTGATGTGAACAAAGCCATTCGAGGACTCACTACCAGGCAAATCATCTCCGAAATCTATCTCGTCACCGAGCTCTGTTTCGAATACTTCTGAAAAATTTGATGAGCTCGTCGCCTTTGTTGATATGCTAATGCTCTCTGGAGGGTAACCGTTCTTGTATTCGAAAACTGTTGTGTTACCATGCTCTATTAGATGCCCTATTAAAGGGAGAAACTTTCTCGAGTCTAGCTTGGTCGTGGAATGCGCGTAGTCGCGGTAGTAACATAAGCCTGGCTTCAATCCTCTAGTCAAGTCCTCTATCTCCTTCATGACAACTGGAAGTGTTTTGAACTCTTCATCGAATTCACCAACGACGTCAACACCCTTGATACCATAGGATTGTCCCAGCTTTTGATGCTCTGAAATGAAGAGTTGAGATTTCTTAAGCCAGTTTGAGCGTTCTTTTTCCGACTCGCCCTTCTCACGATTCAACCTTTGGATCACTTTCCTAATTCCAGGAATCTCGTAATTTGTCTCACGTATCAAGTCAGTTGCAATTTCGGCTAAATAGATGCAGTCTTTCTCGTATGAAGAGACTATGTCCTGCCATTCCCTCATTCGTTGTGAGGAATAATAACCAAAGATGTTCTTGGAGCTAGCCTCCGTTGTCCTAAGAATTTCGACAATTCTCTTGCTATTGAAATAGTCCAACTTGGACCCAACCAGGATTTGCTTGATCTCTTCGTTTTCGGGCATATCCTTCAGAGCGGATCGAATTTTACGTCGGATAGAGGACAAATTCTCGCCCCAATCTTTACGGCAGTGCCTATGTTGCACCAACCAATCAACCAATCTCGAGCAGTGGATATCTATCGGCGTGGTGGACATGTACATCGCGATCAATTACTTTGTCAAGGCAGATATGTATTATCGTATACTTGGTTGCAGAATAGTATTTTATTATTTTATTTCGATGAATCCGCGTCGCTACTAGTTGATTTAACCAGTTTTGTGACTAGTCTCAATCTTAACACCGATAAGTGATAATAACTGCGCAGCTGTTGAGGCTGCGCACGCCACGCAATCTCTTTAAATGTTTATTTTGTGTTTGCCTAACATGACTTCCTCGAGAAGAGAGTGCTTTGTCTGTAGTGACCCAGTGATGGTGTTTGGGTCTCTCGCCTCGACTGCCTATTGCACGCTATGTTCTCATACAAGACTTCGATGTCATTATCAACCTCAGCGTTGTTTGGGGTTGATTTTCTTGGAGCGTTTTTCACCTGTGATCTGGTGCTCGCTCCTGTTTCGCGACGGGCATTTGACTTGTGTTCTTCTCTACTCGGACCATTCTCTTGATGCGTGGGCACTGCAACACGGGCAGGTCTACCTGGTCGTCTCTTCTGTTGAGCTGAGCTCTGTGCTTTAGCATTCTCGTACAGTATGGCCTCACCAGCTGATTTAGGTTCACTAGAGACATGTGCAGCAGTCTGCTCGTCGGGGAATTTTCGCTTCAAGCTCACCCGTGGCGATTGTTGTAGGGCTGGCTGAGCCCGTGATAGCGCTCCATGGCTAGTTGAGGGGCGAGGTTGAGAGGAGTTCGCCTCTTTGCGCTGGACAGGTGTGCTAGCTTTTGGCTCGTCAGCCGTACCTTTACTAGATTCCGGCCGGTCGAGAGTATGACTCTTGCTTGTGGGGCATTTTTTGGTAAGGACGGCATCAGTGGGTTTCTTTAGAGAACTTGGGATCGTGTTGTTCCGAACAGGGCCACTAATTTCAGGCCTGGAAGATTCGCAAGTTGATACCGGGGTGACTATTGGCGGATTTACATGTTCCCTAGTCGACCCGTACATTCTTTGTTGCTCAGAGCTTTCTCTTTCAGCATTATCGAGCTCCTCCAGTTCGTCCACTAATAATTTCGTCTCTTCACAGATGAAGGTCTTAAGATGAACCTGTACCTCGTACCACTCGTAACTATCATTGACATCGACAACACATTTGAACATGGCCAACTCAATATCGGGTGTGTCTAAATCGTTCCACGATGTGGCAGAGAAGGGTAACACAACCTTGAGCTCCTCTCTTTTGGTGCGATCGCTAGAGCGGCCAAAGTACTTGAGTTTGTTGCTTATGACAAGCTGTGTAGCGAATCTTCTGTTTTGAACTCTATCCCATTGAAGGATGGTGTGTGTTTTTTCTGCTAGTGACTTGATGATGTCTACAAGAGTTTGTCTGTTGGCTGTGGGTCTTTTTGAGAACTGTATATCCTCCACTATTATGGGTTTGTTGGATACAGGTGCTTCATCTTCCGGAGGCAGGTGTTGGTTAAGGCAATGGTCGTTCATTTTATATAGAAATATGCTTATTTAGTGGATGCGAGGGATTGGGTTACGTTTTCCTCTATGGTCATGATAAACGTCCTGATTTATGGGGATGGTGCAATGCCCACGATCGGAAGCAGTTGATAATTAGACTTGCGGTTTGGTTACATCACCAACAGATACAAAAATAATTACTCACGTAAATCTGGATGCACAATAGAGCACTTCCGAGAAATAACGAGTAAATACAATCTGGCTTTTAATTTAATTTTGGTTTGCATTAATTTGTGCATCGGACCCAAGAGTAAGAACAAACAACTATTACATTTATCCAGCTCGCACCCATTCTAGTCATGAGTACTATCCTATACTCTGAAAGCTTGGAATGCAGAACAATGTACTGCGGACTAAAAGTAAATAAAAATGATCCGAAAAAAGCTTCGGAGCGAAGCACAGAAACATTTGCGCTTTATCTTAGGCTTGTGGCCCAGGTTAAATACTTTACTGATTTTAGCCATTCTAACCAAATGAAAGCTTGGCAGTTATCTGAGTCTGACCAAACCTGCCCCACTGACCGCAAGAATAGCATGTACTCATGACAAAAATAATCACCGCTTTTTTACTCATAACTAAAATAAGTAGAGACTTGAAACGTTTGCTTCGAACCAAATTTATCAGGTTCCCCGTAGTCTATCATCAGTCATTGGAGTGTCATCAATTTTCAGGATCCCTCATTAGACTATGACCCCGATAAATTTGGCTTACGTATTTAAAGATCTTGAAGCAAATAAATGATGTTGAGTCTTGGTCACATTCGCAAGAGACATATTAGGTTACACAAATATTCGGTGCAGTTTACCAAACCAAGAGCTGGCCTTCCCGTAATCATTAAAACGCTCTTCGATTCGGTCATGAAATATTAGAGGCCTATTTTAGTCTTGCAAACTAACAAGATTGATCAAGATAGACCAATCTGCCTTCTCACCCTCCAGATGTTCAAACCTCTGAGCTAACAAACCAAGGCGAAAGCAATAAGTTAGTCAAGTATGAGTGAGCGGAATAGACGGCAGTTTCAAAATCAACGGACACTCCAACTTTCCCAACCGCTCGACCAAAGTAGTCATCGTAACCGCTCTACACACCGAGACAGCTCACCTGATAATAATCCTATCGGCGACTATCGCCACCTATCAACCACGACGACCACAACCACGACCGATCCCTCCTCAATTGGAGACTCGTCCACTTCAGCGAACTGTGCGATCTCCATATGTTATTCGTACCTCATTGCAATAATCAGCTCTTTCCTGCTTGTATTAGGAATCTATTTATCATTGACAAGGTTCGATGTTCGCTTTCTATACATATCAATAATTGGCTTCCTGATAGAAGCAATCGGTGCCTGCATATATTGTGTTAGCAACATCCGCTCAAGCAAATTAGCTCGACGTAAGCAGAGAGTCAACTCCGACGAATACATCCTCAATGCTAGTGGCAACATAGTAACGAACGATAACGTTGACTCTGGTAATCATCAAATTACCACCATCACCCACATTCTCAGCAGCAGGGCCTTGGCGTCTGGCAACACATCGTCTTGCAGCAACCTTGATCGCTCCAATGAGAATGAGCCTCAGACAATATACGATCACACAAATGACTTACACCAAGAACAAACTCCCTCCAGCGCTAGGATGCCTGTTAATGAGATAGATTCGGCCGATCCAATAGAGGCTCCGATCTCCCCTACAAGTTTACCCGATGGATCCAAGTCTTCACATGGTGTGCCTTCAACTCCATTGGTTCTCGACCAGCCCTCAATGAATTTATTCTCAAACGATACCCCGGATCCGACTAGCGACGACTACCTTTCATCCGCTCATCTTCTAGGTGAACCACCGAAGCCAATTCAGCAAGTTGATTCTACAGCAGCTAACCCCGAAGCTAGCCTTGAGAGGGTTATTGTAGACAACTATGACAATCACAACGATTCCGACCTAGGATCTGATAGTCGTTTGATCAGCATTCCTCACGAGAGTCAAAATCTTACCAAAAACAGTGAAGACGTGCCTACTATGCATGATCAAAATCAAGTTGAAGTTGTGGTCATGAGGCCCGCATCTATCCTCCAAGAAAATCCGACGGTTTATACTTCACTCTCTAATTCCGCTCAGGCGAACATTGACACGAGCGATCTCATGAATCCACAGAGTCTGGACAACTTTCCCACTGAGGTTCAGGCTGCCCAAAAGAAACCTCCACAGAATCGGAATAGGACGCCAAATCTGCGCAGGACCTTAGTTATGGGATTAAGTGGTGAAGAGGAAATGATCGAGATCGACGAGGAGGATTTGGATAACATGTCCATTCTTCCCCCATCCTATGATTCGATAACGACACCTGACAGGGCGAAAACAGGTTAGGCCCTTGCTCTTTCCAAATGGTTGGAACTGATTTACAAATTAACAAACCAAACCAACCAAAAGGTAGCCATGTGATAAATTTTCAATCATGTTAATATTTCTGTAATAGAAATCAGCCACATTACAAGCCACCTCTCCAAACAAAGCCCCCTCATGAATGCTTGAATCGGATATTTCTGGGAAATTACACATTCATTATCAACATATCGAGCTTTTCGTACAACCCTAAAATGGCTGTTTCATTCAAAAGGAATCGATCCGTTCCATTGGTAGATGATTTAGACTGAACAAACCAAGTGTTGAGCTCAGCTTCTTGGAGGCAAGCTTCACGAGGATCGTACACTCCTTGGAATGAATTTCCTCCATCCCCAGTCCGTTACGACATCGGACAGATTCTCTTCATCTTTTTGGCGGAACTGTCCTGAACATCGTCGCAACAATCGAGTTCGGGAGATTAAGCGTTCGGTCCCAAAGTTCACCTGACGAGGGACGGCGATTTCGATCAACCTTATCCATGATCGGTCGTCCAGAATTTCATCCCGCTCGAACTCATATTTCCTGAACTCGGTGAGCCTCTCGGGAGGCCCAGGTTAAGTTGCAACGTCTCCGCTGATGATGGTAGTTTCGGGCTGAAATGGTAGAGTCTCCACGTGGAGCCCTAGTCAGTGTGTCAATCTTAAATGGTTGACCATATGATTGTTTTTGTTTATATGCCGCCGGCACCTCTCCTGTCCTGGACCAAGTTCCTTTGATCTTTTCCGCCTCGGAATCGCCGCTGCCGCCGCCGCCGCCGCCAAAAGGAATATGATGGCACCAACTCCTTGTAAAAGCCGCCATATTGCTTCGTCAAAGGCACTCACTTATGCTACTCCCATTAATTCTATAACTATCGTCCCATCGCCATCCAAGTCTTGCAGCCAGCCAAAGCCATCGGCAACAATGAAGCCCGAGGTCTACGGGGCAGCCTCGTCATCAGGCCGACGATTGGCACGGCCAGACAGTGGAAGCGCGTCAGGCTAGTAGAGTGAAGGACACGCCACTTCGAACTAGAATTACTTTCCTACTTCACTGAGATCCGGATAGACCAGAGGACTGGATCGAACCTATCTGTTCCCCCTGAAGGACTCATCGGGTCGAACGGAGGTGAGCAAACGCGCATCCAAGCAACGCGAACCAACTCGAGCTAACCTGTCAGCCAAACCACAATGGGGTCGCCCACAAGATCGAGCGCCAAAACCTTCCGAATTGCTCTCATAGCTCTCATGACCATTGAAGTAACTCAAACGCACCCCATTGGTGCCGGATATGATTCTGTGCAGATAAATCCAGCTCAAGATCAGTATGCGGCCAAGACGTCGAGTTTCAACATCAACAGGCAAACGGATTCGGTTATGCAAGTCCATAAACTGAGTTCAAGTGGCAATAACATCACTTGCAATGATGGCTCCCAGATTGGTTACTATAAAAGGCTGAACAATCATTCAAAGAGTTGGATCATCTACCTACAAGGCGGTGGCTTCTGCAACAGTCCAGCCAGCTGTCAGCAGCGCTGGCAGAGAACCCCTCATCTGATGTCCTCCAAGTTTTGGCCACCGACCAAATTGGGTAAGTTCCCCGCGAGAGCTAGCGATTCCCATGGGCTCCTCTCTCTCTCTCAATTCTATAGAGTTCGTGTCCCGGTAGCGCCACTTTGGCTATGGCGCCTGATGGAAGCGTTCCGCAGGCAGACAGGCTGGCGCCGATTTGCCTGGACATAAACTTTGAATTATCAGGTGTGCATCGCGCCATACACGCGCGTTTGTGTTCTGTGCGGGCGCACGACTCAAAGAATCACCATATTCACTACTACCTGCTGATTGCTAGTTCATGGGGCACTCCGATGCCCACCTGGGTTCGCGAATCGTCCAAATGGTAGCAGTGTAAACAATCAAGCAATTAACACTTTCGCTGTTGCTTCTTCGTCGATCGCACAGTTGACGGTATCCTCTCGAGTGACTCCAAAGAGAACCCCTACCTGTGGAACGCAAATCACATCTACGTGCCCTACTGCTCGAGCGATTCCTGGACCGGGTCGTCGCCGGGTCGCGCTGAGGCTTCCATTCACACAGAGACGCGCTCCTTCGCCTTCATGGGCTCCCAAATCCTCGAGCAAGTTTTCGACAGCCTCTACGAGGATTTACCTCGTGACTCTAGCCTGTACCGAGCAAAATTTATCCTTCTTGTTGGGGACTCGGCTGGAGCAACAGGTGTTATAATGAATCTCGACAGGATGAACAAATTCGTTGAGCGCAAGGCAGTGGGTTTGGGACAGGCTTGTGGGCAAGAATGCGAGAAGAAACAAGTGCCTGTGTTTAGGGGTCTGGCTGACTCTGGTTGGTTTCTTGATAACGAGCCCTATGAACTCGGTGTTTCAGATCCGGAAACTAGAAGACCATATGAAACTGATTGCGACCAGAACAAATGCTCCCCTCTAGAAACAGTCAAGCAAGCTATGGGCATGTGGAATGGACAGGTTCCTCCAGCGTGCGCTCTGCGACATCCGTCGGAACCTTGGCGATGCTATTTCGGCTACCGAGCTTATCGAACTCTCCAAACACCTCTGTTTGTTGTTCAATGGCTTTATGACGAGGCGCAACTGATGGCCGACAATATAGCCAGGCCAGATACAAATGGACAGTGGAATTACGTGAACAAGGTCGTGAACGAAATGAAAGCTTCTTTGGAGAATGTGACTGCCCTCTTTGCGCCCTCGTGTTTCTCTCATAGCCTGGTTCTTCGACCAACTTGGAGCCAGATCAATATCAATGGTCTCAAATTGCCCCAAGTGCTCAATAGTTGGGAGGAACAATCTCTACTCGAAATGAACACTGGGTCAAACTTCGGACGGATTGACAAAGCGGACGACAGTGTGCGATCAGCAGTCATGCACGAAAGTGCGGAGAACTCATCTGATGGTCAGCCAATTCATACTAGCCTAGCCAGGGTAAACTTCTCATATATGTCTATCTTAAATCAGCCGACATTTGAAACTGTGCCTATTGACCGTGAGCCGCTTAACCAGAGCAGAGATACCGGACAAAAGACCTTTGGCATCAATCATGAATATCGCCAAGGGGTTCTAAGATCTGTCCCCACGAATGGACGCGGACGAAATAGGAAACGTAAACGCAACAATCAGCAGCGCCTCAAACAAACACGGCAAAAATTAATCCCCACAACAGAAAACTATCATTCGATATCTGAAGGTTCCCCACCCCAAGCAATAACCAGAGATCCTGGCAACGCATCCATCCAAACTAATCCTTTGCACGACTTAGTTCCCTTGATCGATAGATCTCTCGCATCGGCGGAATTCGCAACCATCCAACTTAATGATGAAATGCTGCATCTTGGTTCCAACACTGGCCGTTCAGGACGCTCTACACTGATCGACGATGCTACTTTGATGCTTAGCAACAACGTACCTGAGGATAGCAATACAAATCAAATGTCGATCTTTGCCAGAGACAACCAAGGTGACATCAGGCGTCCTGGAAGCTTTGATCACCATACAAAGCCTCTGAGTACGCGACTCATCCCGCCAACGAAGCATGAAAGTGTTTCTAGGTTTAGATTAATAGATTTATGCGGCTGGCCCCAATGCAACAGAGACTGTCCTGTCATGGAGTCTGACCTTACGAGTAGTTTCTCTCTCACCTGAAATAAACACTCTACTTTATGACTCAAGAGTCTATGTGCAAAAGGAGACTAAGAGTAGGCAGCCAATAAGTGATTTAACAATGTTTACATAATTTCACAAGATCGGTATCATGTGGGCCTCAGTATTGAATACGTAGTTATTCAATAGAGTTCCGACAATGTGTCTATCATCACAGAATATTAAATATAAATATTTGAGCGTTTCCCCTAGCCAGAAGGATTCCATTCTGTCGGGAGCGTTCTTATAAAGCCACTCGTTCAGATCTGCTCCGGCTGGCGGCTTTTGGCGGACATCTGAGATCGGCGTATATCCAGAGGGAATTCTTGAATACTTTTCGAAGGCGTCAAAAACGAGACTTGCTTGTTTTCTATAAATGGGTAAGCCTGTTATGTGGTACAGGTAAAATAAGGATTCAACAAATTCCGGGCGGAGGAGGTTGTGAGCTGCAGTTGATTGCACCTGTAACTCAGGTTGATTTTGAACTAGTGGATCGTCATTTTGACTATGGACAAATGTGGCTATCTCGGGTGCCAAACCAGTGCCCATTTTGCTGTACATGTGATAACAAGTTCTTCCTAAAACTTGGGCCATTTTGAGATGCCCATTATATCGTGGATTGATCTTAGGCTGAGGAGTCTCTAGGTTATATTTGAGACGATATTCAGCAGCTAAGGGACTGAAATGGTAGTAACCTAGGATCAAAGTTCCAGGTAAGAAGCAGACAAGGTGGTCCATCTTGTTGAAGTGTTTGATGTCCTCGGTATCGTTAGTTGTCTTATAAATTTGCATCTCCGCAACGTACGTATAATTGTCCGCGCCATCGGTGTGCCTGAGGAGATCTCTCGCGACTTCGTCGATACAATCCAAGTAATCGTCCTCTAGCCACTTTACGCCCCTCTGTAAGTATTGTTTCAAAAGGTATTCGTAATACGAATCGGTACGAGCGCCCAGGGTAATGATGGAATCTTCTAACTGACCAGTATTGGGATTTAAGTACATAGGGAGCAGTTTGCGCCGTCTACTGGTCGTCAAGTTGTGAAGATGAACACTCGTCTTGAAAGATATTTGCTCGTATGATATATTTCCGCTTATTTGTGATAGATACCTAAATTCGAGCTGTAGGCTGGCCACTTCACTAAGAGAAGATAGAGGGTTCCATTGAGGTGGATGGGCACGACGGGTGTTGAGATCTATATCACTGTAAGGGATGACCTTCGACTCGGTGTTGTAACAATGCATCAAGATATCACCCATTTGTACAGCCTGGTACTTAAGCTTGTTTCGTGTTGTCAAATGATACACCGACAGAATCCCTGCGAGAATTCTGATGGTCATCTCAAAACAATTTGAGTTTTCGTTATTACTTGTGAAATTCAAGTCATTCTCTATCCAGTCGATCGCCAAGTTCGCTTCGTTCGTCAGGCCCATCATAACCAAAGTGTCCGCTGCATCCACAATAGTCAGGCCGAGATCGAACCAATGATCCGGTTCTTTGGATCGTGGCTTCAGCATATCTTTGCCCCATGCATAGCGTCTGTAGTTGTCCCAGGAATGTTTCATTGCTTCACGAATTCTCACTTGCATCACATTAATGTTCTTCATTTTATAGAAATCTCCCATGGTCAAGAAGAACGTAAGATTATTCACTAGAGTGGATTGATCGGTTAAATCCGAATGTTCGAATTGAGGTGAAATTGTCAAGTGAGGAATCTTTGTGCTTCGAGCAATCGTTTTAAGTTTGTCAGTAAATCCGATGCCCGCCATAGATTGGCCATCGGCCAGATTGGTATCCTCTTGTAATGAGTTCGATTCATCCACATGATTGTCGAGAGTTACTGGACTTGGCTTAAGTAGGAAAAACAATATCAGGAAGGTCAACATTAAAGCCATGTAGAACTTGAGGTATTTCAATCGTCGAATGCAAAGCGTGCGACTGATATACGCCACCAGGTTGAATTTGCGGTTGTTGATGGTACTTCGCCTCGGAGGGTGATCAAAATTTTGTTGGATACCTGGCAAATCATTTAAATCAACTAATAAGTTATAACTCATACTAATTGATGTATGTCGTCTCAGTCTTAACGACCGACAGTCATCAAGACTTTATGAACATTAGATGTGGTAAAGAACAAGATTAGTTCGTTTCAAGGATGAGTCCGATGAACACAAAAAAACCGGTTGCGTAATGGTGAGTCTGAATTTACTTTTCAAGTTATATTCTTTGGATACTCATCATGGTCTAGTTATCGTTGGATTTGGGAAGCCAAGAAAATATGTCCATGGCTTGCAGGATGGGCTAGGCGTTCTTTTCCAATTTTTCTTCGATTGTGTTTGTTTTCGACTCCCCTCAGAGATATTCTATAGAGTCGATTTGAGTATTTGATGCCGAAGTGAATCTCATGACTTGAATAGACTGGTCTATGTGCCATTTATCTCA